>Ga0210393_10002112_pt1 | contig 16524 bp, 12 predicted proteins | sample IncBWC27OmetaG_FD_160068 | JGI IMG/M metagenome (GOLD analysis project Ga0210393, IMG submission 160068) | Forest soil microbial communities from Barre Woods Harvard Forest LTER site, Petersham, Massachusetts, United States - Inc-BW-C-27-O ... | reverse complement strand
GCTTCAAGGAGCTGAGCCTGTGGGGTCTGTACAAGTGGCCCATCATCGGCGTGATCTCGCTCTGCGGCCTCGAAGCGTTGCTGATCGCGACCCTGCTCGTGTTACTGGCTAATCGCAAGCGGGCCAACATCGCGCTCCGCGAGAGTGAAGAACGTTTTCGCCTGATGGCCGACACGGCTCCCGTGATGATCTGGATGTCGGGAACGGACAAGGCTTGCACCTACTTCAATAAACCTTGGCTCGACTTCACGGGCCGCGCGTTGCCGCTGTCATTGGGGGATGGTTGGGCGGCAGACGTCCATCCTGAAGATCTCAAGTCATGCTTGGAGGCCTACAGTCAGGCTTTCGACGACCGCGAGTCATTCCGCATGCAGTATCGTTTGCGGCGACACGACGGAGAGTATCGCTGGATCGTCGACATTGGCGTGCCTCGCATCGATTCCGACGGCAAGTTCGAGGGTTACATCGGCTCCTGTATCGACATTACCGACCAAAAGCGGGTCGAGGAGACGATGCGGGACAATCAGCGCGAATTGCGGATGTTGAGCGGCAGGCTGATCCAGGCTCAAGAAATGGAACGCCGGCGCATCGCCCGAGAGCTGCACGACGACCTCAGCCAAAGCCTGGCGCTGCTCTCGGTGAAAATCGATATGCTCCGCCAGAAATCGACCGCCGCGTCCGGCCAATCGAACGGATCGATCGACGAGTTGTCGACCCACGTCAAGCAGCTCTCGACGTCCGTCCACAACATCTCGCATCAACTGCACCCGCTCAAGCTCGAGCAATTGGGACTGGTGGCGGCCATTCGAGCCCTCTGTTGGGAACTGAGCCGCAGCCACGGGGTCTCGATCGATTTCGCTCACGGTGTGGCTCCGCAACCCATCTCCGACGAAGCGGCTTCCTGCCTTTATCGGATCGTGCAAGAGTCGGCGCGGAATGTGATCAAACACAGTGGGGCCCGGCGGGCAAAGGTCGAGCTTGAGGCGAGCATCGAAGCCATTTGCCTACGGATTGCCGATGATGGAACGGGTTTCGACCCTCGCTTGGTCGTTGGAACCGGCGGACTCGGCCTCGTCAGCATGCGAGAGCGGCTGCAACTCGTCGGGGGCACGTTGACGATCGATTCGCGGCCTTCAGGTGGGACGCGAATTGATGCTCGAATTCCCCTGACCGCCGCACGGACCGAGGCGACTCGCCCGCCGACGATCTCGGACGGCACGTTGCAGGCGGTGCAGTCGCGGCTATGATCGAAGTACGGCTCACTGAACTCTGGAAAAATGGCGATGAGGCGTCCTCGCGTCCTGTTGGCTGACGATCACCGACTTCTGCGAGAAGCCTTCGCAGAGTTGTTGAAGGCGGAATGTGACGTCGTCGGGACTGCCGCAGACGGCCGCGCGTTGCTCGAGATCGCGCCCGACCTTCGTCCCGATATCGTGGTGCTCGACATCGCAATGCCCCTGCTTAATGGCTTGGACGCCGCCCGCCAACTCAAGCAAACCATGCCGGATGTGAAGGTGGTGTTCCTCACGGTGAGCGAGGATCCCGATCTCGCCGCCGAGGCCTTTCGGGTGGGCGCCTCGGGCTATCTGCTCAAAAACTCGGCCGCTTCGGAGTTGCTGCAAGCAATCCGCGAGGTCTTTGAGGGACGGTCCTACGTTACGCCCCTGGCGACTCGAGGTTTGGTCGATCGCTTACAAAATCCCGCGCCTGCGCAGGCGAATTCCGATCTCAGTCCGCGGCAACGCGAAGTGCTGCAGCTGCTGGCGGAAGGGCACACGATGAAAGAGATTGCCCGCCAATTGAAGATCAGTCCCCGGACTGTGGCCTTCCACAAATACACGATGATGGAAACGCTCGGGATCAAATCGAGCGCCTTGCTGGTGCAATTTGCACTCAAACAGGGCGTGGTGTCGGCCTAGCCCTGCATACTGGCTAATCGCTGATCAGCCTGTCAGTTTTGCCAGTAGCGTGTCCGACAACGCCGTGTTAGCGTTTCGTGAAGTGCCAGACGCGCGACGTATCCGGCCGCGGGGCACTGGTCCGACCGCGGGGCACTGAGCCGGCGGGGTTTCATGGCTGGACTCCCTTCAACAAGTCTCGATGGCCAGGAGACAGCGCGCGCTCGCGTGCTGCTGGCCGACGACCACCGGGACTTTCTCGTAGCGACCACTCGACTCTTGGAGCCGGAGTTTGATGTCGTCGAAACTGTCGACAATGGCCGTGCCCTCGTCGAGGGCGCTCCGCGTCTCGATCCTGACCTGTTGGTCGTCGATATCGCAATGCCGATCCTGAACGGCATTGAGGCGGCCCGGCAGCTCACCGCCTCGGGCACGCGGGCTAAGATCGTGTTTCTCACCGTGCACGACGATGAGGATTACGTTCGCGCCGCGCAGGCGGCCGGCGCGCTCGGATACGTAATCAAGTCACGGCTGGCGTCCGACCTGGCGCCGGCGCTTCGAGAAGCGCTCGAAGGGCGGACCTTCGTGTCACCCTCCATTGAACAGCCGTCAGATCAGAACCCGAATCCGTAGGGATAGATCGGGCCCCAGCCCCAACCGGGGAATCCGAAGTAACGTGAGCCGGCATAGCCCGCGTAGCCGTAGTATCCGACCGCGTAGGGAGCCGGAACGGCGTAGGCAACAACCGGTGGGTACGGATAGTAGCCCAGGGCATAGGGTGCCGCGACGGTTGTCGCGGCGTAGGCGGCCGGGGCGTAAGAGGTGGCGTACGGATAGTAGCCGATCGGATACGGGTCGATCGCGCCGTAGTACCGCGTCCCGTACTGAGTGTAGCTGGGCGTGGCCGGAGGGCAGCAATTGGGATCGGCCGGTTGAGCTGCATGGGTCGTCGCGGCAACCACCGCGAAACACGTGAGCGCCATCGCTAACTGTGTCAGATTCTTAACTGTCTTGCGGCTGCCGACGGCGCAATTCCGGGAAACGGATTTCAAGGGAAAACCTCGCGCGAGACGAACTGTTGAACAAGTTGCAGGCTCTAAGCCCCACCTGTTCCCTTCTAGCGTGGCCAAAGAGGGGCGGTCAACAAAATTCTGGCCCCGACCGAGCGATCGGGGGCCGTTCCCGCGAGGAGCGAAAGGGGTTCGATGCCACTTCCTCTCAAAAGCGTTAACAACGCTCCTAGGAGTCTCCGGGCCAAGCAAGTCGAAAAATGCGCCGATGGTTCCGGGTTGACCGACTCGGCTATACTGTCGAGCGAAGGCCGAAAATCGTCCGTGACCGCGTCTGGGACATCAGGTCCCGGCGCGCGGTCCTTTCTGAACGTGCGGGGCCGAATCGCGCTGAACGTTTCGCCGGGCTCGCACTGTCCTTTCCTCTGAGAGCCGACACCGCTTCTGCACCGTCAGGAGCCGATCGCGTCCAATCGGATGGGAAATTCCACACCCCCCGAGCCCCAAGACTCATTCATTCTGGATTCAGGGGCCACGCCGCCGGATCCCGCCGCCCGCTCGTCGGCAAGCGATCAGGATGCGCTACTGACATTCATCGCGGGCTCGGAAATCCCCGTAACGAGTGTGCCTGCGGCCGTCCCTCCCGCTTTCGGACGGTACACGGTGCAGCGGGCCCTCGGCGCGGGGAGTTTCGGGACAGTGTATCTCGGTCACGACGCGCAGCTCGACCGCCCGGTCGCCATCAAAGTGCTGCGCAGCGGCCCGAACGTCCCGCGCGAAGAAGCCGATCGCCTGATGCAGGAGGCCCGGAAGCTCGCCCGACTGCACCACCCGGGCATCGTGACGGTTCACGATGTCGGGACGCAAGACGGTCAAGTCTTCATCGTCTCGAATTATCTCGACGGGCAGAACCTTGCTGATCGGCTGAAGCAGAACCCGCCGAACTGGCCGGAGGCCGCTCGAATTGCCGCGTGCGTCGCCGAAGCGCTGGCTCACGCGCATGCCCATTTCACGATTCACCGTGACGTCAAACCGGCCAACATTATCATGACATCGGCTGGCCAGCCCGTGCTGGTCGATTTCGGACTGGCGTTGGATGACTCGTCGGCCGGCGGTCGCGAGTTGGGAATCGTCTCGGGAACGCCGTCCTACATGGCGCCCGAGCAAGTCGCCGGTGCGGCCCACCGCATCGACGGGCGAACCGACGTCTACAGTCTGGGCGTAGTGCTCTACCAGATGCTTTGCGGGCGCGTTCCCTTCCGTGCCAGCACGACGCGTGAACTTCTGCGCCAGGTCCGCGACGACGAGCCGCAACCGCTCCGCCAGGTCGTTCTCAACCTTCCACCCGAGTTGGAACGCATCTGCTTCAAGGCTCTCGCGAAAAAGATCCAAGATCGCTACGGCACCGCGTCAGATTTCGCCGAAGACTTGCGGCGGGCGATCCAAGCGGCTTCCGACTCGACTGGGTCTTCCTTCGTTCGGCACTCGATCGTGCTCGAGCCCGACGCTCCGGCATCCAGTTCAATGTCGACGGGCTCGGTTCCCTCGGGGGCCACCGTGTCGGGTTTGTCCTCGGCCGCCCATTCACTTGCAAACGCTCCACCGCTCGCCTCATCGCGGTCGTCCTCGATACAGTCTTCCGCGAACTTCTCCTCGTCGCGCCGTCGCATTCGTGAGGCCGAGCGTCGCCAGGTGACCGTGCTGATCTGTGGCACCGACTTGTTCGAATCCGAGGCGTATCTGGAGAATCTAGAAGCGGAGGACCAGGCGAAGGTGCTGGGCGCCTTTCAGCAAGCCTGCACGGCCGCCGTGCGCCCGTTCGATGGAACTGTGGTGCAGTGCAACGAGCAAGGGCTATTGGCGTGTTTCGGCTTTCCGGTCGCGTACGAGGACAGCGCTCGCCGAGCCGCGCGAGCCGGTCTCAATCTCCTGACCGCAATGGACGAATTGGGCAAGGATTTCCAACACAAGCACCAGCTCGAACTAAGTCCGTGGGTCGGACTTCACACCGGGCCGGCGTTGGTCGAAGAAAAAGAAGACGCCTTTTCGCTCGTAGGTGAGGCGCGGAATGTTGCACTCAAACTTGCCGAGAGTGCCGAGCCGGGACAGCTGATTTGCACCGAGGCCACGCATCGCCTGATCTGGTTCCGTTTTCAATGCGCGAGTCTCGGTCGCCGCAAGATCAAAGGCGTGCCGGAACCGGTCGAACTATTCGAAGTGCAGGGCCTAAGTCTCAACCGAACTTCGTTGGATGCGGCCGGTCCGACGGGCCTCACGCCGTTGACCGGTCGCGATCATGAGACCGCCTTGCTCCAGGATCGCTGGGATCAGGCGAAGGAAGGGATGGGCCAAGTCGTGCTGCTCCCCGGCGAAGCCGGCGTGGGGAAGTCACGCCTGGTCTACACGCTGGAGCAGTATGTCGAGTCGCAGAGTGCCGAAGGCGAATCGCCGGCCGGGTCGGTTGCTGCCGCCGAGGCCGAAGCGACGCCAGGGGCGACCGTGATCAAATGGCGGTGCTCGCCTCACTTTCAGAACACGGGACTCTATCCGGCGATCGAGTTTTTCAAGCAAGCGTTGGCGCTGCGTCCCGACGAGGCACCCAGCGCGCAGCTCGATCGATTGATCGACTATCTCCGTCAGCACGATCTCGCTCGACCCGACACCGTCCCGTTGTTTGCTTCACTGCTCTCGCTGCCCGCCGACGAGCGGTTTCCCCCGTTGGGACTGTCGCCCGTGCGAGAGCGGGAGGAAATGTTTCAAGCCCTGGCCGATTGGCTGAGCGCAGCGGCGAGCCGGCAGCCGGTGCTGTTCGTCATCGAAGATCTGCATTGGGTCGACGCTTCGACCAAAGAGTTTCTCACCAAGTTTTTGGCCGAAGGATTGCACGAGCGAATTCTGGCTCTGCTCACCTTCCGTCCCGAGTTTCAGCCCCCGTGGCCGTCGGTCGGTTCGCAGCATACAACGCTGACCTTGAACCGTCTCAATCGCCGCCAGGTGGCCGAGTTCATGGCGAAGAAATTAAAGAGCGCGGCGCCGGAGAAGCTGGTCGACCAGATTTACGATCGAACCGGCGGCGTGCCCCTCTTCGTGGAAGAATTCACGAAGATGGTGCAGGAGTCGGGCGCGTTGAAAGGGACCAAAGCCGGGGGGACACCGATTGCCGCTCTGCCTGCGCACGAGATCCCTTCGACGCTGCAAGATCTGATCATGGCGCGCCTCGATCGGCTCGAGGGCGATCGCGAGATCGCCCAGCTGGCCGCGACAATCGGTCGCGAATTCAGCTACGAACTGCTGGCCGCTGTCGTGACTCTCGACGAGCCGACCCTTCAGGCGGAACTGACGAAGCTGGTGCAGGCGGAAATTCTGTTTCAGAAGGGACGTCTGCCGAAGTGCAGTTACGCGTTCAAGCACGCGTTGCTCGAAGACGCCCTGTACAACTCGCTGGTGAAGAGCAAACGGCAGCAGTTTCATCAGCGGATCGCGGAGGTCTTGGAGGCGCGGTTTGCGCAGACGGTACAGACGCAGCCCGAATTGCTGGCTCACCACTTCACCGAAGCCGGAATGACCGCGAAGGCGATCGTCTATTGGCTAACGGCGGGGTTGCGTTCGCGGCAGCGGTCGGCCGAGATCGAGGCGATCGGCCACCTCACGAAAGGACGCGCGCTCTTGGAGACGCTCGCTCCTTCGACCGAGCGCGACGCCCAAGAACTCGAGCTGCTCGGCCCGCTGGGCGTCGCGTACGTCGCGGTGCGGGGCTACGCCGCGCCCGAAGTCGAGCCGGTCTTTCGCCGGGCACGCGAGCTCTGTGAACGGGTCGGACAGCCGCTGCAGCTGTTCGCGATCATGCTCGGCATTTGGGAGTGGCACACCGTGCGGGGCGACCTGCGGCTGTGTGCCGATCTCGCGGTGGAGGGCATCGACTTCGCTCAGTCGCAGAACGATCCGGGCATCATGATGGAAGCCCTGTTCATGCGGGGGGAGACGATGCTGCATCGCGGCGACTTCGCCGGCGCTCGGGAGAGCTTTGCGGACGCCGTCGAACACTACGACGATCGGGAACGGACGAAAGCTTGGGCCGTTCACACCAGTCATGACGCGGGCATCACGCACCGCAGCAACCTCGCCGTCGCCTTGTGGCACCAGGGCTATCCGGACCAGGCGATTCGGGCCAATCGCGAAATGTGCGAACTGGCCCGACAAATCGGTCATCCGTACAGCCTGGCCTACGCGATGCATCACACCGCATGGCTCTTCCAACTCTGCCGGATTGGGAGCGAGGTCCGCTCTGCGGCGCATGAAGGAACGGCGATCGCAACCGCGCAGGGCTTTGCGCTGTGGCGTGCGACCGGCGCGTTCTTCGCGGGGGGCGGCCTCTTGCTCGAAGGCAAGGTGCCTGACGCGATTCCCTTGCTGCTGGGAGGTGTTGCGGCCTTCGAGGCGGGCGGGGCCGAGCTAACTCTCTCGTTTCAGTTCGGCACTCTGGGAGAAGCCTATCTGCAGCTTGGCCGCTTCGCTGAAGCTCATGCCGCCCTGGATCGAGGGCTGGCGATCGTCGAGAAGAACGACGAGCGCTGCCACGAGCCGGAGCTGTTACGACTCAAGGGAGAGCTGCTGCTAAGCGAGTCAGCGGAGTCCGCGTCCTCCGTCGCTGCTGAAGAGTATTTCCAGCGCGCGATTGAGACTGCGCGTCAGCAACAAAGTCGGGCTTGGGAGTTTCGGACGACGATGAGTCTCGCCCGGCTCTGGAAACGGCAAGGTCGCAGCGAGGAAGCTCGCCGCGCCCTGGCGGCCGTCTTCGAGAGCTATCAAGAGGGTTTCGCGACTCCGGATCTTGTGGAAGCCGCGGCACTCCTAAAGGCCATGAGTCTCTTGAACCGGTGCCAGCAATGAAAACACGGCTGAGCGTTTACCGCTCAGCCGTGGCAATCAAACTTAAGAGGACGAACTACTTCCGTTCGGGAAGGTGCACCTCCCGAACGGTTTTGTTGTTCCCCGCCACCACCAACTCCAGCGCCGCACCGGGCTTCAGGCGATCGTCCTTGATGCCCGCATCGCTAAGGCCTCCCTTGGGACCGAGAAACTTCGTCTTGGAATCGACCTTGTATTCCTTCTTGTCTTCCCCGTCTTTGACGAACAGCATTTTCTTTTTGACGTCAACCTTGATCAACGTCACGCTGTAGGTCTTGTCGGCGGCCAACACGGCGCTGGCGATGAACAAGAACGCAAGGACAGCGGCGACAGGGCGGCGTAACATGAGGAAACTCCCGGATGCGATTGGGCGAGGACAACTCTGTGAATGAGATCGGAACGGATCAGCCGGGTTAGGCGGCTTTCTTGACTCGGCGGCTCACTGCCGTGTTCACCTTCACTTCTTTGACTTTGCGACCGCCTACTTCGGTGATGACCGTCAGCGGCGCGCCGGCTTGAAGGGCGGGGTCGCTCAAACCTTTCCGGCTCACCCGACTATTGACCAGGATTTTCACGTCGTTCGACAACAGGAACGAGCGATCTTTGCCGTTAACGAGCGAAATGACCAGCATCCGCCTGGCCGGGTCAAAGCTCTTCACCTTGCCGGGGAATTCGCTGTCTTCGTCCTCTTCTTCGTCTTTGGCGGCGTCCTTGCCAGCCGTCCGCTTAGAGTCAGTCGTGCCACGAAACCGCGATGTGCGCGTGGTGGTCGCCGGCGTGGTGGGAGTCGAGGACGGTGCCGGGCTGGTCGACGGAGTCGTGGTCTCGGAATCGTTCGTGTTGGGCGTGCTGCTCGGCGACTTCGAGGAACCGGAAACTCGCGTCCTGGGCGATCCGGCCGTCGCTTTCATTTCGCGGGCCTTGCGATCGTAGCCGAGATGAAGTTCGGCCGCCGTGGTGCCGTTGGCCACGACCGTGATCGGAAGGCCGCTGTGGAATCGGTGGTCCTTGAGCCGACTGTGCACCACTCCGCCGCGCGGACCGACGATCACCGTCTCTTCATTGATGGAATAGGTGCGTTCACGATTGTTGCTGTCAGCAATGGTCACCGTCCCCTTGGCGACGTCGACCGTCACGACCTTTCCCGTAACCCCGTCTTTGACTTCGGAATCCTTGGCTTCCGCGCGGGGAGCACAGAGCCCGAACAATCCGATCGCCAAACTGCATAACACGGCAACTGTCGGCTTACGTAACATGTTTCTGCTTTCTCAAGAATGATTTGCGGGAGGGGTTACGGATATCAGGGGCGATCGAGCACCGGCCCATTGCCAGGCTCGTGCCTTGTTTCAAGTTTCGTTAGCGGTCGCGGGTAACTTGCCGTCTGGCGTCAGGCGGTCGACGATTTTCGGCAGGATTTCCGCCAGGTGCGATCGCAGGACCTCCGGAGAGATGCCAACATGCGCAGCGAGCTGTTGAATCTGCTCCGAACCGAGGGCTTTTTCGAGCTGCTCCGGAGAAACCGCCTGGTTGGCCCCCGTGCCAATCCACGATTGGACCGCTTGCCCCAACCCTTTTGATTCGAGTTGTTGCAAGATGGCCGTCAATCCGCCGCCGTCGTTGGTCTGAAACTTCTTGACGACGGCATTGGCAAGCTTGGCCTGAGTAGAGTCAGGATTGCCGAATCCGGTGACAACCATTTCGGCCAGCGTGGTAAACAAACCCATGACAAACTCCTCGGCCCAAGGTTTTTCGATCAGAATCCGATTTGCGGCGGACGTTCGCACTGCCCTTCGCAGGGACACGACTGTAAGTGACACTACGGAGCCGGCGGCGGATCCGAAGAGGCCTGTTCTCCTGCCGGAGGCGTGAACGCCGCGATCAATTGCGGTGCGAGCTTGTCTTGCGGCACAAGCTTCTCGAACTTCTGAAGCTCCTTCATGGCGCTCGGAATGTGGTTCAGGACGAGGTAGTGATAGGCCAACAAGAACAGGCCATCGCTCGATTTCGGGTGGGCCCGCACGTATTCCTCCAGCACGCGAAGTTGCCGCGTATACGTTTCCGGATCGGCATAAAGCTCGCGCAACGTCTCCCAGGTCCAACCCGGCCCCGCAGACAAAACGGCATAGGCTCCAGCCGCTGCATCGCGATACTTGCCCTGGGCGAACAGCACCAACGAACGGAATTCGTGGAGCATGGGATCGTTGGGTTGAAGCTTGATCGCCTGGTCGACTTCGCTCAGCGCTTTCGCGTAATCGTTCGATTTGAAGGCCCCGCGCGCCGCTTCGAAGATTTGAGCATCTTGCGACGGCAGTTCGTTGGCCGCTTCGGGCGGCTGACCGGCGTCGGCGACTGCGGGCGCGACCGAATTATCGTTGGGAATATCGCTGGGCGGGTACGCGTCGTATCCCGCGACCGCGCCGTTGTCCGAGTAGGTCGGAGCGACCTCTTGAGACGGCATGACAATCGGCTGCGAGTAGTCGATGTAGTTGTAGCTCGTATCGACTGGCGCGGCGCCGACAACCACCGGCTGCGGAGCGACGTAGAACGGATTGTTGTAGACGTACGAGTCACCCGGCGACGCGAGCCAGCCCGAGGCCACACTCGCGCCGTACCAGGCGGCCGGCGCGTGGTACCAGTTGTTCCACGAACCGTGGTTCCAGTTGCCGTAGCGACCCGACCAGTTGTTGTTCCAGTTGCCGCTGCCATTCCAATTGCCGCGACCGTTCCAATTTCCTTGGCCGTTCCAGTTGTGGTTGTTGACGACGTTGTTCGTGTTGTTGTTGACGTTGATATCGCCGCGGTTGCCACTGTTGATATTGCCGGTGTTGATGTTGGTGCGATTGCCGATATTGGTGCGGTCGCCGATGTTCGTCCGATCGCCGACGTTGGGGCGATTGACGTACTCGGGTCGAGGCAAGCGTCCGTTTCCTCCCTGCCCCGGACGATTGGGCCAGTTCGGGCGGTTGCCGGCATTCGGCCATCGTTCTCCACTCCCGCCCTGCCCTGGACGATCGGGACGATTTCCTGCGTTGGGCCAACGCTCGCCGCTGCCTCCCTGACCCGGTCGCGATGGCTGGCCAGGCCGAGTGCCAGCTCCAGGCCACCGTTCACCTGTGCCCCCTTGCCCGGGACGAGTCGGACCCTCGGGTCGATTTCCCGCTCCGGGCCAGCGTTCTCCACTGCCACCCTGTCCCGGTCGATTCGGTTGATTCGGACGGTTACCGATGCCCGCCCATTGTTCGCCGCCACCACCCGCGCCCGGACGATTTCCCATTACTGGTCGTTGACCGGGTTGGTTGCCGGCACCCGGACGTTGAACGTTACCCGGCACGCGATCACCGCCCGGTCGCTGTCCAGCACCGGGCCGCACTCCGGCACCTGGTCGATTCGCGCCGCCAAAATCAGGGCGACCGGCGAAATGGTTGCCGCCGGCTTGCGGACCGCGATTGGCCATCCCACCGCCCGCGCCGCCGTGCGGAACCATGCCCGCTCCGCCGCCCCGATTAGCCGGTCGCGCCGGAGCCCCGCCGCCACCGCCAAATGACGGCGTTCGATGCATGGCTTCACCACCGCCGCCACGCGGCGCGCCACCACCGCCTCCTCGGCTGCCGCCTGCAAAACCGGCGCGACCACCGCCACCACCCGCACGTCCGCCGCGTTCACCGATTCCGAATCCCGGTTGCTGCAAGAGACCCAGGATGCACACGGCAACCAGAGTCAGTTGGATTTTTTTCATAAGGAAGCTCCCGTCACTGTGAGTCGATGACTACCGTGTCTCGGCTGCGGCCGTTTGATCGGGCGCTCCGCGCCGGAATGTGACGAGGGAATCAGCCAAAGGTTGACTATCGATCGAGCGATCGAGGGCTTGCCATTTGAAATGATTGTCGTCGACGAACGACCAGACTTGCCGCGCCGAGGCCGTGCGCGCGTCGGGCAGCACGCCCGTCACGGCGACCTCCCACTTGTTGCCGTCGCGCTCCCAGGTGCCGTCGCTGAAGCCACCCTTCGAGTCGAAGATCCAACTGCGAATCTGATTGTTCGCCGGATCCCAACCGATCCGCTGGGTGATCGCGAGCGGTTCCTGGTTGGGCCGTTTGATCGTGTACTCCTGAATCAGGTAACTCTTGCCCGGTCCCCAGTGGCACGTCATCTGAATGTCGGCCTCCTTGTTCTCGTCCTCCCAGCGTCCGACCAGCCATTCGAGCTGTTTCAGCCGCGTATAAGGAGTGGGCTCGACCGTTTCGGCGACCGGTGCAACGTCTTGCACGCGGGTCATTTGCCACTTGCCGTCGGACTTGACGAGCACGGCCGAAAACCGCGTTTTGTCGGTTGTTCCATCGGGTGCCGAAATCGTGACCGTGCCGTCCTCGAGAGCGACGTCGGACTTGAGCACGCGCACCGATTGGACATCGACTTTGAGCGAATAGCCTTTCGTGGCCACGCGCCCCTTCTTGAACAGTTCGACGATCGCGTCGCGACCTTTGGTAGCCTTGCCTTCGTCATTGATGTACTCGGCGTCGGCGGACCAGTGCTTGCCGGCTTCGTCGAACTTCTGCTTGTTGTAGGCGTCCGCATACTGGGCCACGCCTTTGCGGATTGCGGCTTCCTCATCCGAAGCGGGTTTTGCATTTTGAGCGAGGGCTGCGCCGGCAAAGCAAAGGCCCATGAGGCCTGCCAGGCCAAGAACCGGTACGCGGGTTCGCATGATGAATTCCTTCAGCGGAACGAATGGGAGTGCGCGGTCGACTCGAGTGTTCCGAATCGCACGCGAGGTTTGCGTTGGGGAAGCGAAGACAAACGGGCGAGTCGGTGAGGAGATCGCCTGATGAGTGAGCCTCAGGCCAAGAGCGTTTCGTCCGCCGACATCGGAAGGCGGCCGATCCTGTGTCCGATGCAGGAAGACTCACCTGGACAGAACAGAACAGTGCAGAATTGTAAGTCCGTCCAAAGTCCGCGCCGGAAAATCATTCACCGGACGAGCCCGCGTTCGAACTCGAGGTTTCGAGTCAGAAAGCAAAGAAATGCGCGATTCAGCATATCGGCGGTGAATCGCCGATTCAAGATCTCGCAGAGTACCGCTTCCGCGCGGAACGCATTTCGCTCGTTCACATACTCGCGGTCTACGCAATCAATTTCTTCCCCGCAGCATCCCGTTGGTCCCGCTGAGGCCGCCCGCTGGTTTCGAGCGCGCGCAACCGCAAGTCGTGCGCTCGATACATCCGGCATAACCGCGCCGCCACCAGCGCGCATCCGACTTTTCCGGCTGAACCTGCACACCCTGTTCACGCCGTTTGAGCGGCACGACCGAAATAAAGCTTGACGCTCTGCTCACGAGATCCAGCCGCGTTCGCCTCGACTTGAATAGCGAGGGAAGTCCTTGCTTCCACATGGCTTGGAGAGCGTAGGACGGGCCGTGTTCCCTTGCCTCGGCCCCTTCGCCCATTCAGAGCTATCGCGACTCCCGCCCGGGAACGTGTCGCTTCCCAGACTGCAGCTCGGCCCACTTCTTCCGAGTAAACGCGCTCTCAGGCTCGCTCATCGATCAATACAGCCAAGAGCCGGGAAGTGGCTGAGAGGTCTGGACGAAAGGACTCACACATCATGCGAAGCTGGAAGCATCGCTTGGTGTTTATTCTGGCATCCGGAGTCGCTTGCGGGAGCGGTTCGAACGGAACACCGCTCGCAGCGCAAGAACCGCCCGCGGGTGCTCTGCCAGCGCTGCCCCGCACCTTTGCGGATCAGCGCGATGTTCTTCACGGGCCAATCCTCTCGGTAGGTGAAGCGATTCCCCGGTTGCCTTCAGAGGAGTTGACCGCGGCTGACAGACCGCTTCCGATCAATCTGGCGACGGCCCTGCAACTTGCGGGTGCCCGGCCGACTATCATCGCGGTCGCGCAGGCGAGCGTGGGAGTCGCGCAGGCCCAGCTATCCAAGGCAAATGTACTGTGGCTGCCCTCGTTAAACGTCGGGGCAGGTTACTACCGCCATGACGGCGCGACCCAGGGCCAGTCCGGGAACTTTTACGACAACTCCAAGGACCAGTTCTTCGCGGGTGCTGGTCTTACGGCAAGAGTGGCGGCAACGGACGCCCTGTTCGCTCCCCTTGCGGCCCGGCAGGTAGTCAGGTCGCGGATGAGCGATGTACAGGCCGCCCGCAACGATGCGCTACTGGCTGTGGCAGAAGCTTACTTCGACGTGCAACAGGCCCGGGGACGTTTGGCCGCCAGCCGTGACGTGCTGGAGAAGGGCTTGAAGTTGGAGCCGGTTTTGATCGCTCAAGTCCAGGGGAGCGGACAATCAACGGACTTGCACAGGGGCAGAGCCGTGCGAGCCAGTTTCGAAGATCGAATCGCTACAACCAGAGAGCAGTGGGGGGTGGCCAGCGCCAATTTGACTCAAGTGCTGCGACTGGATCCCACTGCGACGGTCGTCCCGCTTGAACCGCCGAACTTGAGCGTGACGCTCGTCTCGCCGCAGGTTTCCGTAGACGACCTCATCCCGATCGGGCTGACCGCCCGGCCCGAACTGGCCTCCCAGCAGGCCCTTGTGCAAGCGGCGCTCGCTCGGATCAAGCAGGAACGCATGCGCCCGCTGCTCCCCAGCCTCGTGTTGGAGGGTGCTCCCGGCCCCGCGGGGCCTGGTGGTTTAATGGGTGGAGTCTTCGGCTCCACCATCAACGGCGCGGAGAATCCCACCCTAGCCCGCGACGACGTCAGCGTGGGACTGGTGTGGGAGTTGCAAAACCTCGGCCTTGGCAACCGGGCGCTCGTACGCCAGCGCCGCTCGGAGCACGAGCAACAAGTGATCGAATTGTTCCGAACCCAGGACCAAGTGGCCGCCGAAATCGCCCGAGCCCATGTCCAGTTGCGGTCGTCGACAGCGCGCGTTGCTTCGGCCGAGAACGGTCTCGGAGAAGCTCGACTCGCGTATGAAGGAAGCGTTGCAGAGTTGGGAAAAGTCGAGCACTTAGGCGGAGTCGAGATCGTAGTCCGCCGAGCATTTGAAGTGGTCGCAGCGCTTAGGTCGTGGTCCGAGGCGTACGACACCTACTTCCAAAGCGTAAACGACTATAACCGAGCGCAGTTCCGGTTGTTCCGTTCGTTGGGCTATCCTGCGGCGATCCTGGCGTACGAGCGCGCGCCCGAACCTATGGTGCCTGTGGACACGACCCGTCCGCCCCAGATGGCTCCCGTCTGCGCCCCCGACCCGTGTCCGTACCGTCAGTGAAGACCCGACACTTCCCGACTGGACCGCCGGGGTGAACTGGTACCTGACCCCGAACGTGAAGTGTCAGTTCAATTACATCGCCGAACATCGCGATGTGCCCGGCGTGACGCCCGGTTGGATCAACGGCGCCGGAGTTCGCGTCGCGTTTAATTTCTGAGCTTCTCTTACGCTCACAGCGGCGACGGCTCACTCGACGCGATGGGTCGTCAGTCGCCGCGCCAATTGCCGAAATCATCGGGGCAAAAGGCATCGCGGCCGTGGATTGCAATTCAGCCCGGCGCGCGGGACAGTAACCCGCGCTTTCCCCTCTTGCCGCTAAGTCAGCGGGCCGGCTGATCTGCTGTTCAAACCGCCACTGCCACTGCCGCGTGGCGGGTGTTTCGACGCTCTACATCAGGACGACGCGGATCCCTTCCAAAGATCCGTAGTTCAGACAACGTTGACCTTCCAGACTTTCCTGACGGAGAACTCAGACATGCGTCTGTCACGACTTCAAGTGTCGGCGGTGTTGACGGCTGGAGCCATCCTCGGTTACGTGTTCGCGTCTGGCAGCGGATCGAAGGTCGAGCAGGCCAACGGCGCGCCGACAGCGGCCGCGGTTGCGCGAGAGGTTTCCAGCGGTCGCGGCCCGACGCGTTCGACCTTCAAAGTGAGCGCGACTCCCCTCATTCCGCAGATCGCGACGACGTCAATCGCCAAGGATCAGCCGGCCCGCTGCTCCAGCGGCGCGACCCGGAGCACTTTGCTGACGGCCACCCCAACTCAATTGGCCCAAGCGCAAGAAGTCGTCCCGCAGCGCAAATCGAAGCCGAACATCCTGGTGATTTTCGGCGACGACGTCGGCGTTACCAACATCAGTGCCTATAGCGACGGCCTGATGGGGTATGAGACGCCTAACATCGACCGCATCGGCAAAGAAGGACTCCGCTTTCTTCATTATTACGGCGAACAGTCGTGCACGGCGGGTCGGGCCGCTTTCCTCACTGGACAGCACGGCATTCGCACGGGGCTGACGAAGGTCGGGTTCCCTGGCGCGCCGATGGGAATGAGTCAACTCGATCCCTCGATCGGGGGCTTACTCAAGAGTCTCGGCTACAGCACGGGTCAATTCGGCAAGAATCACGTCGGCGATCGCAACGAGAGCCTGCCGACAGTCAACGGGTTCGACGAGTTCTTCGGCAACCTCTACCACCTCAACGCCGAGGAAGAGCCGGAGCTGCCCGACTATCCGAAGGATCCGGCCTACCGTGCCAAGTTCGGCCCCCGCGGCGTCCTCAAGTGCAAGGCGAGCGATAAGAACGACGAAACCGTCGATCCGCGATTCGGCAAGGTCGGCAAACAGACCATCGAGGACACGGGCGCCCTCACGAAGAAGCGAATGGAGACCATCGACGACGAGACTTCGGCCGCTGCCATCGACTACATGAAACGGCAGCATGCCGACGGCAAGCCGTTCTTTGTTTGGATGAACACGACACGGA
>Ga0210393_10002111_pt1 | contig 16531 bp, 20 predicted proteins | sample IncBWC27OmetaG_FD_160068 | JGI IMG/M metagenome (GOLD analysis project Ga0210393, IMG submission 160068) | Forest soil microbial communities from Barre Woods Harvard Forest LTER site, Petersham, Massachusetts, United States - Inc-BW-C-27-O ... | reverse complement strand
GGTTTGGGGACATACCAAGCAAGCATGGATTCCAGCTGCACCAGTCTTCCGCGAGAACGTTTGGTAGGTCACGGAATGATCCGCTCACGCCGAAAATCTGAAAACATCCGAAGAAACATATCGGGCTGGGGAGCCGGATATCTCCGGTAGGTCGAGCTTTAAATGAAACAGAAACAGCCAATAGGTCTTGGCCATCTTTGAGAAATTGAAATCTCTTGCGACAATCCGGGTCGGCACGTTGTCGACGACGACGAGACGATCGATGGCGTCGGGATGATCTTTTGCAAACCTGGTAGCCACACGCGCCCCCCGATCATGTCCCACCAAGGCAATCTTTTCGATTTTCAGCGCTCGCATGAGTTCGCGTAGGTCCTTAGCCATATTGCGCTTGTCGTAGCCGGTGACTGGCTTGTCAGTTTCACCGTGTCCACGCAGGTCAGGAGCGATGACACGATACTTCTTGCTCAACTCCGGAATCTGGTTCCGCCATGTATAGTTTGTAAAAGGAAACCCTTGCAGCAAAACGACTGTCGGTCCTTGTCCGGCGTCGATGTAGTGCTGCCTGATTCCGTTTGCTGTGACGGTACGATGCTTGACTGATTCCATGATCGCCTCCTAAGTTCGGCAGGGTCGCTCCACGTGATGGCTTGTCGCAAGGCCTGTCTGACGCAGTCTGTCGATGAAAGCACGATGGACTTCCGCATCAATTTGCCTACAGTCGTTACTCCCGCCGAATGTCCTTCCGGCGCTGCACGACCATGTTCACGACATACACCAGCACGGCCTCGTCATCCTGATTCAGGGTGGTGTTTCGGAGCTTCATCAGGCCCTGCGCCGGACGCGACTTTGACGGTCGCACCTCGATCACCTCGCACTCCACGCGCAACTCGTCACCGGGGCGCACTGGCCGGGGCCAGCGGCACTCGTCGAGGCCAGCGCCGACCAGGCCGCCAGCCGGCTTGAGTTCGGTCTCAACCAGCAGCCGCATCGTCACGGCAGCCGTGTGCCAGCCGCTGGCAGTCAGTTCACCGAAAATCGAGCGGCGCGCCGCCGCCTCATCGAGATGGAAGGGCTGCGGATCGAACTCGGCAGCGAACGCGAGGGCCCGTTCACCGTCGATGCGCAGCCGCCCGGAACCGAACGTCTGCCCCACTGCAAAATCTTCCAGGTAGCGCTCGCTCAACTGATTCATGATTCAACTCCAGCTTTAGGCGATGGCTTCTGGCGCGTGCGATGAACCCGCTACCTGCTCTCAATCAACTTGACGACCGCATACAGCAGCCGGTTGGCGGGCGTCGCGACGCCCAGCGCTTCGCCACGCCGCACGATGAAGCCGTTCAGATGATCGATCTCACTGCGCTTGCCGCGCGCCAGATCCTGCGCGGTCGATGAGTACTGGCCCGCCGCCGTCTCGGCAATTTTGCGTACGGCCGCATCGACATCGCCCGGCAGCGTCACGCCATCGGCTTTCGCAACGGCCACGCATTCATCGACGAGGTCGCTGAGGACAACGGTGACGCCCTCACCCTTCACGAGCCGGCCGTAGGGCAATTGCGTTATTGCCAATAGCGCGTTGTACGCGCAATTCGTGATTAGCTTCGTCCACAACGCGCTGCGGACGTTGTCGGAGATATCGGTCGGCACGCCCGCTGCGATCAGCGCGCGCGCAACATCATCGCTGGCCTTCGACCGCTCGATGACCAGTTCGCCGCGGCCATGATGCCTGACATGCCCCGGCCCGGCCATTTCGGTCCCGACATACACCGCGGCTGCGATCACTTCCTGTGGCAGCAGCGCGCGCAGTCGGTCCGCGTTCTCGACGCCGTTTTGCAACGACAGCACCAACGCATCCGGCGCAAGATGCGGCTTGATGGCAGCCGCGGCACTTTCGGTGTCGGTGGACTTCACGCTAAAGAGCACGAGCTGCGCGCCCTGCACCGCGCTCCCTTCGGTGCTGGCAGAGACGCGAATGTGTTCGTCGAAGGTTTGCGTTTCGAGCCTGAGCCCGTGACGCTCGATCGCCTCGGCAAGTTGAGGGCGCCCGATTAGCATGACATCGTGTCCGGCGCGCGCCAGCTTGAAGCCGTAGTAGCAGCCCGCCGCACCCGCACCCATTACCGCGACTCGTCCCATTGGATAATGCGTGTGCGCGAGCTGTTGATATCCGCTTGCCACGTCGATCACCCCTTCAAGACGACTTTGCCAAACGGCCGATCCTCGATCAGATGGCGCAAGGCTGCACCTGCTTCGGGAAGAGCGTAGACTCGCTCGACAATGGGTTTGACGGATCCGGTCAACATCAGTGGGATGACGTCCTGCCACGCTGCGGCGATCGCGGTCGGCGATTGGGCGAACAGAGAGAAGCCGGCCATCCTCGCACGCTTCCAAATCAGGTCCGTCACATCAATTGTGGTTTTCCGCCCGGCGGAATAGCCCAACGTGATCAGGACGCCGCCGATCGCAAGGCTGCTCAGCGCCTCACTGGTCACGCTCCCGCCGATGCTCTCGATGACGATATTGACACCCTTGCCGGCCGTTATCCGGCGAACGCCCTCGGTGAGGCCTTCTGCGGATAGGTCGACCACGTCTTCGAAGCCAAGCTCGCGCGCCTTGGCAGCTTTCGCCGCGCTGCCGGCCGTCGAAATCACCTTGCCGGCGCCGTGCGCCCGTGCGAGCTGATAAGTCGCGTTGCCAACCGACCCGCCGATCCCAGGAGCCAGCACCGTCATGCCCGGTTTGAATCCAGCCAGCGTCAGGGTGACCTGCGCCGTCAGATAGGCCACGGGAAGGCTGGCCGCGGCGACGTCGTCGATCGCGTCCGGCACGAGCGCCAGATGTTCGGGTCTCACCAGCAGCCATTCCTGCCACGTGCCGTTCTCACCGACGCCGTAGGGTCCTGTGAACATCACACGGCTTCCCACCGCGAGCCCGGAATCGCCGGCGTCCTCAATGAGACCCGCGCCCTCATTGCCGAGCACCAGCGGCGCCTTGGCTCGAGGGTGTCCACCCGACAGGACCGTGTATTCGAGCGGCGTGACGCCGGCGGCCGTCACGCGAACTAGTACCCTGTCCTTTGCGGGTTGCGGCTTGGGCAATTCCATCTGCCGCAGACCGTCATAACCCGAGAAAGTCTTTGCCTCGATCGCGCGCATTACCGTTCTCCATAAATTCGCATGATCTCATCCGTCGCTGCCGACAGCCCGACGGCTTCCGGCGCATCGGGCTCGGAAATGTCGCTAAGCTCCATGACATCTCTGGGAAAGCCGTGCTTGGAGATTTGAAGGACTTTCATTGCTCATTTTCCCTTTTTATCTGTCCGAGCTTTGTTGTGACGGTGGCTACTCGGGCCGTTCAACGACGCGCCGCGTAAAGAAGCTTGGCGGAGAAATCGACCATGCTGGCCAGCTGCCGGTCGGGGAAAGCGGCTCTTAGGCTCTCGCCGTAGGTTTTCGCGTCGGCGGAAGCCGCATGGATCTCCTTGGCGCGTTTGACGTAGGTAATCGTGCTGTCGATCGCGGAGCGGTGGACGGGCGTGTCATGCCCTATGGTGATCCTGTCGTAGCCTTGAAGTGCCTTGAGCGACTCGAGAACGATCATCCAGTGATCGAAATGATCCACGACGGTGAAGACGTGTTCGGTTGGTGAAAACACCAGGTCGAACGCCATCAGCACTTTTTGCTCGGGCAGCAGAGCGGCGAGCTGCAAATCCGCTTCAGCGTCGACGAACCGCTTGAAGTCGTAGGTGATGCCATCGATCCGTTGCACACCTTCGGCGATTATCTCCGTCGGGACGGTGACCTTCGTCGCGATCCTGTCACCGTATATCGGACGGAAGCTATCGAGTCTGGCTTGACCTCTTGCGCGAAGCTGGTCCGCGATCCCATCCAGGGCGAACACACGGGCGTTGGGGAAACGCTCGGTCAGAACCTGAAGACCAGACCAATGATCCGTATGTGCATGCGAGAGAATGATCCGATCGACGGGCTTGCCTAGCGTCTGCACGTATGACGCAACTTCATCGGCATACGGCAGCAGGAGCTGGCCATCGAAGATGACGACCGCCGTTGGCCCCTCGATCATCTGCGTATTGACGTGAAAGCCGTCAAGGGGACTAAGGTAGGAGTGAATTTTGACGGGGCCGAACTGGCTTACGAGGGTGGCCCCCATGCGGCCCGACGCCGCGGCATCCTTTGTCCCGGGCGGCGCGTCACTGTTCTGCGCCAGCTTAGGTTTTTTGATTGCGGCAGCCGACGAGGGCAAGCCGGCAAATGGGAGTAGCGCGCCCGCAGCGAGCCGGAGAAACTGAGAACGGGATAGAGCGGCTTGCGACCAGCGCTGAAAACGTGAGTTACTTGTCAGCATTTCTCTTCTCCCTTGTTCAGACTTTTAAAAATGAGCGCTATGCACCAGCGTATCCAACAGATGAGTCGGCGAGCGAAAGAGCGGCTTGCTGCTAGTCGTCCCCGACGGCGATGCTCAAGCGTTCCTGCCTAAAAGACATCGCGCGCCGCGAGATGTCATCCGCTCGCTACCAGATCCACTGGGCCGCTTCCCAGTGGTATGCCGCGTCGCGTCGGACGACATGTCCAATGGCCGGGAACGGAAAATGATAGCCCATCACCATGATCCGATCGGTCGCGGCGCGATCCAGGATGGCCTTGCGTGACTTGATCGCTTGCGCGGGGTCGTAGTCGAAGATGGGCGTCCACTCGGGGTGCTGCAAACTCGTCACCGGGTTGTGGGCGATGTCACCCATATGGATGAACTGCTCTTTGCCCGAGGTGAGCAGGATTGCGGCATGGGACGGCGAATGTCCCGGCGCCGCAACATAGTGTACGCCGGTTGCAATTTCGCCGCCCTGCTTCACGAACCAGGATCGGTTGGCGACCGGTGGCAAGTTATCTCGAGCTGCCTCAACGGTGCCCTTCTTGAACGGGTCGGGCATCGGCGAACTATTGACCTCGCTTTCGTAACGGCTGCCGGTCCAGTAATTCCACTCTGTATCCACAAAGACGAACTGAGCCTTCGGAAACGTAAGCGCGCCCGATGTCTTCACGAAACCGCCGATATGGTCTAGATGACCGTGCGACGTCACAACGAGATCTACGCTCTCCGGTGTGAGTCCGGCTCGGCGCAGGTTCGCCTCGAGCCCGGGAAAGCTGCCGAAGGATGGGCCGAGTTTCTCACCAAAGCCAGAATCGACAACGATGCGCTCCCGTCCCGTGTCGACCACCAAGATGTTATTGGTGACTTGGATCATCGGCTGCATGAAGTTTGCCTTCAAGACCGGCGCGAGTTCAGCTTCAGAGGCGTTCATAACGAAGATCGGCCGGATCGGTATCTGCCCATAGCCATCCGAGATCACGGTCGCTTGGAAGTCCCCGATCTTGAAGCGATAGAAGCCATCGCCGTTTAGAGGCTCTGTTCCGGCTTGACGGACGGCTTCCGCCTGCGCCGAGGCGGGGGTGAGCAACGACGTTCCCATTGCTGCAACAGCCAGCCCGGTGCCGGCACGAAATACGCTGCGACGGGTAAGGGTCGTCGGGGGCCTCATCATGTCGATCTCCATGTTGTAGGCGCTGCGGCCAGCGCAGAAGCGGTAGTGCTCGCAAAATACAATGTCGATTGCAATCGTCTTTGTCAACCGATTTCGGCAGAAGCGGAAGTGGTTCAAGTCTGCTGTCTGAACTCTAGCAATCAAACTCCCATATTGAAGCTAATTCATTGAAATGACGCCTGATAGCGAGCCCCGGTAGCTAGGCTCCATAGTCTAGAGCCGGTAATCCGACCGTGATTATCGATTGTAAACGCAATCGTGATATAGTAAGTCAATGCCTGTGACGGCAACGAATCGAGGAGCGAGCTTTTGGGCGTGTCGAGAGAACAGGCTGCGGAAAACCGCCGCGCGATTGTTGCGGCGGCGACGCGGCTATTCAGAGAACGGGGAGTGGAGGCTGTAGGGCTGAGCGAACTAATGAAGCACGCCGGCTTTACGCAAGGTGGCTTTTATAACCACTTTGAGTCGAAGGCCGCTTTGGTTGCCGAGGTACTAGCTTCGGCAATGGCTGAGGGGAACGCCGAGTTCGCCAAGAACGCAAGGGCACCCGTCGATGAATCAACCACCGCTCTTCGGCGCTACATAAGCTGGTATCTGTCGCAAGCCCACCGCGACGACATCGACTACGGCTGCCCCGTCACAGGGTTTGCTGGCGACGCTCCTCGCTTCGGCGCCGAAGCACAGGCGCACTTTGCCGGCGGATTGGACGATCAGATAACGATCCTGGCCGGACTGATCGCCGAGAGTGGATCTTTGGCCGCGGCAGGCGAGCGTAGGACGTTACGCGAACGGGCAATCAGCTTGCATTGCGAAATGCTGGGCGCGCTAGTGCTATCGCGGTCTGTCGCGCAGGCTGCGCCAGCGCTTTCGAACGAGATTCTGGAGAACGTCAAGCGAGATGTACTCGCATCTCTCGATGGGGGTTCGAGCCATGCTCCCAAATCGGGAAAGAAACACTAGGTAGCCCCCATCCGGTGGGAGTGCACTTGAGTACGGTGATGATCGAGCACGAAATAACCGCAGGCTAAGAGCATGGATCATACCACAAACGAAGGCGTTTCCGCTTTCTCTGGTCTTAAGTACTTCAGAGCGCTCAAGGACGGTTCCATTGCGCGTTCGGCGATGCTCGAGCTTTTCGACATCAACATCGAGGCTGCCGAGCCTGGGCTCGTCGTGCTAACCGCGATACCGACGGCAGAACACTACAATCCCTTGGGATTCGTCCACGGAGGTTACGCGGCCGTCCTCCTCGATACCTGTATGGCAGCAGCCATCGTGACTTCGCTCGAGCCAGGCCTTTCCCCCGTGACGCTCGAATACAAGATTAATTTCACAAGACCGATGTTCGCCGATACCGGGATCGTGCGCGGGGAGGGCAAGACGCTGCATGTCGGTCGGCAGATGGCAATCGGCGAAGGCAGATTGCTTGACGCGAAGGGTAGGCTTCTCGCCCACGGGACGACCACCTGCCATGTCGTGCGGCAAGGGGTTTCCTGAGGAAATTCACGAAGGGCCAACCCTCGCTAAGATTGCTGGCGAGCCAGCAGTCAGATCTTCGAACTCGGCCGCGAGCGAAATGACTTGCTAAGCCCGTCCTCGGCGTCCCTTCCGCTTATCAAACCTGACCTCGGCCACCATCGACGAATAGCTCGATGCCCGTGACAAAGCTGGAATCGTCAGAGGCCAGGAACACCGCTGCCTTGGCGACTTCGTCCGGCTCTCCCATGCGTCCCATCGGAATGGTGGCTAGCATCCTCGCGATGGTTTCCGGTGGTTGCAGCTCCACCAAGGGCGTCCTGATCGGACCCGGGCTTAGGACGTTGGAGCGAATGCGACGGTCCTTCAACTCCATGGTCCAGGCTCGCACAAGATTGCGAACTGCCGCCTTGGTCGCGCCGTAGGTACCGAAGGCAGGTGTGCCTTTGATGCTCGCAACGGAGCCAATGAGAATGATCGACCCTCCGTCGTTCATCAGGGGCAAGGCCCTTTGTACGGTGAACAGCGTGCCCTTCACGTTAAGATCGAAAAGCTTGTCGAAATGCTCCTCAGTAATGCTTGCCAAGGGAGCGAATTCGCCCGTGCCGGCATTAGCGACCAGAACATCGATCTTGCCCTTCGCCTTCACGGTCCCGTAGAGGCGATCGAGGTCCTGCAGTTTGGAGACGTCTCCCTGAACGCCTGCAACCTCGCTGCCGATCGCCTTGACGGCCTCGTCAAGTTCCTTTTGGCGGCGACCCGTTATGAAGACGTAAGCGCCCTCATCGACGAACCGCTTCGCTATAGCGAAACCTATTCCCGTGGTGCCGCCGGTAACCACGGCCACTTTTCCCTGCAATTTGCCCATTATCGTTACTCCTTTTTGCTGAAGAAGCGCAGCGCCGCAGCGCTTACGGTCCCGAGCCGCCGGTTACTTTCCCGCGGCTGTCGAAAGGTTCGGATCTTGCGCCGTCCCGGGGCGAGGACAGAGATACGCTACGCCTCTCCTAAGGTTCGGTTGTTTTAGCGATAGCTGCTCTGCGTTGTGAGGACAAAAACCCATCAAAAACGGACGCGCGCCGAATTACGAACGTTGGCGAAACAGGCACGATGCCTCCGCGATGATTGCATTGCGTGTCTCTGGCTTAGTTTCCTGCAACTGACGCATGGTCTTTCTTTAGCTTAAGCTCTTGCCTATTTATATGACGAATATCATCTAATGAAACGATGTCTATCGTCTAAATCGAGGTATGGAGGTGCTTTTGGCGAGCTCGCACGAGAACTGGCCGCCGTCGCTCTAGGAACGCATCGCTCTTTGGACAACCGCTGTCGCGGGTGCGGCCGAGGCCAACATATAGAGAACAAGATGAAACAGCTTTTGAAAATGAGCGCCGCGCCCGCGACGGCGCTGTTTGCGACGAAGGCCGCACCATGGAATCCTCCCCTGACCAGGAGCCCCGCTTGGGGGATCAAGCGCCCGAACCACGGCTGATTTCGGCGAGCTCGGGTTGGGTCGCAAGCAACCTTGTCGAAGAGACGCTTGGCGCGATAAACCCCGGGCGGCGAACCGAACCGCTGACCAGCCCGCAAGGTCATAGCAGCGTCGTGACGACGTACGACGATTCACCCGGTGCGAGCTACGCTCAGATTCTTGACCTGATCCCAGCGTTCATTGTCGTGGCGATCGACGCCACCGGAATGGGAATCATACTGCCTCTGCTCCCATTCTATTCGCAGAGACTTGGCGCCACCCCTTTCATTGTCGGTTCTCTGATTTCGGTCTACGCCTTTTGTCAGCTTGTTGCCGGTCCGTTGGTCGGGACACTGTCAGACAGGTACGGACGCAAAAGTGTCCTGATCGTCAGCCAGATCGGAACCTTGGCTGGATTCGTGCTGCTTGCGGCGGCCAATAGTCTGATGTTGATCTTCCTGGCACGAATCATCGACGGACTGACATCAGGTAATATCTCCGTTGCCCATGCCTATGCAGCGGAGCACAGCGCGCCGTCGGCACGAACGCAAGCGCTCGGCACGACAAGTGGTGCAATCGGAACCGGTTGGCTGGTCGGTCCGGCCCTGTCGAGTGTTTTGGTCCAATTCGGGGTCACAGCGCCGATATGGGCAGCCGCAGCTTTGTCACTAATCAGCATCGTTGCTACAATCGTACTGCTTCCGTCAGATCGCCCTATTTCCGGAATTCTCTCCGCACCGCGTACCCCTGAGCCGAAGGCTACACGCGTGTTGCTATCGATGCCGTACGTCTGGGGCCTGCTCGGCCTTCTGATTTTGTTTTTCTTCGCCAACTCGATGTTTCTGTCCCAGATTGCGCTATTCTTGTCGGCCCGCTTTAGCTGGCACGGGCGCCCCTTTGGAGCCAGAGAACTCGGCATCGTGTTCGCCTATGCCGGCTTTATCAATATCATCGTCCAAGGCCTGTTGCTCACCCAGGCCGGTCGATTCGCCTCCGAGCGAATCATAGTCGCGGTTGCCTTCGCGTTTATGGGCGCGGGATTTTTTGGCCTCGCCATTGTGAGCAAGATAGGGCTTCTTGCGTTTTTCCTAACTTTGATCATCCTCGGCACAACGTGTACCCGAACCACTCTCACGGCGGAATTGTCAAGAAGCGTCCCACTCAATCGTCAGGGCATGATCATGGGGCTCAATCAATCGCTAATGTCTAGCGCCAATATTGCAGCGCCGCTCCTCAGTGGCGCGCTTATCGATCACGGATTATACGCCACGTGGGCCTTTGCCATGGCGACCATCGTCATCTGCGGCGCGATCACAACCTTTGTGATATTCTCTTCCCAAACGAAGATCGGAGCGCTCGATAAAACTCGTGGCCCTCCCGAGCCAATCTGACTGCGAGTGCGCTTAGAGGGGGGCCCGTGTACAAGAGTTGGAGATGGCTCTCATTTCCAGCTCAATCGAAGAAAGTGCTAAGGTCGCGGCGAGGCCCGGCGAGCTCATGATTCACCGGAAGCGTCGCAACATTCCGTGCGCAAATCTCGAACGTTATGGAACGTAGACCAATGAATTTCGCCATGAGCGTCATTCCATAACCATGGCGAAGCGCTTGCAAATTTGCGCGCCCAGCCTCCTATTCGGGCCGACGCCGATGATCACCGCCCTCTGCATGGGACTCCTCCGGAATGTGCCAACCCGTACCGTATGATGACGCTGCAGCCGGTTGAAGTCGGATCGGGCGCTAAGACCCTCAGGCCGAGATGTGCGCCCGCTGCGCGAGCCCTTGGCCGAAGGAGATATTCTCGCCAGGCATCTCATAGATCAGAACGACGAGGTCGTCCGCCCTCACGCCGGCCTTCTCCACGACGAGCCGGTTCAGCGCGGCGAGCAACGCGAGGCGCTTCTCCTTCGGGCGACCGGAGATGAAGGTCAGTTCGAGGAGGACGAAGCGATCGCTGTACGTGCAGCCGACGAAAGCCGGCGTGTGGACGAACCGTCCCTTCGGAAGAACGTGCGTGATGCGGAAGTAATCCTCAGGCGGGACCGAGAGCACTTCCTCCAGTGCGGCCTGTACGGCCGTCCCGATCGCGGCGAGCTCGTTATCCTTGAACGCACCTTCGTGCACATGAATCTTGGCTACGGGCATCTCAAAAACCTCCTTCGGTTACGGGAATTTCCACTGCGGAACGCCAGGACAGTCGCGCAGAAATGGTGGACGCAGTCCCAGGCGTTCCGCGGCGCGAAATGCACCCACAAATCGGACTCGCGCACCCTGCCCTTCTCGACATGGATGTCGATGTCCTCGGCTTCGCCGCCGATCCGCGTACGGTAGCGTCGCCGCCGACGAGCGTGGCGACCCCGCAGGCGCACCACATGCAGGTCGCCCACCATCCCCGGTCGCCGCTCTCCACCCACGTCGCGGTCGGCGTGGCTGAGAACGGATGGATGACCATGGCTCGCAGACGTGTGTGTGCAGGACGACGCCGTGCGTGTGGGCGAGGCTTCGCAGGGCGCGCGTCTTCGACCGGAACGCCGAGCCGCTCGGCGACCTCGCCCGAGTTTGGAATGCGCCCGGTCGCCAGCAGGGGCCTCACGTAGCGATAGTGGACCGCGGCCTTGATGTCGGCAGTCACGCTGCTTCCTCTCACGCCGCGGCCGCCGCCGGGGGAGCCTTGATCGCCGCGATCAGTTCCGCAGTCGTCAGGATCTCATGGGCATAGGTCGGCGCGTCGATGTTGACCGCCGCATGCATCGCTTCGGGCGAGCGAGCGGCCGTGGCATCGCGCATATAGGTGACGTGATAGCCGAGCTCCATGCCGATGCGGGCCGTGGCCTCGAGGCAGGTGTTGGCGAGCAGACCCACGCAGATGATCTTTTCCTTGCCATGGCGCTTCAGCAATTGATCAAGATCGGTATTGGGGAAGCCGCTCGATGCCCAATGCTCGGTGCAGCAGAGATCGCCTGGCCAGAGCTTGAAATCGTCGTGGAACTCGCCGCCCCACTGACCGCGGGCGAAGATCATGTTCTTCGCCGCCTCCAACTGATAGGGCGATGGATACTACCAGTCCTTGTAGGTGTCGGGCTCCATCCGGTGATGCGGCACGTGGATGATCTTGATCCCGGCCTCTCGCGCGGCCGCGACGATCGCACGGAGATTTTCGAGCAGGTTCACCTGCTCGGCGACATCCTTGACCCACGGCCAGAGCTTGCCGTTCGGGTGGAGGAAATCGTTGTAGAAATCAATGCAGAGAAGGGCCGTGATCTTGGGATCGTAGGTGGTGGTCAAGCCTTCGTCGCGCGGGGGCCTTCCAAAAAATTAGATAATGCATATAATCTATTCTTGCCAGTCACGTTTCTTTGCGGGGTGGCGGTTCCCTTCAGGGCCGGCGTCGGCGTAGGATCGCGATCGAGTACGGAAAGGAACAACGACCATGGGTCGCTCATCCAACGAGCAGGCGCAGAAGAATCGGCAGAGGATCGTGGAGGCGGCCGCCCGCCTCTTCCGCGAGTCCGGCGTCGACAACGTCTCGGTGGCCGACGTCATGAGCGCGGCGGACATGACGATAGGCGGCTTCTACAAGCATTTCGAATCGAAGAACGCGCTCGTCGAGGAGGTGTTCTCCCTGACTTTCGAGCAGTCATCGGCCGCTTGGCGGCAGGTTTGCGAACGCAAGTACGACGATCCGGGCCTCCGGTCGGCGGCTATCGTCGACTATTATCTGAAGAAGAAAGGGGCCGATCGGGCATGTCCGATGATCGCCTTCGCGCCTCATGTGACGGCCGAGGCCGCTGACGAATCCTCGCGTGAGTCCTACAGGGACGGGACGGAGCTTCTGTACGAGCAATTTCTCGATCACATGGCCAAGTCTCGCGCAGTGAACGGCACGTCGTCCGACCGGGAGGCCAAGGTACTGTTCGCGGCGATGATCGGAGCGAGACTCCTGGCTCAATCGGTCGGCGACGCGGAATGGATCCGTTCGCTAAAGAGCGCAGTGAAGGCCGAGGCGGCGGCCTCGCTCGACTGATATTAAGGGTCCGCAAGGAAACTGATTTGGCTTTGCCGACCCGGTCTCAAGTGAACGGGCCGCGATCGGTGACACCTGCCCCGAGTGCCTGGCGTGATGAACTCGCGCCGCCTATCCTTTTGTGGGCTCAGTAATCGTTCCAAGCCATCTCTTGCATTATCTGCTGAGGCAATGTTGACAATAGCATCTTGTTCCGCGGGATTAGTCCGCATTTCCTTGAATGATTTTTGCGTTCTTCGAGGAAATCAACGAGCCTGCTCGGTGCGCCGAAGTCTGGTGCGGGTGATGGAGATGGGCTCGTTTCAAGCTCTCATCGTAGCGATCGACATCAGCTTCTCTTAGCAATCTAGGCCCACCTAGAAAGCTACCCTCCGACAGTCAGATCCCCGCGAGGCTATTCGACTTATCCCACAGGAATGGTCGCAAGCCCCAAGGCGGCTTATGCCGCGGCGTAGCGCGCGTTCATCCGTACTTGGTTTGCGGCGTGATCCGCACGGATCTGTGAAGCAGATACACCGCGAAGAATTGGAGGACGGCAATAAGGAGCGGCCCAGCGAATTTCCCCAGATCATGCTGAAACAGACCGATTCCGGCATCCAGCAATTGCATGGCGCCCGCGAGCGCGCCCAGGATCAGCAACGCAGACGTCGCTCGTTTGTAGATTGCCGCCAATGCAAACAAAGCCAGCGGAATTGTGCGCGCCGCCGCGTACATGGCTATTGGCAATGACGCCTCTGTTGGAATGGAGCCGGCAGGCACCACGGCTTCCGGACGGAAGATCGCCGCGATGGAAAAGCCGCTCGCGACCAAGACGTTGATTGCAGTGACCAGCGAAGCCAGCCGCATCGCCTTTGTTGTTGTCATTGATTTCGCCTTCTGATCGCGGTGCTAGACGCCCAGCCCTCGGGGCGTTTCCACCAGTTGCATAACCGGCTGCATAGTTAGAGCAGGGCATTATCCGCAATATAGAGATCGCCGATTGACCTTAGCGATTATGCATATGTGTTATCGCAGAGTGAGGTCAAAAACCCCACTTATTAGGACGGAGCGTAGGCCATCCCCTAGTATAGCAATCCCGATACAATATCGTTGACAGGCTCTCTTGGCCTCAAATATGGGACTGCCACGGCTCGCGCGGCCAGCTGTGCGCCGTGGCCAGCTTGTTGCTCGCTATGGGAATCTTCATGCAGTTCACGAAGATCAGTCGAACTGGTCTAACGGTCTCCCGCCTCTGCCTTGGCACAGAAACGTTCGGCAAACAGACCGACGAAGCTGAGTCCTTTCGGGTCTAAGACAAGGCGACGGACGCCGGCGTGAATTTCATCGACACCGCGGACGTCTACCCGGGCGGCGCAGATCTGCCTGAAGTCCGAGCAGAGGAGATCACCGGCCTCTGGCTGAAAGGCAAACGCAGCCGATTCATTCTAGGGACGAAGGCCGGAGGGCGGATGGGATCCTCCCCTTGGGATCAGGGCTCACGCGCAAAGGCGACGCTAGCCGCGATGAGGATATCCTTCAGGCTGGCTACTATTGCGAGAAGCTTTGACATCGGACACCTCCACTTTTTTCTTCGGACCGCATGGCCACGGCGAAGGGGAACTTAATTCCGCGCATCTGCTATGCTGTTCACCTAACCATCTTGCATCGGAGGGATTAGTCCGCATCTTCTTGAATGATTTTCCGTTCTAAGAGGAAATCGATGGACCTTCTCGGTGCGCTGGGAATCCTGGTGCGGGTGGTGGAGACGGGCTCGTTTTCGGCCGTCGCCCGCGAGCGCGCACTGAGCAAAGCCGCGGTCGCCCGTCAGGTCTCGCAGTTGGAAGATCATTATGGGGTCCGGCTCTTTCACCGCACGACGCGAAAGCTCAGTCTGACCGACGATGGGCAGATGCTACTCGGCCTGGCCCGGCCCGTGCTGGACGGGGTCGAGGGAATCGAAGGCGCCCTCGGACAGCAGAGCGCCTTGCCAGTCGGCCTGGTACGCGTGGGTGTCACAGTAACGGCGAGCCGCTTCCTTTCGCTCCGTCTACCGTCCCTGCTCATTGACCACCCGCGGCTGAAGGTCGAGCTCGTGGTCGGTGATCGGCTCAGCGACCTGATCGAAGATCGGCTCGACTTTGCCATGCGCATCGGTGAACTCAGCGATGCCTCACTGATGGTGCGCAGAAGCGGGACCCAGATGCGCGTTGCCGTAGCGGCACCAAGCTACATCAAGCGGCACGGCGAACCATCCAGCCCCGGAGAACTCGCAAAGCATATCTGTATTGTGCATGACATTGGACCGGATTCGGACGTGTGGACCTTTGTCACGCCGGAGGGTCCCAAGGGCTTCCGGGTGTCCGGTGGATATCTCGCCAACGACGTTCATGCGGTGCACCTAGCGGCTCGGACCGGATACGGCATCGCCTATCTCGGTTTGTTCGAAGTCTTCGACGACCTCCGCAGCGGCGCGCTGGTTCGCGTATTGGGCGATTTTCCTGCTCCCGGCGTTCCACTTAATCTGGTCTATCCATCCCGACGGCATCTCGCGCCACGCACACGTCTTGTGATGGATTTTATCTGGGAGCAGTTTCGACAAATTCAGGCGGAGCTTGAAACGGCATCGGATGTGGGCGCACTGCGTCAGCGCGGCACTGACCAGCGCTCGCGCAGGCGCTTTGATTGGGACAGCACATCGGCGGTCGCTGGCCTCAAAGGTGCCATCCCTTTTTTATTTCCGACGATGCGATTCGTTGGCATATCTCGCAGACACAAAAGGGCGGTTCAGAGCTGCCCTTTTGCGTGACTGAATGCCTTCGCCGCTCGTCCACTTGAGAGTCAGTTGAACGTGTTTCTGCGGTCGAAGTCAGCGGAGAAATTTCCGCGAGCGACGTCGTCGCCTCTGTCAAAGCCGTAGGCGTCGTAAACCGATCCGTAGCCGAAATTTCGCAGATGTTGGACCCGCGACATTCGGTGAGAGTAACCATAGCGATGGTGATCACGTTGTGGCATTGCAACCGCTGGCGCTGCGACCAACAGCGAAAGAGCGACCGCTCCAATCAATTTGCAGTTCGTCATGACTTTTTTCCTTTACTTCTGTCGGGTCAGTAATCGTTCCAAGCATCTCTTGCATCATCTGCTGAGACGCTACTGAAATAATTCTCTGCCTCGGCGGGATTAGTCCGCCTTACCTTGAATGACTTTTGCGTTCTTCGAGACAATCAACGAACCTCCTCGGTGGGCCAGAATCCTGGTGCGGATGATGGAGACGGATTCGTTTCGAACTAGCGCATCGCTCGCTGCAATCGGGACTACGTGCTTCGGGATCGCGAAAAACGTCGTGCGTTGGAAAGGGCCCCTTTTCCTATCGGCGGCTCACTGGGCACCTACGCGGTCGGCATACTGGAATAAAACTGAGAGCTGGCGGGCACGATGTAAACTCTGGGTTATGACAGATTCAAAGCTGGGACACGCAACAGCCGATTCTTACGATTAGTCGAAAGTGTTCGGCTGCGCGCTTTATCATGTGAGGTATTCGGCAATTAATAAATGCGTAGACGCCCTGCCCCGAGCGCGCTGCGAGCGTCATAGCCCAAGCCACACTGCGGCCGACCATTGCGGGCTATGCCCGACCGTCGAGCTTGCCCGCAACCCTTTGCTAAAGTCGAACAAAGAGCGCACGGAGCGCGACGTTGTCCGCGGGCAGGCACCGGTGATCAGGCAGCTGAGCCGAACGACGCCGCGAGTTCCGTCGGAAGTCCCAACACCCGACTGGCGACGGCTACGAGCTCGCGGCCCGCGCGGCATTGGTGGAAGTGAGCGCGAGCGTTGCTGCGGGCGATAACGTGATCCTCAATCCGCAGGTGGACCTCGCCGACGGCCGCAAGGTAACCGCAATAAGCTAGCTGCCTCAATCCGGCGCAGCGCCGCGTACTCAGTGCGAGCCGATAAGCCGCCGCAGGCGTCGATCGGCACCTGCACTTTGACCTCCTGGGTACGCTCGAGGTCCTGGCACGGGTGGTGGAGG
>Ga0210393_10002110_pt1 | contig 16538 bp, 11 predicted proteins | sample IncBWC27OmetaG_FD_160068 | JGI IMG/M metagenome (GOLD analysis project Ga0210393, IMG submission 160068) | Forest soil microbial communities from Barre Woods Harvard Forest LTER site, Petersham, Massachusetts, United States - Inc-BW-C-27-O ... | reverse complement strand
TCAATCGTGGTTGGACAACATGGGTGCGTTTCGAGTAAGCCTGCCCGCCCTCGACCACTTTCCAATCGGCATCTGGTCGAAGCTTGTGGCTCGGCATTCTCGAAGGCCGCCAAGGGGCAGCATGGCGTATGGCGGCGCCATGGGATATCTGCCATTTCGCGAAGTCATCGCGGAGTATTTGGGCGCAGTTCGGGGAGTGCGATGCGAGTCGTCGCAGATTCTGGTAACAACCGGGTCACAGCAGGGATTGCAGCTTTCCGCACAGGTTCTGTTGGATCCGAAAGATCGGGTGTGTATGGAAGAGCCGGGCTATCCCGGCGCGCGCCAGGCTTTCGTGACGGCCGGGGCTCAGTTGATTCCTGTTCCGGTGGATGACGAGGGCATCAACGTGGCAGAGTTGATCCGCCGCGGTCGCAATGCGCGGGCCGTGTATGTTACGCCTTCGCACCAATATCCCATGGGTATGACGATGAGTGCCACCCGCCGCATGCTTCTCCTCAATTGGGCGGTGCGCTCCGGTGCTTGGATCATCGAAGACGATTACGACAGCGAGTATAGGTTTGGAAGCCGGCCGATTGCGTCGCTGCAAGGCTTGGACACGGATGCGAGAGTCATTTATATCGGAACCTTCAGCAAAGTCCTGTTTCCCGCGTTGCGCTTGGGGTATGTAGTTGTTCCCGGGGATTTGGTACCCGCTTTCTCCGCCGCTCGAGATGCCGCGGACATTTTTTCGTCGACTCTTTATCAAGCGGTTTTGACTGATTTCATCCGAGAGGGGCACTTCGCCCGCCATATACGCCGGATGCGAATGCTCTACATGGATCGGCGAAGGACTCTGGTAAATGCGATCCAAAAGGAGCTAGGAGATTTGATCGAAGTGATTGGTGCCGAAGCGGGGATGCATCTGGTGGCATTGCTGTCGCGTGGCATTAACGATGTGGCTGTTTCGAGGAATGCTGCCCAGAGGGGCATTTCGGCAATGCCCTTGTCCGTATGCTACTCGAAACCGCCGGCCAGGGGCGGCCTGATTCTTGGCTACGGGGGCGCCAACGCACATCAGATTCATGATGGGGTAGGCAAACTCAGGATGAGCGTACAGGAAATCGCATAGCATGCGCTGGGCAGTTCCACTCGGAATAAGGACCTTCCGGCCGGACGATCCATTCGCTTTCGAGTAATTTCGTGTACCCTCTGAGCCATGCGCTTCCTTGCTACCCTCACTTTTTCGATTTTGATCGCGTTCTGTCTGCTACCAAGCCCCGTCTGCACGGCTCAGTACAATCCTGCACCAAGCCCGACCGTCATCACGCACGCAACTGTCGTCAATCCGGGTACGTCATCGGTTCATAAAAATCAGACGGTAGTTATCACCGGCGATCGCATCAACTCTGTTTCTGATGCGGACAAATTCCAAGTGCCGAAAAACGCGCGGGTCATCGATGCCACAGGCCAATACCTTATTCCCGGACTTTGGGACATGCATGTGCACTCCGCTTTCGGCGATTGGTTTCCCGGCGGACGCGACATTATCCTGCCGCTGTTCATCGCCAACGGTGTCACCGGAGTGCGCGACATGGGAGGAGACATTCCGGTTCTTATCGAGTGGCGCAAGGAGATTGCGTCCGGCCAAATCGTTGGCCCGCGCATGGTCATCTCCGGTCCGATGCTCGACGCGTATCTCCCGAACGGTAAATTGCGCTTTCCCAGTTCTATCGCCGTCAGTACTCCGGCTACGGCGGTTGCTGCGGTGGACTCGCTCAAAGCACAAGGCGTGGACTTCATAAAAGTCCAGTCCGTCATTTCACACGACGCCTATCTTGCCGCTGCCGCGGAAGCCCACAAACAAGGGTTGCCCATTGTCGGCCATGTTCCCGATAAAGTTCGCATTCAGGAAGTTGTCGAGGCGGGGCAAAAGAGCATCGAGCATCTCATGGGCATTTTTGAAGGCTGTTCCACTGAAGAAGACAAATTCATCAAAGGCGAAGGCAATCTCAAGCTCCTCCTCACGACACAAGACCAGCAAAGATGCGAGTCGCTTATCAAACTGCTGGCGCAGAACCAGACATGGCAAGTACCCACGCTGGCCTGGCAACGCGGCGGAACATTTCTCGACCAACGCGATTTGAAGCACGATCCACTCGACAAATACGTTCCCGCCTACTGGCGAGATGTAACCTGGCACCGATTCACCGATGAAATGATGCCCGACCTTCTACGCGATCCGCTGGCGCTGCGCCAGGATTACTTCGCGCACAATCTACAAATCGTCGGCGCCATGCATCGCGCCGGGGTGCCTTTCATGGCGGGAACGGACACTGCCCCAGGCGTTTACATCGTGCCGGGCTTCAGCTTACACGACGAACTCGCCAATTTTGTTGAGGCCGGATTCACGCCCATGGAAGCGCTCCAGACGGCGACCAGCAACCCGGCGAGATTTCTTGGGATGGAAGCCAGCTTTGGTGCAGTGGAACCCGGCAAGATCGCCGATTTGGTGTTGCTGAGTGCAAACCCACTCGAAGACATTCGGAACACCCGGAAAATCAGCATCGTTGTCGCAAATGGCCACATCTTCGATCGTGCCGCGCTCGATCAGATCCTAACGCACGTCGAGGCCGCCGCGAAGCGGCAGTAGCGGATCAGTTTGGGAATGACGGCAACTCTGACATAATCCGGGTAAGGTCAGGTTTGCCGACGACTCGGGGTTAATCGCCGGCCAAGCGCGCTGCTTGCGTCATGAGGTAATTCCGTTCGGGGATGCTCGTCGTTCGCGCAGCCGCAACTCGGTAGTGTTTGATGGCAGCTTCGTAATCTCCCGTCCGCTCCAGTAAGTGAGCACGAACCGCAGCGAGACGATAGTGACTGGCAAGGCGCGGGTCAGTATCGAGCGCTCTTAGCAGTTCGAGGCCCTTGGCGGGGCCGTGCACCATAGCGGCGGCGATTGCCTGATTGAGCGTAACCATCGGACCAGGAGAGACTCGGTTCAGTAACTCATACAGAGCCAGAATCTGTGGCCAGTCAGTGTCCTCAGTTCGCTCGGCCTCGTCGTGCACGGCGGCGATCGCTGCCTGAAGCTGATACAAGCCAACCGACCCTTTCGCTAGCGCGGCCGTGAGAAGCTCAGTGCCTTCGGAAATCTCCACGCGGTCCCATAAACTTCGATCTTGTTTATCCAGCGGGATGAGTTCTTCATCCGGCCCGGTTCGGGCTGCGCGGCGCGCGTCGGTTAAGAGCATCAGAGCCAGGAGTCCTGCAACCTCGGCATTCTCGGGGAGTAGAGTTTTCGTGTTGCGCGTCAAGCGAATCGCTTCCCGTGCCAGATCGAATCGTTGCAGATGCGACCCGATGCTGCTGGCATATCCCTCGCTGAAGATCAGATAGAGCACGTGCAGAACTGCGGGCAGGCGTCCAGCCCGCTCCTGCGGAGAAGGGAGACGAAATGGTGCGCCCGAAGTCTTAATGGTTTGCTTGGCGCGGCTGATCCTTTGCGCCATCGTGGCCTCGGGAACCAGAAAGGCATTGGCGATTTCAGCCGTGGCCAAACCGCCAACCGCTCGCAACGTCAGCGCGATTGCCGAGGACGACGTGAGCGCGGGATGGCAGCACATGAACAACAAAATCAAAGTGTCGTCGGGATCCATGTCGGCCTCGATCTCGGGGAGAGGTGCCAAGTTTGCCGTTTCCCCGGCCACTGTCGTCTCTCGCTCGCGGCGGGCAATTTCGCTGCGCACCTGGTCCATTATGCGGCGGCACGCCACCTGGATCAGCCAGCCCCGGGGGTTTTCCGGAATACCCACCTGCGGCCATTGGGTGAAAGCAGTAAGCATGGCCTCCTGGACCGCATCCTCGGCCGAGGAAAAATCCCGGAAGCGGCGAGTGACGGCACCGAGCACCTGCGGCGCAAGTTCACGCAACAGATGCTCGGAATTCGTGTCCCATTTCTTGGTCATCGGCGCTCCCGTTTACAACATATCCGGCGGCGGTCCGCTCATGACCTGGCGTACTTCAATCGGCATGTTCAACGGCACACCACCGGGGCCTGGCGCGGCGGACGCCTTAGCGGCAATCTCATATGCTCGTTGTGGATTGTCGACATCAATGATCCAGAAGCCGGCGAGGAATTCTTTGGATTCCGGAAAAACGCCATCTGTGATCGGCCGGCCATCCTTGCCCGCTTGCACCAGCTTCGCCTGGTCGGGAAACGACAGCCCCTCCGCCGACACCAGCTCTCCACGTTCGTGCAACTCTTTGTTGAGCCCCATCATAAATGCGATGTGCGCCTGCAGGTCTTTCTTAGGCCAACTGGGCACGCCGTGGCCAGCTTTCATCGTGTTCATCATCAAAATGTATTTCATTTTCTTCTCCTATCGAGTTCGTTGGCACTGCGTTCTCGACATTGGTTTATCGGGATTTGGCTTCATAGCTTGCGAACTGCCGCACCTCAATCGGCATGTTCACGGACGCAACGGAAATCCGTCCTGCAATGGCATAAGCCCGCTCTGCGTTCGGAACCTCAACGATCCAGTAGCCCAACAGAAATTCCTTCGATTCGGGGAAAATACCGTCGGTGATTGGGACGCCGTTCTTCTCGCCTCGCACGACCTTGGCTTCCTTCGGTTCGGCTAAGCCCTGTGTGGCGACAAATTCCCCGGACTCAGTGAGATCCTGGTTGATGCCATGCAGAACCGCCATATGCGCCTCAATATCCTGTTTTGGCCACGCGTGATATACCTCGACGCCTGCCCTCGTGCCCGACATCAGCAAAATGTATTTCATGCCCTTTGCTCCTTCCTTCCCTATTATTTATAGCGCCTGCGATCTGCGCTTTCATGCTGTAGTCGGAGCCGTCCCGACATTCTCTACATCTTCGTCAAAAATACTTTATGGGCCAAAAGTCACGGTTTAGGAACGCCAGAATACCAGCGGTCGATGGTCACAGCGGAATTGAGCCCAGCGACTAAGCCCCCCAGCTGGTTTTGGAATGCTTTGCCGACCATCCGGGGAATTATCAAGTGGTGGCTCGAACTGAATGCCGAGCACCGTCACCTCTACGGTGGTGCATCGATTGAGCATTGAGTCCGATCTCGCAGGGGACTGCGCATGCGGCCAATTCATTGTCTCCGCGGAAGGAGAGGCGTACTATGTGCGAGCCAGGCTCAAAATCGAAAATTCTGGCAAAATGTACGGATGACGCAGGGTTTGCGCGGTAACGCCGCGCTGACGTGTGCAGCCAATCGCGGTGGAAGAAAACTCAAAATTTCCGGAGGTCTGGGTTAATAATGCTGGACGAAGCGACGATGGCAGACTTTAGAGCTCGCTTGCACGGAGGACTGATCGAGCCAGGCGATCCGAGTTACGACACCGCTCGCAAGGTGTACAACGCGATGATCGACCGGCGGCCACGACTGATTGCGCGCTGCGCCGATGTGGCCGACGTCATGACGGCGGTGAAGTTCGCCCGCGAGCAGAAAATGCTGGTGTCCATCCGCGGCGGCGGACACAACGCTGGGGGACTGGGAGTCTGCGATGGCGGGTTGGTGATTGATCTTTCGCCAATGAACTATGTTCGCGTCGACCCAAAGAAGCGGACCGTGCGAGTCGGGGCTGGTGCGCTCTGGCGCGACGTAGACCATGCGACCCATGCGTTCGGTCTCGCGGTTCCTTCGGGCATTGTCTCGACCACCGGCGTGGCCGGACTGACTTTGGGTGGTGGCATCGGTTACTTGACGCGGCGGTATGGCCTCACCATCGACAATCTGCTGGCGGTCGAAATGGTATTGTCCGACGGCCGGTTCGTTACCGCCAGCGCCAAGGAGAATCCTGATCTGTTCTGGGCGGTGCGCGGTGGTGGTGGCAACTTCGGTGTGGTGACATCTTTTCTGTTTAAAGCGCAACCCGTGCACACGGTTTACGGCGGTCCTATGCTATGGCCGATGGAAGACGCGGCCGAGATTATGCGCTGGTACCGCGATTTCATCATCAAAGCGCCCGATGATCTCTATGGGTTCTTTGCTTTCCTGACGGTTCCGCCAGTCGCTCCGTTCCCCGAGCACCTGCACAATCAGAAGATGTGCGGCATCGTGTGGTGCTACACCGGACCGATCAAGAAGGCGGAGAAAGTGTTCAAGCCGATCCGGAGCATGAAGGCTCCCGCGCTCGATATGGTCGGACCAATTCCGCATCCCGCACTCCAAAGTATGCACGACGGTCTCTATCCGCCGGGCCACCAATGGTACTGGAAGGCCGATTTCGTGCGTACGCTGCCGGACGAAGCCATCGCGTTGCATGTGAAATACGCAGCGAAGATGCCGTCGATGCAGTCGACCATGCATCTGTACCCGATCAACGGCGCTGTCGGCCGCGTCAAGAAGAGTGCCACGCCCTGGGGGTACCGCGACGCAACCTGGAGTTCTGTGATTGTCGGGGTCGACCCGGACCCGGCGAATAAGGGAAAAATCTCCACTTGGGCGAAGGACTATTGGAGCGCGCTTCATCCCTACTCCGCCGGCGGCGCGTACGTCAACTTCATGATGGAAGAGGGCGAGGATCGCATCCGCGCGACGTACGGCAAGAATTACGATCGTTTGGCGAAGATCAAGAAGCGCTACGATCCGGGAAACTTATTCCGCGTAAATCAGAACATCAAGCCGAAGTGAAAGAGGAACCTGAGATCAAGCCCTGTTCGGCGGCCTTCTACTGCTTCCATTTGTTCTCAATCCGCGGCGGATGCTGTAGGGTTTGCATCACCACGCAATATTGTTCGGTTTTGGCCTGCAACGCGCTTAACTGCTCTGCCGTTGCCTGCGGTGCACGGATGTCGAAAATGACGCGGATGCTCTGAAACCCGACTGGGGCTTCTTTGGATATTCCTAGCGTCCCTTGCAGATCCAGGTCCCCCTCGACTGTGACATCGATCGCCTCGGTAGGTATTCCCATGGCACTGGCGACCATTTGGCAGGTAATCTGGGCGCAGGCGGCTAGCGCGCCTAACAGCAGGTCTCCCGAGCAGGCTCCGGTGCCCGCGCCACCAACTCCTTTGTGCGCTTGTGCCGCGTAGATGGCGCGCCCCAAGTCCACAGAACAAGCAATCGGTGCGTCCGCCTGAGTGCCGCGCGCGGTCAGCGTGATTTGCGAACTGCCCGGATCTTGCCGGTACATATCTTTCAGGGGCCGCTGTAGCGATCGAATATCCATTAATCCTCTCCGAATTCTGGGATATTATAAGCCCACGAGGGGCGCTGTCTTGGCTTTGTCGCAGCCCGAATGCTTTACCGGGAATTGCGCGGGTAAGAGTCCGCTTCGGCATGCCGAGAGAAGTTTACGCAAGTTCCATGAATCCACCTTCCACTTCAGGTTCGTTGTCATTCACCCTGGCGCCGGGCACACGCTTTGGCAATTATGAGATTCTTCAGCGACTGGGCGCCGGCGGGATGGGGGAAGTCTATCGCGCCAAGGACACGCGCCTCGACCGTGAAGTCGCAATCAAAACCCTTTCGCTCGACAGCGGTTCGCATCCCGAAGCCTTGTCGCGTTTCGAGCAGGAAGCCCGTTCTGCTAGTGCGCTGAATCATCCAAACATCGTGACGATTTATGAACTCGGGCAGGAGAACGGCACGCGCTATATCGCCATGGAGTTGGTCGAGGGAGATACGGTGCGTGCGCTGCTTGCCTCGGGCCCGATTCCATTTCGCAAGTTAGTTGCAATCGCGGCGCAAATCGCCGATGGTCTCGCCAAAGCTCATCAGACTGGGCTCATTCATCGTGACCTGAAGCCCGAGAATCTAATGCTATCTCACGACGGCACGGCGAAAGTGCTGGATTTCGGTTTGGCGAAACTTCTCACACCCGACCGCGGCGGTGCGGAGTCGAGCACCACGATCACCGAGCATGGAACGGTAGTGGGCACTGTCGGGTACATGTCGCCAGAACAAGCCACCGGCGAGGAACTGGACTTTCGTTCTGATCTATTTTCCTTCGGGTCAGTTCTTTACGAAATGGCCACCGGAACCCCTGCATTTAGAAAAAAGACGCATGCGGAAACCACGGCAGCAATTCTTCGCGACGAACCCGCGCGCCTCGGCGCCAAAAGCCTGCAGGCGCCTGCTCCTTTCATTTGGATTATAGAGCGTTGCCTTGCCAAGGATCCGAAGCAGCGTTACTCGTCGACCCGGGATTTGGCTCGCGACCTCGCTGCCGTGCGCGACCGCCTGGCCGATGTGCCTGGAAGGGAATTGGAACCTCGCGCCAACAACCTGCCAGTACAGCGCACTGCATTAATTGGACGGGAACGCGAAACCGCTGATCTCCGCCAGCTTTTGAGTCGCCCCGACGTACATCTCGTGACTCTGACCGGTCCGGGAGGCATCGGGAAGACGCGGCTCGCATTGCAGGTGGCCGGCGAAATGGCCGACGAGTTTCCCAGCGGCATTTGTTTTGTCGCGCTGTCCGCGATTGGCGAACGTAGTTTGATAGTTTCCGCAATAGCGCAAGCCGTGGGTGTGCGCGAGACCGGAAATACTTCGCTGCAGGAAAACTTGATGGAGTATCTCGGCGGGCTGCGCCAGCCCATGCTCCTCGTGCTCGACAACTTTGAGCACCTGGTCTCTGCCGCGCCGCTCGCCGCACAAATGCTCAGTGCCGGTCCCCAACTCAAGGCGGTAGTCACGAGCCAGTCGCCGCTTCACCTCTACGGCGAACACGAATTTCCGGTGCCACCGTTGGCGCTGCCTGATCCCAAGTCCATACCGCCTCTCGAAGTGCTTTCTCGTCTCCCAGCGATTGAGCTGTTCGTGGAACGTGCGCGGGCGGTAAAGCATCAATTTGCGATGACCAGGGAAAATGCACCGACGGTGGCCGCCATCTGCTCTCGCCTTGATGGTCTGCCTCTAGCCATTGAACTGGCAGCGGCACGGATCAAGCTGCTTTCGCCATCCGCCATGCTGACCCGCCTCGAAAGCCGTTTGAGCCTGCTGACCGGTGGCGCGCGCGATCTGCCGGCCCGGCAACAAACTCTGCGCAACACCGTAGAGTGGAGTTACAGCCTCCTCAATGACGCTGAACAAACTCTCTTGCGAAGATTTTCGGTGTTTACCGGTGGCTGCACACTGGAAGCCGTTGAAGCTGTGTGCGACACCAAAGGTGACTTGGGACTCGATGTGCTCGACGGGATGGCTTCACTGGTCGACAAGAGCTTAGCCCAACAGGTGGAGCAGGTTAATCAAGAAACGCGCTTTACTATGCTTTCCGCCATCCGCGAATACGCTCTTGAACGCCTGGCTGAGAGCAACGACGAATCTGCCACTCGCCGGGCCCACGCGGCTTATTATCTCGTGCTTGCTGAAGAAGGTGCCGAGGAAATTGCCGCTCAACCCGAATGGCTCGAGCGTTATGAGGTCGAGCACGAAAACATCCGCCTGGCGATTGAATATCTAATTAAAACTGGAGATGCTGAATGGGGCATGCGTCTTGGCGCCGCTCTGTTCCGCTTCTGGGAGACACGCGAGCATCTCACTGAGGGCCGCGATGCCATCGCCAGACTCCTGTCGTTGGAGGGAGCCAGGACGCGTCCGAAGCTGCGCGCGCGCCTCCTGTTCGCTGCCGGAGTTCTGGCAGCGGCGCAATGCGATTACGGCCCCGCACGGCCACTGTTCGAAGAGAGCCTCAATACCTGTGTCGAGCTAGACGATAACCGCGGCGTTGCGGTCGCTCTTAACGCATTGGGCGTCAACGCGCGCGATCGTGGCGAACTCACTGACGCGTCTTTACTCTTCGAGCGATGTACCGCCATTTGGAAGGAGTTTGGCGATCCCGCTAACATCGCCCGAACCCTCAGCAATCTTGCCAGCGTGATGAAGTTGCAGGGCAATTATGAGCGCGCGTCTTCGCTTTACAATGAGTGTTTGACAATGTTCCGTCAGGCCGGAGATGGCGCGGGCGCCGCCTGGACTTTGAACTACCTGGGCGACGTTGCTCGTGAAAAAGCAGACTTGGTTGCCGCGCGTTCCTATTGTGAACAGAGCCTTTCGGAGTTTCGCCGGCTGCATGATAGCTGGGGAATTGCGAGCGCCCTCTCCGATCTGGCAAGTCTAAGCTGCGATCAGGGGAACAACGCCGAGGCGCGTCGTCTGTACGGAGAAAGCATCAAGGTGTTCCAGGAGTTGGGTCACAAACGCGGCATCGCGCGAGCGCTCGAATGTCTCGCTGTCAGTGCTGCGGCGCAATCCAACGCCGAGCAATCGCTGCACTGGGCTGGAGCCGCAGCCGCCCTTCGCCAACAATTGGGCGTTCCGCTCATGCCGGCCGAGCAACGCAGGCTGGAAAAAGCCCTGGAGTTTGCACGCCGGACGCTCGGCAATGCTGCAGGCCTGACTGCGTGGATGGAAGGTTGGGCAATGCCGGTCGAGCAAGCCATCCAAGAGGCACTTAACTGAGAGAGAAATCAGGTCTGCGCACTCGAACTCCGCTTAATTCAATTTGCGGTGTCGGGATCGATCATGCGGCGCACTGCCGAGATGCGATTCGCCGGTAGACCTCCACGACGGGCGTGTTCGCGAATGGTTTCCTCATCTGGCGCCAGGTACACACAATAAACTTTATCGCCGGTGACGTAGGAGTGGAGCCACTTGATTTCCGGTCCCATATCTTTCAACACGCCGACCGACTTTCGGGCGACCGCCTGCAATTCCGCGTCCGTTAAACTACCTGCGCCTGGGATCTCCCGCTCGATCACGTATTGGGGCATAGCAACCTCACCGAGGGGTCATGGTAGCAGATTTTGGGCCTGAAGGTGCGTTGCACGCGACATGCGGAACCCGGCACCTGAGCATGACGTAGATCACAAAAGCTAGTGCGATGATTGCAACCGTGCATATTCCGCCTTCGCTTGCTTCAGGATCGGGATCTCCGGGTCTGCGTCTTTCCATAGCCGGAGGAAGTCCTGATAAAAGGATTGAGCGGCATCACTGTCGCCTTTTAGCACAGCTGCCCGCGCTAATCCCAGGTGGGCAAGCGCAGCAATGGGCTCGTTGAGGGACATTCCTGGGTTATCCAGGATCTTCTGGAATTCGGCGAGAGCTGCCAGGCCGTCGTGCGCGGCCAGATATGATTCCCCGCGGACAAAAGCTGGATACAGGTTGAGCGAGATGACCTGCGCCGGTTGACCTAGTTCGTAACGCCGCGCGTCTCTCAGCAATTGAACGGCCTGTGTGGGGTTTTTCGAAAGCAGCGCGATCTGAGCGCGAATGACGGGCAAATAGTTGAACTGCACGAGGGTGTTCTCCGAATACTGCTTCGCGAGATTGTCGGCTAAAGCCTGCGCCCGCGCACGGTTCCCAGCAAATGCATACGCCATCGCGGCGGCAGCTTGCAGATCCTGCCCGCTGGTGGCGATCGGAATGGATCGAAGAGTCCGTTCCGCCTCTACGGAGTTACCGTACAACGCTTCATGGATGGCACCGTCGGCGCGGTAACTGGCGGCGGCTTCCTTCAAATCTTCAGCGGCTGCCGAAGCGCTGGCACGCCTTAAGTTTTCTCTGGATTCCTTCAACTCGCCGAAATACGAACTGGTGCACGACTCGGAATAAAGCAAGATAGCCTCAAGTTCCGGTTTTCCCAATCCCCAGGCGGCCTCACGTTCCATGGCCGCGTGGTCACGCTCCAGGAAAGCGATCAAATACAAGTTGTCGTGATTGATCGGCATGTCCAGATTCTGAGCCCGAGCTTCGGCGACGGCTGCTTTGGCCTCCTTCAGGCGTCCCAACGCGATGTACGCCGAGATTACATTCGTGTATTGCTCGCCGCTGGGAGCGAGACGCAGCGCTTCCAACGCTTGGTACAAAGCCTTGTCGTTTTGGCCAAGTTGACTGTAAACATAGGCCAAGCTGGAGGCCGGAGTTGGCGACCGCGGCCGCAGCTCTCCCCAACGCTCATAGTCCGCCGCAGCCTTTTCCAGATCACCCGTGGTGAAGGCGTGGTACGACGATGAGACTTGTACTTGCTCGAGATCGGTTCCGTGACTACGCAATTCGTAGGCTTTGGCTGCAGCCTTCGCGGCCAACGCGCTCTCACCCGCGTCGAAATACTTTCCTGAAAGGCTGCTGTAGGCTCGCGCAAACAGCGGGTCCAGAGCGACCGCCCTCTGGTAGTGTTCAATAGCTGCGGTTGGACCTTTTTCATTTTCAGCCTGGCCGCCGAGCGTGTATTCCTTCAAAGCATCCAGGGAACTGGTCGTAGCCTCGCGCAGCGGGACATCTAACTTCTGAACGCTGGAAATGGATTCACCAAGCGCACTGCGAAGCCGGGATGCAGCCGTACCCAGCGCCGGAATCACATCTTCTTTGGTCTTAGCGGTTACCTGTTCTTGCGCCAGAATCTCGCCATTCTGACAATTCTCCGCTCTTATTCCGATAACGTACGCTCTGCCAAGAGCCGCTATCGTTCCGGCCACATACGCTTTGCTGCCGGTGCGCTGGCAGACCTCCTGGGCGAGGTCGCTGGTAAGCGGCGCATTCGCGGGTTGGGTCATCAACTTGAGCGTGTCCCTGACCTTCCGGTTGGAAACAATGTTCAGAAATGGAGATTGGCCAAGCGCGATGCTGAGGCCCTGCTTCAGCGAACCGTCGAAGACGCTATCCCCGGTGGAATTCTCAAAGTCCGCCAACACGATGGTGTCTTTTTCGTTGAGTTTGCTGGCCCGAACCGATCGACGATGCAAAAAACCGAAAACCAGGCCCGCAATCACGGCGAGGCTGGCGATCGACAGAAGCCATAGTACGTATCTCCGGCGCGGAATGATTCTCGCCGGAGCGATCGGCGTTTCAATCTTGGCGCATGCCGAGCGGGCTTGTTCAAGATCGTCTCGAAACTCGCGCGCACTCTGGTAGCGCAGCTCGCGGTCCTTTTGGAGGCTCTTATCGATAATCCTTTCCAGTTCGGCGGGGATCTCAGGTGCCAGTTGCCGAGCGGGGGCTGCGGGCAAGTTTAGAACGCCTTCACGAATGGTTGTGATTGTACTTCCCGAGAAGGCTCTTCGGCCGGTTGCCATCTCGTAGAGAACCAATCCGAAGGAGAACAAGTCCGTGCGCGCATCCAGCGACTCTTTGCGAATCTGCTCGGGCGACAGATAGGATGGAGTGCCAACTGAGGCACCGGTGCGAGTGAGATGGATATTCGGGTTGCCGTTCTCGTTTTCCGTTGATGGAAGGGAACTCTCGCCTGTGACAAAGTCCGCCGCATCGACAAACGTGGCCACACCGAAATCGAGAATCTTAACCTGCCCGCGAGTCGTAACAAAAATGTTCGCCGGCTTGATGTCGCGATGAATTATGCCTTTCTGATGTGCTGCGTCCAGACCATCCGCGATCTGGATTGAGAGATCAAGCAACTCGCTGATTTGTTTCGCGATTTGTTCCGCCGGCACTGGATGCGATTTTGAATCTATCCATTCCCGAAGAGTTCGTCCTTCCAGCAACTGCATCACGATGAAGGGCTGACCTTCGTGCTCGCCTAGTTGGTAAATGGAACAGATATTGGGATGGTCAAGACTCGAAGCCGCGCGCGCTTCGCGTTGCAAGCGCTCATAGGCCACCGGGTCTGTAGCCAGTTCACCGGGCAGAAACTTCAAGGCTACCTGGCGACCCAGCTTTAGATCCTCCGCCTTGTACACGACTCCCATGCCCCCGCCGCCAAGCAGCTGCAGAATTCGGTAGTGGGACACTTTCTTCCCTAGAAGGCTATCGCCAGCGGGGGCTGGGACGGGCGCGGGGGGCCGGGTTTCCACTACCGGCGCGATGAACCGGTAACCCCTTCCACTCACCGTCTGTACGAAGCGGGGCTGTTCCGCATTGTCTCGCAGTACTTGCCGGATCTTACTTATGGCTCCATTTATGCTGTTGTCGGTATCGAGGAAAACGCCTTTCCCCCAAATCCGTTCCACGATCTCGTCTCGGCTGACGAGTTCGCCGCGGCGCTGCACCAGGAAGAGCAGCAGTTCCATGGGAATCGGCTTCAGTTTGATAGGAATTCCCGCCGACCGCAGCTCGTAGGCGCGAAGGTCCAGTTCGAAGTTGTCTCCGAAGCGGATGCAATTTGCCGGCGTGACTGGATTGGATACCACGATCATCTCCCCAAGCGTTGCCCGAGATTCTACACCGACTCCCGGTCCTCGCAGCAAGTCTCTCGGCAGCAATCACTTGCGCGCTAAGGAAAATTCAAGAAGACGCTAAGTTTCCGACTATTGCGGGCCCTGGCGGCTTGCAGCACTATGCGCCTCAGACCGAGTGCAGCAGCGTTCAAAGATCATTAAATCGGCACTCCAAAAACTATCAAGGAGCACTTTATGTTCCGCACAAGATTGTATCTCTGTATTTGGTTTCTGTTGGCTTGCTCTGTCGTTTCCCTTTCCGCACAACAAGCAGCTCAGCCTGCAGCGAATGCTGTCGTGCCGCCCATGGTCAAGTACAGCGGCGTACTAACCGACGCGAACAGCAAACCCCTGACGGGAACAGTTGGCGTCACATTTGCTCTCTATAAAGAGTCTCAAGGAGGCGCTGCCCTCTGGGTGGAGACTCAGAACGTACCCCTGGATAAAGCTGGCCACTATACGGCGTTGCTGGGATCTACAACGAGCCAGGGACTGCCTGCGGATTTATTTGCCTCAGGTGAAGCTCGCTGGCTGGGTGTGCAAGCGCAGGGCGAAGCCGAGCAGCCGCGCACTCTCCTGATGAGCGTGCCTTACGCTCTGAAAGCTTTGGATGCGGAGACCATCGGCGGCAAGCCACTCTCCGCACTGCAACTGGCGGCGCCCAATGGCGGTTCCAGTTCCTCCGGATCGAATAACGCACCCGCCAGCAATACCATTACTTGTTCCACCTCATCCGCATGCAAATCAGGTCACATTCCAGTATTTGCGAGCAATGGCGGAGCGGCAAAGGTCAAAGATTCGATCATCCAGGAAAGTGGCTCGAGCATTAGTGTCGCCGGCAGCGCAAGCCTCACCGGATCAATCAGCGCATCAACGACAAGCAGCAGTAGCGCCGCGGTTGTCGGGTACGACAACACCAGCGGGGGCTCGGCTGCAGTCTCCGGTACCAGCACAAACGGTACTGGAGTAGTGGCTACCGGCATCACCGGGCTGTTGGGCACCGGTGCGGGAGAGGACGGGGTTGGAGTGTCTGCGAGCGGCAACTTCGGAGTGTACGCCAACGGCATCGCCGCCGGAGTGTACGGCGTGAGCACGACCAGCACCGGAGTGATCGGTACCAGTACGAACTACATTGGCGTTTACGGCTCCGGCGGTTCCACCGGCGTGACCGGCGTCAGCTCGAGCGGCCCTGGAGTGGTTGCGCAATCCGACACGGCTTGGGCCGTGGACGCTTACGGCACTTCAAACGCGACCGGGGTTTTGGCGGGCAGCGCCTCCGGCTGGGCCGCGTGGTTCAACGGAAACGTGGATGTCGACGGCAATCTCTCCAAAGCCGGCGGTTCGTTCAAGATCGATCATCCGCTCGATCCCGCCAACAAATATCTCTACCACTCCTTTGTGGAATCGCCGGACATGATGAACATCTACAACGGCAACGTGATCACCGATGCGCAGGGCGATGCCGTAGTCCCTTTGCCGGATTGGTTTGAAACCTTGAACCGCGATTTCCGCTATCAGCTCACCGTAATCGGCCAGTTCGCGCAAGCCATCGTGGCCAGTGAGATAACCGACGGCCGATTCAGCATCAAGACGGACAAACCCAACGTGAAGGTTTCCTGGCAGGTGACCGGCATTCGTCAAGATGCCTGGGCCAATGCTCATCGCATTCCCGTTGAACAGCAGAAGCCGGAGCTTGAACGCGGTTTCTATCTCCATCCTGACCTTTACGGCGCGCCAGAAGAAAAGGGTGTTCTGTGGGCGCGTGATCCAAAAGCTATGAAGCAGTGGAAGGAAGCCAGGACCAAAGCCGCAGCCAGTAATCAGAAGCCGGCTTCCCCTAGACCGTAGAACGGGCGGCTCTTGCAGCTTCGACAAGTGGACGGTCGATGCTCTTGCCGACGCTGGCCCGGTCGCAGCCGACGCGGAACATCACCTCTGTAGCACAAGGGGAGCGGGCTTTCGCGAGATCGCTCCCCGGTCAATCGCAGTAACAAGCAAGGAAATGCAGCAAAAAATAAATAATAAGGAGAATCCCATGTTACGAAATATGATTCGCACGACACTTTGCCTCTCGCTGATTTGTTGCGTACTCCAGGTTTCCGCGCAGCAACCACTAGCCAGCGGGATCGTGCCACCAGTTGTGAAGTTTGGTGGCGTTCTAACCGATGTCAACGGCAAGCCCACGACGGGGACCGTTGGGCTCACTTTCTCTCTCTACACAGAGGCTCAGGGCGGCGCGGCCCTCTGGGTTGAAACGCAAAACGTAACCCCTGACAGGACCGGACATTACTCGGTTATGTTGGGTTCCACGACAAGCCAGGGGATACCTGCCAACGTATTTGCTTCGGGCGAAGCGCGTTGGTTGGGAGTGCAGGCGCAGGGCCAAACCGAGCAGCCCCGC
>Ga0210393_10002109_pt1 | contig 16543 bp, 13 predicted proteins | sample IncBWC27OmetaG_FD_160068 | JGI IMG/M metagenome (GOLD analysis project Ga0210393, IMG submission 160068) | Forest soil microbial communities from Barre Woods Harvard Forest LTER site, Petersham, Massachusetts, United States - Inc-BW-C-27-O ... | reverse complement strand
GCCTTTGAAGAGTTCGTCCATGTTGAGCACTCGTCAGCTCTATCGTTCGAACAATCAGCCGGCAAGTTATGCGGCGTTAACCCAGTTCGCACCAGAGCCCTTTGAAGTTGGTTCCCAAGCCTCGTAGACAGCGTGAAAAATGCGCCCGGCAAAGAACTCATACAGTCCGTGTGTCGCTCCTCGGCCGAGCGGGCGAACCGGCGAAGCGAGAGCTTTATCCAGCGCCTCGCGATCGGGATAGGCGATCAGCAGAACCATCGGGAACGATGCGCGCCGTCATCCGCCTCGACCTCGCGCATGACCTCGACGCGCAGCGCATGTGGTGTCTGGCGCCAGGTGGGCAGCAGCGTCTCCCGAACGTATCGGTCGAAGTCGGCCTCGTGGCCGGATTGAATCTTGCCTTCGAAAAAGGCCAGGCGCGTGAGCATGGGCGGTCCTCGTGGTTTTCGGTTCAGCTTTTCTCGACGTGGTCGCGAATATGCGAGCGAAAGCGCTCCAGACTTGTTTCGGGCGCCAGCGCGCCAAAATGGCTGATGATCTCCGCCGCCACCTCTTGCCCCAGCTGGCAGGCGTTCAACGGAGTCATTCCGACTAGCCGGCCCGCAAGGTATCCCGCGTTGAAAGAGTCGCCGGCTCCGGTCGTGTCGCGGATATTTCTCACTGCCGGTGTGGGTACGCGCGTCAGCGCCCCATCGTTGAAGAGGGCCACTGCTTCCTGGCCATTCTTTACGACAATCTCCCGCACGCCCGCGGCCGTCATACGCTTCACAGTGGCTTCGGGGTCACCATCGCCCCAAAGCTTCGCCTCGTCATCAAAGCTCGGCAAAGCGATATCAGTGACCGCCAGGGCTTCTCGAAGCATATGCTGCATTTCGGCTACATCCCGCCACAGACGGGGCCGGGCGTTCGGGTCGTAGGACACGATGCTTCCCTTCGATCGCGCGACATCGAGAGCCTTCAGGAGATTGCGACGGCCTGCCTCGCCCATGATTGCGAGGGTGATCCCCGAAATGTGAATCAGCCCTACGTCTGTGATGGCGGCCAGCACTGCGTCGAAATCGTCAGCGAGCCGTCGCGCCGCCGAGGAATCGCGCCAGTAGCTGAAGCTTCGCTCGGCTCCGGAGAGACTGATGACGTAGAGCCCAATCGAGCGCGTAGCATCCCGGTGGATCGCCCCTGAATCGATTCCGCTCGCCGCCAGAAAGTCGAGAAATTCCCCCGAAAACGGGTCCGTTCCGACTCGAGTGAAGTAACCCACCTCGCCGTGGTTGCCGACGATTTGCGCGATGTGCCAGCAGGTGTTGAGAGTGTCGCCCGCGAAGCCGCGCCGATAGATATTCTCGCCAACCGGCGCGAATTCGACCATCGCCTCGCCGATGCCAACGACATTTCGATTGAGCCAGGTTCGTATGGTCATGGTCTTGTCCCGACAGTCGTCAGTCAGCTGACGAGGCGTGGATTGCGCCCGTCAGATAGTCCGGCCAATCGCGCTCGAAGAACGGCCGATAGTCGCGATCCCTCTGACGGATGGGTTGCGGCTCACAGACAAACTTGCCATCGCAAAAGCGAACGTGAATTTGTTCCCCGCGATTCTCATCTCGCTCCGAGACGAAGCGGACCTCGTTGAGGGGTCCTCTCCGAGCCTGGGGCGTTCGATCTCCGTCTGGGGAGCAAACCGTACGCGCTCCGCGACTTCCGCCGCCACGCTCGAGATAGAAAGCCAGCGCCGTGAGCACAGCCTCAGACGCGAGTGCGCTCTGGCGCCATTGAAGCGCCCGCAGCGCCTCGTTGGCGCCGTCGAAGGCTATTCCCTGCTGGCGGATCGATTCGTTTAAAGCATGCGCCTCCTCCGCCGCGGCACTCACGTCCTTCGCATTGCAAACGATCCCGGCATGGTCGCTCATCCGGTCCTGGACCTCTTTGCGGATGGCTGTCGCCTTCAGCGCGCTGTCGGTCCGGAGGGCGTCAAGCACCGCCGCGACGGCCTCCTCAACGACACGTTCCTCCGGCTCGGTCGCCTCGTGAGGCTTCCAGCTGGACGCGATGTGCTCGGCGCAACGCGTACCGAAGACCTGACCCGCATTCAGCGCCGCGCCGCCCGGCCGCGTTACGCCATGGGTGCCGGCCGCTTCGCCGACAGCGTAACATCCGGCTAGGTTCGTCTCGCCCCAGGTGTTGACCGCCAGACCTCCATTCATGTGCTGATTGTTGATTGCGAATTCCAAAGGGTCGCGGGTAATGTCGTATTTGTATCGCTTGTAGAGCTCGATCGAGAGCGGGTTCATCTTGCGCAACCGATCGAGCGGCGTTTCGAGAAGCGCCCCGCTGTTCGCGAGATAGGCCCGGACGTCGCTATCCAGGCGGTCGAGACTGAACTCTGCGTCTCCGGGGACAGGGAGTGGGTTGCGCTTGAAGTCCATGAACACCTTTCGCCTGGCCTGGGTCTCCCGAAAGACGGCGAGATCGAGCAGGCTTGAGCCGAAGTCGAGCATGCGCGTCGCATGGAAGGGCCACTGGTAACCTTTCCGGAAGATGTTGGAGGCGAGCTCCTGCGTCGTGCGGTAATAGTCGGCAAGGAAGTTTCGCTCGGTCCCCCGCGCGTCGCGCGAGAAGATGTAGGGCATGCATTGCACGTAGGTGCCCGACAGGTTCCACGGGAAATTGTCTCGAGGCGTCCCGATACCGAATTGACTCTCAGTGAGATTGACCGCTTCGATTCCAGCTTCCAAAGCGATTCCAAGCGATCCAAAGCAGTGCCGCGGATAGACGCTGTCGCGGTAGAGCTCGCCCGGCCCCCCGGTGGCGATGATCACTGTGCTGGAAAGAAACACGACGAAGCCAAAGGGATTGTCTGCCGTTCGCCTTTTCGGCGCGATAGTGAGGACGCCCACAGCTCGAGGTTCGCGTTGCGGAGCCACCAGGAGCCCAACGCCCGTGGTGTGATTGAAGATCGGGATGTCCAGACGGATTGCTTCCCTGGTCAGCACCTGGACCATGAGACGGGAGGTTCGGGGTCCGCAGCTGGTGGCGCGGCCGACCTCGTCGTGATCGGTCTGATAGCGGAGCACGCCGCCGAGCCGATCCTGAGGAATAGGCAGACCCAAGAATTGCAGGGATGAGAGGGCGCGGGCCGATCCGACTGCCTCTACATAGGCAGTGTCCTCGTCCATGGCGCCCCCGGCGCCGAGCGCGTCGGCCAGAGCCCGGAAGTCGTCGCCTCGCCCCGCTGTGTTGGCGGTGTGCAGGGTCTGCTTGTCGGACCCCGAGCAGGCCGACGTGCCGCCGAATGCGCTTTGGCTCGCGATCACCACGTTGACGTTACGGCGCGTGAGCTCGACGGCGGCCCGAAGTCCCGCCGCCCCACTGCCTAGTACGAGCGCCTCGGCCCGGTGCACGGGCAAGGAATAGCCGCTCGCTGCCATGAACTCTTTCGGCGGCCTTTCGTTGGCTAGCCGCGGCATTGGGACGTCGGTCAATCGGTCCAGGATCGATTGGGGGACGGTCGGGTTCAAAGGGCGTTTCCTTGAAGTTTTAGGTTGACGAGGAGTTCGAAAGCCGTTATTGCTAATTATCACGTTCCAATAAGCGATGCAAGTTCGGTGCTCGGTTTTGATCTGTAAACAGCGGCTAATTTCGACTTAAGGTTGGAACGATCCTAGCGGAATGAGCAAGAATGGCGAGGATGCCGGGAAGGAGGAGGGGATGAGCGACGCTCGCACGACCATCGTCGACGTCGCGCGCCGGGCCGGCGTGTCAAAATCCACGGTCTCTTTGGTGCTGGGCGGAAGCTCGCTCGTCGCGGACGCGACCCGAGAACGGGTAAGCGCGGCGATGACCGAGCTCGGCTACATCTATCATCGCGGCGCGGCGACCTTGCGCGGCGCCAAGTCCGGCGTCCTCGGGATGGTCATCAACGACCTGACCAACCCCTTCTACGTCGAGCTCGCGATCGGCATTGAGCAAGCGTGCCAAGGGGGAGCGTTCATCCCGTTCCTCGCAAATTCGGCCGAAGATCCAATCCGGCAGCAAGAGGTCATCAAGTCCATGCGAGAGCATGGCGCCGCGGGGCTGGTGCTTGCGCCCGCCGTCGGCACCTCGCTGAGCGATGTGAAGCCCCTCCTAGCCGGACTGCCGGTTGTTCAGGTGATGCGCCGCCTTCCTGGTCTGAAGGCCTCGCTAGTCGCGCCGGAAAATCGGGAGGGCGCGCGGAAGGCGACGGCCCATCTAGTTGAACACGGACATAGGCGGATCGCTTTCATCGGCGGCACAAGTTCATTGTTCGTTCGCGAGGAGCGCCTCAACGGGTATCGACTTGCCCTCGAAGAGGCCGGAATTCCGCTCGATGAATCGTTGGTCATTGAAACACTGAACAACTACTCGGGCGGCGGGGCGGCGGTCCCGCAGTTGCTCAACCTTCACGAGCCTGCGACCGCCGCCCTTTGTTTCAACGACGTCGTCGCGATCGGCCTCATCCGCGCGTTGACTCAGGCTGGCGTCACAGTCGGGTACGACTTCGCCGTCATCGGCTTCGACGACATCGAAGAAGCCAAGCACACGATTCCCGCTTTGACGAGTATCGCCGTAAACGCCCGCGGCCTGGGCTCCCGAGCCGCGCAACTCCTCATGCGTCAGATCGCCAGCGGGGACTTTGAACCGGAAGCGATCTTGTGTCCGACAAGCCTGATCATTCGCGCCTCGTGCGGAACTTCGAATTCTGCTCAGGGGAGGCTACAATCATGAACGGGCTTCGTTGGGGGCTGATCGGCGCCAGCACAATCGCGGCCGAGCACATGATCGACGCGTTCCGCGCGAATGGCGGCGAAGTCACCGCGATCATGAGCGCGAACCCCGAACGCGCGGCGCAATATGCAGTGAAGCACGGAATCGCGAAATCGACCTCGACTCTGAAAGAGCTGGTCGACGCGAAGGAAGTGGACGCCGTCTATGTCTCCACGACCAACGAGCTCCATCGCGATCAGGTCTTCGCCGCGGCGGCGGCTGGGAAGCACGTCCTATGTGAAAAGCCCTTGGCGCTGACGTTGACCGATGCGAGGGCCATGGTCGTCGAATGCCGCAAGCATGGCGTCGTGATGGGAACGAACCATCACCTCCGCAACGCCGCTACGCATCGAGCGATGCGCGAGACGATCAAGGCGGGGCGCATCGGCAAGCCGCTATTCGCCCGCGTCTTTCACTCGGTCTACCTGCCGCCCCATCTTCAGGGGTGGCGCATCCAGCGGCCAGAGGCCGGCGGCGGCGTGATGCTCGACATCACCGTGCACGACGCCGACACGCTGCGTTTCGTCCTCGATGATGAGCCAACGTCTGTCGTTGCGATGACCTCGCACAGCGGCATGAGTAAGGCGGGCTTGGAGGATGGTGCGATGGGCGTCATCCGGTTCTCCAGCGGGTTGCTTGCGCAGTTCCACGACGGTTTCACCACCAAATACGCGATCACTGGATTTGAAGTGCACGGCGACGAGGGTTCGCTGATCTCCCGGGATTGCATGACACAAGCGCCTAAGGGCGATGTTCTGCTGCGCTCAGGCGCCGGCGAGGAGTTGCTCAAGCTCGATCAGGAAAAGCTCTACGTGCGTTCGGTTCGCCTTTTTCAAGCCGCCGTTGATGGCCGAGGCGCGCCGTCGGCGACGGGTGAAGACGGCGTCAAATCTCTAAGCGTTGCTCTTTCAGCGAGCGAAGCGGCGCGCTCCGGCGTGGCCACCCCCATCGACTTGACTATGTGAGGTAAAAATGTCCAGGCAAAAGGTAATTTCCGCCTCGGAAGCGGCCCGCCTCATTCCAGACGGTGCGATCGTGACCGTCTCGTCCTCCTCCGCGCTTGGTTGTCCCGATGCGACGCTGGCGGCGATCGGCGCGCGTTTTGAGGCCGAGGGGCATCCCCGCAACATCACGACGCTCCATCCGATCGCGGCCGGCGACATGTGGGGCGTCAAGGGCGTCGATCATCTCGCAAAGTCCGGCTGCCTCGCGCGCGTTCTCGCCGGCTCCTACCCGTCGGGTCCTTCCTCGGCCGAGCCGCCGGAGATCTGGAAGATGATCACCGGCGACGCGATCCCGGCCTACAACGTCCCGTCGGGCATCCTGTTCGACATGCACCGCGAAGCGGCCGCCAAACGTCCAGGCGTACTGACGAAAGTGGGCATGGAGACTTTTGTTGATCCGGTGCACGAGGGTTGTGCGATGAACGCAAAGGCGGCGGCCGAGCCGATCGTCAAACGCGTGAATTTCGCCGGCGACGATTGGCTCTTCTTTCCGACGATCACGCCAGAAATCGCGATCATTCGCGCGACGACGGCCGACGAGCGGGGCAATCTCTCCTACGAGCATGAAGGCGGCATTCTCGGGCCGCTCGATCAGGCGCTTTCGGTTCGCAACAATGGTGGGATCGTGATCGCGCAGGTCAAGCGGCTTGCGGCGGCTGACACTCTGCGACCACATGACGTCGTCGTGCCGGGCGTGATGGTCGACTACATTGTCGTTGCTCCTGACCAGATGCAGACGACGAACACGGTCTATGAGCCTGCGATCTCTGGCGAGATATTCCGGCCACTGTCGTCATTCGAGATCCCGAAGTTCGATATCGCTAAGGTGATCGCGCGGCGCGTTGCGCAGGAGCTGCGCGACGGCGATGCGGTCAACATAGGCTTCGGCATTTCCGCGAATGTGCCGCGCATTCTCATCGAGGAAGGCCGACATGGCGCGGTGACCTGGGTCATCGAACAAGGAGCCGTAGGAGGGGTGCCGCTGCTCGACTTCCAGTTCGGTTGCGCTTCCAACGCGGAGGCCATCGTCCAGTCGCCGCAACAATTCACCTATTTCCAGGGGGGAGGCTTCGATATGTCGCTGCTCTCCTTCCTGCAGATCGACAAAGGCGGCTCTGTCAACGTTTCAAAGCTTGGCATCCGGCCACATGTTACGGCAGGCGTGGGCGGGTTTGTCGACATCACGGCGCGGGCAAAGAAGATTGTGTTCTCCGGCTATTTCACTGCCGGCGCAAAGCTCGACATACAGGACGGCGCTGTTTCGATCCTCAAGGACGGCAAGGTCAAGAAGCTCGTCGAGTCCGTCGATCAGATCTCCTTCTCTGGACCGCGTGCCGTCGCGCAGGGACAGGAGATCGTCTATGTGACGGAGCGTTGCGTGCTACGGCTTGAGCGCGAAGGCGTGACGGTGACGGAACTCGCGCCCGGCGTCGATCTCAAGCGCGATGTCTTCGCGCAGGCCGAATTCCCCCTGAGAGTGGCGAGCGATCTGCGAAAAATGGATCCGGCGTTGTTCCAGCCGGAGCTTCTCAACCTGAAACTGCGCCCGGCGCGGGAGAACCTGCAGTGAGCCCGTTTGTCGAACTGGTCTTCGAGGGCCCGTGCGCGCGTCTGACGCTGAAGCGGGCCGACAAGCTGAACGCGCTCGACCGTCCGATGATCGACGGGCTCTTCGACGCCGCGCGGGCGATTGACGCCTCCCAAGAGTCGAGAGTGGCGATCCTCTCCGGCGAAGGCAAGGCGTTCTGCGCTGGCGGCGACATCGCGGCCTGGGGCGGTTTGCCGCCGCTCGAGATGTGGCGAGACTGGACGCGGGTCGGACACCGCGCCTTCGAGGCGCTGGCGCGGATGCGCGTCCCGCTGATCGCCGCGCTGACGGGGCACGCTTTCGGCGGCGGCCTCGAACTGGCGGCGGTCGCCGACATTCGCATCGCAGAGAGCGGGATCAAGCTCGGTCTTCCCGAGTCGGGCCTCGGAATGGCGCCGGGCTGGTCCGGCACGCAAAGGCTCATGCGCCGTTTCGGCGCTTCGGTCGTGCGCCGCATGGCTTTGACCGGCGCCATGTTCTCGGCCGAAGAGGGCATGTCGCTAGGCCTCGTCGACGAGGTGACGGCGAAGGGCGAGGGCATTGTCCGCGCGGAGGCGCTTGCGGCCGATATCGCCAGGCGTGGTCCGCTCGCGGTGCAGATGGTCAAGGCGATGATCAACGCCGCCGAAGGCGAGGATCGCGACGCGCCGATCGAAGGCCTTGCCGGAGCTCTCACCGCATTCACCGAAGATCTCGCCGAGGGCGTCGCGGCGTTCCGCGCGAAGCGCTCGCCCACATTCGCCGGCCGCTAGGAGCAGCACCGATGACCGCACAGACCCCGATTACGCTCGACAGGACGAAGCTGAACGAAGCGCTGGCGCGCTTTCCCCGCGACCGCGCGATGTGGATCGGCGGCCGCGAGGTCAAAGGCAGCGGCGAGACGATCGAGCGGCGCAGCCCCGCCCATGGCGTCGTCGTTACCCGCGTGCCGCGCGGGCGGGCTGAGGACGCTCGTGCTGCGATCTCCGCCGCACGAATCGCCTTCGACAAGGGCCCGTGGCCGCATGAGACCGCCGCCAACCGGGCGCGCGTGCTCTTGAAGGTCGCGGACTTTATCGACCGCGACCGTGAGGCGCTCGCGCTCATGGACACGCTCGAATGCGGGAAGCCGATCGCACAGGCGCGCGGCGAGATCGAAGGCGCAGCCGATATCTGGCGGTATGCGGCGGCACTGGCTCGCGAGCTGTCCGGCGAGAGTTACTCGAATCTGGGGTCAGACCGGCTTGGCTTCGTTCTGAGGGAGCCGATCGGTGTTGTATCGATCATCACACCCTGGAACTTCCCGCTCCTGATCGTATCGCAGAAACTTCCGTTTGCGCTCGCGGCAGGCTGCACCTGCGTGGTGAAGCCGAGCGAGATGACCTCCGCTTCCACGCTTCATATCGGCGCGCTCCTCGCCGAGGCCGGCCTGCCGGAAGGTGTGTGCAACATTGTGACGGGCTACGGGCCCGATGTTGGCGCGCCGATGACAGCTGACCCGGAGGTCGACATGATCTCCTTCACGGGCTCGACCAACGTTGGGCGCGCCGCAGTCGCCGCCGGCGCAGCGACCCTCAAGAAAGTGTCGATGGAGCTCGGCGGCAAGAACCCACAGGTGATCTTCCCGGACGCCGACATGGACGCCGCGCTCGACGCCGCCACCTTCGGCGCCTACTTCAACGCCGGCGAATGCTGCAACGCGGGATCGCGTCTTCTGCTGCATTCCAGCATTGCGGATGAGTTTCTCGCGGGCCTTGCGGAGCGGGCGAAGACCGTTCAGGTCGGCGACCCGCTAGACTCGGGGATGCGCGTCGGCGCGATTATCAGTGCGGATCATCTCGGCAAGATCGAAGACCACGTCAGGGCTGCAGAACAGAGCGGCGCGAAGGTTCGGGCTGGCGGAAGCAGACTGGAATCGAACGGATTCTTCATGGCTCCGACAATCGTCGACAAGGTCACCACGGCCATGGATATCGCGCGGGCTGAGGTCTTTGGTCCAGTCGTGGTGGCTCTGATCTTCGACACTCCTGAACAAGCTATCGATCTTGCGAACGCCACCGACTACGGCCTTTCAGCCAGCGTCTGGAGCCGCAACGTGGACACCGCCATCGGCGTGGGCCGAGGGGTTCGGGCCGGCACTATCTGGGTCAACACCTTTATGGACGGGACGCCTGAGCTTCCTTTCGGCGGCTATCGCCAGTCGGGAATCGGTCGCGAGCTCGGCCGGAACGCGGTCAAGGACTACACCGAAGAGAAAACGCTTCACGTCCACACCGGTCCACGCACGAGCTCGTGGCTGCCGCGCGGAGCATAGGGACATCAAGAATCGGGAGCCGATCCGCGGTTTCTGGATCCGGGGCCGGCCGATTCCGGCGGGAGCAACGCACAGGAAGGGTAGAAGAATGACTTTGAGAGCAATGTTGATGGGCGGCGTGATGGCCGTCGGCGCGTTCGGCCTTGCCGGCGGCGCATACGCGGCGGACAACAAGGAAGTGCAGATGCTCCATTGGTGGACGTCCGGCGGTGAGGCCGCGGCGCTCAATGTCATCAGGGAAGCTGTCGCTAAACAGGGCTACACTTGGAAAGACGTGCCGGTCGCGGGCGGCGGCGGCGGCGCTGCGATGACGACGCTGAAGGCCATGGTTGCGGCAGGCAATCCCCCAACTGCGTCCCAGATTCTCGGCTACTATGCGATCGATTACGGCGAGGACGGCAAGCTTGCCGACATCTCCGCACTCGCAAAGAAGGGAGACTGGGCCAAGGTCATTCCGACCGCACTCCAGAAGTTCACCACAATCGACGGCAAGTGGGGCGCTGTCCCGGTCAATATCCACTCCGTGAACTGGATCTGGGTCAACAAGGCCCTGATGGACAAGATCGGCGGAACCGAGCCAAAGAATTTCGACGAATTCATCGCGCTGCTCGACAAAGCCAAGAAGGCGGGCGTCATCCCGCTCGCGCTCGGCGGCCAGCCTTGGCAGGAAGCGACGATGTTTGATTCCATCGTCGCATCAACCGGCGGTACCGACTTCTACAAGAAGGCCTTCGTCGACCTCGACGAGGGCGCGCTGAAGTCGGACACGATGAAGAAGTCGTTCGACAACCTCGCGAAGCTCCGCGACTATATCGACCCGAACTACGCCGGGCGCGACTGGAATCTCGCGACCGCCATGGTCATCAAGGGCGATGCGCTCGTGCAGGTGATGGGCGACTGGGCTAAGGGCGAGTTCAAGGCGGCGAACAAGGAAGCCGGCAAGGACTTCCTCTGCTACCGCTTCCCCGGCACGGATGGATCGGTTTTCTACAACACCGACATGTTCGCCTTCTTCCAGGTTTCGTCGGACCGTCAGGCGGCGCAGGTCGCGCTCGCCGAAGCGACCATGAGTCCAGAGGTCCAGTCAGCGTTCAACGTACTCAAGGGCTCTGTCCCTGCTCGCATGGACGTGTCCGACGCCGCCTTCGACCTTTGCGGCAAGAAGGGCATCGCAGACGTTAAGGCGGCCAATGCCAAGGGCACGTTCCTCGGCTCGATGGCCCAGAACTACGCTCAACCCCCTGCGATCGCGACGGCCTACTACGACGTCGTGACCAAGTTCCTTCACGGCGAGATCAAGACCTCGGATGTGGCGGTAGTGGAACTCGACAAGGCGATCAACGCCGCGAAGTGATCCGGCAGCCTTCCCCAAGCCTGCCGGCGGGGAAGGCAAGCCGCCAAGGAAACGCTCGCGGGAGGAAATGATAATGACAACGGCCATCGACCCAATCGTCGCCCATGCTATCCAAAGTCCTCAACGTGACTTTAGGGACCGCTTGCGCGACTGGATTCCGAGGTTGGTTCTCGGGCCTTCTTTCCTATTGATCCTCGTCTTCGTATACGGCTTCAATATCTGGACGCTGCTGCTTTCGTTCACGAATTCGAAGGCATTCGCCAACTTCAATTTCATAGGTTGGGCGAACTACCAGAAGCTGTGGACCTGGACTTTCGAAACGGATCCGCCATCCAACTGGTACACCGCCCTGGTCAATATGGGGCTGTTCGGAAGTCTCTATGTGATCTTCTGCTTGTTCCTCGGGCTCCTGCTGGCGATCCTGCTCGATCAGAAGATCCGCGGCGAAGGCATTTTGCGGCCGCTCTATCTTTACCCTTTGGCGCTCTCGTTCATCGTCACGGGCACGGCCTGGAAGCTCTTCCTTGATCCGCGCATAGGTCTTGAGAAGGCCGTGCATGACCTCGGCTGGACGAGCTTCCATTTCGACTGGGTCGTCAATCCTCGCATGATGATCTACTGCGTCGCGATCGCCGGTGTCTGGCAGACCTCGGGCTTCGTCATGGCGATGTTTCTTGCGGCGTTGCGCGGCATCGACAGCGAGATCCTGAAGGCCGCTCAGATTGACGGCGCGTCCGCCTACGCCACCTATCGGCGCATCATCATTCCGATCATACGGCCTGCCTTCATGTCGGCGCTGATCATCCTCACCCATATGGCGATCAAGTCTTATGACTTGGTCCTGTCCGTCACCGGCAAGAACCCGGGCGGTGCCGCGGAACTCCCCTCAACCTTCATGTACTCCTACACCTTCACCCGCAACCAGATGGGGGTCGGTTCCGCCAGCGCCGTGATCATGCTCATGACCATCGCCGCAATCATGGTCCCGTATCTCTATTCCGAGCTGAGGGAGAAAAACTGATGACCGCCGCCGCTGACGTCCTCACCGCCGTGCCGTCGCGCGAGCCGGCCCGCCATTCAGTGACCACGCGGGTCGTCATTTACGGCCTCCTCATCGTCTTTGCCATAATCTATCTGCTGCCCCTCGTCGTCATGGTGATGACGTCGCTGAAACCTCTGCAGGAGGTCACGGGGGGCAACATGTTCTGGTTGCCCCAGGACCTCACCTTCGAGCCGTGGACGAAAGCCTGGGGTACGGCCTGCGTCGGCCTGACCTGCGAAGGTCTGAAGGGCTACGTCTGGAATTCGGTGAAGATGGTCATCCCGGCCGTCCTCATTTCCAGCCTGCTCGGCGCGCTTAACGGCTATGTGCTGACCAAGTGGCGGTTCCCCGGCCACAAGCTCGTGTTCGGAATGATGCTGTTCGCCTGCTTCATTCCATTCCAGTCGGTGCTCATTCCGATGGCGACGATCCTCGGCAAGCTCGGCGGAATCGGGCAGACGCTGACAGAGGCCACCGGCTCTTCGTTCGGCTTCGGCAATCCGACCGTCAACCTCGTGCTCGTTCACGTCGTTTACGGCCTCGGCTTCACGACGCTCTTCTTCCGCAACTACTACGAGACGTTTCCGACGGAGCTGATCAAGGCGGCGCAGATCGACGGCGCGGGCTTTTTCCAGATCTTCCGGCGCATCCTGCTGCCGAACTCTACGCCGATCTTCATCGTGACGGTGATTTACCAGTTCACCAACATTTGGAACGACTTCCTGTTCGGTTCGACCTTCGCCGCCGGCGACTCAGCGCCGATGACGGTGGCGCTCTACAATATCGTCAATACCTCCACCGGCGTCATTGAATACAACGTGAATATGGCTGCAGCGATCATCGCGGCTGCCCCCACCCTAGTGGTCTACATTCTTGCTGGACGTTACTTTGTTCGCGGTCTAATGGCCGGCGCTGTGAAAGGATAAGGCGATGTCGACTCTTGAAATTCGCTCACTTAGGAAAAAGTACGGCTCCCTCGAGATTTTGAAGGGCATCGATATTTCGCTCGAGAAAGGCGGCTTTCTCGTGCTGGTCGGTCCATCCGGCTGCGGCAAGTCGACCTTGCTCAACAGCATCGCGGGCCTCGAGTCGATCACCTCCGGGGAAATCCGGATCGGCGGCCAGGTCGTCAACGACTTGCATCCCTCGAAGCGGGACATTGCCATGGTGTTCCAGTCCTACGCGCTCTATCCGAACATGTCGGTCGGAGAGAACATGGCCTTCGGCATGGAGATGCGGAGGGTCCCGAAGCCTGAGCGCGACAAGGCCGTCGCTGCGGTCGCGAAGACGTTGCAGCTCGAGCATCTACTGGATCGACGTCCAAGCCAGCTTTCGGGCGGCCAACGACAGCGCGTCGCCATGGGTCGTGCACTCGTGAGACAGCCCCAGGTGTTCCTGTTCGATGAGCCGCTCTCGAACCTCGACGCCAAGCTGCGCGTCGACATGCGCGTTGAGATCAAGCGCCTGCATCAGCAGACCGGAACGACGATCGTCTACGTCACCCACGACCAGATAGAAGCCATGACATTGGCGACCAAGATCGCCGTCCTCAAGGATGGAGAGTTGCAGCAGGTCGGCTCCCCGTACGAGATCTACAACTCGCCGAACAACCTCTTCGTCGCGGATTTCATGGGTTCGCCTGCGATGAACTTGCTGGAGGGGAAAGTGACTCGCTCCAACGGGGGGCGCCAGATCGTTCTCGAGCGCCACGATCATGCGTCGATCGTCCTGCCGGTCCCCGCTAGCGCGGATGAAGCAAAACTCTCCGACGGGGCAAAGGTCATCTTCGGCATTCGGCCGGAGGCGGTCAACGACAAAGAGAGCGTGGACCGCAATGCGAAAGCGGTCGCGACCTTCGACGCTACGGTGGAGATCGTCGAGCCCGCGGGCTCTGACACCTATGTAGTGACCCGTGCCGCTGGAAAGGAACTGACGGCGCGTATGCGCGCAGAGACGCCTGTCGTCGTAGGTCAGAACCATACTTTCGCATTCAATCTCGATAAGGCGGTGCTGTTCGATCCGCAGACGTCACGCCGGATCTGAATCAAGAGGACGCTTCGGCTGCACGCGTTCGCGACCCCGCGACCGACCGCGGGCGCGCGCAGCGAAGCCAACGAGGAACCGATGGCGAACCCAGAAACGGTCGACGTATTGATCATCGGCTCGGGTATGGGTGGGGCGACCTGCGCCGCCGGCCTCGCGCCGACCGGGGCTCGGATTCTCATCCTCGAGCGCGGCGCCCGCCTTCGCGACAGCGCCGATGCGCGCGACGCCCGCGCGATTTTTCAGCGCGGTGTCTTCAGGCCGCTGGAGACGTGGCTCGACGGCGCCGGACAACGCTTCAATCCGGGCAACTATTACTACGTCGGTGGCAATACGAAACTCTATGGCGCTGTCCTCCTTCGATATCGCTCGCAGGACTTTCAACCGATCGTCCATGCCGAAGGAGCAACTACTGGCTGGCCATTCGACTATGACGAGTTGGAGCCTTGGTACACCAGAGCTGAGAAGCTCTATCAGGTGCGCGGCGCCCTAGGTTTCGATGAAACCGAGCCGCGACATTCTGAACCTTTCCCGTTCGGCCCCGTTCCCGACGAACCGGCGATCGCGCGCGTCCGAGAGCGAATGAAGGGCGTCGGGCTCCATCCTTTTCCCCTGCCTCTCGGCGTCGACATCATGAAGTGGCTCGCGCGCGCGAAAACGCCGTGGGATGCGTTTCCCGACACCGGCACCGGCAAGATGGATGCCGAGAGCTGCGGTCTCGCCGAAGCCTTGCGCCATTCGAACGTCGAACTCCGCGAGAATGCGAAGGCCGAACGGCTGCTCGCAGATAGGGACGGAAAGCGCATTGCGGGCGTCGAGACGACGTTCGGCGGTGGGCGCAAACGCATATACGCGAAGATCGTGATCCTGTCGGCGGGCGCGGTCAATTCAGCTGCGCTATTGATCGCCTCGCGCGACGGCGGGATCGCCGACCGCTCGGACGCGGTCGGTCGCTATTTCATGAATCACAACTGCTCCGCAGTCCTCGCGATTGACCCCAGGACCGTGAACGACTCTGTGTATCAGAAAACTCTTGGAATCAACGATTTCTATCTCAACGACGGCCGGGGTGGACCACCGCTTGGCAACATTCAGTTGCTCGGCCGGGTGACCGCGCCAATCCTGAAGTCGAGCCTGCCCAAGGCGCCGGAATGGGCACTCGCACTTCTCACCCGGCGATCTGTCGACTGGTATGCCATAAGCGAGGATCTCCCCAATCCGGACAGCCGCGTGACGGTGCAGGGCGGCCAGATCCATCTCGATTGGAAGCGCAGCAACGGGTCCGCGCATAAGGGACTGGTCAAAGCCTTCAAAGAGCGGCTGCGGGCGGCTGGCTACCCAATCGTGCTGTCCAAGCCGTTCGACCGTCGAACGCCCTCGCATCAATGCGGCACCGTGCGCATCGGGCTCGACCCGGCGACTTCGCCGCTCGATCCGTTCTGCCGCGCCTGGGACCATCCCAACCTCTTTGTTGTCGACGCTTCCTTCCTGCCGACCTCGGCAGCCGTAAACCCTTCCCTCACGATCGCCGCCCAGGCGCTTCGCGTCGCGGACCACATCGTCAAAACCGATCTTCATTGAGATAGGACGAATTGGATGGCTTACGATTACATCATTGTCGGCGGCGGCCCAGCGGGCTGCGTCCTCGCGAACCGTTTGAGCGCTGATCCGTCGATCAAGGTGCTGCTTCTGGAAGCTGGAGGCAGCGACTGGAATCCCTTGTTCCGCATGCCCGCGGGCTTCGCCAAGATGACGAAGGGCGTGGCGAGTTGGGGCTGGAGCACCGTTCCGCAGAAGCATCTCAACGGTCGCGTCATCTGGTACACACAGGCCAAGGTCATTGGCGGCGGCTCCTCAATCAACGCGCAACTCTATACGCGCGGCAACGCAAAGGACTATGACGCCTGGGCGAGCGATGCGGGCGCCATAGGCTGGAGCTACCGAGAGGTGCTGCCCTACTTCAAGCGCAGCGAGGACAACCAGAAGCTCCACAATGCTTATCATGGTTATGGCGGCCCGCTCGGCGTCTCGTACCCAATCAACCCGCTACCGATCAGCTTCGCCTTCCTACGCGCCGCGCAGGAACTCGGCATTCCTTTCAACGACGACTTCAACGGCGCAGTGCAGGACGGCATCGGCCACTACCAGCTCTCCACCCGCAACGCCGAGCGCTCGTCCGCATCGAGCGCATTCGTAAGGCCGGTCCAGGGCCGGAAGAACCTCACCGTCCGCCTCAACGCGCAGACGCTCAAGGTTGAGGTCCAGAACGGCCGCGCCGTCGGCGTGACCGTCGCGCAAGGGACAGGAGGGGAGACCTTGCACGCGGACCGCGAGGTGATCATCAGCTGCGGGGCAATCGGTTCGCCCCGCCTGCTGCAGCTCTCAGGCATTGGGCCAGCCGATTCGTTGAAGGCGGCGGGCGTAAACGTCGTGCACGATT
>Ga0210393_10002108_pt1 | contig 16545 bp, 16 predicted proteins | sample IncBWC27OmetaG_FD_160068 | JGI IMG/M metagenome (GOLD analysis project Ga0210393, IMG submission 160068) | Forest soil microbial communities from Barre Woods Harvard Forest LTER site, Petersham, Massachusetts, United States - Inc-BW-C-27-O ... | reverse complement strand
CCCGGTTGCTGATCGTCGCCCGCGACCGTTTCCACGTCTACCGGCACCAGCAGGACACCGAAGAAAGCGAGTGTGTGCCGGTGCTGATGGCCGCGCTGGGCCGGATCACCGGGACCGACATCGGAGCCGACAACGACCACGCCGAGATGATCGCCATCGCCCCCTCGACGCTGTGGTCACTGACCGTGGACCTGGACCGGCGGGGATCTCTGGTCCAGTCGGTGGACGGGCTGGCACTGGCCGCCAGGGCGGTGCGCGACCAGTTGTCCAACGACACGTGGATGGTGCTGGCCGGCGTGGAGCGCGCGCTTGCGCACAAGGCCGATCCGCCGCAATCGCTCGCCCGGGCCGACACCCTGCTCGCCTCGGCTCATTCCCAGACGCTGGCCGGGATGCTGACGCTGTCGGGGATCGCCGGCGAGTCGATGGTGCGCGACGTGGGCTGGACGATGATGGACATCGGCAAACGTATCGAACGCGGCCTCTGGCTGACCGCGTTGCTGGGGGCCACCCTGACCACGGTCCGCAGCGCCGCTGCCGAGCAAACCGTCATCGAGTCCACGCTGGTGGCGTGTGAATCGTCGGTCATCTACCGGCGCCGCACCGTCGGCAAGGTCAGTGTCGCCGCCGTGACCGAGCTGATGCTGTTCGACGCGCAAAACCCGCGATCGCTGCTGTATCAGCTGGAGCGGCTGCGGGCCGACCTCAAGGACTTGCCCGGCTCATCGGGGTCGTCGCGTCCGGAGCGGATGGTCGACGAGATCGGTACGCTACTGCGCCGGTCACATCCCGCCCAGTTCGAAGCGGTCATCGACGGGCGTCGCGCGCAGTTGGCGGATCTACTCGCTGCGATACATGCCGAGCTGCGCGATCTTGCCGAGGTCATCACCGAAACGCAGTTGGCATTGCCAGGAGGCATGCAGCCCCTGTGGGGCGGCGGCGAACGGCGGGTGATGCCGTGAGCGACGGCGGCCGTTAGCTCGACGCCCCCGCAGCTACGCACTGACGGCCGCGCGCCCGCTCGACTCCGAGGTCACCTCGTCAATAACGGTGTGAATGAACTGCATTTTCTCCAAGACAGCCACCGGCAGCACGAAGGGATACAGGTCGTCGTGGCCCATCGATCGGTTCACCATGTTCAGCGACCACGACAACGGCAGCCACATCTCGATGATGTTGGGAAATGCGCTGGGGCCCAGGGCCGGCCGGTCGAAGGTCGCCGATGCCGGTGCCAGACCGCACCAGGCGCAGGTGTCCAGGGTGTCGCGGATGTGCAGGTAATGGGCGAATGTCTCGGCCCAATCCTCGGCGGCGTGCATGGTCGCATACGACGACACGAAACTCTCCTGCCAACCCTGCGGCGCACCCTCGTCGTAATGCCGGTCCAGCGCCTCCTGATAGTCGGCGTGAGGATCGCCGAACAGCTCGTTGAACCGTGCCAGGTAATCGCTTGACGGGGTGATCAGCCGGTAGAAGTAGTAATGCCCGACCTCGTGCCGGAAGTGGCCGAGCAGGGTCCGGTACGGCTCGTCCATCTCAACCCGCAGCTGTTCGCGATGGACGTCGTCACCCTCGGCCAAATTCAGAGTGATGATCCCGTTGTCGTGACCGGTCATCACCTTCTCGTGCGCACTGGACAGCAGGCGAAATCCCAAGCCGTAATCGGGATCCCGATCACGCCCGACGATCGGCAACTTCAACTCGGACAGTTCGGCGACCAGCCGCCGCTTGGACGCCTCGGCCCGGGCGAACGCTGCCAGTCCGTCGGCGTCGTTATCGTTGGGCCGTTCCAAAGTCAGCGCGCACGATGTGCAGAGTCCGCCCGGATCGTTGATCGGAACCAACCAATTGCATTCGGCCAGATAGCGATTGGCGCACAGTTCGTAATCGCTGGCGCTGACGAAGCCGGGTTTGTCGCCTTCGTCGCCCGTGGTGATCACCAGCAGGGCCATGTTGTCGAGCGAAAACCCCAGCGCGCTGCCACAGGCCAGACAGGTGGAGTTCTCGAATGTCAGACGCTGGCCGCAGTTGGGGCAGTGGAAGTCACGCATCCAGCACATCACCTTCGAAAGGCACCACGTCAACGGCGACATCGATCACGCTGGTCTCCGCATTGGTGTAGATGATGCCTCGCAGCGGCGGCACGTCCGCGTAGTCGCGGCCGCGCCCGACGACGATGTACCGCTGGTCGACCATCTGGTCATTGGTCGGATCAACCCCCAGCCATTCGAACTGGCCGGGCTCTTGCGGTGTCCACACAGTGGCCCAGGCATGGGTGGCGTCGATACCGATCATCCGATCCTTTCCCGGTGGCGGGTCGGTGGCCAGATAACCGGACACGTAGCAGGCCGCCAGACCATTGGCTCGCAGACAGGCGATCGCCAGCCTCGCAAAGTCTTGGCATACCCCTTCTCGGGCCGCCAGAACCTCGTTGACTCCGGTGGAGATCGTCGTCGACCCCGACCGGTAGGTGAAGTCGGTGAAGATCCGGGACGCGAGATCGCACAACACCTCAACCAATGGACGCCCGGGCACGAAGCTGGGTGCCGCGTACTCGCGAACCTCGTCGGTGATCTCAGGCGGATTGAGATCCAGGGTGAACTCGGTCGCAAGCGCCCCTTCGGCCCCGGCCGGCCGGGCAGCCTCCCAGGGCTGGACCGCCGGGCCGCTGGTGTACCTCCCCGGAGCCAGCGGATACACGTCCACGATGGAGTCGCTGGTGATCGTCAGGGTGCGATGCGGCTGGGTGACGTGGAAATAGGAGCTGATGTTGCCGTAGGCGTCGGGGCTGGTGGAGATGTCGGCGGCGGCCGGGTCGATATCCAGCCGGTGCGCGATGCAACGTTGCCGCAGCGAGTCCTGCGGGGTGAGAAATCCGCGGCCATACGAGCTGGTCACCGTGTCGGAGTAGCGGTACTCGGTGCGGTGAGTGACTCGATGGCGGCGGGTGACCGGGGCTTGCACTTCAGACGACAACTAGCCACCTCCTGACGTCTCGACACCGGCCGGCACCGCGAGACCAGCCGAGTGCGGCAAGGCTGATCACATCACACACCGGCGTGGTTCGGAGTGCATGGTCGGCAATCGATTGCCAATACGGCACCACGCGCGCCATAACCGGAGCACAATCGAGGTGTGGCCACGTGGGAAGACGTCGCCCGCATCGTTGGTGAGCTGCCACTCACCTCCGAGCAGTCACCGCGCGACTGGCGGGTCGGCAAGAAATTGCTGGCGTGGGAGCGGCCGCTGCGCCCGTCCGACCGCGAAGCGCTGGCAATGAAAGGCTCGGAGCCACCCGAGGGCGACATCATGGGTGTCCGGGTGTCCGATGAGGGCGTCAAGTTCGCGTTGATCGCGGACGAGCCGAGGGTGTATTTCACCACCCCGCATTTCGATGGCTATCCGGCGGTGCTGGTCACATTGGCCGAGATCGAGGTCCGCGACCTCGAGGAGCTGATCACCGAGGCCTGGCTGACGCAGGCGCCCAGGAAACTGGTCCAGGAGTTCCTGACCGGCTCGTTCTGAGCCACTCATTGCTGGTGAAGCTCGATCACCCGTTGTAGGTCATCGACGCAGGCCTGGACGGCGTCGACCAGCACGACTTCGGTTCTCTCGTGGGCGTCCGCGTGCAGCTTCGAAGCGTGGCGGCGCGCTGCAGCGATGTATGCGCCCGCTCCAGCGGGGTCCGAGTCAGCCAGCGCTAACGCCGCCGCGAGTTGGACCAGCACGGTCTGCACGGGCATCGGAAACTGGTCACAAGAGCCGTCGACCGCCGGGGCGACGACACGGGCCAGTTGGAGCACGGAACCCGCAAGCAGGGCCACGTACACGGCCTGGTGATCGGCCGCCCGGACAGAGTCGCGCAGCCCCCATCGCCGCGGTGCTATCTGCACCACGTTACGGGCGGTGGTACGGGCCTCGATGAGCCCGCCCAGCTGTTCGTCTACCCGGTCGACGGCTGACAGCGGCCAGTCGGGAGCGGGCGCCCTCCGTCCGGCGGCGATATCGGCGGTGAGCGACAGGACACGTTGCAGGACTCCCAGCACGCCGACGCGCGCTCTGCGCAGCAACTTCAACGGGTCGGCCGGGAACAGCAAGACGGCGAACACGATGGCCAGGCAACCGCCGATGAGGGCGTCGTAGACGCGTTCCCAACCGCCGTTACTGCGATACAAGGCGAGCACCAGGATCGATGAAATGACGGTCTGGTTGGCGAACATCATCCCGTGTCCGATGTAGCCGTGACCGATCAACACCGCAAGTGACAGCGCGATTAACGCGGCGATAGCGATGGGGATGGCCCCGGTTCCGAGCAGCCCCACTACCACGGTGCCCATGCCGATCCCCAGGGTCACACCGATCATCATCTGGACGGCGCGTTGCGCGCGTAGCACGTTGCTGATCGATAAGGAGACCGCGGCAGCAATCGGCGCGAAGAACGGCTGGGGATGACCCAGCACATCGTGTGTGAGGTACCAGGCCAGGCCCGCGGCAACCGAAGTCTGCACGAGAGTGAACGAAACGCTATGTACCCGTTCGAAGCCCGCACGCGCGGCGCCGTACGCCGCAGATGGCACCGTTCGCAGCGAAGTGCTCATGACGCTTGCTTACCCCAGAGCACGCTGCGGCGCTCGGCGAGTTAGGCCGGTTGCAACTCGAACAGCGGAATCACCCGGCTGGTCTTGGACTGATATTCGGCGAAGCCGGGCGCCGCGGCGGTGAGTTTCGGGAAGAGCTCCTCGCGCTCGCCGGACGGCAGCTCGCGAGCGATCACGTCGAACGACTCCGCGCCAACCTCGACGTGTACCTGCGGCCTGGCCCGCAAGTTGTGCACCCAGGCCGGATTGACAGGGGCGCCGGCGAAGGATCCGACGATGATCAGCTTGCCGTCGATGCGGAAATAGGCCAGCGGGGACACCCGGGGTTGGCCGGACTTGGCGCCCGTCGTAGTCAGCAGCAGAAGGTCGGCATTGGCAAATTCACCGGTGACCTTGCCGTCGTTGGCCCGGAACTCGTCGACGATGTTCTTGTTGAAATTCTTCAGTGTTTCGGTGTCAGGGATCTCGGTCATGCCTGGTCAACCTGTTTGGGCTTGGCGTCTATTCCTGACTCCTTCCTGGGCGGCTGTTGCCGTTAGCTGTGTTGGCTGTTCGAGGAAACGCCAGGTCACAGCGTTGGCTCTGTTGGTGGCCGACGGCTGCCGCTAATTCTGCTGCGTACTGGCTGCGTACTGGCACCAATCTATTCGCAGCTATGCCCAGACGTCCGCGGCTAGGAAGATCACGAGCCGGCAGTAGGCAGATTCGTCGATAGCCCGGCGCGCTGCAAGTTGATCGGGCGCGCTTAATGGCGAACGTTGAGCGAACAGGGGGATTCACTAATGCATGTCACCGCGTTCACCGCAGCAGTCCATGCGTTTCTGGAGAACGACGCCGCCACCACACGGGGCTTGCCACAGGTCAGGGTTGCCGTACCGCCGCAGTTGCCGGTCGGCCTATAGGTTCCGGTCGGATGCGAATCTCAGCAGACGACCCTCCGGACGAGCCGGTGGCTGCGGCGCGTTTTCAGCAAACGCGCGCAAAGTCCCACGGTGACCCACGACGTTAACTGTGCAGCTAACTTAGGTCTCTGAATCCCAGCAGACGACCCTCCGGACGAGGCAACGGCTGCGGCACCTTTTCGGACACGAAATTAGAGGTAACAGTGTTAGACGCAGACTTTCGGACCCACAAGTTACCCACAAACTTGGCCCACCTGTCCGTCAACGGGGCTCGCCCCCTCGCAATTGCCCAGGTGGTATCTGTGCATGGGGTTATTGCGCAGGAATTCGTCGATGCAAGCCTGGTGGGCAGCGGAACCGGTGATGCTGACACAGGGATCGTCGGCGTGTGCTTGTGCTGGTGGAATGCCGAGGGGTGCCAGTGCTATGGCTGCTGCCGCCGACACGCCCATTATGGCCCTCTTCACCTGACTGACCCCCTAATGGCCGCCGTGTTGTCGTCACTCCAGGGTTGTCCAAAGTTGTTACCATAGCGTTCCAAAAGCCTACGAATTTGCTGCAGATTGCCTTGTAGTTTGCTCGCAGGCGAAGGTGTCTCGTTGGAAACTCGTTGGCGAAAACCGCTGGGGCACTCGACCCGTGGGTCTCGGCGTGCCTGGCGTCAAACGCCGCCAACCCGCACGTCTTGTTTGGTTCCTTTCGGAATTGGCGGGACCTGGCGGCCATGGCGTGGCCAAGACGGTGACAAGGCATTGCACCCGAGCCGCGACCAGCGCCGGAACGCACCGACCAACCAGCAGCCGACTTCGCACGATATCGTGCGAGGTTTGCAGCGGGCGTATGGATGGTCACCGTCGGTAACTGGACGCAAACACGCTGGTAGAGAGTTATTTGACCGGCGGCCAAATAACTCCCGTCCAACTGAAGCTGCGCATCTCGGGTAGTTCCGGGCCGAGGCGGTCGGCTACCAGCCGTCCGATACGGTCCGCATCGGCGACCTATTTCAGGAGCGGGGGCTCGTCGAGGTAACCGTTATCGGCGTCAGGCTCGCATACTCCAGGGAAGGCGTCCCAGTGGGAGCCAAGATCGCAGGTGCAAACCTGTGATGGGACGCCGACGAGTCCACCCGCATCGCCATCGGTGCGGTGATCGCGGAGCGGATGAAAATTACTGCGGACCAACTGCGGACCACGAGCACGTAAGCGCAGCTTCTTTGTAGGTCAGCGTGTTAGCTGAGTCGCGGTTTGGCGTCTATTCCTGACTCCTTGCGCTGCTGGGCGGTGATCGGCGCCGGCGCGTCGGTCAGCGGGTCGACACCGCCGCCGGTCTTCGGAAAGGCGATCACCTCGCGGATGGAGTCGGCCCCGGACAGCAGCGCGGTGATCCGGTCCCAGCCGAACGCGATCCCGCCGTGCGGCGGTGCGCCGAACATGAAGGCCTCCAACAGGAATCCGAACTTCTCCTCCGCCTCGGCCTTGTCCAGGCCCATCACCGCGAACACCCGTTCCTGGGTGTCGCGGCGGTGGATACGGATCGAGCCGCCGCCGATCTCGTGGCCATTGCAGACGATGTCGTAGGCGTCGGCCAGCACGCCGCCGGGATCGCTGTCCACCACGTCCTCGTACTCCGGCTTGGGCGAGGTGAACGCGTGATGCACCGCGGTCCACGCCCCGGAGCCGACCGCCACGTCGCCGGCGGCGGTCGCCTCTTCGGCGGGCTCGAACAGCGGCGGGTCCACCACCCACACGAACGCCCACTCGTTCGGGTCGATCATGTCGAGCCGGTCGGCGATCTCGCTGCGGGCTGCACCCAACAGCGCCCGCGACGTTTTCGCCGGACCCGCCGAGAAGAAGATGCAATCCCCTGGCTTGGCGCCGACATGTGCGGCCAGGCCGTCGCGTTCGCGCTCACTGAGGTTCTTGGCCACCGGACCACCCAACGTGCCGTCGTCACCGACCAACACATAGGCCAGTCCGCGGTGCCCGCGCTGTTTGGCCCACTCCTGCCACCCGTCCAGCGTGCGGCGCGGCTGCGAGGCCCCGCCGGGCATCACCACCGCACCGACATACGGTGCCTGGAAGACGCGAAATGTGGTGTCGGAGAAGAACTCTGTGCACTCGACGAGCTCCAGGCCGAACCGCATATCGGGCTTGTCGGAGCCGAACCGTCGCATAGCGTTGGCATAGCTGATCCGCGGGATCGGGGTCGGAACCTGGTAGTCGATCAGCTCCCACAGCGCGGTCAGGATCTCTTCGGAGATCGCAATGATGTCTTCGGCGTCAACGAAGCTCATCTCCATGTCCAGCTGGGTGAATTCGGGCTGCCGGTCGGCGCGGAAATCCTCGTCGCGGTAACACCGGGCGATCTGGTAGTAGCGCTCCATCCCGGCGACCATCAGCAACTGCTTGAACAGCTGCGGGCTCTGCGGCAGGGCATAGAACGAACCCGGGTGCAATCGGGCCGGCACCAGAAAGTCGCGCGCGCCCTCCGGCGTCGAGCGGGTGATGGTCGGCGTCTCGATCTCGACGAAGTCGTGACGCGCCAGCACCGCGCGTGCGGCAGCATTCACCTTGGAACGCAACCGAATTGCCTCCGCCGGGCCGTCGCGCCGCAGGTCGAGGTACCGGTATTTCAACCGGAGCTCCTCGCCGGCGGGCTCGTCCAGCTGGAACGGCAGCGGGGCGCTCTCGCCGAGCACCGTCAGCGAGGTGGCGTTGACCTCGATCTCGCCGGTGGGGATCTCGGTGTTGGCGTTGCCTTCCGGGCGGATCTCGACGACGCCGTCGACCGCGACGCAGAATTCGGCGCGCAGCCGGTGCGCTTGGGCCAGCACGTCGGGAGCGCGGAACACAACCTGTGCCACGCCGGAGGCATCGCGCAGATCGATGAAGATGACGCCGCCGTGGTCGCGGCGGCGAGCCACCCAGCCGGCCAACGTGACCTGCTGGCCGGCGTCGCGAGCCCGTAGCGAACCAGCAGCGTGGCTGCGCAGCACAAAGCCTCCCCAATTTTCAGATTTGAAGCACCTGGCTTGAATGACTGACCAGTTTAGAGGGCGGGACCACATCGGCATGCAGCGCCGTCGAGGAGGTAATTTCGGTCTCATCACCACAAACATCGCACTGGTCGGTCCCGGCGCCGTCGGCACGACGATCGCCGCGCTGCTATACAGGGCCGGGCATTCGGTCATGGTCTGCGGCCATACTCCCCGCGACAGCATCGAGCTGCGGCCCGACGACGAAGATTCCATTGTGGTGCCCGGCCCGGTGCACACCGATCCCAGCGAGGTGTCCGGCCCGGTCGACTTGGTCGTGCTGGCGGTCAAAGCCACCCAGAACGATGACGCGGGCGGCTGGCTGGAGCGGCTATGCGACGAACACACCATCGTCGCCGTTCTGCAAAACGGTGTTGAACAGGTCGAGCAGGTCAAGCCGCACTGCCCGTGCTCGCCGGTGATCCCGGGGATCGTCTGGTATTCGGCCGAGACCCAGCCCGAAGGCTGGGTGCGGCTGCGCGGAGAGGCCACATTGGTGCTGCCCAGCGGACCCGCGGCCGAAACGGTCGCCGAGTTGCTGCGCGGCGCCGGCTGCCGCGTCGACTGCGATCCCGACTTCATCACCGCGGCCTGGCGCAAGCTGCTCACCAATGCGCTGGCCGGGTTCATGGCGCTGTCCGCGCGTCGGTCCGGAATGTTCCGCCGCGACGACGTCGCCGCGATGTCGCGTCACTATGTCGCCGAATGCCTGGCCGTTGCGCGGGCCGAGGGCGCCCGGCTGCCGCACGACGCGGTCGACGAGTTGGTCGGCCTTTTCCGTCAGGCTCCCGAAGACATGGGCACCTCGATACTGGCCGACCGGGAAAATCACCGGCGGATGGAATGGGACATCCGCAACGGGGTGATCATCCGCAAAGCTCGCGCTCACGGCCTGGCGACGCCGATCAGCGACGTCGTGGTGCCACTGCTGGCCGCGGCCAGCGACGGCCCGGGCTAGATTCGAGCCATGTACCCCTGCGAGCGCGTCGACGTGGGCTTCACCGAGAACGCGCCATTCCGATTCCGCAACAGTGTCGACCTCGCCATCACGCCCGAGCAGCTGTTCGAGGTGCTCGCCGATGCCGAGTCCTGGCCGCGCTGGGCCTCGGTGATCACGAAGGTGACCTGGACCAGTCCCGATCCGCGCGGTGTCGGCAGCTCCCGGATCGTCGAGATGCGCGGTGGCATAGTCGGCGACGAAGAGTTCCTTGCCTGGGAACCGTTCACCCACATGGCATTCCGGTTCAACGAGTGCTCGACACGATCCGTCGCCGCGTTCGCCGAAGATTACCGAGTCGAAGTCATTCCCGGTGGCTGCCGCCTGACGTGGACCATGGCGCAGAAACCCGCCGGTCCGGCGAAGCTGGCGATGTTCTTCGTTGGGCCGCTGCTAAACCTGGCATTGCGCCGGTTTCTGCGTAATCTGCGTAGCTATACCGACAGCCGGTTCGGCGTGACTCAGCAACGTTAGGAACGTGCGATGACCTTCAACGAGGGTATGCAGATCGACACCAGCACCGCGTCGTCGTCCGGTGGTATGGGCGGCATGCCGATCGCCATCGGGGGCGGCATCGGCGGGCTGCTGATCTTGGTGGTGGCGATGTTCCTTGGCGTCGATCCGGGCCGCGTGACGAACCAGCCGCAGATGAACACCGGCGGCTACTCGGCGCCCGGGTTCGACCTGAGCCAGTGCAAGACCGGCGCCGACGCCAACAAGTACGTGCAGTGCCGCGTGATCGCCACCGGCAACTCCGTGGACGCGGTCTGGCATCAGCTGATGCAGGGCTACACCCGCCCGCAGGTGCAGCTGTTCACCGGCCAGGTGGACACCGGCTGCGGACCGGCCACCACCGCCGTCGGGCCGTTCTACTGCCCGGTGGACCAGACGGCGTACTTCGACACTGACTTCTTCCGGGAGCTGGTCGACAAATTCGGTTCCAGCGGTGGACCATTCGCGCAGGAGTACGTGGTCGCGCACGAATACGGCCATCACGTGCAACAACTGCAGGGGCTCCTGGGCCGCTCGCAGCAGGGGGCGCAGGGCGCCGGTGGTAACGGCGTGCGCACGGAGCTACAGGCGGACTGCTATGCCGGCATTTGGGCGCACTACGCGTCGACGGTCAAGCAGGAAAGCACCGGGGTGCCGTACCTCGAGCCGTTGAGCGACAAGGACATTGCCGACGCGCTCTCGGCCGCGGCATCGGTGGGCGACGACCGCATCCAGAAGGAGACGACCGGACGCGTCAACCCCGAGTCGTGGACGCACGGATCCGCAGCGGAACGGCAAAAGTGGTTCACCATCGGATATCAGACCGGCGACCCGCACCAGTGCGACACCTTCGCCGCCACGAACCTCGGCTAAAGATCCGGGCGGTCGGAGGAGAACAGGCCGAAGTCGTCGTCGTCGTCGCGCAGACCGAGCCCGGCGGTCGCAGCGCGCGATGAGCGAGTTGTTGTTCTCCTACGGCACCTTGCGGCAGCCGGAGGTCCAGTCGGCGACCTTCGGTCGCGAGCTGGACGGTCAGTGTGACGCGATCGTCGGGTACGACCTGGACCACGTCACCATCACCAACCCGCACGTGATCGCCACCAGCGGCAGTGATCGCCATCCAATCCTGCGGCCAACCGAGCGGGCCGGTGCGCACATCGATGGAATGGTGTTCGAGATCAGCGAGGCTGAGCTGGCCGCCGCCGATGAGTACGAAGTCGACGACTACCGCCGCATCGCGGTGCCACTGCGGTCGGGCACGACCGCATGGGTTTACGTATTCGCCGGTTGACTACCCCGCCATTACCAGGGCCGCGTCGAGCACGTCACGCCGGTGGTGGCGCTTTGTGTCACCACCACCTGGCCGTCCACAGCGATCTGGCACTGAATTTGGGGAGTGTTCGACGAGTCGCAGTCCGGCCAGTGACATCCGCCACTGGCGGTGACGATCGCCCACTGGTTCGGGTTTGCCAGTGTGGTGGTGTAAACCAGCGGCTGCCCGGCGCTGAATGCCGTCTGCACGGTGTTCATGAACTGGGACGAGTTGGCGTCGTAGGCGGCCTGGCTGGGCGGATCGCTGTTCATGTACCGAACGTTGCCGGTCAGATTGCCGGTGGTGGTGATCGTGTAGGTCACCTGATGGCCGGGCGGATCCGCATATGAGGTCGCCGGCGTGACAGCCACTCCGACGGCTGCTGCAAACGTTGCCGCGCATCCTGCTACTGAGACCGCGCTTACGACTTTTCGCACGTTCGTCATATCGAAAACGCTACCGGATTCGTTACGCGTGGTTCGGCGGAAACCGATGTTTACCGGTCGATATGCCGGCGGTTGCCCGGCTCGGGTATGAAGCATGCATGAGCAACGATCCGGAGCGGGCTGACGGCGCTGACCCCGCGCCCGGCATCAGCCGCCGTCGGTTGCTCACGTCAGGCGCAGCCTCCGCGGTTCTCGGCGGCGTCGGAGTCGGCGGGGCCGCGCTGCTGTGGTCTCACCACTCGCATCCCCAGGGTCCCGCGGTTTGGTACCAGCCGGATCGCAACGGCGCGCCGCCGGTGGTCGGTGTGCACCTGCAATTCGGCAAGAATGCCGGCACCGAGGTGGTGGTGTCATGGCACACCACCGATGCCGTCCGCAATCCGCGAGTCATGCTGGGCACGCCGACATCGGGTTTCGGTCGCACCGTGGCGGCCGAAACCCGCACGTACCGGGACGGCAAGTCCAACCTCGAAGTTCGCGTCAACCACGCTCGCCTGACGAATCTGACCCCCGATACCGACTACGTCTACGCCGCCGTGCATGACGGCGCCGAGCCGGAGACCGGGACGGTGCGAACCGCGCCAGTGGGACGAAAACCACTGCGCTTCACCAGCTTCGGCGATCAATCCACTCCGACGCTAGACAAGTTGCCCAACGGTAGTTACGGCACCGACAACATCGGTTCACCCGCGGCCGCCGATACCACGCTGGCGATCGAACGCCTCGGCCCGCTGTTCAACCTGGTCAACGGCGACCTGTGCTACGCCAACCTGGCACAAGACCGGATCCGCACCTGGTCGGACTGGTTCGAGAACAACACCCGCTCGGCGCGTTATCGGCCGTGGATGCCGGCGGCGGGCAATCACGAGAACGAATTAGGCAACGGGCCAATCGGTTACGGCGCCTATCAAACGTACTTCCAGTTACCCGATTCGGGATCCAGTCCGGAGGTCCGCGGGCTGTGGTACTCGTTCACCGCCGGCTCGGTGCACGTGATCAGCCTCAACAACGACGATGTCGCCTTCCAGGACGGCGGCAACTTCTACGTGCACGGTTACTCAGGTGGGGAGCAAAAGCGTTGGCTTGCAGGCGAACTCGCCGCGGCACGGCGCGACCCGGATGTCGACTGGGTAGTCGTCTGCATGCATCAGACGGCGATCTCTACCGCTGACCGCACCAACGGCGCCGACCTCGGCATCCGCGAGGAATGGCTGCCGCTGTTCGATCAGTACCAGGTCGATCTGGTGGTCTGCGGCCACGAACACCACTACGAACGGTCACATCCGCTGCGCGGAACGCTGGGTACCGATACCCGAACACCGAGACCCGTCGACACCAGCGAAGATCTCATCGACGCGACCCGGGGAACGGTGCACCTCGTCATCGGCGGGGGCGGCACCTCCGCGCCGTCCAACGGGATGTTCTTTCCCCAACCTCTGTGCCGCGTTTTGACCGGAGTGGGCGCGTTTGATCCGGCGATCGGGCGCAAGGCACCGATCTATGCGATAGAGGATGCGCCGTGGTCGGCGTTTCGCGACCGCGACAACCCTTACGGCTTTGTGGCTTTCGACGTCGATCCGGGTCAACCCGGCGGCAACACCTCGATCAAGGCAACACATTACGCGTTGAGCGGGCTGTTCGGCGCGGTTACTGTGGTCGACCAGTTCACCCTCACCAAGCCACGCGGCGATAAGCCCGCTTAGCTCAAAACAGCGTCGGCTGGATTGGTCCCGATGCAGGCGCCGGCACGGCGGCCCGCGGGAACGGGCGGTGATCGCCGGCCAGCCGATGCTTCGCGATCAGCGGCGCGGCCCGTTCGCGCAGCATGTCGCGGTAGCTCGTCGGGAGGTATGCACCGCGGCGGTACAGATCGCGATAGCGGCCGACCAGTTCGGGGTGCGAGCGGGCCAGCCAGGACATGAACCACCCGCGCGTCGAGCTACGCAGATGCAAACCGAAAACCGTCACGCCGGTGGCCCCGGCAGCCGCGATCTGGCCCAGCAGCCCGTCGAGGTGCTCGACGGAGTCGGTGAGGTGCGGTAGCACCGGCGCGACCATCACATGGCAGTCCAAACCGGCATCGCGGATTGCGGTGATGAGACCCAGACGCGCCTGCGGTGTCGGGGTGCCCGGCTCGACGTCCCGGTGCAGCTCGGCATCGCCGACCGCCAGCGACACCGCGACCGATACTGGAACCTGTCGGGCTGCCTCGGCGATCAGCGGCAGGTCGCGGCGCAGCAGCGTGCCCTTGGTCAGGATCGACAGCGGCGTACCGGATCCGGCGAGAGCGCCGACGATGCCCGGCATCAGTGCATAGCGGCCCTCGGCGCGCTGGTAGGGATCGGTATTGGTCCCCAGCGCGACGGTCTCGCGCCGCCACGACGGGCGGCGCAGCTCATGACGCAGCACTTCGGCGACGTTGGTCTTGACCACCACTTGGGTGTCGAAGTCGGTGCCGCAGTTGAAGTCCAGGTATTCATGGCTGGGACGCGCGAAACAGTAGCGGCAGGCGTGCGAGCAGCCACGGTAGCCATTGACGGTGTACCGAAACGGCAGTGCGGCCGCATCCGGCACCTTGTTCAGCGCGGACTTACAGAGCACCTCGTGAAAGGTGATCCCCTCGAACTGCGGCGCGCGCACCCTTCGGACGAAGCCGATCCGTTGCAGCCCGGGTAGTGCTCCGTCGTCGACAGGTTGCCCGTTAACCGCGACGGCCTGGTTAGCCCACCGCATACTCCCTATTCGAACAATAGTTCGAACAGATGTCAAACTTGGCCCCGCCACGGCGAGGCAGCCGTGGCAGCCAGAATGACAAGCACAACCCGATCGAGAGGACGTCGCGATGACACCACCCGGAGTCGCCCCCTACGGGCAGCTGAGATACCAACAGATCGCCGGCAAACACATGGCCTACATCGACGAGGGTCATGGCGATGCCATCGTCTTTCAGCACGGCAACCCGACGTCGTCCTACCTGTGGCGCAATGTCATGCCCCATCTGGAGGGGCTGGGCCGTCTGGTGGCATGCGACCTCATCGGGATGGGCGCGTCGGACAAGCTCGGCCCATCGGGACCCGACCGCTATAACTATGCCGAACAACGAGACTTCTTGTTCGCGCTCTGGGATGCGCTCGACCTTGGCGAACGGGTGGTGCTGGTACTGCACGACTGGGGGTCGGCGCTGGGCTTCGACTGGGCCAACCAGCATCGCGACCGCGTGCGGGGGATCGCATTCATGGAGGCGATCGTCACCCCGATGACATGGGCTGACTTTCATCCCAGCGTGCGAGGTGTGTTCCAGGGGTTCCGGTCGCCGGAGGGCGAGCGGATGGTGTTGGAGCAAAACATCTTTGTCGAAGGGGTGCTGCCTGGCGCGATCCGGCGACGACTTTCCGACGAGGAGATGGACCATTACCGACAGCCCTTCGTCAACACCGGTGAGGACCGGCGACCGACCCTGTCGTGGCCACGCAACATCCCCATCGACGGCGAGCCGGGCGAGGTCGTCGCCGTCGTCGACGAGTACCGCAGCTGGCTCGAAAATAGCGACGTGCCGAAGCTGTTCGTCAATGCCGAGCCCGGCGCCATCCTCACCGGCCGCATCCGCGACTATGTCCGGGCGTGGGCTAATCTCAGCGAAATCACAGTCCCCGGCGTGCATTTCATCCAAGAGGACAGCCCCGACGAAATCGGCTCGGCCGTCGCACAGTTCGTCGAGCAGCTACGGGCTAATTGAACAGTTGATTGCGATCGTCACGGATCGTCTTCATCGTCGCCGTTGTCGCAAAGCAACTTCTCCGGGTGGTGGAAGTCGTTGATTCTTGGCTGGCCGCGAACCTTTGAACTACCCTCTAACGAAACGCCACCATCAGATCGCCCTACTCCGCGTCTGAATAGTTGATCGGGCCGCCCCTGCTCTCCTCGGGGGCGGCCCGTCACCGATGACTCGAACTGCTGGTCGGACTGGCTGTCCCCGCAGCTCGGCAGCGCCGCCGGCGTAGGCGCAGCACGGAAAAATGAAGTAGTCGACTACTCGTGCGAGCCCTTAGCGACAGCCGTAGCTTCGCAAGAGCATCGCAGGAAACGCAAGGAGGCAGCCATGTTCACCTGGACGCACATCGCGCATCGGAAGGATGGAACACACGGGGAATACGCCCGTCGGTTACGCGAATTCACCGCATTCGACAAGCTTTCGGACGATGAGCTGGACCGTCTCGTCCGAGCAACACATCACACTTCGACGTCCGTGCCGTGGCCGCTGATTCATGAGCAGACTCCCTCAGACGCCTGCTACATCCTGCTCAGCGGGGAGGTAGGAGTTTACGTCGGCCAGGAGCGCATTGCCGTGTTGGGGCCGGGCGAGGTGATCGGCGAATCTGTGCTCCGCCCTGGCAATCTGCGTACTGCGACCGTAACGACGACCGGGGCGGCCGAGGTGCTGCATATCGAGCGCGATGATCTCGCCAGCTTGCTCGACGAGATACCGGCGTTGCGTGAAACCATGCATGTGACTGCCGCGCGACATCTCGTCTGAATAGTTGATCGGGCCGCCCCTGCTCTCGGGGACGGCCCGATTTCAAATTTGGTCAAAGCCAAGAAAACTCGGGCTACGGTCGGTCCCAGGGTCGAGGCCGAAGACCTGCACGGCGGCCGACTTTCCCTTGAGGGCGTGCGATCCCCGGTCGGTGAGTCCGGGCGGTCGAGGAACCAGCGCGTCGACGGACTGCTGGGTGAGAAGGATCGGATCACCGGTGGTCTTGGTGA
>Ga0210393_10002106_pt1 | contig 16562 bp, 9 predicted proteins | sample IncBWC27OmetaG_FD_160068 | JGI IMG/M metagenome (GOLD analysis project Ga0210393, IMG submission 160068) | Forest soil microbial communities from Barre Woods Harvard Forest LTER site, Petersham, Massachusetts, United States - Inc-BW-C-27-O ... | reverse complement strand
AATTCGAGCAGGCCGCGCGACATCTTCGACATCTGTTCCGACGACGCCGCCAGCTCGGTTGAACCAGAGGTCGATTGCTGCACCAGTTCCCGCATGCGCTCCATGGCTTTGACTACGGCTTGCGCTCCCGAGGCTTGCTCTTCCACGGCGGAGTTGATTTCGTGGGTGATTTCGTTGAGCCGGGTGGTGGCGCGGGCGATTTGCGAGGAGCCGTGCGACTGCTCGTTGGTGGCCGCTCCGATTTCCTGGGCAAATTTGTAGACTTCGGTGACCACGTTCGAAATCTTGTGCAAGGCGCCGTTCAGATCGCCGCCGAGTTCGAGGCCTTCGTTGACGATGCCGGTGGAGCGGTCCATGTTTTCGACCGCCTTGCGGGCTTCTTTCTGGATGCTCTGAATGAGTTCGGAAATCTCTTTGGTGGACTGCGCCGATTTTTCCGCCAGCTTGCGCACTTCGTCGGCAACCACGGCGAAGCCCAGGCCATGTTCTCCGGCGCGAGCAGCTTCGATGGCGGCGTTCAGGGCGAGCAGGTTGGTCTGCTCGGCCAGATCGTCGATCACTTCGATGATCTTACCGATGTCGTCAGCGCGCTGGCCCAGGGCCCCGATGATTTCTCCGGAGCTGTTGATGGTGGTGTTGATCTTGGTCAGGCCGTCGGTGGCCTTCTCCATGGTGGCGATGCCGGCGTGCACTTCCTCGCGGGATCGGTTGGAAATGTCGAGCAGGACTTTTGCGGTGTCGGCGACGCGCTGAATCGAAGCCACCATCTGGTCGATGGAGGCGGAAGTTTCGCTGACGCTCGAAGCCTGCACCTGCGTGCTCTTCACCATGTTCTGCACGTTGACGCTCATCTCGTGCATGGTGCTGGTGACTTCGTCGATGGCGGAAGAAGCTTGCAGGCCGATCTTGGCGGAATCGTCCGAGGCGGATGCCACCTGGTTGGAAGCGCTGGCGACTTGCGAAGAAGCGTCGCGCACGCTGCGCACCAGCCCGGCCAGGCCTTCCACCATGCGGGCAAAGGCGTTGCCCAAAGTGTCGTGCGTCGAGCGGGGTTTCACCGCCACGGTGAGGTCGCCGCCGGCCAGTGATTCGGAGACCGCGGCCATTTCCTTGAGGTAAGCGACCATTTTGGCGAAGGTGCGGGCCAGTTCGCCGATTTCGTCTTCCTGCTTGAGTTCGATGGTGTGCTCGAGGTCTCCGGTGTCGCCGATCAGCCGGGCGACCTTCATGAGGTTGGTGAGGGGTTCGGTGATCGAGCGGGCGGTACGGAAGGCGATGATGATGCCCAGACCCAGCGCGATCAGAGTGCTGATTACGGAGAACAGGATGGTCAGCCTGCTGGCCGTGTCGTCAGACCGACCGGCTGCTTCCACCAGTTTTTGGTTTTCCGCGTCGACCACGTCCAACGCGTCGGTGGAATTCTTTACCCAGGCAGAAGCGTCCTTTTGCAAGTAATAGATCTGCAGTTCCGCCACCGTGGCATTGCCGGAATCCACGTCTTTACGCTTGTCGATCAGAGGCTGGGCAAAGTCGTGGGACCACGCCGCCTCCAGCTGCTGCACTCGCCCGAGGTCGGATTTTTCCTGGTCCGATGTGGCCAGCGCTTTGCCGTCTTCGAGCTTCTGGTTCAGGATGCGCAAGCCCTCGTTCATGCGATCCACTTCGCGAGTGTCGCCGCTGAGCAGGTAGTTGCTCAGATAGAGCCGATTCTGCATCACTTGAAAGCGCTCGGCGTTGGTGTTGTCTTTCAGTTGCAGTGACGCCGCCGCTGCCGCCTTGGCCGAATGTTCCCGCTGCACCGCGAGCAGGTTGACGAGGAACAGCACCACCACCATCGTCAGGATGATGCCGAAGTTCATGTAGAGCTTCTTGCCAATCGTCATTACAGTTTCTCCTCCGCAGCCGGACGCCTCTAGCGCGGTTCGAACTTGAAGTCGATGATGCCTGAGCTCTCTGCCGGGGACGGTTCAAAGCGCCATTTCTTGGCCGCTTCCAGCGCGGCGGCGGATAGCACGGGGTGGCCGCCCACGATCCTGGCTTCTTTCACCGTCCCGTTCGGGGACACCGTTACTTCAATCTTTACGGTTCCCGTGATATTCATCTTGCGCGCCAGGTCGGGATAGCCGGGCTGCACTTTTGTCTTGGCCCGGCGCAGCATTTCTTCACTTTGCGCCGATTGGGTCTGGGCGATCGCCGGCACGGCCGCAACCGGCACTGAGATAAGAGCAGCCAATAAAGCCGCAGTCGTTCGTTGAGACACGGTTCCTCCCCTCGCGCAAAGCGTGGTGAACCGTTAGCGTGCACAGCCGGGGCCATGAGACACTTCCAGAAAAAACCAAAGTCACAACGCCGATCTTCATGTAAAGAAAAGCTTTATTGACAAACTGTCGGAAAGCCAGGGCGTCCGCCCGGGATTCGTATCGTCTCAGATCCGGCGTCAATGCTGGGCGCTCTCATTGTGAGACGAGATGAGACGCAATTATTGAGATTTCACAGTTGGGCACCTGCCCTTCCCATTTCACTTGACTCAAATTGAGATGACAGCGTAGTTTCCCCTTATATTCAATAACTTGTGAATCACGAACCCTCTCCATCCGCCGCCGATGACGCGCTGAACAGTTTCGGCGGCAACCCCGTGCCTCCGCCCCAGGCAAACCCAGTCCCGGGGTCCGACGAGAAGTTTCAGGAACTGCTTCTGGGTCTCGCCGCCAAGGCCAGCGAGCGGCCCGACAGCGGCGCCCTGATCCAGTTCTTCTGCCGCGCCACGCGCGAGTTTTTTCAGGTCGCGGGAGTCTATTTCTGGCGTTGCCAGTCGGCGGACGAACTCATTGGCCAGCAAGGGGATGGCAAGCTGGTGGAGGTGATCGTCGGCCTTCGCCTCCGGTCTGTGGAAAGCGCCGTGACCGCGCAGGCGGTGCGCCGGCAGCGGACCATGTTGGCCAATCATGTTGATTCCACTGCGTTTCCGGCAGCCGCCACGCTCGAGGCGCGCTCTCTGATGGCGGCGCCCCTGGTGGTGTTTAACGAGGTCCTCGGGGCGGTCACATTTCTTCACGACCGCGACGAGAATTTTTTTACCGAAGACATGGCCACCAAGGCCACGATCCTGGCGGGTCAGCTGGGAAGCCTGCTGGAGGCGATCCGGCTGACGGAAGCCTCGCGGGAAGAACACCGCCGGGCGGAAATTCTTGCGGACGTGGCCCAGGTCCTGCACGGCACGCCGGACGTTGCCGCAGTGATTGAGGCTTTGGCCGACCGCTTGCGCCTGCTCCTGCGCGCACAACTGGTGTGCGTGTTGCTGGGCCGTGACGGACCGTTCGAATTGCGCGCCGTTTCCGCCGAGACGCCGCAGCTGGCCAACTCGGTGCGCGCCCGGCATGACCGCAAGACGGTCCGCTTTGCCGCCGATCTGGCGCAACGCGCCGTAAATGCGGGGGAACCGATTACGCTCTCGATCGGCGGGGACGTGCACTCGCTCGGCAACCTGGTTTCACCGGGGATGCTGATTGCCGCTCCGCTGCGCACTTCGCGCACCCGAGGCGCGATTCTGGTGTATCCGCGGCAGGAGGGAATCTTCACCGCGGAAGAGAAGTCGCTGGTGGGTGCGATTGCCGGCTTCGGGGCAGTTGCGGTCGCGCATGCGGAACTCTACGCCACGGCGCATGCCCAGGCTCACGAACTCCACCAGTTGCTCGAAATATCTTCGACTCTGAGCGCGAGCGGGGACCTGGAGCAATTTCTGCAGGCATTCGTGGTGCGGGCGGCGGACTTTCTGGGGTTCGGGCGATGCTTTATGGCGCTGCTGGAAACTGGTGAGTTCCATCTGCGCTACGCCGTGAGCAAGGGCGAGCCGCGGCGCCTGGATCAAATTTTCCCCGAGGGCGTGGCCACTCGTGCCTTGCGGGCGAAAGAAGTGTTCTGGACCGATGAGGCCAAGAACACTCCCGGCGTCAATCTCGACGTGGTGCTGAAGTACGAAGTGCATCAATTTCTGGTAGTGCCGCTGCTGGGTGCGAATGGGGAAGTGTTGGGGATGTTTGGGGTGCTCGACCGTCTCGATCGTTCGGGAATTTCGCAGGAAGACATTCGGCGCGCCCGCGCGTTGGGAAATCAGGTTGCCGTAGTTCTCGAAGTGGCCCGCAATCTGGACCTCTCGGAGCAGCACCGCCGCCGTGCTGAGGCGCTGATCGAGCTGTCCCGCGAAATCAGCGGCGCCTTGCGCGTGCCCGATTTTGCACGCCGATTCATCACCCGGGCCGCGGAGCTTACCGGGGCTGGTGGAGGAGCCTTGGCGCTGTTCCAGGACGGACGAGCTCAGACCGTGGTTTTGCATCCCGCCGCGGGGGCTAAATCGGCTTCCGCTTCGGTTCCTACGGCCCCTGCCACAGCCGCGCATGCTGTGGTTCGTGCAGCCGCTCTTTCCTCGCCGGAAGAGCCGCCGCAACCCCACAGCGCAGAATCTTCGCAGGCCCAGGCGGGGCCGGGAAACGCTGCAACAGAGAGCGGAGTTGCGCTGGTCGAATCCGGCGTGGCCGGCGATCGACGCTCGCATAGGGCGCTCGAACGCGCCCTCGGGGAAGCTCTCGGCGACCTCGCGTCGCGACATCCGGAACCAGTGGTGTCCGGTTCCGCCGCAGACCTGCTGGGTCCCGAGCTGGCTTCGGCCGCCGGTTGGGGTGAGTGCACGGTGGTCCGCCTGATGAAGCCGAACCGCCAGCTCAGATCGAATTACGAACTTGCATCGAAGGGCGAGGCGGGATCGAAAGCGGATGCGGGAGCGAAGGGCGAGGCTGGAGCGAAGGGCGAGGCTGGAGCGAAAGGCGAACTGGCGGGAATGCTCTGCTTGGCTGGGCGCTCTCGTCCTCTGGGGCCAGAGGATCGGGTCTTCCTCGAAGCCATGGCCAGCCACGCCGCGATGGCTCTGGAGAACGCCCGCCTCTTTACGGCCGTGGAGCAAGCCAACCAGCACTGGCTGGAAATTTTTGATGCCATTACCGACTTCATCGTCGCGCATGACGAAACCGATAACGTGCTGCGCGTGAATCGCTCTCTGGCTTCGATGATCGGCGTGCCTCCGAGCGAACTGATCGGCGTCAACATGCGCGCGCTGATGGCGCTGACCGGCGACGTGGCTTCCTACTCCTGTCCCTTCTGCCGTTCCATGGCAACCGACAGCGACGAGTTCGTGCATCCTGTGTTCGACCACACCTATCTGGTTTCGACTTCGCGGGTTCACGGAACCTCAAGCGAGGGTGTACAGACCATCCACGTCCTGAAGGACATCACAGACCGGCGGGAAGCCGAGCGCCGGTACCGCGAGTTATTCGACAATATTCAGGAAGGGCTTTTCTTCAGCACACCGGCGGGCCGCTTTATCGAAGTCAACGACGCCATGGTCCGCATGCTGGGCTACTCCAGCCGCGAAGAGCTGTTGCAAATCGATATTCCGTCGCAACTGTATTTTTCTCCCGACCAAAATCTGCAGCATGCCGAGGTAATGAAGGAGCACGGCCACCTGCGCAATTTTGAGGCAACGCTGCGCCGCAAGAATGGCTTGCCCGTTCATGTGCTGATTAATGCCTTTGGCCTGTATGACAATCTCGGCCAGCTGACCCAAATCCGCGGCCTGATGCTCGATGTTACCGGCCTGCGCGCCTACCAGTCAGAGCTGCACCGCGAGCGCGATTTCTCAGGCAAAATCCTCAACAACACGCAAAGCCTGATTCTGGTGGCCGACACCGCGGGATTGATCAGCTACGCCAACCGCCGCTGGAGCGAAGCGGGCTTTGAGCAGCGTGACGTGCTGGGGCGGCCTCTGGTGGCGCTGGCCGCGGCGGGGTTTGTGGCGCCGCTGGCCGAGGCCATTCGCCACACGCTCGAAGGCCAGCAGGTGGATAACCTGGAATTGCAAATCGCTCGGGGCAACGGTTCTCCCGGGCAATTCTCCGCCAATCTCAGTCCCATGCGCGACGAGCAGGGCAACATAGTGAGTATTGTGGCGGTGCTCACCGACATTACCGATTCGGCGGTGTTGCGCGGCAAACTGGTGCACTCGGAGAAGATGGCGGCGGTCGGGCAACTGGTTTCTGGCGTGGCGCACGAGGTGAACAATCCGCTCACCGCGATTCTGGGGTTTGCCGACCTGCTGATGGAAAATCCTGATCTGCCGGAGAATGTGCGCAAGGATTTACGCATCATTCTGCAGGAGGCGCAACGCACCAAGCAGATTGTCCAGAACCTGTTGAGCTTCGCGCGGCAGATGCCGCCGCAACGCAATCCGGTGCAGTTGAATTCGGTGCTGCGGCGCACCATCCAGCTGCGTTCTTACGATTTCACCAGCCACGGCATCGAGATCGTCGAGCACCTCGACGAAGGCTTGCCGGAAGTGATCGGCGACGCGCACCAGCTACAGCAGGTGTTCCTGAATATTCTGAATAATGCGTACGACTCCGCGCATGAAGTGGGGCGTCCGGCGCGCATCGAGATCATGACCGCCAAATTCGGGGAGACGGTCGAGGTCTCATTTTGCGACAATGGTACCGGAATCTCACAGCCGGATCGCATATTCGATCCGTTCTTTACCACCAAAGAGGTGGGCAAGGGGACCGGCCTCGGTTTGAGCATCTGCTACGGCATCGTCAAGGAGCACGGCGGCGAGATTTTGTGCCACAACAATACCGGCGGACAAGGCGCCACGTTTATTGTCCGACTTCCCGCAACGGCCCGCACTGTCTCGGTCAGCGCGGCCGCAGGAGCTATGCCCACATGAGCCTACCCGCGTTTCAACCCGCTCCGCTGCCTGTCCTGCTGATTGAAGACGAACCGGCCGTCATGGCCTACGTGCAAGCCGCCCTCGAACGCAGTGGGTATCCGGTGGTTTGCTGCGATTCCGGCGCGCAAGCCTTGCCTCTGCTCGAGAATGGAAGCTTCCTCGGCATCGTCTCAGATATGCGAACGCCCGGCGGGGTCGACGGAGCCCAGGTTTATGCCTGGGTGGCGCAGCACCGGCCCGACCTGGTTTCGAGAATTGTTTTCATCACCGGAGACATCGCCAACGAAGAAACCGTGGCCACGCTGCGCCAGACCGGCGCGCCCTGCGTGGAAAAACCTTTCCGGGTGCAGCAATTTATTGACGTTGTTTCAAGGACGTTAGGGAGTTCGCAGTGAGCAGTGGTTTGAATAAAAGCGGTATGAATCAGAGCAGCTTGAATAAGGGTTTGAATAAGGAAGAACTGCGCATTCGGCTGCTCGTGGTCGACGATGAGCAGAGCATCCGCAAGCTTTGCGTTACGGTGGGCGAGGCGTTGGGCTTCATCTGCATGGAAGCCGAAAGTGGAGACTCGGCGCTGGCTCTGCTCGAAGAACAGCCCGCTCATATGGTGCTGACCGACATGGTGATGCCGCTCATGTCGGGGCTGGAATTTCTCGAAAAAGTAAAAAAGCTGCTGCCCCGCACCGAAGTTGCGCTCATGACCGGCCACGGATCGATTGAAACCGCGGTGCAGGCCATGAAGCTGGGCGCCTACGACTACATTACCAAGCCGTTTTCCCCGCTCGAGGAGTTGCGACTTTTTCTGCGCCGCATGGCGGAGAAAATCCGCTTGGTGGAGGAGAACGAATTCCTGCGGCAGCGCATGGATTCGGAGACCGCGGTCCACGGCATTGTGGGCTCCTCGGCCAAAATTCAGGAAGTGATGCGCATGGTCTCGCGCCTGAAAGACACGCGCACCCCGGTGCTGATTTTTGGCGAGAGCGGGACGGGCAAAGAGTTGGTGGCGCGCGCCATGCACTTCCGCGGCGCCTTCGCGGCGCGGCCTTTTGTCGCAGTCGATTGCGGATCGCTGGTTCCCACGCTGATCGAAAGCGAACTCTTCGGCTACGAAAAGGGAGCCTTTACCGGCGCTCTGAAAACCAAGCAGGGATTATTCCAGGCAGCCGATGGCGGCACCATTTTCCTCGACGAAATCGGCGAACTGCCGCTGGAATTGCAGGCCAAGCTACTGCGTGTGCTCCAGGAAAAAGAAGTGCGTCCGGTGGGCAGCAACCAGCGCATTAAAGTGGATGTGCGCGTGATCGCGGCTACCAATCGTGACCTGGAAGCGGCTTACAAAGTGGGAGCGTTCCGCAAAGATCTGTATTTCCGTCTGAACGTGGTCACGCTGCACGTTCCCGCCCTGCGCGAACGCCGCAGCGATACTCCCATGCTGGTGCATTGGTTCCTGGAACGCTACGCGCCGGGATCGGAGTTGCGCGTTTCGAACGCCGCCATGAAGGCGCTGATGCAATACGACTGGCCCGGCAACGTGCGCGAACTGGAGAATTGCGTGGAGCGCGCGGTCGCGTTGGGTAACGGGCATATCATTGATTCCGGGGATCTTCCGCCGGCGATTGCTGCCGCCACCGCGTCGCTGCCGGCTTCGGTCCAGGATTCCTCGGATCTGGATTCTGGACTCGTTCCGGCGGCCGTAGCCGAATCTCCGCAAACTCCTCTGTCGACCACTGATCTCGAAGACATCGAGCGCGCCACCATCCAACGCGTGTTTGAGCAGGTCCACGGCGACAAGGCGCTGGCCGGTCGCATGCTGGGCATAAGCCGCGCGACCCTCTACCGCAAGCTCAAGCGCTACAACATTCCGGGCAGCGGATCAGACTCTTCCAGCCCCACTCTGCAATGAAAAACGCAGTGCTCCATGGCCCGAAGCGGCAATCAGTGTGGGGAGGATGCCAGAAGGGTCGCGGCCTTGCGCGCAATCAGCAGAAATTTCTTCTCGCGGGTTTCCTTTTCGAGCGAAGTGAGCTGCGCTCGCGAGGCCGCCCTTTGACCTGACTGCAAACCGATCTCGCCTTGCGCCAAGCGCGCTTCCAACAAGTACGGGACGTGGACCGCCTTGCTCGGCTGAGCCAGCAGGGGCGCGATCTGCTTGCGGGCATCGGAAAATTTTCCGCCGGCCAGATTTACCCGTGCGCCGGCCAGCGCAGCTTCGTACCTGGGATCGAGGTCTGCGGCCTTGGCGGCAAATGCAGCCGCCTGCTCAGCGGCCTCCCGCGCTTCGGGCTGCTTATTTTCGGCGAGCAAAGCCAGCGCCTTCACCGCATAGGCCTCGGCGGGGCGGGCTGGGGGAGCCGTCGCGTCCAGTTCATGCAGGGCATCGCCGGCCAACTTTTCGGAGTCTGAGGGCTTGCCCTCCTCGAGCGAAATTGCGGCCAGCTGGATCAGGCTTCCCGACAACGCCACGGCTCGCTTGAGTTCTCTGCGGATCGCGAGCGCTTGCTCGCTTTTTTCGCGAGCCTGCTTCAGATCGTCCTGCGCCATGAGAACATCGGCCAGCCCAGACAGAGCCGAAGCCTGGGCCGATTTATGCCCAGTCTCGGTCTCCAGTTGCACAGCTCGGCTATAGTGTTGCGCCGCGCCCGGCAGGTCGCCATCTTCGGCGAGAGCGTCGCCCAGGTTAATTTCAGTGATGCCGGCGGCGTTCTTATCGCCAACCTCGTCGAAGATTTTTACCGCCGCGGCGAAATTCTTCTTGGCTCCGGCAAAATCTCCCAGGCGTTCGAGTACCTCGCCGATGTTTCCCAGCTCATCTCCGATGGTCACCTTATAGTCGGCCTCGCGATAACTGTGAAGCGCCTGCTCGTAGTAGCTGATCGCTTCCTTGAGCTTGCCTTGGTTGGCGGTCACAATGCCAATTTCATTGAGCGCTTGAGCGGCATAGAGTTGGTTGCCAATCTGGCGAAAAATCAGCAACGCTTCTTCCGCCTGCTTACGGGCCGCGGGCAAATCGCCCTTGCCGTTGAGATAGTCAGCGGACCACACCAGCGCGATGCCCGAGTTCTTGAGGTCGCCCGCAGCCGCAAACAACACCTTCGCCTGCGCCAGATCGGCGTTGCCCTGATCGCTTTGGCCGAGAGCTTGCAGCGCTGTGTTTTCATACATCAGGGCGTGCGCCACCACCAGGCGAATGCCTCGCGACTGCCCCTTCTGAACGGCCGCTGCCCCCAGTTGCAACTCATGCTTGTAGTCTCCCGTCGATTCGACCGGGGGAGACTCCGCCAGATCGATGCGAGGATCGTCCCCCGCGGGCGGAGGCAGCTTGCGCAGAGCCTCAAAGGTGGCCAGCGATTGCTGGGGATCTCCGGCGGAATTTTCGAGAGCGCCCAGACGCAAACCGTAGTCCAGGTTGTCGGGGTACAAGTCGGACAGGGTGCGAAGAATCTGGATGGCTTTTGCACTTTCGTTGTTGAGATCGCGGTACTGAGCCTCCATCCACAAACGTTCTTCATTGCTGAGGCTGGTGGAAAGTTCGAAGGCTCGCTGTGCCTCATCCTTGGCTTTGGGGTCGTAGCCAAGTTCGAGCCATGCCGCGCTGAGGGCGGCGTGAGGCTGCGGAGACTTCGGATCGGCCGCAATGGCCTGAGTCAACAAATCGCGCGCGGCCGAGGTTTCGAAGGCTCGAAGTTTGTTCAACCCCTCGGAATACAGCCGCGCCGCCTTGGGGTCGGAGGGCAGCGAAGCGCGCACCTGAGTGGCTTGCTGAAGGCTGACCTGGCCAGCTCCCAGGTGTTCGCGCATGCGCGTGCCGATCTGCGAAACCAGATCGAAGAGGTCGGCTTCGCTTCCGGCGGCAGCTTCTTCCGCAACGGTGTCGCCGGCAGTGGTGTCTTCCAGCCGGAAGTCCAGCCGGATCTGACTTTTCTCTCCCTCGCCGACCACGGCGTAGGAGCCAGTCGTGACGTAATCGGTGTCGAGGTTGGCGCGCAGACGCGGCAGGGAATCTTTCGGGGTATCGGTCAGGCTCCACGGAACATCACGGCTGGCGCGGGCAACCTGTTCCCCGGAAATCAGGCGCAACTGCCCTCCTGACGCCAGTTCGGCGCTCAGCATCTCGGCCAGCGCGGTCGAAAGCCATGCCTTGTCAGGCCGCTCCGTAAGATTCTTGAACCCGAGCACGGCCACCGACGGCCGGGTTTTCACGGCCGGTGACGGGGCGGAGCCCGAGCCATGAAAAATCTGCTCGCGATGGCGAACCACGAAAACGGCCGCCAGCACCAGCGCGGCAGCGATGCTTCCGAACAGTGAAACCTTCCAGTTCTGCTGTGCCAGAAACCCTTGCGAGGTGGCAATCGCCGGCCGCGATCCTAAGCGCACCGCCCGCAAATCCGCGGCCAGCTCGCGCGGACTCTGGTAGCGCTCGTCCGGTTTCTTGTGAAGCGCCTTGGCGACGATCAGAGCAAGCGGCGGCGGAACCGAGCGACCGACCTTGTCGAGCGGCGTTGCCTCCTGCTGCACGATTTGCATCGCGATGGCTGTGGCGGTGGATCCGAGAAAAGGATGGCGCCCTCCGAGCATTTCGTAAAGCACCACCCCCAGCGAAAAGATGTCGGCGCGGAAGTCGGGCAGACTTCCCAGCAGGACCTCAGGAGCCATATAGCTCGGCGTTCCGCCGACGGGGGCGAACGCGGAAAGGGTCTGAGTGCCGCCGGCTCCGCTGGCCCCGCCACCGGCGAGGCGCCGGGCCACGCCGAAATCGAGCAGTTTCACTTGTCCCGATTCCGTCAGCATGACATTTTCCGGTTTGACGTCGCTGTGCAGGATGCCTCTCTCATGGGCGGCGGTGAGGGCATCGGCACACTGGATCGCGATGTCGAAAAATTGATTGATGTGGATGGGTTGGTTCAGGCGCTGCCGCAGCGTTTGCCCTTCCACGTACTCCATGACCAGGAAGATTTCGCCGCCCTGTTCGAGGACGTCATACACGCTGGCAATATTGGGGTGGTTCAGCGCCGAAAGGCGCTGCCCCTCGCGGAGCAGGCGAGCCGCCTCGTCGGGACCGCCGCTTCCACGAATGGAAACTCGCTTGATGGCGACGGTCCGCCGGAGTTTCGGATCATCGGCACGCCAGACCTCGCCCATGCCACCAGCGCCCAGGCGTGCGACCACGTGGAGGCGACCGAGTGTGGTGCCGGTTAAATCCGGCTGCGGACCCGTAGTCCTCGTGTCCTCTGGTGTGTCGTTCATCGAAAAGAGCGCCTAACAGACGACCACCGGGGGGTGTGGCCGCCAATTGTACACTCTTCCCGCTTTCTCGCGACACTGTGACCATTAAGGCTGCAGTGAGACGGATGTTTCAAATTGAGACGCTGGCTTGGTGCTTTCCTCTGGCAGGAGATTCCGTCTCTCGCTAACTCACTGAAAATGCACCACCCGTGGTGCTAGACCTTTCGTTCGCCGCTTTGGTTCCCACCTTGCACCTGTTCTCAATGTAAACCGCGGATTCTCGGCTCCCCCAAAAGCTCTTCCTAACCGGGAAGAGGGGAGCCCAACCGCATTTGCAATCGGGTAGCGGAAAAAGGGGGCGAACGCTTTGGCGCAACCAGCCACAGCAGCGGCGCGCGCGGCGCAGAGTGCCGGCACAGTAGCCGGGCTGGCCCGCTTTTTTCCGGAAGCTGCCCCGGTGCGCATCCCGGTCGAATTGGCGCGGGGCGGTGAGCCTGGCTCCAATGCCCGTCCCTTCACTGAGAGCACCGTCATCGAATTTGGCACTCCGCGCGAAGTCTTGTTTGCCTGCACCACGCCTCTGGAGTTTGCCGACGTGCTGCGCCTGCGCAACTCCGATGGTTCTCTGGACATTGAGGCTGCGGTGGTGGCGGTGCAATATCACCCGGGCAAGACCGTCGTCGCGGCCCGCTTTATTGGAGACGTGCCCAACTGGATCGTGAAACCATGACATCGACATCGCCAGCACCAGATCTTGCCAACCAGTGGCAATCCGCCCGCCGGCTCTACCCTATCTATTTTGAAATCGCGCGCGAATTCGTCATCGACGTGCAGCCTTGCGCCGATCTGGAAGCCGGGGCCGACACGCCCGGCCGCGAATCGGTGGAGCAGGCCACGCAATGGCTGGAGGAAATGGACCAGCGCGTCCAGGTCCATCAACTGCGCCAGTTTCTGCAGTCCAGCCCCCTCGCCGATCAGGACGGACTTCTGGAACTGCTGCGGCACTTTCTGGCCAGTCCCACCCGTACCGACGCGACTCGCGACAAAATTGATTTTCTCCTGGTCCAGTACTTCAGCACGGCCGCTCCCGGCGAACTCGATGACAACGATGTGGATCTCGCCCTGGTCGCCCAATATCTGGAACCAGCCCAGGGCACCGTGGATCTGAAGACCCCGTTGTGGCTGAACGCCCTGGATCGGGTTCTCGAAGGTGCGCGCAAGTGCAAGAGTCTCGATCAGCTGTTGCACGGCGGCATCCTCGAACAAGGACGCAAAGCCAAAACTCAAGCCGGAGACTTGTTCTATCTCCCGATTGCGCTGGTGGCTTTTACCCGGTTCGGATATCTCATGCGGCGTACCTTCTTCCGCCTCATGCACAATGATCTCAACGCCATTCTCGACGGCCTAAACGATCTTGAGACCAAAGGGATCGAAGCCATCGATTGCCGCCGCGCACAGTTTTCGGCACAGGAACCGGTCGCGAGGCTGCGGATTATCTGCCAATCGTGGAAGGTGATGTTCCAGGCGGAATATTCCTCCGGTACCCCGCTGCGCATGCTGGTCGACTTGCGGGCATCGGTGGATTACGCGCTCGGGCGCGGCAAGGCGCCGGAGGGCGAAAAGAAAGATGCAGCGCCGGCACCGGCAAAGATCGTGATTGGAAAGCCAGCGCCTCCGAAGTCCGCAGCGCCCGCGGCTCCGGCCAAAGCGGCGCCCGCGGCTCCAGCTCCCGCCAAAATTGCTCCAGCCGCTGTGGTTGCTCCGAAAGCGGCTGCAGCCAAGGCCGCTGGCGGCGCGCCCACCTCCGCAGTTTCCAACGCGGCCCTCAAACCTGCTGCGAAGACCGCGGCTCCGGGGAAGCCCGCGGCAGCTTCGGCGGCTAAACCCCAAGCCCAATTTTCCGTTTCCAGCGACGATGGTCCGGAGTTTGAAGTCTCCGCCGCCGACCAGGACTGGGATGCTGAGTCCGGATCGAAGCCAACCAGCAAGAAATAGTTTGTCAACACACGTGACGCAGAACTGCAGGCAAGCCCGGCGCGAAACTGAACCGCCGCAAAAGGTAAGGAACGTGGATCAACCCACTGTACTGATCATCTCCGACGAAGTCGATTTCTCTCGACGGGTTACGGCCCGCTGGCAGATGGAGCGCAGCGTGCCGACTTTCACCATGCTCAGTGGCGATCTGTGGCCTCGCTTTGCGGTTGACTCTTTCGATATCGCCATCGTCGGCGAATTGCGCCGCGAGTTGTTATCCGTGGTTCTCGAGCCTCTGCATTCCGCAAGGCAGCCGATTTTTTGCGTTTGCCAGGATTCTGAAACCGCCGAACTCGTGCACCGGCGCTGGCCGCGAGTCTCCATCCTGCGCGCCGAAAACTGGCTTGAAATTCTGGTGCCGGCTGCCTGCGAAGCCGTGCACCGTTCCCGCGCCGAAGCTCGCGCCCGCGCCGCCGAACTCGCCTGCGCCCATTTGGAGCGCGAGGCCACCCTGGGCCGCTACATGCTCGAGATGCGACACGGCCTCAATAATGCGCTCACCTCGGTGCTGGGAAACTCTGATCTCTTGCTGCTGGAGCCCGGAAGCCTCTCAGCCCAGGCTCGCGCCCAGCTCGAAACCGTTCGGAATATGACGCTGCGCATTCACGAAGTTCTGCAGCGCTTTTCTTCACTGGAAAAAGAAATGAATGTTGCTGCGCGAGAAGCGGAAAAAGATTCCGGCAAGCTGTACGCAGCCGCGGCCGGTGCGCATTGAGATGGAAACATTTCTCGTCGGCCGCCGTTGAGCATACTGCTGACGTAAGGCCCCTCACCGGGTCTTCAGCCCGGTTCGGGATGACAAGTTGTTTTAGGCTCAGCTAGAAGCTAGAAGCTGAAAGCCGAGAGCTGAAAGCCGAGAGTTGAAAGCTGAAAGCTGAACTGGAAACCTATGCACAGACTGATGGCCGGCGGCACGATTCTGGAGCACGAGCTTTCCGATCTGCGGCTGCTGGTCGAGCGCCAGGCCGGAATCCTGCTGGACTGTCCCAACAGCGCGCTGGCGGCGCACGTCGCGGAATATCTCGAGGCCCAGGAATTGGACTCAGTCGCGGCCGTGCTCGAGCGGCTGCGCTCCGCGGAGCAGGATCCAACATGTTTGCCGCACTTTCTGGATGGCGTGTTGAACACAGACACGGGATTCTTTCGGCATCCCGGCGCCATGAATGCGCTGACTCGCCAGGTCTTGCCGCAGCTCTTTGCCCGCAAGTCTCCGGACAATCCTGCCACACTCCGCATGTGGAGCGCGGGCTGCTCGACCGGCGAAGAAGCTTATTCGATTGCCATGGCGGCATGTGCCGCGCTTGCCGTGAACACCGCGAACATGGCTGCGAACGGCAACGGGAACGGCGCTGTAAACAGCGGCGCAAATGCCGTGACCCCGAGCAACGGAAATGGCAGCTCCAACGGGTCGAGCGGCGGCAAGAACGCGGCCAGCCGCAATGGCGGAATCACCGAATCGTCTGGCTCAGCTCCAGGCCAGATTTTTTCGCAGCCGGGAAGAGAATTCTCTATTCACATCGTGGGCAGCGACTTGCTTGCGTCTTCGATCGAAGTCGCCGAGCGCGGCCTGTATCCGCAGTCTGCTCTGGCGGGCTTGCCTCCGGCCACCATCCGATCGTCATTTTCAAAAAGTGGATTCAACGGGAGCTCGAACGGGTCTCAGAAAAATTCATTCGACGGACTACCGAACCGCGGCCTCGCGAACCGCGGCCTGGTGAACAGTGAGATGTCGAACGGAAAACCCGGCAACATCATGAACGGTTCGCAGCCGCCGCAGAATGGATCTGCAAACGGCACACACTTGCAGGTAAAGCCGCGGGTACGCAGTCTGGTCACTTTCAACACCATGAACCTGACCAAGCCGGTCTATATCGGCCGTTTCGATTGCATCTTCTGCATGGACGTGTTGCCCCACCTCTCGCGCGTCCAACGCACCGCTCTGCTCGAGCGCCTGCACCTCTACCTCGAGCCCGGCGGATACCTCTTCCTGAGTCAAACCGAAAAACTCAGCGCTCCCAACGTAAACTTCCGCTCCGAAACTTTCGACGGCTACACCTTCCACCGCAAACCGCTGGCCGCGTCCGCGGCATACGGACGCTAACCACAATCCTCACGCGAACAAGAATTCCTTAGTCCGCAACTCCTTGATCGTGTCCCGCAGCTTCGCCGCCTTCTCAAACTCAAACCGCTTGGCCGCCTCCCGCATGTCGCTTTCGAGCTTCGCAATGTAGGCATTCACTTCTAACTGCGACGCGAACTCTGGAATGCCTTCCGCCTCGCCGCCAGTCAGGTCGGCATAGTCGGCAGCGATGATTCCCGCCAGCGTCATATCCAGCGGACGCACAATCGATTCCGGCGTGATCCCATTCTCTTCGTTGTACGCCGTCTGAATCGCGCGCCGCCGCAGAGTTTCATCCATCGCGCGCTTCATCGAGTCAGTCTGGCGGTCGGCATACAGAATCGCGCGCCCGTTCAAATGCCGCGCGCAGCGGCCGATGGTCTGGATCAGCGACCCTGCCGAACGCAGAAAACC
>Ga0210393_10002102_pt1 | contig 16583 bp, 15 predicted proteins | sample IncBWC27OmetaG_FD_160068 | JGI IMG/M metagenome (GOLD analysis project Ga0210393, IMG submission 160068) | Forest soil microbial communities from Barre Woods Harvard Forest LTER site, Petersham, Massachusetts, United States - Inc-BW-C-27-O ... | reverse complement strand
GTCCATCACGATTTTTTCAGTATCAGTGTTTGATGCCGCGCTGTTTCCGGAGATTCAGAGTAGCAAGCCCCTGCGCACCCCGTCAACGCGCAGCCATTCCGGTGGCACAGGCAATCTCGCCTGTGCTTGTCGCAGTTCGCAGCGCCTATTCATCCCGACCGGCAGCTGCCTGGGAACGCCAATCTCCCGATTGGCAAACTTGACCAGGTGTAGTGAACAAATGCCCGCGTCGCGAGTCGAGGTTCACGGGCCACTAATCAGCAATCACGAATCACGAATCACCTGTTCCCCGGTTTGACCCTAACCCCCACGCCCTCCGCACTTTGCCTCCTCTTCGCCCCCACCGCAACTTTCCACCACCAAACGGGTTTCACTATCAGACGCAACCGAAGGCACCCGGAGGCGTCCGAAGGCAGTAATAGACACAAAGGCTTTACGGGCTCAGAAGGGGCCCAAATATGAAACATTTCGCGAAATACTTAATGGTTTTTGCTGTGCTTGGAACTGCCTTGGCTCTCGCGCCGAACGCTAACGCACAGCGCGTCGCCGTGGGTGTAGGGATCGGCCCGGGATATGACGGTCCAGCTCCCGTTTGCGCGTACGGCTACTATGGGTATTACCCCTACGCGTGCGCGCCTTACGGGTACTACGGTCCTAGCTACTTCTCCGGCGGCCTGTTCATCGGCGCTGGTCCGTGGTTCCACGGCGGTTGGGGCGGACGTGGTTTTGGACCCGGCTGGGGCGGACGTGGCTTTGATGCACGCGGTCGCGGCTTTGACGGTCGCGGGTTCGGCGGACGCGGCGCAGCTGGCGGCGGATTCCACGGCGGCGGCGGAGCACGCGGTGGCAGCTTCCACGGTGGTGGCGGCGGACACAGCAGCGGCGGTCACGGTGGCGGCCATCGCTAATCCGTATTCGCAGCCAAGCTGCAGCTAGACTGCAGCAGCAACGAGACCAGATGTAAGTTTCAGCAGTAACCGAAACGCTCGAACAGCAGTCAGCACGGTACAACGCCCATCCTTCCCAAAGCTCCTCCCGGGAAGGATGGGCGTTTTTGTTTCTCTCGCCTCGAACGCCCTGCTCCGGCTTTACGTCTGCACGACTCCGCTTCCCGCGCCCCTCTACTCGATCGCATTCCGCAAGCATGTTACGCTTAACGTAACGCGTACTTTCCGGCACAGTCAGAGCGTGATCGCCAGTTTTCCCGACAAGCGGACCAGGGACTTCTCCGCCGGGAAACGCGTCAAGACCTTCGCCGGATTCGAACGCTCCGCGCGTTTGAAGCTCGAGTGCCTGGAAGCCGCCACTTCCATCCGCGACCTGGCGGCATTGCCGGCAACCGCTTCGAAGCGTTGTTAGCTGAACGCAAGGGCCAGTACAGCATCCGCATCCACGACCAATGGCGGATTTGCTTCGAGTGGCCCGGCCATGCTCCAGGGCCATCAAACGTTGAGATCGTTGATTATCACTAGGAGGATCACCGTGGCCGTCACCGCTATTCATCCCGGCGAACACTTGGCTGAGGAACTCGACGCACTCGATATGAGCGCGGCGGAGCTGGCGCGCAAGCTCCGTGTGCCGACCAATCGCGTGACGCAAATCTTGAACGGGACGCGCCGCGTCACCGGGGACACGGCCTTGCGCCTCGCTCATTTCTTTGGCACAAGCGCACAGTTCTGGCTCAATCTCCAGAGCCTCTATGATCTGCGTCTCGCCGAAGAAAAGGCCGGTAGGTCCATCAAGGCGCTGCCCACGCTGAAGCGCCCACAGTCCGCAAACGCATAAAGGCCTGCCAGCCTAACGCTCTCTTGCTGGCCCGTAATTTCCCGATACGAAACCGCCCGTCGCAATGTGGCGCGGGTCCGCGCGCGCGACTTCCCTCCAGGCGCCGCAACTCCTTTGCTTTCTGCCTCTGCCCGATTGGAAGCCCACCTGCCTCAGTGCATTGCGTTTCGCCAAGGACCAATTCACAACATGGCCATCGCAGAGCAAGATCTCACCGTCGCGCAGGCGTTTCAAATCGCCGTCAAGCATCAGCGCGACGGCAACCTCGCGGAAGCCGAGAAACTGTACAGCAAGATCCTGCAGGCGCAGCCGACAAGCCTGGACGTGCTGATCAATCTCGCGTCGCTCTCATTCGTGCGCGGGCGGGAAGCCGAAGCCCTCGCGCTGATCACCGGCGTCCTGACCGCGCATCCCACCTCAGCGCGGGCCTACGCGCAGCGCGATCGCATCAATTTCCTGCGCGAACGAGCCGGCGATCCACGGGCACGGCGGGAAAACGAAGAAATGCGCCCGCACAGAGGCCAGCCGACAGGAGTATGAGGCTTAGGACCACCCTGTGAGCCCTGGCGTAGTGACTCCTGGATTCGCTGGCGGCCTCATCCACGCGTTGACCCTGAAATTCGACGAAGCGGTTCCAAGCGTCGTGGTATTGGAGTACCAGCGGAAGCGTCTGCTCGACCATGGCCGTTCGCGCCGGGTCAAAACTCGAGCGTAAGAATGGCTCCTGAAGAACGGAGCTGCTTCGGAAGGGTAGTTGAATCTTGCGCTAGTTGGAGTTGACAAGTTAATTATCCGACCGCGGGCCGGCGCGCAAGAGTTACAGGACGGCGTCACTGCTAGAGCATCCAGCCGCCGGTTACGTTGATTACCTGACCGGTAATGTAATCGGCGGTGTCGGAGGCGAAGAATTTCACGGCGGCGGTCACGTCTTCGGCGGAGGGGGGGCGGCCCATGGGGGAGCGGGCGTCACGGATGCGACGGGCTTCGTCGGCTGTGAGTTCGCGTTCGTCAATGTTGGAGGGGTTTATCACGTTGACGGTGACGCCGCTCTTGGCTTCTTCGATGGCGAGCGAGCGGGAGAAGGAAACTACCGCGGCTTTGGCGGCGGCGTAGGCGGAGATAGTTCCCTGCCCGAACGCGCGTTCGGCGCCGACGGCGCCGAGGTTGATGATGCGTCCCCAATGTTGGCGGCGCATGGCTGGGAGCGCGGCTTTGCTGGCGTGGAAGACGCTGTAGAGATTGGAGGCGATCACTTTTTGCCATTCGTCGGCGGAAGTGTCGGCGACCAGCTTCCAATTAAATTCACCGACGTTGTTGACGAGGATGTCGAGGCGGCCGAAGCGTTCGAGGACGGCGTCTATCAGGAATTGAACTTTTTCTGGGTTGGTGGCATCGGCTTCTACTGCGAAGCATTCGGCGCCTTGTCCTTGGAGTATGCGCAGTGCGTTTTGCGCGGTGGTCTTGTTGGCGCGATAGGAAATGGCAATGCGGACGCCTTCTTGGGCTAGTCCTTGGGCAATGCCTTTGCCGATGCCCCGGCTGCCGCCGGTGATGAGCGCGGTGCGATTGCGTAGTGGCACGCTGGCTCCTGGAATTCGAGTCGCGTAAGTATAATGAATTTTTTGACGATTTGGGCGAGCGAGTCGGAGAAAAACAGAGGAGCAAGTCAACAGCACCACAGATGCACGCGGATGAACACGGATAAAGTCGAAACGAAGAGAGATGCTTCGCTGCGCTCAGATGACGGCGCGCGAGGAATTAGCCCATGCGGGCTACAACTACTGTTATGTCGTCGGCTTGTTCGGCTGTGCCGGCCCATTGTTCGGCGGCGGCTATCAGATTTTCGGCGATCGGCTGCGGGTGGAGGCTGCGTTGGCGGAGGACTTCATCGCGTAAGCGGTGGACGCCGAATTCTTCGCCGTAAACATTTTCGGGTTCGGTCAGGCCGTCGCTGAAGGCTACAAAGAGACTTCCCGGCTCGACTTTGATTGTGCCTTGCGTGAATTTGCAGTCTTCGATCAGGCCCACCACTGTGCCGCCTTCGCTTAATTCTTGCACATTGGAACCATTCACGAAAAACGGGGCGAGGTGTCCGGCGTTGGTATAAGTGAGCGTGCGCGCGGCGACGTCGTAAACCGCGTAAAAAAAGGTGGCATAGCGGTCGTCGGAAGTGTTGCGGAAGAGATGGCGGTTGAGGCGCGCAACGAGCTCGGCTGTGCCGGAGACGCCGTCGAAGCCGGCGTGGCTGCGGAGCGTGGCTTGCAGGCTGGCCATCAGCAGCGCGGCGAAAATGCCTTTGCCGCTGATGTCTGCGAGCGCGATGCCCACGGTGTTGTTGCCGGTGCGGATGAAATCGTAGTAGTCGCCGCTGACGACGCGCGCGGGGCGGCAGATGGCAGCAAGTTCCAGGCCGGGAAGCGTGGGTAGCACTTGCGGGAAAAGTTGCGATTGAACTTCGCGGGCGATGACGATTTCGTTTTCGAGTTTCTGGCGCTTGCTTTGTTCCTCGATTAACTCGGCGATGGAGCTGGTCATTTCGTTGAAGGATTCGCCGAGCGCGCCGAGCTGGTCGCGTTGGTGCACGCGCACACGCTGGGTGAAATCGCCGCGGCGAACGTGCAGCGTGGCTTTGTAGAGATCGTCCACCGAGGTGGTTATGGTGCGCGTGAGGACGAAACCGGTGGCGAGCCCCGCGATGCCGAGGAGCAGGAAAATTACAGCGGCGGCGATCAGCAGGATTTCCAGGACGGGGCCGACATCGCCCACGGAAGTGAAGAGGCGGCGGCTGAGCGCGCTGGCGCGTATGCCGAAGGAAGCGAACACGGCGGCGGGCGCCTCGGGTGGCTGCGGGCCGACATGGGCTAGTTCGATGGTGGCGACGCCGTTGATGCGCACGTCGGCCCAATTTTGCGGCGGACCGAGGGTGCGGCGGCGGCTGGCGATTTGTTCGCCGGGGATGAAGACGTGGCCGTTGAAATTGAGCGAGATGCCCGGAGGATTTTTATCGCTGCCGGGACGCAGCGGGATGATAGCGATGGGGCCGAATTCGGAGGCGAAGCTGTCCAGGAACGCGGAGTTTAGTGGCGTGGCGACTACGAGATCGAACGGGCCTGCCGGGCCGCTTTTACGCACGGCCGCGGCGATCCAGATTTTTCCGTCAATTTCGACCAGGCCTGCGAAATGTTGGCCGTCTTCGGACAGCGATTGGATCAGGCGCTGGCCTCGATTGGGGAAGACGCGGAGGTCGGGCCATTCGCGGCGTTCTGCTTCAATTAGATTGGCTACGCCGGGGCGCTGCAGAATCGTTTCGTTTGCAGTCGAGGCGCCGTGCGCGGCTTCCATTTCGACGGCTCCGGCGAGAGCGTCGGCGTCTGCGGCGATGGTGCTGATGCGTTCCTGCAGATCGTCGTGGAAGAGGTGCGCGCCGAGTTGCAGGTAGAGGCCGTAGGTGGCGAGGCCGGCCATGGAGAGGAGCAGGATTACTGGAACAACGGCGATAAAAACGTAGGTCACGATTAGGCGATTGCGCAGAGTCCACATGAAGCGGCCGCGCAGCCAGGGGATTAGGCGGACGAAGAGATAAACGCTGGCTAGGAAGGCCAGGAAGCCGAGGAAGCCGGCGAATGGGATTGTGGGGCGGAAGATGAGTGCGACGCGGGTTAATGCGTAGAGGAGAACAAGTGTCGTGGCGAAAATGTCCAACGGCGAGGTGTGCCGTAGGAAGATGATTAGTCGGCGAAGAGAGAGTCGGTTCACTTTGGTTTGCGTTGAGCGTTAGAAGAATAGCTGAGGTGCGGGCGTTAGGGAAGGTGGCGAGGCGAGGCGGCGAGAGCGCGGAGGGCGAGGCAAGCCTCGCCTAGCGCGATTTGCGATGTGGCTGAGTCTGTGGCGAAAGCGGCGGCAAGCCGCCGCACTCCAAGAAGGATTGTGGCGCGCGGCAATTCTGCACGACCGCGTTACAGGGCGCTGCGGTCGTTTTGTTGGACGCGGCTGTGATGGCGGCTGTAGCCGAAATAGACTACCAGGCCGATGACCAGCCAGATAATCAGGCGGGCCCAGTTAACCCAGCCTAGTTTGTACATCATGTAGCCGTTGAACAAAATGCCGAGGATGGGGACTAGCGGGACCCAGGGCGTGCGGAAAGGGCGAGCCTGCCCGGGGTTCGTTTTGCGCAGAACCATGATGGAGATGCAGACGATGATGAAGGCGAAGATGGTGCCGATGTTGACCATCTCTCCAATGATGTTAATGGGAGTGACGCTGCCGATGATTGCAGCGATGAGGCCGACGAGAATCGTGTTCTTGTACGGCGTGCGAAATTTCGGGTGAATCGCGGCGAAGAATTTCCGCGGCAGCAGGCCGTCGTTAGCCATGGAATAGAGCACACGGGTTTGGCCCAGCAGCATCACGAGCATCACGCTGGTGAGGCCCGCAAGGGCACCTGCGGTGATGAGGTAGGAAGCTTTGGTTAAGCCGCGATCGAGGAAGGCGACGGCCAGCGGCGCTTCAATATTGATTTCTTTCCAGGGCACCATGCCGGTGAGGACGGCGGCGACGAGAATGTAAAGGATCGTGCACATCACAAGTGAGGCGATGATGCCGATGGGCAGGTCGCGTTGCGGATTCTTGGCTTCTTGCGCGGTGGTGGAGACGGCGTCGAAACCGATGTAGGCAAAAAATATGTACGCGGCACCTCTGCCGATGCCGCCGAAACCCATGGGCGCGAAGCTGGACCAATCGTGGCCCCAGTTGGAGGGGCTGATATAACGCATGCCGAGAAGGATGACGAAGAGCACGACGGCGACTTTGATGATGACGATGGTGGCGTTGAACGAGGCGCTTTCCTTGATGCCGATTACCAGGACGGCGGTGATGATCAAGGCGATGAGGAATGCGGGAAGATTGAAACCGAATTCGACGCCGAACAGAACGGGCGCGGCCACCAGATCGTGAGCGCGCTGGAGAAGTTCGGGAGGCTGCGCGGTGATGATGTCTCCCACGCGGGCGAGAAAGGCTTGGGAGCCCATGACGAGGGAGGGATCGGAAGCGTGGGCCATCTGGCGGGCGATTACATTTTCGGCGGTGACGAGGGCGGTCCAGTGGTCGTAGGCGAGCCAGAGCGGCATTTTCAGATTAAAGATCTTGAGAAATTCGATGAAGTGATTGGACCAGCCTGAGGAAACGGTGCTGGCGCCCATGGCGTATTCAAGAGTCAGGTCCCAGCCGATGATCCAGGCAATCAACTCGCCGAGCGCGGCGTATGCGTAGGTGTAGGCGCTGCCCGCAAGCGGAATCAAGGCGGCGAATTCGGCGTAGCAGAGGCCCGCGAAGGCGCAGCCGAGGCCGGAGATTATGAAGGAGAGCATGAGGCCGGGGCCGGCATAATGCGCGCCGAGGCCGGAGAGCACGAAGATGCCCGCGCCGATTACGGCGCCGACGCCCAAGGCCGTCAGGGAGACGGGGCCCAGCGTGCGCTTCAGGGTGTGCTCGCCCGTGGCTTTCGCTTCGTTCAGCAGCCAGTCCATCGGCTTCTTCTTGAACAGCGGATTGCTCATGCGGCGCGTCCTCCGTCGATGTGGCACTGCGGCAGAAAGTCAAAGGCACCACTGATGAACACAGATAAAGGCATTGATATTTCACATGCAAACCAATATGGCCTGCGGCAAACGCCGATGAAAAATAACACAGAGCCACGCGGTAGCTACTACTAAATCGTCGTTGGCGTCGAATCCTCGTGACGGCCGTCAAAAGCGAAGTCTAAGGCGCCCCTCCCGCAAGGCGGGATGGCCGCTACCGTTCGATCCCGCACAGCGGGATCTCAGGATGAATCGCTCGCCGCGGCGGGCGATTCACAAAATCAAAAACTGCCGCGTGCGGCGGTGGCTTGCGCCGCGAGCGCCAGATATTCGCGCGCGCGTTGCGCTGGGTCCGGCGCGTTTAGCAGATCGCTGATTACCGCTACGGAATCGGCGCCAGCGCGGAACACTTCACCGGCGGACTTTATTGTGATGCCGCCGATGGCTACGAGAGGTTTCCGCGTTAGTTTCCTCGCGACGCGTATCAGTTCCAGGCCCACCACCGGGTCGGGATTTTCTTTTGTAGCTGTCGGGTAGATTGGGCCCACGGCTATATAGTCTGCCGAAGTGCGGTCGGCGGCGCGGAGTTGTTCGAGATTGTGTGTCGAAATTCCAACCCATTGAGGACTCGGACAGATTTGGCGGGCTGCTTCTACCGGGAGATCTTCCTGGCCCACGTGGACACCTGCGGCGATTGCGATGCTGGCGATGTCGGGGCGGTCGTTGATTATGATGCGGACGTTTTGGGGAACGGCCGTGATCAGGGCGCGCGCGATTTCGTGGAATTGGCGAGGCGGTGTGTGTTTGGCGCGGAGTTGGATCAGTTGCACGCCGGCGTCGGCGAGTTTATGGGCGAGGGACAGGAGTGATTCGATGGGTTGCGCGGGCGTGGCGTCGACAATAGCGTAGAGGGTGGGAAACATTTAAGCTCGGTGTCGCGACCTTGGTGCGGAGCGCCAACCGGGAGATTGGCGTTCCCAGCGGCTCCTATTTGGCTGCGACGGCCAGCGAACGGTCGAGAAAATGGGTGTCGAATTTGCCGGCTATGAAGTCGGGATCGGCCAGGATTTTTTTGTGCAACGGGATGGTGGTCTTGATGCCTTCGACCACAAAGCCGTCGAGCGCGCCATTCATGCGCGCGATTGCTTCGGCGCGGTCGTTGCCGTGGGCGATTATTTTGGCGATCAGCGAATCGTAGTACGGGGGGATTACCGCGTCGGAATAGCTGGCGGTGTCCACGCGGATGCCGGGGCCGCCGGGAACGCGGAAGGCGGTGATGCGTCCGGCGCTGGGGACGAAAGTTTCGGGGTCTTCGGCATTGACGCGGCATTCGATGGCGTGACCGCGAAATTCGATGGGGCCGAGAATATCGGTGAGTTTTTCGCCCGCGGCGACGCGGATTTGCGATTTCACCAGGTCCACCCCGGTGACCATTTCGGTGACGGGGTGCTCGACCTGGATGCGCGCGTTCATTTCGATGAAGTAGAGGTCGCCGGATTCTTCGCGCAGAAATTCCATCGTGCCGGCGCTGGAATAGCCGAGTTTTTTCAGCGCATCCACGACTTGTTTGCCGATGCGCTTGCGCGTGGCGGCGTCCATCGCGACGGAGGGTGATTCCTCGAGAACTTTCTGGTGGCGGCGCTGGAGCGAGCATTCCCGCTCGCCGAGATGCACGACGTTGCCATGCTTGTCGCCCAGGACTTGAAACTCGATGTGGCGAGGGTGCTCGATGAGTTTTTCGACGTACACGTTGGGACTGCCAAAGGCTTGCTGGGCTTCGGCTTTGGCGGTCTGAAACAGGGGAATCAGCTCGCGCGCGTTGCGCACGATGCGCATGCCGCGTCCGCCGCCACCTTCGGCGGCTTTGATCATCACGGGATAGCCGATTTCCGCGGCGATTTTTTTCGCGGCGTCTTCGTCGGGGACCACGCCGACGCTGCCGGGAATGATCGGGAGGCCAGCAGTGGCCATGGCTTCGCGGGCTTTGTCTTTTTCGCCCATCAGGCGGATGGCGTCCGGCGCGGGGCCGATGAAGGTGATGTGCGAGGCTTCGCAGACTTCGGCGAAGTTGGCGTTCTCCGAAAGAAAGCCGTAGCCGGGGTGGATGGCGTCCACGTTGGCGATTTCGGCGGCGCTGATTACCTGGGGAATGTTCAGGTAGCTTTCGCTGCTGCGCGGCGGGCCGATGCAGATGGCTTCATCGGCGAAGCGCACGTGCAGAGAGTTGCGGTCGGCCTCGGAGTAAACCGCGACGGTTTTTACGCCGAGTTCACGGCAGGCGGAGAGGATACGCAGGGCGATTTCGCCGCGATTGGCGATTAGGATTTTTCGGAACATGGCGGTTGAAGACGGATGATTTATAAGCCCCTAGTAGTCAAAACACGGCGAGTCTGAGACCCGCCCCTACCGAATCTGTGCCAGGTGCTGGTGGCGCGGGGACGGGATGACGTGCCCCCACGAATTCAGAGCGATGCAACCGCAAAGAAAACTCAAAGGCAACATCAACGGCGCTCAGCTAAAGCTGGCCGCTACAAATTCAAAAACAGATTCAGCAACGACACCGATGGCAATGGCATTTTTATTTTTTCCGGTGGGGGCGGACGCCGAAGAGGGCTTCGCCGTACTCTACCGGATGACCGTTCTCGACGAAGATGCGCACTACTTCGCCGGCTGCGTCGGATTCGATTTCGTTCATCAGCTTCATGGCTTCGATGATGCAGAGCACCTGCCCGGTTTCGACTTTCGAGCCGATGGTCACGAAAGGATCGGCATCGGGGCCGGCAGCGACGTAGAAGGTGCCGACAATCGGCGACTTCACGATGTGCAAATCTTCGGCGCGCATGGCATCGGCGGCGGGCTCGCGTGGTGCGGCGGCAGGCGCGGCAGCGGGTGCATGGCTCGCGTGCGGCGCGGCAGAAGCTACGACGATCTCCGGCGCTTGGGCCGGCGGATAGGCGTAAGCGGGCGAGGACGGCTTCTTCAGGCGGATGCGGAAGCCCTGTCGCTCGTATTCAAATTCCTCGAGCCCATGCTTGCGCATGAAGTCCAGTAGCTTTTCGATTTCGGGGAGGTCCACGCCGTGCACGGGTGAGCCGGATGCTGCGTTGGGAGTCGGTTTTTTCGCCATTTAGAGTTCTAGAAATTCCCGGGAAGCGCTGGTCAAGACTTCCGCGCCCTGCGAGGTTACCAACACTTCATCCTCGATGCGAATGCCGCCCAGGCGTTCGACGTAGACGCCCGGCTCAACCGTTACGACCATACCCGCTTCGAGCAAGGTTTCCTCTCCGCGGCCCAGCCGGGGCATCTCGTGAATTTCCAGGCCCAAGCCGTGCCCGGTGCTGTGAGTGAAGTATCGTTCCAGGCCCAAACGCTTGAAAACTTTTCGCGCCGCAACGTCCACGGATGCGGCCGAAATTCCCGGCCGAATGGCGGCCATTGCGGCTTCCTGGGCTTCGAGAACTGCTGCATAGAGCGAGCGCACTTTGTTACGCACCCCAGCACGCGCTCCGACAGAAGACCGTCCCAGGAAGACGGTACGTGTCATATCGCTACAGTAGTCGCGCAGTATAGCACCCTGGTCAAGGACGACCAACTCGTTTTTCCTGAGGAGTTTGGGCGTCGGGCGCGCGTGCGGCCAGGCGGAGCGCGGGCCGGAGGCGACGATGGTTTCGAAGGACGGGCCGCTGGCTCCCTGGAGCTTCATCGAGCGTTCAATCTCGGCGGCGACGGCCAGTTCAGAGACGCCGGGTTTGACGTGGCGGACAGAGGCTGTCCAGACGTCGCTGATGAGGCGCGCAGACTGGCGCATTCGGGCGAGCTCGTCAGGGTCCTTTACGGCGCGCAGCCGTTCGATCAGGTCAGGCGCGGCAAGCCAGCGCACGCGCGCGCCTGCCGCGAGTTGAAGCGCGGTTTTCTGGGCCACGGTAACCTGGGCGGGCGCAATGCCGAGGCGAATGGCGCCACGGCGGCCCTTCAGGGCTTCGGCTACGGCACGGATCAATCCGTGCGCGGCGATGGCCGTGGAGGCGTCGTAAACTTCCTGGCGAGCTTGCAGAGTGTAGCGGCTATCCGTGAAGAGAGTGGCGCGGGTGTGTTCGACGAGAAGGATTCCGGCGCTGCCGGTGAAGCCACAGAGATAGCGGATGTTGGGAAGATGGGTGACGAGGAGCGCATCGGCGTTCAGGGCGGAAAAAGAAAGCCGGAGCCGATGGATCCGGCTCCGGGCTGATTTCACGTGCACAGGTTTTTGGGCCACCACCCGCGTTCAAACCCCTCTCTCCGCCGCTACAACTAGCCCGGCAGAATGCGCGGGGTTAGGAAGAACAGAAGTTCCTGGGCCGTGGAGCTGACCGTGGTGTGCTTGAACAGGTTGCCGATGATGGGCAAGCTGCCGAGCAGCGGCACTGTTTGAATGTCGGTGCGCTGGTTGGTGACGATCACGCCGCCGATCACCATGGTGCCGCCGTCCGCCACCAGGACCTTGGAGCTGGCTTCCTGGGTGTCAATGGCCGGAATGCCTTGGACTCGCGGTATGGAAGAATCAATCTGGTCGTTCTTGACGTCCACGTCCATGTAGATGGTGCCCTCGGAAGTGATCTGCGGAGTGACGTCCAGCTCCAGCACCGCGTCCACGAATTGCACGGAAACGGTGTTGTTGACGACGGTCTGCACCGGGATCTTGGTGCCTTGCTTAACGATCGCCTTCTGGTTGTTCTGGGTAATCACGCGCGGCTTGGAGATCAGCTTGCCGACGCCGCGATCTTCCGCTGCGGTGATGATTTCATCCAACGCAAACTTGCTGTTCTGGAAGATGTAGCTGAAGCCGCTGGTCGGCACGGCAGCTCCCAGGTTGGTAAGAAGGGGCATGGAGCCCTGGGTCGGCGTCGTGGAACCAGGAGGCTGGGTGCATTGGCCCCCGACGCACAACGGCGGAGCCGGGATATGAAGGATCGGGCTGGTGCCGACGGCGTTGGCGCCACCTACTGTGCTACCGCCGTTGTTAAAGGCGGCGGCAAGGGACGTACCAATTTCACGAGAGAAAGAACGGTTGGCCGCGACCACGCGCGCTTCGATTTCCACCTGTTGCGACTTGCGGTCCAGCTGGCGCAGCAGGTTATCCAGGACCGGGAGAACCGTGGGAACGTCCCGAATGATCAGGGTGTTGGAACGGCTATCGGCCAAGATGTCACCGCGCGAAGAGAGGAACTTCTTCAGCGTGGGAACCATGTCCGCGGCCTTGGCGTAGCTGAGAACGCGCGTGGTGGTGACCACGTCGGCGGCCTCCGTCTGAGCCTTAGCCAGTTCGCGGTTCTGTTCGGCTTCGTGCTTCAGAGTTTCCTTGGTGGCGATGCGCAGAACGTTGCCATCGAGTTGCTTATCGAGATCATTGTTCTTGAGAACGATGTCCAGGGCTTGATCCCATGGCACGTCGTCGAGAACGATCGTGAGGCTGCCCTTTACGGCAGGATCCACGACGACGTTCAGGCCGCTGATTTCGTGGATCAGGCGGAAGAAATCGCGCAGGTCCACGTCTTTCAAGTTGACGGAGATCGGTTCGCCGGAATAGTGCCCGGCAGGAGCGGGCGTGGGCGCCTGCTGCGCAGCGGCGGAAGCTGCCGGAGCGGCTGGAGCAGCAGCGGGAGGCGCGGAGCTGTCGCTGATTTCAGTGTATCCCGTATTTGCGGCGACTTGTTTAGGCGCGGCGGCTGCGGCCTGAGGCGCGGGCGCAACCGGGACGGCCAGGGCCGCGGAGGTTTGCGTCAGAGCCGCGGGAAGAGCGGACACCGGCGCCGGAATATTTTCCGGGGCGCTCGTCGGAAGTACGGGAGCGCTGACTGCCTTCGTGGTCGTGACGTCGGAAGGCTGGCTATTCGCGGCCGGAGCAGAGCTACTCGAGCCACCGGATGCAGGGGTGGCGGCCTCGGCGCGGAAGGCGACGGTGACGGCGTTGCCGGAAGCATTCACGCTGTACCGAGCCGGCGCGCGCAGATCAATCACGATACGCGAAACCTCCGGCGTGAATTGCGCCAGGCGGATCTCCTTCACGGGATCGAGATTGCTGGCAATTTGCTTTTCGGCGGTCTTCAGGTGCGCGCCGGAAAAATCAAGCACGATGCGATCGGGATTGTGCAAGCGGCTCACGTGATAGGTGAGCTTGGCGTTGCCGACCACGTTCACTTGGGTCTGCGCGCCAACCTGCGCGAGGTTCACCTGTTCGATGTTTTGAAAGTCGGTGGCGGGCGCCTTAGCGTCCGAGGACTTCGCGGCGATGGGCTTTAGAGTTGCCGGAGCGGGCTTCGCGGCGGGCGCAGGCGTTATAACAGCAGGCTCGACAGAGGTCTCCGCGTTACCGTTGGCGGAAACGAACAGCGAGAGCTCCTGATTGCCATCGCGAGCGATGCGCGGTGTAATGCCGGGCCGCAGCAGGATTTCCAAGCGCACTACGGGCTTTTGACCCGCGGAGTATGTGGTCAGGCGGTAGCTCTTGACCAGCTCCGAGGGCACCACGCGCGCGCCGGAAGTATCGCCGGCCGAGACGCCGGACAGGTCGAGCACATAGAGGCTCTCGCTGGGGCGGTACGTGGTGTATTCGAAGGGGCCGTTGGCCTGAGCATCCAGGGTCACGGCGCCGTCTTTCACCACGGCCTTCACATGCACCACCGGCGCATCACTGGCCGATAGCGCTCCATTCGTCAACATCAGGGCTGCCGCCACGAACGCAGTCAGGCCCCACGCCCTCCGCATAATCCTCATTGCTGCTCTCCTGCACTCGGGTAGATTCGTTTCGTAACAATTTTTTCGATCGATTTCCCGAAAGCATCTCTGGAAATTTCCTTGAACGTGACACCGTCCAGGCCAATCTTTTCCACATCGCCGTCGTAGAGTTGGTCGCCTTCACGAAGGAAATAAACGCGCTGATCGGGATTGGTGACGACCGCGAACATGCCGCTGGGCGCACGAATGGCGCCGTCCACGCGGATGGTAGCGACAACCAGGCCCGCTTTGCCCGGAGGAAGAGGGGGCCCGCCGCCCGGCTTGTGTACATTGACCAGCGGCAGAAAAGGATCGCGCTCGGCTATCTTAACGACCGCCGGATTGGGAGCCGCAGCGTTAGCGTTCGGAGCGGCCTTGGGCGCCGCTGCCGCCGCTTTCGCTTTGTGCGCGGGCTTTTTGGCCGGCTTGGCCTGCTGCGCCGGAGCCGGAGCCTGTGGCTGTGCCTGAGCCCGGGTTGCCGGGACGAGGCAAAGGGACAGTGCCAGCGCGGTAAGGAGTACGTTGAATGCCTTTGGCAGTCTCATCGTTATCGTCCTATCGCTTTGCCGGCGCAGCTGCCGCCGCGGGCGGTGGAGCGTCCGCCGCCTTTGAAAAGAAAGTGGTAACGGTCATGACGCCGGAAACGGAAGCTCCCGGAGCTAGGCGATACGTGCTGGATTTGGTCGCCACGCTGGAGAGCTTCAAATCGCCGACGTTGATGATGCGCGAGAGCCTGCCGAGCTTGGAGAAGAAATCCAGCACCGCGAAATAGGGTCCGTCGCAATCAACCTCGAAAGGCACCTCGAAGTAGAATTGCTTTGGGGCGACGGGCAGAGCCTTGAGGCGGCGAATGGTGACGCCGGAACCGGCGGCCGCGCTCTGGATCATGAGGATGAATTCATCCACCTTTTTTTCTTCCGGGACGATGGTCTGGAGAGTGGCGAGCTGTTTGGAAAGCGCATCCATTTCGGACTGCAGCTCGGCGCGGCGCTGTTTGTAAACGCGCAGGCTGGCGACGTCCGCTGCGAGCGGCTTTTCTTCCTGCTGAGCGGCTTCCAGCTCGGTGCGGACGGTGGACACTGGAAGCCCGGGTATGTAGAACCCTGCGGCGATCAAGACAACGGCGAGCCCCAGGAAAAACAGCGCTTGAATCGGCCAGGGCCAATCTCGAAAAGCGGTAGCCATCGTTAACTCCTCCCCTTGGCCGCGGGCTGCGGGGGCGTGGTGGTGCTGGTTCCAGCAGCGGGCTTCGCCTGGAGTTGACCCGGAGCGGTGGCAGGCTGAGCGATCGCAGCGGACATGGTAAAGCCGTAGGTGGTGACGGACTTCTCCACATCGTCCTCTTTCGCTTCCTCGATCTCGATCTTGTCAAAGTAGCCGGAGCGCTTCATCTGGGTAATGAAGTTAGCGATGGAATTGACGCTACCAGACTCTCCGGTGATGTGCAGAGTGTCGCCGCTGCGATCCAGCGAGGTGAGCCAGAGCTGATCGACGCGGACGACGGTGTTGGCGACCATTTGGAGCAATTCCTGGGCGCCAGTACGGTTCTTCTGGAGGCCTTCGATGATCCCAATCTGCGTCTGCAGCGCGGCCTTCTGAGATTCGAAGCGGTCAACTTCCTGCTTGATCTGCTGCAGGCTGGTGCGTTCGGCTTTCAGGGCAGCGATGCGCGCGTTGGTCTCATCGAGCTGGTGCTTCTGCGAATAATAGGTGACGGAAAGAACCACCAGCGCGATAGCGAGGGCCGCGACTCCCAGCAAAATCTGTAGCGTGGACTCCAGTGGCACGGATTGTTTGGTGGCCTTGGGACGGACCTGGCCCAGTAAGTTGATGCGGATCATGGCGTATCGAAGCTCCTCAGCGCCAGGCCCACAGCGATCGCCAGGCGCGGCGCCAACTCACGGATCTGGCTTTCATCGTGACGCCCAGGATTGATTGCAATTTTACGGAACGGATAGAGTTCCTCGACCGGCATCGCAAATTCCTCTTTGAGCAGCTCCAGCAAGCCGGGAACGCGAGCCGTGCCGCCGGCGACGTAAATGCGGCGGATATTTTCACCGCTGGCGGTCGCGCGGAAGAAGTCGAAGGTCTTTTGAATTTCCAGAATCAAGATATCGGAGACGGAGCGCAGAATCGCGGTGCGCTGTTCTTCGTTGACGCCCGCCAGGGTACCGCCCATCTTCAGTTTTTCGGCGTCCTCGAAACTCAGGTCCAGTTCTTTCTGCAACGCGTCGGTGTACTGATTGCCGCCGACGGAAACGTCGCGCGTAAACAAGGGCGTCCAGCCGCGAACGATGTTGATGTTCATGACGCTGGCGCCGACGTTGAGCAAAGCGACGACTTGCGAGGGGTCGGGCTCGTAATTGACCTCGAAGCAGTTCTGCAGGGCGAACGCGTCGATGTCCACAACCACCGGAGTCTTCCCTGCCTGTGCCAGCACGTTGGTGTGGTTCAGAATTTTGTCTTTTT
>Ga0210393_10002101_pt1 | contig 16583 bp, 17 predicted proteins | sample IncBWC27OmetaG_FD_160068 | JGI IMG/M metagenome (GOLD analysis project Ga0210393, IMG submission 160068) | Forest soil microbial communities from Barre Woods Harvard Forest LTER site, Petersham, Massachusetts, United States - Inc-BW-C-27-O ... | reverse complement strand
CGGCCCGGCACGTCGCCGCTCAGGAACTCGTCACGCAGATTGGCGATGCTCTTGATCGTCACGCCTTCTACCATGATGTGCGGCGCCATTGCGGCGATACCGGATACCAGCTCTGGATGCGTGCCGGCGTAGATTAATGCGATTGAAGCGCCATCGCTGTGACCGACGAGCACAGGCGGAGCGGCCGCTGTATCGATATCCAAGGCCGAGAGCACTCGCGGCAGAATTTCGCGCGCCTCAATGTGCATGAATTCGGGCGGCCACAGTCTGTCGGTCCAGAGTGAGGATGACCGTCCATAGCCGGGACGCGAATACACCAAGCCGCGGCAACCGGTGGCCTCGCAAAGGGCTTTCGGAAAGCCGCGCCACATCGCCAAGGATCCCAAGCCTTCGTGGAGAAACACCAGGAGCATGCCCGGACTATGTGGCGCTAGCCAATCATATTCGATGTTCACGTGCCGCCCGCGGCATTCGATGCCAACGAATTCGGACATGGTCAGCCCGCCGCGGCTTCGCGCAACTTGAAGCGCTGAATCTTTCCTGTAGCGGTTTTCGGCAAGTCCGGAAGAAACTCGATGAAATGCGGTCGCTTATGGGGCTCGAGGCGCTGCTTTACAAATGCTTGCAGTTCCGTCACCAAATTCTGTGTCGGCGCCGCCGTCCCGCGGAGCACCACGTAGGCTTTGCACTTGGTCAACCCCTGCGGATCAGGCACGCCTATGACAGCGCATTCGAGAACTGAAGCATGTTCCTGCAATGTCGATTCCACTTCGAACGGCGAGACATACTGACCGCTGATTTTCAGCATGTCGTCATTGCGGCCGGCGTACGTATAGTAGCCATCGGACCGCAGGTATTTGTCGCCCGTTTTTAGCCACGACCCATGGAAGGTGCTTTGAGTCTTCTCGCGTGCATTCCAGTAGAAAAGAGCAGCGGACGGACCGCTTACCCATAGGTCGCCGATATCCCCGTCGCGCACGGCAGCGCCCCGTTCATCGCGCAGTTCGACCGTATAGCCCTCGACGGGTTTGCCCGTTGTGCCGTAGCGCAGATCATCGGGCCGGTTGGAAATGAAAATGTGCAGCATCTCCGAGGAGCCTAAACCATCCATGATGTCGCAGCCGAACGCACGCGAAAAGCGTTCGCCGAGATCCCGCGGCAACGCTTCGCCGGCGGAGACGCACAGTCGAAGATTCATTTCCTCTCGAGACGGTATCGCAAGCGAGGCCAGCATGGCGGCGTATAGCGCAGGCGTGCCGCAGAAAATGGTCGGGCGCTTCTGCCGCAGACGCAAGAACACGGTTTCCGGCGTGACGCGCCCGCTCATGAGAATGGTCGACGCGCCAACGCTCAAGGGAAAGGTGAGCGCGTTGCCGAGGCCGTACGCAAAAAACAGCTTGGCGGCAGAAAAAATAATGTCGCTTTCGCGGATGCCGGCCGTGCGTTTGGCGTACAGCTCCGCGGTCCAAAAGAGATTGGCATGCGAGTGCACCACCGCCTTGGGGCGCCCCGTTGAACCGGAAGAATAGAGCCAAAACGCGATGGCATCGCGATGCGTCGCTGCGCCGGTGTAACTCGGGTCTCCAGAGTTCAACATCCGCGGAAATGCAGTTTCGGCCTCATCGAGCTTTGCAGCAGCGCCGATGACAATCACCTGGCGGCAGTCATCTGTGCCGAGCAGCGAGCGGGCCTGCCGAAATCCGACCAGCAGCGCTTGCGCCACAACCGCCGCACGCGCACCGCTATGTCCGATGACATAGGCTAGATCTTGAACGGTGCAGAGCGTATTGATGGGGACGGGGACGATACCGGCGTAGATGGCGCCCAGGAAAACAACCGGCCAATCGTTGGTATCGGGGGCGATCAACAGCACACGCTCTTCGCGGCGCAGGCCCAGCTTTATCAATGCATCGCCAAATTTTCTGACACGAAGGGCCAGTTCCTGAAACGTGAGTTCTTCGCGATCGTCGAGGTATGCGAGCTTGGGACCGCGTGCCGCGTTTTCCTCCTGAAGATGGCGCGCGAAGTTGAAGGCTTCCGGGACTTGCCGAGGCGCCGCGGCATTACTCATGCCCGCGCGCCGCGCGAATCGATGCAAGGCATGGGCTCTCGCCATCTCTTATTTCGGGCAGCAATAGTGAGATATATCGCATAGATTGTCAGGGAAAACGCTTGTCCACGCCCGATGATATGCAGTATATTGCATGTTTTCCAGCCGCACAAGCCTGTCTACCGGGAGCGTCCGTCAGCATTCTCCTCACGAGGATTTCCAGCATGAATTTAGCGGCAAGCATCGATCGCGCGGAACCGGCGGCAGTAAATTACGAGACGCACCCGGATCGCTACCGTCACTGGAAACTCAGCTTCTCAGGCCCAGTCGCGAGCCTGTCCATGGATGTGGCTGAAGATGGCGGCATCCGTCCCGGCTACAAATTAAAACTCAATTCTTATGATCTCGGCGTCGACATAGAGTTAAACGACGCCCTGCAACGCATCCGCTTCGAGCATCCGGAAGTCAGGACTGTAATTCTGTGCAGCAACAAGGACCGGGTATTTTGTTCGGGCGCAAATATTTTCATGCTCGGTGTCTCCAGCCATACGTGGAAGGTGAATTTCTGCAAGTTCACCAATGAGACGCGCAACGGCATCGAAGACTCCAGCCGGCATGCGGGGCTGAAATTCCTGGCGGCCATCAATGGCGCATGCGCCGGCGGCGGTTATGAACTTGCGCTCGCATGCGATGAGATTTTCCTTATCGACGACCGCTCATCCGCCGTGTCGTTACCGGAGGTGCCGCTGCTCGGCGTACTGCCTGGGACTGGCGGTCTCACCCGCCTCACCGATAAGCGCAAAGTGCGCCACGATCTGGCGGATATTTTCTGCACCACCGTCGAGGGTGTTCGCGGACAACGCGCCAAGGACTGGCGCCTGGTCGATGAGGTTGTGCGACCCGCGGAGTTCGCCGAAAGCATCCAGCGGCGCGCATTGGAACTGGCCGCGCGCAGCGACCGCCCGGCAGAAGCGAAGGGTGTGTCTCTGCCGCCGCTGCAATGCGGCCGCGACGCCGATTCGCTTGACTACAAGCATGTTTCGGTGAAGATCAATCGCGCGCGGCGTCTCGCGGAATTCAGCATCCGGGCACCGCGCACCGCGCAGGCGGCGAATATCGATGGCATCCTAGCCGCCGGTGCGCAATGGTGGCCGCTGGAGATGGCGCGCGAGCTGGACGATGCCATATTGAGCCTGCGTACCAACGAACTGGACATCGGCACGTGGGTGCTACGCACTGCGGGCAATGCGAATCTCGTGCTGGAGTGCGACGCGGCGCTGTCCGCGCATCGTGACCACTGGTTCGTTCGGGAAGTCTTAGGCTTCCTGCGTCGCTGTCTGGCACGTCTGGACGTTTCCTCGCGTTCGATCTTTGCGCTGATCGAGAAGGAGTCCTGTTTCGCGGGAACCTTGCTCGAACTGGCGCTGGCCGCCGATCGCAGTTACATGCAGGCGCTGCCGGATTCGGCGCCGTCCCTGCAGGTCTCGGTCTTGAACTTCGGCGACTATCCGATGGTCAACGGCAAGTCGCGGCTCGCCCAGCGATTTTATGACGAACAGACGGCGCTCGATGCGGTCCGCGACACGCTGGGTTCCGCGGTGGCGCCCGCAGCCGCGGTGACGCTCGGGCTCGTAACTGCGGCGCCCGATGACATCGACTGGGAGGATGAGATCAGGATTGCGATCGAAGAGCGCGCCAGTCTCTCGCCGGACGCACTCACGGGGCTGGAAGCGAATCTGCGCTTCGGCGGCGGTGAGACCATGGAAACGCGCATTTTCGGCCGGCTGTCGGCCTGGCAGAACTGGATTTTTATCCGCCCGAACGCCGTGGGCGACCGGGGTGCGCTGAAGACTTACGGCAAAGGCGAAAAGGCTCTGTTTAATTTCGATCGCGCTTAATTGTCTTTTCGCAGGAGATTGCCTCATGTCCACCATCGATTACTCGCAAGCCATTCCCAACAACGTGAATCTCTCCTCCGATCGAGTCCTGCAGCGCGCGCTCGAGCAGTGGCAACCGAATTTCTTAAGCTGGTGGAACGAGATGGGTCCGATCGGCGCCATGGCCCACAATGTATATCTGCGCACGGCCACCAGCGCGCATCCTTCGGGCTGGGCGCATTTCGACTACGTGAAAATGCCCGACTACCGCTGGGGAATATTCCTGAGCCCGCAGGTGCCGGATCGAAAAATTCATTTCGGTGAGGCACTTGGCGAGCCGGTGTGGCAGGACGTACCCGGAGAGCATCGCGCCAACTTGCGCCGCATCATTGTCACCCAAGGTGACACTGAGCCTGCCTCTGTCGAGCAACAGCGTCAACTCGGGCTCACCGCACCTTCGCTCTACGATCTGCGCAATTTGTTCCAAATTAATGTTGAGGAAGGCCGTCACCTCTGGGCCATGGTGTACCTACTGCAGCGTTTTTTTGGCCGCGATGGACGCGAGGAAGCCGATGGTCTTTTGCAACGCCGCTCTGGACAACAGGACAACCCGCGTATCCTAGGCGCTTTCAATGAAGCCACACCCGACTGGCTGTCCTTTTTTATGTTCACGTACTTCACCGATCGGGACGGGAAGTTCCAACTGCTCGCGCTGGCCGAGTCAAGTTTTGATCCGCTTGCGCGAACCACCCGTTTCATGCTGACAGAGGAAGCACATCATATGTATGTAGGTGAGTCGGGCGTGGCGCGCGTCATCGCGCGCACGTGCGACGTCATGAAACAGCACAACGTTGAGCATCCTGACCAGGTGCGCGCTCACGGAGCGATCGACTTGCAGACGCTGCAGCGTTATCTGAATTTCCACTACAGCGTCACCCTGGATCTGTTCGGCGCCGATCAGTCCTCGAACGCCGCCATTTTTTACAGTTCCGGTCTCAAAGGGCGATTTGAGGAAGGACGACGGCAGGATGATCATGTGCTCAAGGACCGCTCTCATAAGATCCTTGACGTCGTGAACGGCTCCCTTACGGAGCGTGAGATACCCATGTTGAACGCGCTCAATGAGGTGCTGCGCGATGACTTCATTCGCGACTCAGAAGGCGGCGTGGGGCGCTGGAATAAAATCATCGAGAAAGCCGGTCTGGAATTTCGCTTGGTCCTTCCGCACAAGGCTTTCAATCGCCAAATCGGCACCTTGTCCGGCATTTGCATGGCGCCGGACGGGCGGCCGATTGCACGGGACGAATGGAGCGCGGGCGCGCGCGGCTGGCTGCCAACAACCGAGGATCGTACCTTTGTGTCCTCCCTCATGAAGCCAGAGCGCGAGCCCGGAAGGTACGCCGGGTGGATCGCGGCGCCGAGCCGTGCAATCAACAGGCAGCCGCTGGATCTTGACTACGTGCGATTCAATTGAAGCGATGAGTTCGGCACGCTCCAACATTGTGAAGAAGTCCACTGCCCGGTCCTCGGAACCGATCCTCATTCGAATCGGGGAAAGACTCCGCAATTTGCGCGCCGTCCGTGGGATGTCGCGAAAAGCACTGGCCAACGATGCCGGCGTTTCGGAACGATTCCTGGCGGATTTGGAATCCGGGATCGGGAACGCTTCCATCCTCTTGATGAATCGACTGGCAGATGCTTTGGCGCTGCCCTTGTCCGAAATTCTGGTGAGTGGCGATGCTGCCCGCGCGGATTTGAATTTGGCGGTGCAATTTTTGTCCCGCCTGAATGACGCCGACTTGCAGGAGTCGCGGCAGTGGCTGCAGGCACGTTTCGCGCATCACGCAAATGAGAACTCGCGTCTGTCGCGCATCGCACTCATCGGTCTGCGCGGCGCCGGCAAATCCACCTTGGGCAAAAAACTTGGCGAGGCTCTGAAGTGCCGTTTCGTCGAGCTGGACCAGACGATCGAAGATCTTTCCGGCATGGATTCGACGCAAATTCACAGTATGTTGGGGCAGTCCGCCTACCGGCGCTACGAGTTTGCTGCCTTGAGCTCCTTGGTCGGCGGCGCCGCCGAAAAGCTGGTGATAGCGGCACCCGGCAGCATCGTGTCGGAACCGGAGACCTACAGCTATCTACTTGCCAATTGCTTCTCGGTGTGGATCCAGGCTTCTCCCGAAGAGCACATGTCGCGCGTCATTGCTCAGGGAGACGTGCGCCCGATGTCCGGCAATCGCGAGGCCATGAAGGATTTGCGCCGCATTCTGGCGACACGCGAGCCGCTCTATGCGAAAGCGGACATCACGATCAATACTTCGGAGCGCACCATCGATCAATCGATAGGGGACCTCGTCAATTCCATTCCCTCTGTGAAGTAGCCATCTATCCCGACACTCTATTCCCGCGGTTCCGCCTTTTTGCGTTCAAACGTCTTTACTATGTTGCTGCTATTTTGATACTCGGAGGCGCGCGTGTGGCATCATCCGGTGGAGATTGACTCAACTTAGCCGTGGAGTCTGACATGGGCTGTGATCTCATCCGTCGAGGATTCCGCTCGATGGCATTGGCGATTCTGGGCATTGGCCCAGTCGCATCGATTGATGCGGCTGGTGCCGCAGAGTCATCGGTGCCAGTACCGGAAGTGACGGTAGTTGCGCCGAGGCCACCCACCGCGGAAGAGTTGGCGGGCGAGGCCGTGCCGAACTTCATCGCGTCCCATGCCACGCCGAGCACCGTTATTCATCAAATAACGCGTTGGCGCAATCGCATCTGCCCGGTCGTGCAGGGACTGTCACCCGCGTTCAATGCTTTTGTGACTGGGCGCATTGCGGCGGTAGCCGCTACAGTGGGTGCACCGTACGACGCGCCACAATGCAAACATAATATTGAGATCCTCTTTACGGCTGAGCCGCAGCAACTACTCGATCAACTGGCGAAAAGAAACCCTCGGTTGCTCGGCTTCCACTATCCGCAGCAAACCAAGAAGCTGACAACGTTTAGGGGACCCGTTCAAGGCTGGTATGTCACATCGACGCGAGGTGATGCCGGCGCGGAGGCGATCGACGAGGCTATCCCTCTGCCAATAGATGATCCGCAGAATATCTTCACCAAGGGAAAAGTGCCGCCGGGACGTTTGGGAACTCGATTGGCTACCGGACAAAGTAGTGCCATCGTCAGCGCACTCATCGTAGTTGACACAACGAAAGTGACCGGGCTTGGCGTCGGATCGATTTCCGACTATCTTGCGATGATGATCTTGACACATGCGCAATCACCCGAAACGTGCGGCGCTCTGCCTAGCATCATTGACCTGATGGCATCGAACTGCGGCGGCCGGGAACAGCCGACGCAGTTGACTGCGGGGGATATCGCTTTCTTGCGCGCGCTTTACTCGATGGACTTGCGCGAAAATCTATCGCTCGAAACAAGCGACATTCAAAATGCGATGATGCGGGAGTTCAAGCGCAAATGAGAAAAGCGAAGGAGTGAGTAAAACCATGCTAAGGACTTTCATCTTTGCCTTCCTGGTGTTGGCTGCGGGGTGCACGGACCTTAAACCCTTGGAAGCGCGAATTGAGGATCTGCAGAGCCAAGTCAATAAACTGCAGGGCGACATCGCTAAGTCGTCGAACAATGCGGCGGCGGCCAACAAAGCAACCGCGGCGTCCGCGTCGGAGGCTTCCAGCGACGCGAAGCAGGCCTTGTCGATCGCCGCGGCAAATACTGCAGCCATCGACAAACTCAATGCAAAGATCGATCAGATGTTCAAGAAGCGTCCGACGGAGTAGGCCCTGTTTTCTGTCTTGCCGGCCAGTTCGCGCCTTGGAGTTCGCTGCGCGGCACGCCGGCGGCGCAGAACGTTTCCACAACCAATAGCGATCGCTTTCCCGATGTTGAGGTTAATGGCAAAGTCTATAAGCGCAGCATCCACGATAGCGCGGGCTTCCTCTTCTATGACTCGACGGGCAAAGAAAACGGAAAACCAGAACGCCACTCTTGTGATCTCCGACACCGATGGCCGTCCGAGGATCCGCATCGGCGTGGACAAAACCGGCAATCCGAGTATCGAGATGCTGTGTTCTGGAAAAGTAACCTATCGAGCCGGCGAGTAAGCGATAGATACCTGCCTCGTCTCAGTGCGCCTTGTATGTCACAAAACGACCAAGAAATCAGAAGAGCGATGATAACCGACGCGCCCAGAATCGCGCGCGTGCACGTGAAGTCCTGGCTTGAAACATACACCGGTATTGTTCCGGACGAAATTCTGGCGGCGCTCTCGGTATCGCGTCGAACGTTGGCGTGGGAGCGCATTCTGCGCGATCCGATCAACCACGATAACAGCGTTGTCTATCTCAAAGTAGTTGGCGATGTAATCGCAGGATTTGGGGCATGTGGCGAACAGCGGGACGTCAATCTTAAGGGCCAGGGATTCGATGGTGAGATAGGGGCAATTTACGTTCTCCAACAATTTCAAAGACTAGGCACAGGCCGGGCTCTCATGCGAGCTCTAGCAGATGAACTCGTCGGGCGTGGATCTCATGGCATCGCGCTATGGGTATTACGGGAAAATACGCCTGCACGCCATTTTTACGAGAAATGTGGCGGCGAGATAGTTGGAGAAAGGAAAGATGTAAGGGGGCAGGCGGTACTCACCGAAGTAGCTTACGGTTGGCGAGACATTAATGTGCTCCAGCCTCTTCGGTCCGATCGAAAATGATGTGCGGGAATGCTTAGATGCGTATTTCTCAGGCGCTCCTGTGCTAGCGAGCAAGTAGGGCCGTCATTTGATTGCGCGTCCGGGGGGTGATATTCGCGGGCATTTCTGGCGCCCGAGTGCGATCTGCTCCATTCGTCTCACCAGCGCCGCCGACGGTGTCCATTGGCCACCTCGGGCAACAAATCGCGTGCTGGCTTCGGTAACCCCCGCGCGGCGTGCCGCTGCCGCGAGCGCCAGCGCCAGCTCGACTCGGGCCCGTGCGTGGCGATCTTGTAGTGTTGGCAGCAACGTTCCATCGCTCTTAAAGGTCAACATATAGAACACGGAACGAATGACCCGGACTGGTCGACCATTGATCATTTCCACGGCGACCTCAGCGCTGCGAACGCGCTGCCCCGCAAGGCGTGGGAGCCGAAGGCGGCCGCCGACTTGCTGCATGCGATCGAAGGTCGCGTTAGGCAGTCGATAAAGAGCACCTTCCCGATCAAGTAAGAAATATCGGAGCCCGAGGCGCATGGAATCCCTTTAAAAGTTGGAGAAGTTCTCGGGATTCATTTTCGCGGAACGAAATTAGATCACCTTTGTTTTTATCTCAACGGACATTTCCCGCGCATTTGTCAAGGAACGCACGGAAGATCGCCGTCAGCCCGTATCACTCCACAGCTCGAGCCTCCGCTCGAGTGACGCAATGGACGCGTGAGTAACGCTCCGTCGTAATGTTGGCATGATCGAGCCACACGCCGGGACTTCCTATCCACGTCGCGGTCGAGCCGATGACGGTCTGGAACACGCTCGCTACTGTAAGATGAAAAATATCCGCACAGTGGATGAGCGACGCGTTGTGAAGCGGATCGAGTCCGGGGTCGCTTAAAAGATGCTTAAGGCGACTGGCTCACGCGCTGTGGTTGCAATTGTGCAAAGTGCGGAACATGAAATAGCCTTCGGCCGGCGCCGTCAGCAGCAACGGTTACTTCAGTCCGAGCGCCTGGCGCAACTGAGGAGCGGTCATGAGGCGCGTGTACACCGGCGCACCGACGTCAAACTCGCGCGCGCGCGACAGGGGACCCACCACCACGGGCTCAAAGCCGGCGTCCCTCACCAGCCGCTGCGCCACGGCCAGCGCTTCCGAATCGTCCCCGGCGAGTGGGATCGCGATTGGCTCTCCGGGGCGGTGCGCCTTGCTCGCCAGATCGTCGGAATTGATTGCGTTGAACGCGCGCACCAGTCGCACGCCGGGCAGGTACCGTAGCGAAGCCACACCGGTGCCGACGCGGCGCGCCTCGAGCGCCATGTCGCCGTCGCGTTGCGGATAAGGATTGCCGGTATCGAGCACGATTTTGCCGGCGAGCTCGGCCTTGAGGTCCTGGCCGATCTGCGGCAGCGCGCCGTACGGGACCGACACCAACACCGCATCGCCAAATAGCGCCGCCTCGCGCGGCGTGCCGACCGTTGCCTTCGGCCCCAGCGATTGGGCCAGGGGGCGGAGTTCCTCAGGATGGCGCGAGGAAATCAGCACCTCGTGTCCCGCTGCGACCCACAATCTGGCGAGCGTACCGCCGATGTGGCCGGCGCCGATGATGCCGATTTTCAGCGGCGCGCTGCCCGCCGGCGCTGCACCGGCCCCCGCAGCCCCCGCGGCCGTCAGCGCCACCGCCGCTACGGCGGCGAGGCCATTGAGCAAGAATTTTCGTGACATTTCGATGAACTCCACCGCGAAGGCGGCTTGAGCTTGTCGGTATCGATGAACAGAGTGGCGTTCGAGCGATTCACTTAAGAATAAACCCAGCATTCGGGGATAGCCATATAGCATGGTCCTATACCACTCGCTTCAACCCTTAAGGCACAAAGCAGCCCGACGTACCGGGTCCCTTGATGGGGTCGGTGACGATAATCCGCTGCCAGGCATTTCGCCGCCTCCGCTATACTTCTTCATAAATCCATCATGAAGCGCCACGTCCTCATCTTCGGTCTTGTCGGCGGCCTCCTCATCGCCACCCTCCAGTACACCGAATACCGCTTCATCGTCATCGAGCACTCGGTCGAGCTCTACGGCGCCCTCGTGGCCATCCTCTTCGCCACTTTTGGCATCTGGCTCGGTCTGCGCATCACGCGCAGACGGGAGAAGATTGTGGTGAGAGAAGTCCGCGGCCCTGCTTCAGGCCGGGGCGCCGAGCCGGCTTCGCCTTTCGCTCCAGACACAGACCGGCAGCAGAGCCTCGGCATCACCGACCGTGAGCTCGAAATCCTCACCCTCATTGCCCGGGGCTTAAGCAATCGCGAGATCGCCACTCAGCTCTTCGTCTCCGAGAACACCGTAAAGACCCACTGCTCCCGCGCCTTCGACAAGCTCGGAGCCGCGCGCCGGACCCAGGCCGTGCAGCGCGGGAAAGAACTCGGCCTGTTGCCATGATCGCCTCACTCGAAAGTACTATTTGCGCTCCGCTCCTGCAAAATCATCCAAAAGGATGACGACATCCGGCCGTGCCACACCGCATCGTGACCCTATGCTCGCTCACATCCAGGAGTCTTACATGAAGAAAATCGTCGTCACCTTCGGCCTCATCTCCGGCCTCATTATGTCCGTCCTCATGGGCGGCTCGCTGCTCTTCGCCGACAAGATCGGCTCCAGCCACAGCATGGCCCTCGGCTACACCATCATGGTGGCGTCGTTCCTGCTCATCTACTTCGGCATCCGCAGCTATCGTGACAACTTCCTCGCCGGACAAATCTCCTTCGGCCGCGCCTTCGCTTGCGGCATCCTTATCACCCTCATCAGCTCGGTCTGCTACGTCGTCATGTGGGAAATTCTCTACTTCAACTTCATGCCCCACTTCATGGACGGCTACTTCGCCGCACAAATCCACAAGTTGCAGTCCGCCGGCCTCGACGCCGCCACCACCGCCGCGCGGGTCGCGGCTATCCAGCACTCCCAGCAGCTCTATCAGAACCCCCTCGTCAACATGGCCTACACCATTATGGAACCTCTGCCTGTGGGTCTCCTCATCACCTTGATGTCGGCAGCGCTCCTTCGCCGCAGAGCCGCGCCCAGCAACTCCTCCGCAGACCCCGCTCTTACCTAAGCCTGCAACGACACCTAGGAATTGGGCTGTTAAACTGCGGCGGGTTGTATGGAAGATGACCGCTGGCCTTCGCTGTGATCGTTACTCGACTACAATAGTCACAATCATTCGCGGGTGAATTGAACACGTGCAGTGATAGGTGCCCGGTTTGTCGAACGTGAGCGTGAGGCTCTCTTCCGTTTCCACCGCTGATCGGGACGGCCCGCAGTCGCTCCGCACGATGCGCGGTTCATCGTCGGTGTTCGTCCAGGTCACGAGTGCGCCTGCCTTGATCGTGAAGAACATAGCCATGACCAAGAGCAGACTCCGGGACAGGCCGATTTATTCCTATTGCGCCCTCCACGAAGCCCATTTTGTCGCGATCCTCGTCCGTGACGCCCGCCACCTTGGCGGGGCGGTCCTCAAGGCAAGGTCGCCGGCACCTGAATAGCTCAGCAACAATCGGAGTGCAGTCGCACATCGCCGCCATTACATTGACGCTATAGCAGCAATATTGGAGAACGGAATGTCAAAAGAGCCTACTGCGCCGGCTGCAATGCCGTCAGAAATCGTCATGCGGCGCGCCCTGTCCGCGCGCGACGCCGCCTTTGACGGAGCGTTCGTGTACGGGGTGGTTACAACGGGAGTGTACTGTCGCCCGTCCTGTGCTTCTCGTCCGGCCAAGCCCGGTAACGTGCGCTTTTTCCCCGGTCCGGATGCCGCGGAGCGAGCCGGTTTGAGGTCCTGCAAGCGGTGCAAGCCCCGCGCCGCGCACGATCAAGCCGTGGAGCGAATGCAGACGCTCGCACGATACATTGAAGCTCACGCGGATGAACCGCTCTCTCTCAGAAAGTTGGCAGCGCGAGTACACATTTCACCGACCCATTTACAGCGGACCTTCAAGAATGTGGTGGGCATTTCACCAAAGGCCTTCCACGACTCGGCTCGACTCTCTTTGCTAAAAGGCGCGTTGAGGGCGGGTAAGAGCGTGCTGGAATCGATCACGGAGGCCGGCTTTCAGTCGACGAGCCGGGTGTACGGCCCCGCCATGCGCCATCTTGGCATGACGCCGTCGGCGTATCGGGTGGGAGGAGAGGGGGAAGCCATCGCCTATGCGTATCGCGACTCGACGCTCGGTTCCTTGCTCATGGCGGCGACGATGCGCGGCGTGTGCTTTGCGCAGTTCGGTATGAGTAAAGAGATGCTGGTGAAGCAGTTGCGCGAGGAATTCCCGAAGGCCTCGATCGTCGAATCATCCATGACCGATTCACCGGAATTAGATGCCTGGATCCAGGCCTTTGAGGCGCATATTGCGGGGACGGGACCCCGCCCCGAGCTGCCTCTGGACTTGCGGGGTACTGCATTCCAAGTTCGCGTCTGGAAGTTCCTGCTGGGGGTGCCCGCAGGTGCTGTCGTCAGCTATGGGGAAGTCGCGCAGGGAATCGGCGCACCGAGGGCGGTGCGTGCCACAGCGTCAGCCTGTGCCGCGAACCGGATCGCCGTGCTCGTGCCATGTCACCGTATCCTGCGAGGCGACGGTGGCCTGGGCGGGTATCGCTGGGGGCTTGACCGCAAACGCGCGCTGATCGATGTCGAGCGCGCGCGGCGTGCGGCCTGAACATATCCATGGTCACTGTTCTGGCCGCCGCCGCACAGCTGGAATCGGACGCCATCCGAGAGGCGATCGATGCGCGTGGCTATTGGGTGAGTTCGCCATTACTGGATGCGGCGACCTGCGCGGAGATCGCGCAGCTCTACGATGGCGATGCGGCCGCGTTCCGCTCCACGATTAATATGGCGCGGCATGGATTCGGCAGCGGCGAGTACAAGTATTTGGCGCATCCATTGCCGCCTATCGTGACGGCGCTGAGAGCGGCAATCTACGAGAAGTTGGCGCCGATCGCGAATCACTGGACACGTCCCTCGGACGACCCGTCCAAGTGGCCCACTTGCCACGACGAACTCGTTAAACTCTGCGCTGCCGCAGGACAGAACCGGCCAACTCCGTTGCTGCTACGTTACTCGGCGGGCGACTACAACTGTCTGCACCAGGATCTGTATGGGGAAGTTCATTTTCCTCTGCAGGCGATAATTCTACTCGACCGACCGAATATCGACTTTGAGGGGGGAGAGCTGCTGCTCGTGGAGCAGCGTCCTCGGCGCCAGTCGAAAGCGTCCGTGGTGCCGATCACGCAGGGCGCGTTGGCGGTCATTCCGGTGAAAGAGCGTCCCGTCGCGAGTGCTCGAGGTACGGCCAGAAGTCAAATGCGGCATGGAGTCGCCGAAGTGCGGCGTGGGCAGCGTCGGACGCTCGGACTCATATTTCACGATGCAGTCTGATAGGGATTACGAAGCGGGCGGTCACTAAATTTAATTCCACACTTGACAGGAGAGAGAACATGTATCGACTTTCAGCGGTGGTTTGCATTCCCATCCCCCAGACGCACGAGTGACGGTCATTCAAGCTGCGCTCAAGCTGGGCTTCGGGGAAACCGAGAACCCTGCGATTACGAATATCAAATCCTCAAGACACCTTATGATGGAGCCGCGATAATGTTGAGTATCGAAACGAAGGAGCCGGTTTTATGAATCGTAGCTGCTGCCTCGCTTTGGTTTTTTTTCTTGCGGGCCTGGTGCTGAAGGCGGGCGCGCAGCAGACTGCTCCCGCGGCCGCTCCTGCGCCGCCTCCGTTGGTGGGAACGCTCGCGGCACATCCGGACCGGCCTGCGGCGAAGAATCCGAGCGATGTGGACACCGTGGATCACCTCGTCGCTTCGCTCTATGAGGTGATCTCCGGCGCCGCCGGCAAGCCGCGCGATTGGGACCGCTTCCGCTCACTGTTCCTACCGGATGGCCGGCTTGGCGTAGTTCGCCCGGAGACCTCCGCCACCAAGGATGCACCTGCGCGCAAAGGCGACGCCGTTTTCCTGACACCTGACATGTACGTCCAACGAGACGACCCCTACTTCAAGGCGAACGGTTTCTTCGAGCGAAGCATCGCGAACCGCGTCGAGGTGTTCGGTAATCTCGTCCATGTGTGGAGTACCTACGCGAGCCGGCACGCGGAGCAGGATAGCCAGCCATTCGCGCGAGGCGTCAACTCGATCCAGATTGTGCACGCGCAAGGACGCTTCTGGATTGCCAGCATACTCTGGGACGAAGAGCGGCCTGGGCTGGCGCTGCCGGAGAAATACCTTAAGTGAAGGCAGCTCATCCGAGAAGAGCCATGAGTCACCGGTGCCGATGTCGTGAAGGTGCGGAGCTCACCGCTGCAAAATCAATTCCTGGGTTGAGTTGTCGATTGACCAGGATTTGAACCGTTTGAGAAAGCTCTGCCCGAGAAGAGCCGGGGCATTGGACGGCGACACTTTGGCTTGAACCCGCGGCGCTTCGATATTTCCAATTTTCAGTGACCTGATGACGAAGGTCTTGGATTGGAACACCTCACCGTCGGCGTTCTTGTAGTTGCGAATTCCAGTGATGTCGGCTTGGGTAACGGTGTTGGCTTGCACTAAGCTCGCGAAGACATCGGCCGGTATGCTGACATCGGATGCGCCGCTGTCGACGATAAAATTCAATTTGAGGGCGTTGTTGATGACGACTGGCGCGATCAGGCCGCCAGACATCTTCAGGAGGGGGATACGAGTTTCTAGGGGGCTGCCCTCGATCAAACCCAATTCAGTTTTGAGTTGCCGGACAGCCTTCGCCGAGATTTCGGTGAGGCCTGGGTTGAGCCGCTCGGCTTCGAGGATTTCAGAGCGTGCCAAATTGGTTTTGTTGGCCTTTGAGTAGACCTCAGCTTGGACCCAGTGAGCCTTGGCGCTCTTTGGATGGTTGGCGAGAACCTGGGTGATCATTTCCTGGGCTTGATCCAAGTGGCCGGTGGTCGCGGCCTGGTAGATCTGTTGCATGGTTGGTTCGGCGGCGGCTTGCGCGCTCGAGGAAAGCCCGAAAGCGAACATCATCGCGATAGCGAGTGCGAACGATCTTTTCACTGTAGAGGTCACGTCGTGGTCTTAGCCGCGATTGGCCTTCTTTCGAGCTGCGGCCGATTGCTTGCGCGTCTTGCGCTTCCCCGAAGGCGGGAGGGGCGCGCGCGGAGGCCCGAGTCGAGTTCGCCTTCGCGAAGGCTCAAGACGTGGGCGTGGACCTCGAGCCGTTGTTTGTCGAGTTCGGTTACGCGGGCGTTGTCGCGTAGCGTTGAGCGACGCTTACTTTCTTCGAGGGCTTGCATCCACAGGGCTTCGGCGATGTAGGCGATGAATTCGGGCAGGCGGTGCAGGGCGGCGCGTCCTGCGTCCAATCTTGCGGAGAGGATTTTCCACCAGGCGTCGAGCATGGGGTTGCCAAACGATGCTCGGTGGTCAGCGATGAAAGCTATTTCACCGAAGCCTTGACAGCGCTGTACGACAAGATTGGCGGCTCTGATCGGTATCGCAGCCGTGCCATTCTGTGAGCGATTACAAACTGCCATTCAGCGATTCTAGCGCATCAATTTCCTGCTGCAGTCGATTGGCAGTCAATTTATTGAATGTAGCGATGGCAATGCAAACGAAGGAAAACACCCCGATTATCGCCAAGACCCCTTCCCGGTGGAGTATTATCGAAGCACGAGCCCAAGCCAGGCGGCAAATTGCCGGCCGTTCTTGAAGTCATGTGCGTTACCGGATGTAGACCGTGGCGAGGATTTTCAAATCGCCAGGTCGTTTCCTGCATTTCTGGACGGCCTGGTACCATCAGCCACGTTCGACCGGACCTAACGATCGTTCGAGCAATCTCATTTGCAAGGAGGGCGAAAATGACGAAAGGGAAGAGTCGGGCGTTCAGGCGTCCGCTAATGGGTTAGATGCAAGCCGTGACAACCATCACCGTACGCC
>Ga0210393_10002098_pt1 | contig 16597 bp, 11 predicted proteins | sample IncBWC27OmetaG_FD_160068 | JGI IMG/M metagenome (GOLD analysis project Ga0210393, IMG submission 160068) | Forest soil microbial communities from Barre Woods Harvard Forest LTER site, Petersham, Massachusetts, United States - Inc-BW-C-27-O ... | reverse complement strand
TGGTAGGTAAACGCACTTCCACTCGCCTGGAGGAGTGGCCCAGCAGCAGGCGGCAGAGCGCCGAAGAACAAGTCCGTCGCTAATCCTGTGACTTGGATTTGATCCGCTTGCTTGTTCCAGCTCTCACGGCCGCCAAACTCTACGTCAAATCGGTCGGCAATATGAACCGTAAAATCGCCAAAGGCCGCATGTTCTTCAAACGTTTGAGTCGTATCGTTAACTATGTAAAACGGAAACTCCATCGCGCCTGTCGTTGGATTGGCGCCATAGAAACCGCTGGCGGTAGGTCGACCTTCTTCGTGGGTGTAAAACCCCCCGATGCGCCAATCGAGCCAATGTCCGATGGAAGAGCTAATTCGAAGCTCCTCAGTGGGTTTTCTGGTCCTTTCGTGACCGAAATATGGTACGCCGTCAATTCCATTGGGATTAGCACCGGGCGGGAGCTGGTTATAACAGTAGAAGTTGCTCGCCGGATTTGGCTGTTGCTGGCACGCATAAGCGGTTGAGCCGAAAGCGGTGGTTGAGTCGCCCCAGTTTGTCAGCGAATTGACCACGTAACCTGTCACAGAAACGATGTCGAACCCGGCCACCTTCCAGTCGAAAGTCGCCGAGTAAAGTTGGTCCTGCGTCGTATAGCCGGTGGTACCCGGCAAGCTGTGCAGGCCCAGATCGGTGTATAGCGACTGTCCTGTGGGAGTCGAATCGTACTGAGACGAGTTACCTTGAGCCTGCTGGACCAGCGCAGAGAGTTTCAAGGACAAATTGTCCGACGGTCGCCATAGTGCAGCGAAATGCCCGCCGTAGACATCGGCGGAATTGAAGTTATTCTGTCCAGTCGTCAGATCATCGATGTAGCCGGGATCGCGCCGATCAAATCCACTCACTCGTAGGGCGAATGAGTCCGACACAGGGATGTTGACCGCCCCACGAACCGCATATCCGAGCCCGCCTCCTGGTATATCGACGCCGCTGACTTGTACGCGGCCACTTAAACCCTGGGTGGACGGATCGGCAGTCACATACTTGATGAGTCCACCCAGACTGTCTGCACCATAGAGCGTGCCCTGTGGTCCTTTTAGGACTTCAATACGGGCGAGATCGCTGGGATCGAGATCCGGAGAGGTAAACCCACCGAGGGACCGAGCCACGCTAGACGCGGCGGGTACATCATCAATGACGGTTGCCACGATGGGATTTTGGTTACTGCCTGCGCTGAGACCGCGTATGGTGATGTAATCCTCTCCCCCGAAACCTTGGGAGCCAGCTACATTCAGTCCCGGTACAGAATCGAAGTAGTCCAATAATGAATTCTGGCCGTTTTCGGCAAGCGCCTGCGGGTCAAGAACGGTGATGGATTCTGGCACGTCCTGCAGGCGCTCGGTTTTTTTCCGTGCGGTGACAACGATCTCTGTCAGTGGCGGTGAATTCTGGGAGCTGCCTGATGAGCTCTCAAAATCACTGCCTACGGTAGAAGATCTTTGAGGAACTCCTTGATTCGCCTGAGCCAGGCGAAAGTTGTCCCAGAAGCTTTTCTTGCCCTCCTGTTGGTTTGGATCCCCAGCAGTCACGCCGGACGATTGCGAGGAACCAGATGGGCTCGGCAACTCCGTTTGACGGACCGCGGCGCTACTGAGACTCATGACCGCGATGGTGTGATCGTTCACGATCTTGTATGTCAGTTTGCTCGGCTCGAGGAGAGTCTTTAGCGCGTCGGTGACGGGCATGTCACCCTTCACGGGGCCGACGAAGGCGCTGGCGCCCGGGGTATCGCTGAAACGAGCGATTTGCAGGCCGGTCTGCTGTGCCAGATCCTTGAGCGCGGCATCGAGCTGCTGACGCGGAATGTCCAGCTGATAAGTCTGTGCGACGGCCTGTGCGGCCGCGGGAATGACGGTGCCGGCCACGGCCAGCATCAACGACAGAAGTCCGACTTTCACGATTGTTCTCCCCGCGCGTTTGAACGATAGGTATGCGCGCGGAGGTAAGACCGTGTCAGCGGGAAAGTTGGGCCCCCCTGTCATGGAGATTTCAATGCAGCGGTCTACTATTTGGCTCTGTCGACGTCGATGGTGATGTCTGCGCCGTCGGTGCGGGAAACATGCACGCGGGCTACCGACTGGATGAACGCGGCGAAGGACTCCGGATCCGCGGCGTTGAAGACGCCGCTTATGGGGCGGCTCGCGAGCTCCTGATCGTTGACGACGATCTGGATGCGGTTGTAGCGGTTGAATTGGCGAATCGCATCGGCGAGGGGTGTGTTTTCAAACACCAGTCGACCGTCGGCCCAGGCGAGCATGCGGCCGCTGTCCACTACCCTCACCGGCTCGGCGCTACCCGATGCGGGAACGGTCACTTGCTGATTGGCGGTGAGAAGGATTTCAGGCGCGGAGCCGGTCAACGTTTGAGGGGCCGCGGATTGCCCAGCGCGCTGGGTAGGTTCATTGCCTGAAGCGGCCGGCGAGAGCTTGTCTTGAAGCTCCGCGCTGCCCACCGCGGTTGAGTGAACCGGGGTCGCGCCGGCATGCACGGAAAGCACTGCGACCTTCCCCTCGGAGACCGTGACGACAACCGACTCGCTGCGCCGCTCCACGGCGAACGCGGTACCGACCGCGCGGACCATGGTGTCGTTCGCTTCTACCAAGAACGGGCGCTCACTGTTTTTCGCGACATGAAATAGTGCTCGCCCGTGGTCGAGGTACACACGGCGGGCGTGATCTTCGTATTTCACACGGAGGAGTGTCTCGGGATCGACCTGAACGACGCTGCCGTCGGATAGCGCCACTTCACGGCGCTCGCCGCGGTCGGTTTGGATGGTCCGCCCGCGCGAATCCATCAGCCACATCGAAGCGATGCCCGTCCCGACGATGAGCATCGCGGCCACGGCCCACAGGAGTGGCCGGCTCCTGCGCCGCGTCGGCGTGTTGCGCTTCATCTCTGGACGGGGCTGGGATGTGGGCAGCGTCACGACGGTTTCATTCTCGTCGCGTGCTCCGTCGACGGGAATTCCGGACCAGCGCTGGAACTGCTCGAGCGCACCATGCACCTGTGCCACGTGGAGCATTTCGGCGACGTGAACCGGGGATTCGCGTAGCCAGTCCACGTACTGCTCGCGCTCCGCGCGCGACACATCGCGCTGTAGCGCCACCCACCATTCGGCGGCTTCCTCTGCCGCGCGCTTGCGTCGATCACTCGCGTCCATCGGTGATTCCTTTGAGTAGGTCGGCATCCAACCGCTCGCGCAGGGTGGTGTAGCTCTTGGCGAGCGTGCGCTTCACACTGCGTTCGGTGGTGCCGATTTTCTCGGCGATCTGCATTCGAGTTAAGCCTTCGTAAAACTGTAACTTCAGCACTTCTCGCTGCCGGGGGGCGAGGGTCAGCAACGCTCGCTCGACTTCGTGCTGCAATTTGACTTGAGTCGCCTCGTCTTCTGCTCTGTCGCTGATCGAGAGCTCCGCGAGCCACTTCGATTCATGCGGGCGGACGTAGCGACCGCGGATTGCCCACTCGGCGGCGACGTTGGTCGCCATTTTGTAGAGATAGGCCTGGGGGTTTTCGATCAGCTCGGTGCGCTGGTAGCGCATCAGGCGCAGGAACACCTCCTGCGCGACGTCATCCAAGTCCGACGCGGGGATGGCGCCCTTGCCGGTCAGGAACTTGCGTAGGGGCACGCGCCACTGTCGAAACCAGTGGACCAACCGGCTTTTGCTGTTGGGATCACTCATCGATGGGAGTATGACCGGGTCAGGCGGGTGGTTGGACCCCCCCGGAACTGTGATTTTGGCTGGTTTGTCAAAATTCACAGGGCGCGGCGCCTTGGCCTGCTAATGCATCAACGTTAAGGAAAACGACACGCGCCGGATGGGCAGCGTTCAGCGTGCCTCGATGCAACGCATCAGCAGGTGAATCCGATCTCGGCCGCCAAGATCAGCTGCGTTGTTATGTGATCGAAACGCCAGTGTCAGGTCCGTGGGAACGGGTGAGGTAAGGGTGAGTCGCAGGGTGCGTAGCTCTCGATGAGCGCCCGTCAAGGGATCTGGATGAAAGTTGAGCACGGTTCCGGCGGGCACCGACCCGATGAGTTCCGCTTCGAGCCGAGAGGTCAAGAAGCCGTGGTTGATGATTTCAATGAACAATACTGACGGTGTTCCGCAGGAAGGCGGTTGGGGCAGTGATCCGGACAGGGCGACGCTGATTCTCGCCTCCGGATTGATCGTTATGATGATTGCAGGTTCCTCCGGAGGAGAGGGAGAATCAGCTAAACGCTTGTGGTCCTGGGCGTGGGCATATCCTGAAGCCGCGAGCAGGACAATCGCTGATCCGGTGGCGAACCGTCGCACGCGACCTCGTACACCTCGGCAGCCAGCGCTGCGGTCGATTTCCTGAGTCGCGTTGTTGTTCATGGGCGTATTTGAAACCATGGTTGAGGGCTATCTTCCCAGCGGGCAGACCAGCGGGATGGCCTCGCGCTTGTTGCGACGGTAAAATCGAAAATCGCCGTCGATAGTGACGATGCTGTGTTTAAGATTTATCTCGCTCAATCTGATGAGGCACAGGTCGGCAAGATCCGGTTTTCGGTCGGCATAGCGTTTCGCCAGTGCCTCAAGCTGCGGCAGGTGATCGTTGCAGTCGAAGGCAAGCGTCACTAATTGCTGGTTGATGAGTTTGAGTACCGTAGAGCAGCTGCCTAGATGGAAGGCCGTTTCGGACAGGACAGCCTCGCACGTGAGTAAGGGCTCGGCGAATTCCTTGGCAACGCTCACAGCCCATTCATGGTGGCGGTCATTGAGGCTGACGAACGCCACCAGAAATCCCGTATCGGCGATTCCTCTCACGGCAGTGTCCTTAGGAGCGGGAATAACCCTTACGCTGCGATAGGTCGCGTGGGAGGTCGCGAATACTGCCGGCCGATTTCATGAAAGGCCGATCTGGTGCGCCTTGGCGTGCCTTCTCCAGTTGATCCTTAATAATTTGGCTCTGCGAGAGACCTCGGGTTCGAGCAACGTCCTGCAGCCAATTCGCAAGATCTTCAGGTAGGCGCACTGTGACTGTATGACTCATATGGCAAAAGTGTATTCGGCCGATCACCGAGTGTCAAGTTGCGAAATCCTCTCGCAACCGTGCGGGACAACTATCAAACCAAAACCAGCTTGCTCGGCTGTGTTATACCCTCAAATAGGTGAAATACGTCTCATCCTTAATCGCCCAAAACGGCGAAAGGCGTAAAGAGCCGTCGTTTGTGTCGACGTGCCACTCAGCACTTCCCTGGCCTTGCTGCTTGGCCGCCAGTAGCTGTGCGCGGGTCACCTTCGGTGTGTCATCGCTGATTGCAAACAGCACCAAGGGCCCGTATGCGAGCGCTACGAGATCTGGGTGTTGCGGGTCCGCCGCCTTGAGTTCCAAGCGGCGCGGCAGCTCCAGTTCGATCCGATCGCCAGACTTCCATTCGCGCTGAATCGTCGCAAATGTCCCGCTGCGCACCGGATCTGAGATCGGTTTCCCATTAATCCTTACGGCAGGTTGTTGAGCCCACCCGGGAATTCTCAAGCGGACTGAGAAGCGCGCCGATCGGGATGCGGCAACCTCAAAAACAATACGGTCATCAAGAGGGTACTGCCCAGACTGCGTCAATGAGAGTTTCGCGCCGCCCTGTTCCCATCGCACCGTCGACGGTATAAACAGATTGACATACACACCCTGCTGATCTCGAAAATAAGTGCTGATGTGGTAGTCAGTCGCCAATTGGGGCAGGGTGCCTGAGCAGCAGGGCCAAACCTCCTGGCCGCCGTAAAAGCTTAGGTAGGTCTTATGCGCATGATCGAAATAGTTTGAATAATAGAACGCGTCGCCGTTCGAATGCAGCGGCTTCATACCCAGTGCCGCGTTATACATTACTCGCTCCATACTATCGCCGTATTGCGGGTTCTGGGTAATGCGCAGCAGATACCTGGTGAGTCTAAAATGCGCGTAAGAGCCGCATCCTGTTTCGAAGGATACTTCCTTTTGTAACAGACTATCGCCAAGCGAATTGATAGCAGGAATGTGCACCTTCTCGCCCGTTTCTGGATCCGAATAGTCGACTACCGGCCGCGGTATGAAATGCTCTGAAGGCCCCCAGCCGCCAGTTGCAAAGCTCTGCGCTTCGACGAATGCAAAGCCATTCTTGGCGGCTCGCAAACATGTCTCGTCCCCGAGCACAAGGTATGCCTTGGCGGCGGAACACAACGCACTCACGTGGCCATAGGCGTGGCGGGTCGGCAAAGCATTCTCGCCGCGCGCCAGCGCATCGAGAAACTCCCGATGCAAATACTGCTTGGCAAGCTGCAGATGCTTATCGGGCGCACCCTGCTGCCACGCGGTAAATTGGTTGTCTGACGACATGAACCCCCAATCGATTCCTGGCTCCACATCAACAATCTTCTGCGGAAAATGCGGCATCGCGATGTCGGTGAGCCGAGCGAGCACCTCGAGAGCTGCGGGATCGTGCGCAAGTGCATGCGCGTCCGCCAACCCACCGACCAGCAACATGTATGTGTAGGACCCTTCGGTATCAGCGCCGAGTTTGCCGTTAGAGTAGTCTTCGTAAAATTTGCCGCTCGGTTCTATTGTTCCCGCAAAGCTTCGGACGAGGCGATGGATCTTCTCCTTTGTCTTTTCATCCCGCGTTATTGCGTAGTACCGCGATAGCGCCGATACCCATTGACCCAATGTATGCCCGGGGTCGCGCCCGTTGGAGCTGTACCATCCGCCGAGTTCGAAGCCGGGCGCTGGGAAGCCACCGCGCAAGCGGAACGGACGCAATAGACTGTCCTCATCAAGCCCCATCAAAATAGCGTGCGTTTGCTCCAGTTGAGCCTGATGCAATCCGGGCTGGAATTGCACTTCGCTGTATTGAAACTCCTTGAGCGGGTCGCCATGCTCAAACATGCGATCGGGCGTGGCAGCCATGCTCAATGCCTTTCCACCCGACACAATCGCGGCGACACCGGCGGCACCGATCTTTACGAACTCGCGGCGCGTGAGTTCTGGTAAATCGTTTTTGAAAGTCATTGGCTCCTCCAGTCGCACTACCGGAACTCCGCCTGAAAGGTCGGCTGCATTGCCACTCGTTGCTGTTTGTCGGTTGAGTGCGTCCGGTAACGATGACATGTATGGCCGATCCTTCTTTTTCACGGCGACTGCCGGGCGCGTGAGTTTCTATGCCCTTTGACGCACGGAGGTATCGTGCGCTTATTGGGACGACTAGTCAAGATCTGAGATATCAGATCTTAGTTGAATGGACCTGTCTTGAGTAAATCCCGGAACTGGCATCCGTTTGGAGAGGTTTTGTATACTTAATGTCTCAGATCTGCCATATCAGTGGAGCATCGGCAATCGGCAGCAACGCTATGAAGATCATACAGCGCCCAAAGTCGCTCACCAGCATCGTCATAGAGCGACTGCGCGAGTCGATCATTGACGGCACCATCGGCTTGGGCGCGCTGTTATCCGAGAAGCAAGTGGCCGAGTCCTTGGGTACGAGCAAGACTCCCGTCAGAGAGGCATTTGGCTACCTGCAATCTTTCGGATTGATCGACGTTTTGCCGCAGAAAGGCGGGGTCGTGTTTCAGCCGAGCCCGCAGGACGTACGCGACCTATGCGATGTGCGCTTTCAGCTCGAAAGCCTCGCCCTACGCACCTCCATCGAGCATGATGCGGCCGGCTTGGTTGACGAGCTGTCGCGGATCATCGCAAAGATGGTCGACGTCTACGATGTTGCCAAGCCGATGGCGTATCAGAAACTGGATAGCGAGTTGCATCTCTCGTTCTTTAAGCACTGTGGCAACAAGTTGTTTGCCGATGCATATGAGCTGTTTCGGCCCAGGATTTGCGCGTTACGGACGCATCTTTCCACGCCACAGCCGAATCTGTTGAATCGGTCCCTCGAGGAGCACAAGATGATGCTCAAGCTTGCGAAGAAACGCGACGTGCGACGGATAACGCTGCTTCTCGAGGAGCACATCAATCGGACGCGGAAGTGCCATTCGGAGATTTTGGAGAAGACCAACTCGGTACCTAGATCCGCTTGATACAGCGACTCGTAAGTACTATGCCATGAGGCGCGCTCGCCCAGGGGTGGGCGAGCGTATGCCTGTTTTGGCGGTTAGAAATTTCGACTGATGCTGAGCCCGATCGTGCGTGGCTGAATGACACTAGAATTATTCTCATATATGTTGCCGACAGAACTCGCTCCGCCGAAAGACAAGATTCCTCGAGCATTGTTCACGTTGTTGGCATACAGATTGACACGAAGGGTGTCGTAGCGAACTCCGGCCAGCAAGTTGAGCGTCCTATACGCGGGAAAAATCGTGCGCGGCGAGGGCGACTGCCCCGGCCCGGGTGCACCTACAAACTCATTAGGTCGCGACCCTACGTAGTTGAACCCGCCTCCAAGAAAGCCTATCCAGTTGGTGGTCAAGCGAATGTCCTGAGTGGCGGTGAATCCTCCCGAAAAGCGCATGCTATACGGTAGCTGAGTGCCCTTTACTCCATAAATCGTAGATATGGCAGGCAGGTCCTGAGTCAAAACCGCATCGTCATAGGATCCCTGAGCCGTAATGGTTAGTCCCTGCAACGGATGCGCTTCGATCGAAAACTCTGCTCCCTCACTCTTGGCGTTACCGGCATTTACAGTATACGGAGCAAATATGCTACTACCTCCGGCCAGATAGACTGTTTTCCCAACGCCAGTCTGGAAATCCTTCCAATCAATATAGTAAACAGCCGCATCGACACTCAGCCTACGATCGAGCAGGTCACTTTTGATGCCGAGTTCGTAATTCGTAGTCTTGTCGGGCGCATAACTTGCGGGAATTCCAGCGTCCTCCGGTATGCCATTCACTACATTGTAACTGCCGATTCGATAACCTGACGCAATACGAGTATAGATCATCAGATTGGGCGTGACTTTGAAGCGGGGTGCCACTTGGTAAGTGAATGCGCTTCCGCTATTTTCATGGTACGCCCCAAGTTCTGGCGGCACTACACTATCAAACAAATAAACTGCTGTTCCAACAGCTCGAAATTGGTCGGCCTGCTTATTCCAACTTTCCCGGCCGCCAAACTCGATGTCGAATCGATCGGTAAAATGAGCCGTGGCGTCACCAAAGACCGCGTATTCCTGAAACGTTTGGGTCGGATCTGTAACGGAGTACAGAGGGCCCTGAATCGCACCGGTCGCAGGATTCGCCGCAAAGAAGCCAGTGGAGGTGGGTACGCCTTCTTCGTGCGTGTAAAATCCTCCCAAACGCCAGTCGAGCCAGCGTCCGATAGATGACCCGATTCGAATCTCCTGAGAGGGTTTGTGCGTAGTAACGTGACCTGTAAATTCTGACCCGGCGTACGCGTTTGGATTGGCGCCGGCAGGTAGTGGCGGGTTTCCACAATAGTAGGGATTGGGCTGACCCGACGAGAGAAACGGGTTTGGATATCTCGGACAATAATAGGCGAGATACCCGAGACCCACAGTTTGATCAACCGCGTCTCTCAAGGAATTGACGACGTACCCGGTCACCGAAACGATTTCCAGACCCGCCACCTTCCAGTTAACGGTAGCCGAGTAAAGTTGGTCCTGACTCGTAGAATGGGGAGCGCTCGGTAAGCTATGCAAGTCGAGATCGCTGTAGGTGGATTGCCCTGAGTTGTTCGAATCGAAAATAGACGAATTAGCCTGAATCTGCTGTACCAGCGCAGATAGCTTCACGGAAAAATTGTCCGACGGCCTCCAGAGTGCGGCCAGATGGCCGCCATAGACGTCCGTGGTGTTGAAGTTGTTCTGCCCTGTCGTCAGGTCATCGATATAACCGGGATCGCGCCGGTCAAATCCACTGATCCGTACGGCGAAGGCTTCCGAGACGGGAATATTCACGGCACCGCGCACCGCGTAGCCAAGGCCACCCCCGGGGATGTCGACACCGGTCACTTGAACCCGGCCGCTCAAACTTTGAGTGGACGGATCCGCGGTTACGTACTTTATCAAGCCACCCAGACTGTCTGCGCCGTAGAGTGTTCCTTGGGGCCCTTTCAGTACTTCGATTCGAGCGAGATCACTTGGGTCGAGATCTGGTGACGTGTATCCCCCTTGACTTCGCTGCAAGCTCGACGCGACCGGCACATCATCAATGACGGTCGCTACGATGGGATTCTGGTTCGCGCCCGCGCTAAGACCCCGGATGGTAATGTAATCCGTTCCTGGGAGACCACCTGCGTTGGCCGCTACGTTCAAGCCTGGCACTGAGTCAAAATAGTCCAGCAGGCTATTCTGCCCATTTTCGGCCAGCGTCTGTGGGTCGAGTACGGTGATCGATATCGGCACGTCCTGGAGGCGTTCGAACTTCTTCTGGGCGGTGACTACGATCTCGCTGAGCCGCGATTCCGTCTCGTTGATCTTCGCGTCGCTGGCTGGTTCCGTCTGTGCTGTGGAGTTATCTTGATGCGCCACCACCGCCGTAGATTGCGCCAGTCGAATTCGCTGCTTGGATTCTGAATCAGCGTCGCCCGCGTTTCCAACGGACGAGCCTTGGCCAACGATATCGGATTCAGTGGAGATCGCATTGGTTCCGTAGGGCGCTGGGACGATGGTCACGCTGTCCGTGCCCAAGAATCGATATGACAGCCCGGTGCCGCGGAGTAGCTGAGTCAGTGCCTCTGGAATGGTCAGATCGCCTTTCGCTCCCGCGGTGTGAATATTTGCCACGAGTTCGGAGCGGTATATCACCTGGAAACCTCGACCGGCAGCAAGGGCTTGCAGCGCAGGCGCGAGGCCCTGTTCCGGTATTTCAGTGGTTTTGCGCACGGCAGCCTCGACCTCGTCGGCAGTGCAGAGGCCGATGAACGACAGGCAAACAACAGCAGCGATGACAGTCAGACGCATGAATTCCCTTCCCCCTCTTGCGAGGTTTTTTATGACTGTCTGCCAATACGGCGACAGCTTCATGATGGGAAAGAGCGTTGCGTCGACGATAGTGAATACCTGCGAGCGATATTTTCTTGTGTGTCGCGGCTATCGCTTGGAGACGTGGATCTGGCGCTCGGACTCTTCGACGTTGAGTTCGGGTTGAGCACGCAGGAACCGAATCAAAAGCGCTGGGTCTGATGATGAAAAGACACCGCTTATATGAAAATTCGATATTTGCGGATCATCGACGACGAGGCGCCGGGCATTGTAGCGATTGAACTCCGCCGCGACGTCTTCGAGACTGGCGGAATCGAATATTAGATTGTGTTGCGTCCAGGCCGTGGCATTCGTGGCATTGACCGACTTGGCTTTTGAAACCGCGCCGGATGAGACGGTCACCTGTTCACCGGCGGCCAGCAGTACTGCGCTTTGAGGAGCGGTCGATGAGCCCCCTGCAGCGGCATCTATCCCCAGAGTCTTGGCCCCGGGTAGGTCGACATTTCTCGGCAGCACGGACACTCGCCCTTCAACAACCGTCACCACCGTGGAGGCGCCGTTCTGTAAGACATCGAATTGTGTCCCGACCGCACGAACTTGGGTGCCAGCCGCGTGGACGATGAAAGGACGAGCTGGATTCTTGGCAACGTGAAATAGCGCTTGGCCCTCGATCATATCGACACCCCGCTCGGCGGCCTCGAATCTGACGCGGATCCGACTACGGGCGTTCAACTCGACGATCGACCCGTCCGACAGCGTAATCGAACGCTGTTCGCCGACGCCCGTGGCGTAGGTATCACGGGTCGAGTAGATGGCCGCGACTGCGAACAGTGCCACTGTTGCGGCAATTCCGATGCCAATCTTCCATGGAAATTTGCGTTGTGCCACGCTCGAGCGATGTTTGGGCGGCGCATGGAGCCGTGGCGAATCGTCTTTCGTGGGAAGAGGCACGATGTTTCCGACACTCTTGGCACGCGAGAGAAGTGCTTCCGAACTCAACCCTTCGATAGCGTCAACGGTCTGGATATCGTCCCAGACAGAGTTCATCTCGAGATAGGCGCGAACATGGAGGGGCGACTGGCGGAGCCATTGATCGAAACGCGCCCTTTCAGCCGGATCGAGACTCTCGGTGCGATGCTTGATCAGCCACTCGCTCGCTTCTTCGTAGATCTGCATGTTCATGGCTCGCTTGCCCCTAGTTGCAGCCGGCAGTGAAGAAGTGCCTTCGCCAGATACTTTGCCGCATTCGCTCGCGAGAAGCCCAATTTCTCGGCGATGGCCTCCAGTGTCCAGCCGTCCCGTCGATGAAGCAATAATACGGCCTGCGCATTGGGTGGGAGTTGCTCGATGGCGCTGTGGAGTCTCGCGATTCGCTGATCGAGTTCCGCCCGATGCGAGGGGTCGGTCTCCGGCCCAGATTCGATTTGGTCGATGAGCGCCGTAATCTCAACAGATTCAGGAATAGCGGCGCGGCGCATCACATGTTGGTGCAGTACATGGAAAGCGACCATGAATAGATACGATTCGGGGCTTCTGATCGTTTCGAGATGTTCGATCCTGAGCATGCGGAGGAAGACTTCCTGGGCAAGGTCGTTGGCGTCCACCGCGCGATCTCGAAGTCGCGAAGCGAGAAAACGGCGCAAGCGTTCGCCGTGTCGACGTTCAATGTCGGCCACATAGGTTTTCTTTTCACTGTCGCGCAAGTGCTTATCCAGGAAGCGCACGGGGCCCTATATATAAAGAGAGGATTCTGGAGGAAAACGACTACTGGCGGGTGTCGATGAAAGCCGGCAGATTGCCTAAGTATCTGATTTAGATAAGCATTAATGTCCCAAAGAATCTGCCGGCTGCAGAGAATGGGGGGTTATGCCTAGGCATATACACGCCTCCGATCGAAACGCAGATTCCGCAACCACGGGTATCCTTACGCGAGCGATCCGCCTGATCCAGCGACTCGCAAGTGCTATGTCATGAGGCGCGCTCGCCCAGCGGCGGGCGAGCGCATACCTCATTTGGGGGTTAGAAATTCCGACTGATACTCAACCCAACCGTGCGGGGCTGGATGACACTGGAAACATCCTCATAAGGATTACCAACAGAACTCGCACCGCCGAACGACAAAATCCCGCGGGCATTGGTCACGTTGTTGACGTAAATATTCACACGAAGCAAGTCGTGACGAGCTCCAGCCAGTAGGTTGATTGTCCTGTAAGCAGGAAAAATCGTACGCGGCGAGGGAGCCTGTCCCGGCCCGGGTGCACCTACAAACTCAAAGGGTCGGGAACCTACGTAGTTAAATCCACCTCCTACAGAACCTATCCAGGTGTTCGTCAAGCGAATGTCCTGTCTGGCGGTGAGCCCTCCCGAGAAGCGCATGCTATAGGGCAATTGAGTACCTTTCACTCCGTAAACGGTAGACGCATCCGGTAGGTCTTGGGTCAAAACGGCATCATCATAGGATCCCTGAGCCGTAATCGTTAGTCCCTCTAAGGGATGCGCCTCCAGTGACATTTCCACACCTTCGCTCTTGGCGTTGCCCGCGTTTACTGTATAGCCGATAAAGTCGGTGGCGCCTGCCGGTAGATATACCGTCTTTCCGACGCTGGTCTGGAAATCCTTCCAATCAATATAGTAAACAGCCGCATCTAGGGTAAGCCTGCGATCAAACAGATTGGTCTTAACGCCGAGCTCGTAGTTAGTGGTCTTGTCTGGCGCGTAACCAGCGGGAATTTGGCCGGAGACTGGCAGGCCATTCAACACATTGTAACCGCCGATGCGATAACCTGACGCCACACGCGCGTAGACCATCATGTCCGGAGTTATTTTGAAACGCGGTGCCAATTGGTAGGTGAACGCGTTCCCGCTGTATTCATGATACGTCCCAAGATCGGGCTTAGGGGGAACCACTTGATCGAACAGATACACTCCAGGACCATAAGCAAAAGTTTGATCCGCCTGCTTGTTCCGGCTTTCGCGACCCCCCATCTCAATATCAAACCGATCGGTGATGTGAACTGTGGCGTCGCCAAAAAAGGCGTATTCCCAAAACGTTTCGGTGGGGTCGGTACCGGCATACAGAACACTTTGAACCGCGCCCGTCACTGGATTAGCCGAATAGATACCGGAGGCGTTGGGTACGCCTTCTTCGTGCGTGTAAAATCCTCCCAATCGCCAATCGAACCATTGCCCAATGGTCGAACCGATTCGAAATTCCTGCGTCGGTTTGTGCGTACTGATGTCCGCTAAAAATGGCGCCCCGGCGTACGCATTGGGGTTAGCCCCGGGAGGCAGCCCATTACCGCAATAGTAGGAATTGGGTTGACCCGAAGGGAGAAACGGATTTGGATATATCGGACAATAATAGGCTTGATAGCCGAGGCCAGTAGTTATATCCACCGACGGCCTGACGGAATTGACTACGTACCCGGTGACGGAAACGATGTTGAGACCCGCCACTTTCCAGTTGATGGTAGCTGTGTACAGTTGGTCCTGGTTCGTGTAAGCGGTCGTACCGGGCAAGCTGTGGAGGCCGAGATCACTGTAGTCGGATTGCCCCGAATTGTTCGAATCGAAAGTAGATGTCTCACCTGCTGTCTGCTGCACGAGGGCGGAGAGCTTCAATGAAAAATTGTCCGAGGGCCGCCAAAAGGCAGCCAAGTGACCGCCGTAGACATCCGTCGTATTGAAGTTGTCCCGTCCCGTCGTCAGATCATCGATGTACCCCGGATCGCGCCGTTCGAATCCGCTCACTCTAAAGGCCAGCGTGTCGGACACGGGAATATTCACGGCGCCACGTACTGCGTAGCCAAGGCTGCCGCCGGGAATGTCGACGCCGCTTACCTGTACTCGGCCGCTCAGACTTTCGGTGGACGGGTCCGCGGTCACATACTTCATCAATCCGCCCAGACTGTCGGCGCCGTAAAGCGTCCCTTGCGGCCCTTTAAGAATTTCAATGCGAGCGAGATCGCTTGGGTCAAGGTCCGGTGAGGTGAGTCCCCCTAGACTTCGCGACACGCTCGCCGCGACGGGCACATCATCAATAGTGGTCGCCACAATTGGATTCTGAAAAGCGCCCGCGCTAAGGCCCCGGATGGTAATGAAATCCGCTCCAGGGTAACCAGTTGCGTTTGCCGCCACGTTCAGGCCCGGCACTGAGTCAAAATAGTCCAGCAGGCTATTCTGCCCCTTTTCGGCAAGCGCCTGCGGGTCGAGTACGGTAATTGACATCGGCACGTCCTGGAGACGCTCGGTCTTTTTTTGCGCTGTTACAACGATTTCACTGAGCCGAGACTCCGGAGCGTTATTCTTCGAATCGCTGGTCGCTTCGGTCTTTGTGCCCGAGGCACCTTGATCCGGTGGCGTGGTTTGTGCCAGTCGAATACGCTTGTTCGACGCTTCATCGCCGGGGCTCTTATCTGGAACCGGGGAGCTGGAGGCAACGACATCGGATTCACCCGCGGTACTTGCACTCGAACCGTGAACCGCTGGAACCAAGGCGATGGAGTGGTCATCGACGTACTGGGGCGCAAGTCCGCTTCCGGAGAGCAGCACGTGCAAGCCTTGATCGGTGGAGAGCCACCCATTGACAGCCTGCATGTTCTTGTCGCGGACATTTTCGGCGGCCACCATGATCTGAACGTGCGCTTGCGCGGCGAAGTCCCTGACGGCATCGGATCCGTCTTCGGCCGGCACACTGAACTGATGCATCTCGGATGCGAATGCCGGCAAGGAGCCGGCAGCGGCAAAAACTGCGGCGATTATCAGATCAAGCAAGCGGCGCCGTGCCCTTCTCAGAGTCATCTTCAATCTCCCCTTTCGCGCTCGTTGTGTGCGCGTTCGGGAAGGGGATGAACGAGAACGGTGATCTCCCCCAGTGGGTCACGATATATTCACTGATTGGGAATGGGTCGTAGATGAATGCCGTCGCTCTCTTCGGTGCTCTCGACGGCGAGGGCCGCTGCCACGGTCCTTGCGAAGCTCGCAGGGTCACTGGCGCGAAAGAGGCCGACGACCGGGCGATCGCGCAGCGATGGATCATCGATCAGAATCGGCTTTTCGTTGTGGCGGTTCATTTCCGCGACAGCGACGCTCAAGCGTTCGCCGGCGAAGTCGACCATGCCGTCGCGCCAGGCGAGATGCCGCTCGGCCTCAATGGGGGCGACGGCTGCTATGCGCATGGGCTCCGCTGTGCCCATGGTGGCTTGATGATTCGCCGTCACGCGGCGCACGCTGCCGCTGGCATCGTCGCGAATCTCGACCACCCCTTCCGTGACGATGACATCGACCCGACTGCCGAGCTTACGAACCGAGAAAACGGTACCGACGGCCCGCACGGAAACCTTGTCGGCGCGTACGATGAACGGGCGTTTGGCATCCTTGGCCACCTCGAATAGTCCCTCACCGGTGGATAGCTCTACTACGCGCAATGTCTTGTCGAACCGCACCGTCGCTTCGGTGGCGGTGTTGAGCACCATCTGCGAGCCATCTTGCAGTGTTACCCGGCGGATCTCCCCTACCTGGCTTACATAGCGGCCTTGATGGCGCTCGAACCACCATGCACCGCCGGCGAGCACCGCCAGGGAGGTCAATCCAGCGGCAAGGAGTGAACGACGGCTTGTCATTTGTTGGCCGAAATCCCGATTGATTCGGGAAGGCACAGGAGGGGCT
>Ga0210393_10002097_pt1 | contig 16599 bp, 9 predicted proteins | sample IncBWC27OmetaG_FD_160068 | JGI IMG/M metagenome (GOLD analysis project Ga0210393, IMG submission 160068) | Forest soil microbial communities from Barre Woods Harvard Forest LTER site, Petersham, Massachusetts, United States - Inc-BW-C-27-O ... | reverse complement strand
GGATTCCGGCTGCTGCCCGGCGCGTGCACCTGATCGGCGTCGGCGGCACCGCGATGGCTGCCCTGGCCGGAATGCTGGTCGAGCGCGGCTTGTCGGTCACGGGCTCCGACAATCAGCTTTACGAGCCGACGGCGTCGCTCTTAAGAAATTCGCGGGTCGGATTGATGACGGGATTCTCGCCGGCGAACCTTTCGCCCCCGCCCGACCTGGTGGTGGTGGGCAATGCGATCGTGCCGGGTAATCCTGAAGCCGTCGCGCTGCTGGCATCGCCGATTCCATATCTCTCGATGCCCGAAGCGCTGTGGCATTTTTTTCTGAATGGCCGGCGGGTGCTGATGGTTGCCGGGACGCATGGCAAGACTACTTCGACGTCGATGATGGCCCATGTGCTCGAGGCGTCGGGGCGCGATCCGTCGATGCTGGTGGGAGGCGTCGCGGTTGATTTCGGATCGAACTACCGGCTCGGCAGCGGCGCCGATTTTGTGATCGAAGGCGACGAGTATGACACGGCGTTTTTCGACAAGGGACCGAAGTTTCTGCATTACCGGGCCACGGGCGCGATTATCACGGCGGTGGAATTCGATCACGCCGACATCTATCGCGATCTCGATCACGTGAAGTCGAGCTTTCGCGCGCTGGTCGAGCAGATGGATGCGTCGCGGGTGCTCGCAGTATGCGCCGATTTTCCGCACGCGCTCGAGGTGAGTGCGGGGGCAAGCTCGCGACGTCTCACCTACGGGCTGCGCGACGGTGAATATCGCGCGACAGAAATAACCGTGGGTGCGGACGGTGCGAGATTTTCGGTGACGCGCGCGGGCACTCGAGTTCACGACTCAATCCATCTTCCGATCGGCGGGCGAATGAATGTCGCCAACGCGCTCGGCGTTTATGTTCTGCTGAGCGCGTTTGGAGTCTCCGGCGACGAGATTGCCAACGGCTTGCGTTCCTTCAAGGGCGTGGTGCGGCGGCAGCAGGTGGTCGGAGACGCGGCGGGTGTCACCGTGGTCGACGATTTTGCGCATCACCCGACCGCGATCGGCGTCACGCTTGAGGCGATTGCCGAACGGTTTCCCGCGCGGCGGATCCTTGCGGCGTTCGAACCGCGCTCGAACACTGCGCGGCGCAACGTTTTCCAAAACGGATTCGCGGCCGCATTCGATAAAGCGTCGCGCGTTTACCTTGGACCGGTGTATTTCAAGGAAAACGATCCGATCGCGCCCAACGAAAGGCTGGAGACGGGGGCGCTCGCCCAAGCCATCAGTGCGCGCGGGCCGAATGCGATCGCATGCGCGTCGAATGACGAAATCCTCGACCGGATGATTGCCGACGCGCGCACGGGCGACGTTGCGGTGTTCATGTCGAACGGTCCGTTCGATGGATTGAAGGAACGATTCCTGGCGGCGTTGAAGAGTCGCTAAGGGTAATTGAATGTGGAACCCGCCCGGGTTGCACACCTCCTCGGGCAGGGGTGACCCCTGCACCCACGGTTAAGATCAGTAGCCTTGGTTGGGATCGACTACGTTCAGGAGTGGGCGGTTGGCGGCGAAGCGTTTCAGGTTTTCCGCGAACAGTTCACAGGCCTTGTCCATGTAGCCGCGATTGGCGCCGGAGATGTGAGGCGTCAGGATGACGTTCTCCAGGTCCCATAGCGGGCTGCTGGATTCCAACGGTTCGTGCTCGAAGACGTCGAGGCCAGCGCCGCCGATCTTTGCGGAGGCCAGAGCCGCCGCCATCGCGCGCTCGTCGATCACTTCGCCGCGTCCGATGTTGACCAGGTACGCGCCGGGCTTCATCGCGGCGAACTCGCGCTCGCCGATGAATTTGCGCGTGTGATCAGTGAGTGGAAGCGTGACGGAGATGTAGTCGGATTCGCGCAGGATAGCCTCGCGCTCGTCGGGGCCAAAGAAGCGCGTGGGAATTCTACCGTCCGGATCTCCGAGTCCCGCCGGGCTCCATCCGGGATCGACGCGGTCCGCCGGGTTACGCTTGAGCGCGAATACCTCCATTCCGAAGGCGGCTGCCAGCCGCGCCGTTTCCCGGCCGATCGATCCATAGCCGATGATGCCGAGCGTCCGCCCGCGGATTTCGTCCACACTTCCCATGAAAGCGCCCGAGCGCATCCACTCGCGGCGAGCCTGCGCGCGGATCGCGAGATGAATGCGATGCGCGTACGCGAGCATCGAGGCGAGGGTGTATTCCGCGATCGGGGTCGCATGAATGCCGCTCGCGGTCGTGAGTGGAATCGCGATCGTCTTCAGCGGTCCTCCAAGGACATGGTCGGCGCCGGCGCTCAGCAGTTGAATCCATTTGAGGCCGTGCGCGCGAGTTGCGATGTCGTTGGGCACGCGAAACGTCAGCAATGCGTCGCATCCGCCGCCGACGAATTCGGCGACTTCCTCGGCTGTGCGGCATTGGCGATCGGCCAGTTCCACTCCAGGCACCGCGCTCGAAATTGCGGCGCGGTGCGCGGGCTGTAACGCGACTGTCGAAAGTACTTTCATGGATGGCACAAACTTTCGCACGGGTTCGCGCGAGCTTCAAGGAATAATCGCTAGCTTGAGGAGTACGCGCCACGGGCTTATATTTGGCGGTGTTCCCCGATTGCTGGAGCGGTTTGGCCGGGCGCGTTGAGATGAAGCTGCGAAAGATATTCACGTTGGGAGTGGCGACCGCCGCGATCGTCGGGCTGTCTCATCTAGCCGTCGCGCAGGACTCGCAAACTGGCTCCCAGAGCAGCGGCGAACCCGCGACACACGGGATTGCGGGCCAGAGCGGCAGCGACGACACGACCCTCGAGATAGCGCCGCAGCCCGGACTGGCGGCACCGAAAGCCTCCGTTCGCGAACTTCCCACCGACCGGAATTTCAATCCGGGCGAAGATACCTCGTCGGTCGATCCGAACTTCCGTCCCGGCACCGAGAATGGCACCGGCGATATCGACAGCAATCTGAACGGCAATGGCAACAGCGAAAGCGGCCGGCCGCATGCGCGTCCGTATCTCGGCATCACGGTGCAATACACGACGATGTGCTACCTCGGCGGCGAGGAGCAGGGGCTCGAGGTGCTGACCATCGATCCCAACAGTCCGGCGTCGCAGGCGGGCCTGCAGGCGCGTTCCGGGTTGACCGCGGTCGGCGCGGCGCTTACGACCTTGAGCGGAATACTGCCAGGCGGATCGATTCTCGCCACCAAGGCATTGGGGAGCACGGGAGCGGAGGGGCAGGGCGGAGATCTGATCGTCGCGATTGACGACAAGCGCGTGCGCGACCAGAGCGATCTCCAAAGCGCGATGTCGCGGCTCAAGCCGGGCGACACGATGTATCTCACGGTGATTAGGCCGCAAGGATCGGGCGACCGCGTGCCGCATACCACGATTAAGATCGCCGTGCGAGTCGGCGCGGTCGGCGAGCCGATCGCGAATGCGGCGCCCGCCGGCGGCGACAGCTTCACGCACTAGATCGCGGCCGCAAGTTCCACTCCACGATTGTTCCTTCCGTAACTCGCCCGGCTGCCGGCGTGTGATTTTTGTTCTTGAGCCTGACTGACATACGGCCTACTATCGGGGCGCGCGCAAAAAGGCTCCAGGGAGGGAGGGAGATGCGAAGTCCGAGCGTCCTCATCGGCTGGCCGCTGCTGGTCCTGCTTCTATCACCCTGCGCAGCGCTTGCGAACGACAACAACACTTCCAACGACCACGCCTCGCCGTCGATAGCGGCACAAACGAACGACGCTGTAACTCCGAATTTGCCCGCGGGACAGCCGGGCGTCGACGCGAACGTGCGCATCCCGGCACGACAGCCCGCCGCCGCGTCGACGACGTTGGAGTTGTCACCGCAACCGTCAACGAAGGCGCCGTCGCCCGATCAGCATGAGACGGCCGACCAGCGCGCGTTTCGCCAGCAATCGAAGGAAGATGAAATCGCGAAGCTCAATCGCAATTTCCATCCGCAGGATTCGGAAGACAGTCATCGGCCATACCTTGGGATTGATCTCGAATATTCGACGCAGTGCTATCTCGGCATGGAGGAGCATGGCTTCGAAGTGGTCAGCGTGTACCCCAATAGCCCGGCCGCGCGCGCGGGATTGATAGGAAGGACTGGAAGCACACCGGCGGGCGACCTGGGCGCGCTCGGCAGCGTGCTGCTCGGCCCAGTCGCGCTGATCACGTTTCCGCTGCTGCGGCAGTCGGGCGCGTTGGGCACGGCGGGCGATTTGATCGTCGCGGTGGACGATGTGCGAGTGCACGACAAGGACGAGATTCTGCACGCGCTCGGCCATCTGAAGCCGGGAGACACCGCTTACATCACGGTGATTCGCCCGCTGCAGGGCGGATACCATCGCACGATGCGGATCGCGCTGCATATCGATCACGAAACCGACGCGGCCGGCAACATTATACCGCCGCCGCCAGGGACCTCGCCCGCCGCAGCGCCGTCGGTGGCGACGGAGAGCGCGGTGAACTGAGCTGCACTGAATCGGGCGAAGTGACGCGAGTTCGCTGCTCGCGCGCGAGTTTCTGCTAATATTTTTTGTGACGCCGGCGGCGTGTGCGCTCCTCGCGCGCATCGCCGCAGGGCGAGTTTGCGTATTCGGAACGGAAAAAGTTGCAACGAAGCCTCAAAGAAGCAGCCGGCGAACTCGAAGCACGGCTCGCGGCCAATACCGAGCGCCGATTCCCCGTGATGGGACTGCGCGGCGCGGCGGGAGCGCTGATGATCCGCGAAATGCGGCTGCGGCTGTCGCGGCCGATCATCGCGATCACGTCGACGGCGGCGGAGGCTGAAGCGCTGGCGGGCGAGGCCGCGTTTTTTCTCGACGAGGATGCCGACGCCGATGCCGCCACGCGCCGCGTGCATCTCCTTCGTTCATGGGAAGTGAAGCCGATGGCGCAATTGTCGCCGCCGACCGACGCGCAGGCGTCGCAACTGGCTGCGCTGTTCGCGATGCTGCGGCAGGAGTCGCCGCTAGTAGTTACGTCGGCCGAAGCGCTGATGACGCGGACGATTCCGCGCACGGTGTTCAACGAATCGATCTTAACGGTCGCCATCGGGGACCGCCTCGACCTCGACGCCCTGGTTGAAGCGCTGGCCGCGTGCGGCTATCAGCGCGTGCCGCAAACAGAGGAGGCGGGCGACTTCAGCGTGCGCGGCGGACTCGTCGATGCGTTCTCGCCGCTCTACCGCGATCCGATTCGCATCGAACTCGAAGACGATCTGATCACTTCGATTCGCCATTTCGACGCGGGTACCCAGCGCTCGGGCGACGACCTCGTCGAGGCGACGATCACGCGCACGCGCTACGTGCCGCCGTCCGCGCTGAAGGACCCCAAGCTGGGCGATCAGGTTGCGCTGCGCGCCGCGGAAATCGGGATGGTTCGCAAGGAGGCGGCCGAACTGTCCGAGGCGCTCGAGAATGGCCTGCTGTTCCCCGGCGCGGAACTGCTAATGCCGTATGCGTACGGGCGGCCGCTCGACAGCGTATTCGACTACATGCCGGCGGGCGCGTTGCTGTGGCTGGTCGATCCGGGGCGCATGCTCGCCGAGGCCAATCGCTTTGCCGATCTCGTGAACAATGAAACGGCGGCGGCGGCGCAGAAGCCGGCGTTTCATCCAACGCCGGAGTCCTTGTTCATCACCGCCGACGCATTCGAACGCGCGCTCGGAAACTTCACGGCGGTCGAGGTCGGTTCACTGGTGACGATAACGGCGCCGCGCGAAGGTTGGGCGGTGCCGGTCGAAATCAAATCGCAGAACGCATCGCGGCTGGGATCGAACCAGCTGAGCGGTGTAAAGACGCCGCCGAGCTTCGAGCCGCTGGCGACGGAGCTGCGCGAAGTCCAACGCGGACAAGGGCGATCGCTGATGATCGTCGAGGGCCCGAACCAGGTGGCGCGGCTGCGCCGTCATCTCGAGGCGTGGGACCTCGACGTCAACGTCGACTGCAAGAGTCTGTCGGCACTGCTGGAATGGCCGGACTACCGGCCTGCGATCATGGAAGGCGAAATTTCCGCGGGCGTCGTTTTGCCGGAGGACGGCCTCTACCTCTACAGCGAAGAAGAAATTTTTGGCGAGCAGCGCGTGCGCCGGCGCAAACGGCCGACGGCGAAGGGCGCGCTGCTCAATCTCGAAGAGCTGAAGCCCGACGATTTCGTCGTGCATATCGATCACGGTATCGCGAAGTACCGCGGCCTGCGGCACATGAAGGTCGCCGACGTCGAGGGCGATTTTCTGAATCTCGAATACGCCGGCAACGACACGATGTACGTGCCGGTCGAGCGGATAAATCTCGTTCAACGGTACATCGGCGGCGACAACGCGGAGCCGAAGCTCGACAAGCTCGGCAGCGGTTCGTGGGAGAAAGTTAAGCGGCGCACGCGGCAAGCGGTGCTGGCGATGGCGGCCGAGCTGCTCGACATTTATGCGGCGCGCGAGGTGATGGAGGGGCACGCGTATCCGGCGCCGGGCGCGGACTACGAGGAATTCGCGTCGCGCTTCGAGTTCGAGGAGACTCCGGACCAGCAGTCGGCGATCGACGACGTGATTCGCGATCTGACCCGGGTCAAGCCGATGGATCGCCTCATTTGCGGCGACGCCGGCTTCGGCAAGACCGAAGTGGCACTACGCGCGGCGTTTATCGCGGTGATGGACGGACGGCAAGTCGCGGTGCTAGTCCCGACCACGATTCTCGCCGAGCAGCATTGGAACACGTTTCGCGATCGCTTCAAGGATTATCCGGTGCGGGTCGAGATGGTCTCGCGGTTCCGCAGTCACAAGGAAAATCGCGAGATGATTGCAGAGGCCGCGAACGGCAAAGTCGATATCATCGTCGGGACGCATCGCCTGCTTTCGAGCGACGTGCAATTTCCGCGGCTGGGCTTACTCGTGATCGACGAAGAGCACCGCTTTGGCGTGGTCGACAAGGAGAAAATCAAGAAGCTCAAGAAGCTGGTGCCGGTGTTGACGATGACCGCGACGCCGATTCCGCGCACGCTGCACATGGCGATGCTCGGCATCCGCGATCTCTCGGTGATCCAGACGCCGCCGCCGGACCGGCAGGCGATTCGCACTTTCGTCGCACATTTCGACGACGCCACGATTCGCGATTCGATCCTGCGCGAGCTGAACCGCGGAGGCCAGGTGTTCTTCGTGCACAACCGCGTCGAGAATATCGACTACATGGCCAGTCATCTGCGCTCGCTGATACCTGAGGCGAAGACGGCAGTCGCCCATGGCCAGATGAAGGAGCGGCAACTCGAGGACGTGATGCGCGACTTTATCGAAAAGCGCGTCAACGTTTTGGTCTGCAGCGCGATCATCGAATCGGGGCTGGATATTCCCAACGCCAATACGATGATTATAAATCGCGCCGATCATTTCGGCCTCGCGCAGCTGTACCAGTTGCGCGGCCGCGTCGGCCGTTCGCGCCAGAAGGCGTACGCGTACCTGCTGATTCCCGGCGAGCACATCATCACGCGCGACGCCAAGCGGCGAATCGATGCGCTGCGTGAGCTGGTCGAGTCCGAGAGTGGCGGCGGCTTCAAGCTGGCGATGGCCGACCTCGAGCATCGCGGCGCCGGCAACCTGCTCGGTCATGAGCAGCATGGAGAGATCGCGGCCGTAGGGTTCGAGCTGTATACCGAGATGATGGAAGAGGCGATTGCCGAGCTGCGCGGCCAGCCTAACCGTCCCGACTTCGAGCCTGAGCTTAGAATTGCGGTGCCTGCCTATATCCCGGAGGCTTACGTTTCCGACGAGAATGAGCGGTTGGTACTCTATCGGCGCCTCGCGCGGGCACAGCACGAGGAGGAGCTCGGCGAGATTCGCGACGAGATGCGCGATCGCTTCGGGCCGGTGCCGACGCTGATTGAAAATCTGATCGCGGCGATGAACGTTCGGCGCCAGATGAAGCAACTGATGATCTTGAGTGCGATCCTCAAGGGCACGCAGCTCGAAATCCGCTTTCATCCCGACGCGCCGGTGGATACGACGCGGCTTACGAAGCTGGTGGATCAGAATCGGCGCACGATGCGGCTGACGCCGTCGTTCCAGGTGATCGCGCGAATCGAAGCCGGGGAATACGAGCAACTGTTCGCACAACTCGACGGCATCTTGCAGGCCCTGGCGGGCTGTGAAAAGTTGGAAAACTGGCCGGCCGCGAAAGTCGGGACGGCCGTCAACTAGACTGATGCATAATAGAAGATTGTGCCCGCGGGCCGGCGTGCGATTTGCCGTGGTTGCGGGATTGTTCGCCTCGTTCGGGATCGTTCTGGCGGGCGTGTTTTCGGGCTGTTCGGTAGATCTCTTCCACCCCGAATCTTACGCGTTCATCAAAGATGCGATCGCTTCCGCCGGCGCTACTCCCGCCCCCGGGGACGCCACTCCAACTCCGTACGAGCGGGTATTTGAATCTACGCCTACAGCGGTGCCCACGCCGGCTGCTGACGGCGCGCCCGCACCCGCAGCGACTGTAGCCCAGGTGGCACCGCCGCCGCCCGGTGCGATAAACCCGGACCGCCAAGCGCGCATGGTGCCGGCCTCTGACGCCCCCGGCGGCTTCGCGTTGCCCTCCATCCTCACGCCGTCGACGAAGAAGGACGAGCCGGCGCCGCCGCCCGCTCCAGTCGAAGCGCCCGAAACTGCGGACGAAGAGATGGCCGAGAGCGGGCCGGCGGTGGATCGCATTGTCGCCAGTGTCGACGGCGATCCGATCACGATGCGCGAGGTTAAGGACTTTGCATCGTCGCACGGGCAGCCGATCGATACCGATGATTTCGCTTCTTCGGATACCGCCAAGACTGCGGTGAAAGCGCTGATCGGAGAAAAGTTGCTCGAGCAGGAAGTGAAGAAGTACGACGACAAGGTCGACGATGAGCAGGTCGACAAATACATCGCGCAATTGCGGCAGGACAAGCACATGAGCGATGCGGAATTTCGCGCGCAACTGCAGGCGAGCGGGATGAGCTACGATGAATTGCGCAGGCGCGCGCGTATGGATCTCGAAAAATCGATGATGATCGAAGAAGAAGTCCGCGCCAAAATCAACGTGCCCGATTCCGACATCACCGCGTACTACGACGCTCACAAGGAAGACTTCACGATTGTCAAGGAGCGGCTCAAGCTCGCGCAGATTCTGATCGCGCTGCCGCAAAATCCGACGCCGGTGCAGGTGGCCGACGCGCAAAAGAAAGCCGCGATGATTCGCGCGCGGGCCATCAAGGGCGACGACTTCGGCGACCTCGCGCGCGTTTATTCGGACGACGACTCGAAGACCGCCGGCGGCGAACTCGGATGGTTCGCGCCGGGCGACATCAATGACCAGATCCTGGCCGCGGTCAAGCCGCTCAAGCCTGGCGAAGTGTCGCAGCCGGTTCGCACCAGCCACGGCATCCATGTCGTCAAGCTCGAGGAACACGAAGTACCGGGCGTCGTGCCGCTGAGCGAGGTCAAGGCGCAGATCCGCGCGCAACTGGTCGATCAGCAATCGAGCGTCCAACTCGAGAAATGGGTTGAATCCGATCTCGTCAAGCAGCACTACGTCGAGACCATGTATTAGACGATGACGGCCGCGCTCAGACGAAAAACGCCGCCAATCGTGGCAATCAGCATGGGCGACCCGGCGGGCGTCGGCCGCGAGGTTATCCTCAAGGCGGCGGCGGCGCTGGCGAGCCGTCGCGGGGCGCCGTCAATTGTGGTCGTCGGCGATTTGTCCGCGATGCGTGCGGCAGCGGCCCCTATCCGCGATGTGCCGGCGCCCTGCGAGTGGCATCACGGTGAGCCGCCGATTCGCCTCGCGAAAGGACTCGGCGTTCTTTCCATTTCGAATTTGTCGGCGCGCGCAATTCGCCCCGGACACCCGACGGTTGAGGGCGGCGGCGCCGCTTATGATTACATTATAATTGGTGCTCGGATGGCGATGAGCGGCGAAGTCGACGCGCTGGTGACCGCGCCCATTAGCAAGGAATGGATGAACCGTGCGGGCCATCACTTTCCCGGCCACTCGGAACTGCTCGCGGAAATGGCGCGGACCCGGCTGTGGCGCATGATGTTCGCGGGCGGCGAGCTGACGGTGGCGCTGGTGACTGCACATATTGGATTTGCAAAAGTGGCGACTGCACTGACACAGCGCAACGTGCTCGACACGATTCGTCTGCTCGCGACGCATTTGCGCGGCGCGCTCGGCGTTGCACGGCCGCGAATCGCGGTGCTCGGGTTGAATCCTCATGCGGGCGAGAACGGAATGTTTGGCGACGAGGAGATTCGGGTGATCGCGCCGGCCATTCGGCGCGCGCAGCGCGAAGGCATCGACGCATACGGACCGGTGGCGCCCGACACCGCCTTCATCCGCCAGACGGGCGCGTTTAATTTCGACGCGGCGGTCGCGATGTACCACGATCAGGGACTGATTGCCCTCAAGACGCTGGAGTTCGATCGCGCGGTGAATATCACGATCGGGTTGCCGTTCGTGCGCACCTCGCCCGATCACGGCACGGCGTTCGACATCGCGGGAAAAGGAATTGCGAATCCGTCCAGCATGATTGCCGCGATAGAATATGCGTGGCGGGCCGCCGTGGGCGACAAGACCGCGCGGCGGGCGGCGTAGCAACGATGGCCGATCGAATCGTCATCAAGGGCGCGCGCGAGCACAATCTCAAGAATATCGATCTCGAGATTCCGCGCGATCGCCTGGTAGTGATCACCGGGCTCTCGGGCTCGGGCAAATCCTCACTCGCCTTCGACACGATTTATGCTGAGGGGCAGCGCCGCTACGTCGAGTCGCTGTCGGCCTACGCGCGCCAGTTCCTCGAGCAGATGGAGAAGCCCGACGTCGATTCGATCGAAGGCTTGTCGCCCGCAATCTCGATCGAGCAGAAAACCACCTCGCGCAATCCGCGCTCGACGGTTGGCACTATCACCGAGATTTACGACTACCTGCGCCTTCTGTTTGCGCGCGTGGGGCATGCGTTCTGCTACAACTGCGGCCGCGAGATCACGCAGCAAAGCGTGCAGCAGATCGTCGATCAAATCATGAAATGGCCCGACGGCTCGCGGCTTCACGTGTTGGCGCCGATCGTTCGCGATCGCAAGGGCGAGTACCGCAAGGAGCTGTCCGACATGAAGCGCGCGGGTTTCGTGCGCGTGAAGATCGACGGCAAGCTCTACGAGCTCGGCGAGGAGCCGGTGCTCAACAAGAATCAGCGCCACACGATCGAGGTGATGGTCGATCGGCTCGCGATTCGCAAGGGAATCGAGAAGCGCCTCTCGGACTCGCTCGAGGTCGCCTTCAAATATGGGCAGGATCTGCTCAAGGTCGAGCGCCTGGACGGGCCGAAGAACGACAGCGAAATTTATTTCAGCCAGCGCTTCGCCTGCGTCGATTGCGGAATTTCGTATCCGGAAATCGCGCCGCGAATGTTCTCGTTCAACAGTCCGCACGGCGCTTGCGCGGAATGCTCGGGTATCGGATCGATCATGTACTTCGATCCCGAGCTGGTCGTGCAGAACGAGGACTTGAGCATCGCCGATGGCGCGATCGCGCCGTGGGCCAATATGAACTATCTGCAGCCGGTGCTGGAGGCGCTCGCGAAGCACTACAAGTTCAGCCTCGACTCACCGTGGAAGGAGATTCCGGCCAAGGTGCGCAAGGCGATCATGCACGGCTCGGGCAGCGACGAGATCGAGTTCGCGTATCAGCGCGGGCATCATCGCGCCGAGTACGCCAAGACCTTCGAGGGCGTGGTCCAGTGGCTCGATCGCCGCTACAAGGAAACCGAGTCCGAGGGCGTGCGCGAGTTCCTCGAGGCGTACATGAACATGCGCCCGTGTCCGACTTGCGACGGCGCGCGCCTCAAGAAGGAAAGCCTGTTCGTGCGCTTCAACGGCAAGTCGATCTCGGACGTGACGGCGATGTCGATCAAGCTCGCGCTCGCGTTTTTCGCGGCGCCGAAGCTGAGTGCGCAGGAAGCCGAGATCGGACGGCTCATCTTGAAGGAAATTCGCGAGCGCTTGAATTTTCTTGCCGACGTCGGCCTCGAGTACCTGACGCTCGATCGCCCGTCGGGCAGTCTCTCCGGCGGTGAGGGCCAGCGCATCCGGCTCGCCACGCAAATCGGCTCGAGCCTGGTCGGCGTGCTCTACATCCTCGACGAGCCGTCGATTGGACTTCATCAGCGCGACAATCAACGCCTGTTAGCGACGCTCAAGCGCCTCAAGGAGCTCGGCAACACCGTGCTGGTGGTCGAGCACGATCGCGAGACGATGCTGGAAGCCGATCATCTGATCGACATGGGCCCCGGCGCCGGGATCCATGGCGGCTACATCGTTTCGCAGGGCACGCCCGACGATGTGATGCGCGACGAGAACTCGCTCACGGGCAAATATCTTTCAGGCGAAGTCGAGATTCCGGTGCCCTCGCGGCGTCGCCAGCTCTCCGGGCGCTGGCTGACCGTCAAGGGCGCGCGTGAGAACAATCTGCGCGATCTCACCGTCGCGATTCCGCTCGGCGTCTTCACCTGCGTCACCGGCGTTTCGGGATCCGGCAAATCGACGCTCGTGCTCGACACGATGTACCGCGCGCTCTCGCAGAAACTGAATCACAGCCGCGAGCGCGCCGGTGCGTACAAGACGCTCGAGGGCGTCGAGCATCTCGACAAGGTCATTCACGTCGATCAAAGCCCGATCGGGCGCACGCCGCGATCGAATCCCGCGACCTATACCGGTCTGTTTACCCATATCCGCGAGCTGTTTGCGCAATTGCCCGAGGCGCGCATGCGCGGTTACGGGCCGGGGCGATTTTCGTTCAACGTCAAGGGCGGCCGCTGCGAGGCGTGCGAGGGCGACGGCATCATTCGCATCGAGATGCATTTTCTGCCCGACGTTTACGTCACCTGCGAGGTCTGCGGCGGCAAACGCTATAATCGCGACACGCTCGAGATTCAGTACAAGGGCAAGAATATAGCCGAGGTGCTCAACATGACCGTGCTCGACGCGGTCGAGTTTCTCGGTTCGGTTCCGCCGATCCGGCAGAAGCTCGAAACGCTGCGCGACGTCGGCCTCGATTACATTCACCTCGGCCAGTCGGCGACGACTCTCTCCGGCGGTGAGGCGCAGCGCATCAAGCTCGCCAAGGAACTCGCGCGACGCGCGACCGGCCGCACTTTCTACATCCTCGACGAGCCGACCACCGGCCTGCACTTCGACGACATCAAGCGGCTGCTCGGCGTGCTCGGCCGTCTGGCTGACGCAGGCAACACGATAGTTGTGATCGAGCACAACCTCGACGTCATCAAGACTGCCGACTACCTGATCGATCTCGGGCCCGAGGGCGGCGATCGCGGTGGCCAGGTCGTCGCCAAGGGCACGCCCGAGGAAGTTGCCGGCGTAAAGGCTTCGTACACGGCAGGATTTCTACGGGACGCGCTCAACCATCGCGCCGCAGCGTAGTTCACGATTCCGTCGCAGCAGTACCGTCGTAAATTATTCGTCCGTCGACAACGCGCGCGAACGATGCGAGGACGTGCGGCGACAACTTGCCGGTCGGCATGATGTGCTCGACGTCCCAGTCGCGCACCACCAAATTGTCCGAAATGATTCGCCGGTGGCATCGCCACCACAGTCCTTCGGAGCACATGTACGCGATGCGCGCGCGGTCCGCGGCCTCAGTCAGTTCGCGCAGGCCATCGGCGAAATCCGTACTCTCCGTATAATCTGCGTAGGACCTGAAAGCAGGGAGCTGCCACGCCGTGTGCTCGGAGTCGGCGCGCTTCGAACTACGTCTGCCGCCGAGTTGCTTGATCCATCGATACTCGATTCCCGCGCGCTCGAGCGACGCGGACAATTCCGCCTGGTTGAATTGTGGCCAGCGCTTCGAGCTGGGGAATGATCGCACGTCGGCCACCAGTGCGATGCGATGCTCGCTGAGCAGTTCGAGGAACCGCTCGATCGGATGCGTCGAGTGTCCGATCGTGAAGATCAGCGCAGGGTTATTGCGCGCTGGGGGCGTCGGCTGCTTTCTCCAACTGCGAGGTTTTGATCTTCGCGTCGTTTTGATTCGCGACTGCGACGACGATCATCGAATCGGGATGCAGATATTTTTTCGCGACCGCCAGCACGTCGTCCTTGGTGACCGCTTCGATCAGCTTGGGATACTGCTCAGCGTAGTCGAGGCCGAGGCCGTAAAACTCAACCTGCACCATGAATGACGCGATCGAGCTCTGGCGCTCGATTCCCAACGGAAAACTGCCGACGAGAAATTTCTTCGCGCCGTCGAGCTCGGCGTCACTGACCGGCTTCTCCTGGATCTCGCGCAGCTGCTGCAGGATCAAATCGATCGCTTCGTTCGAACTCTGGTTCTTGGTTTGCAGCGATATCTCGAACGCGCCCTGGAACTTACCCGGCTCGAAGCCGCTGTCGATCGAGTAGGCGAGGCCGTGCGCGCTGCGCACCACCTTCACCAACCGCGACGAGAATCCGCCGCCGCCCAGGATGTAGTTCATAACTTTGAGCTTGTAAAAATCCGGATTCGAGCGAGCGACGCCTGCCGAACCCATAATGATGTTCGCCTGCATTACGTTGCGATCGATCAATTTCACGCCGAGGCCCGGCGCCACGTTGATTGGCGACGGCTCCGCCTGGGGTTCGACGGCGCCCGCGAGGCCTGCCAGCGATTTCTCAAGTGATGCTTTAACTTCGTCCGCGCTCACATCGCCCGCCACCGCGATGATTGCGTTACCGAGCTTGTAGTAGTCGCGGTAGAACCCGCGCACGTCGTCGTTCGTCAGCTTCGCGACCGAGTCCGACGAGCCCGCGCCCGGATGCCCATACGGCCGGTCGCCGAAGAGATCTTTCGTGAACTCCACATCGGCGGTGTAGCCTGGCTGCTCTTCCGCCGCCTTGATTTCCGCGACCTGCTCCGTGCGTTTGCGCGCGATATCGTCGTCGCGCAGCCCCGGCTCAGTCAGAATTCCGGCCATCAGCTGCAGCGTCTCGCCCTGGTACTTCTTCAGCGTCGTCATCCCGGCGGTCGCGTAGTCGCGTTCAGCCGACACCCCGACCGAGCTGCCCATGAAATCGACTTTTTGATCGAACTCCGGCGCAGTGAGCTCCTTGGTGCCCTGCGACAGGCATCGCGCCGTCAACTCGGCCAGTCCTTCCTTGCCCTTTGGATCGCGCCGCGTGCCCGCGTCGAACTCGATCATCATCGTCATCATCGGCAGGTGATGCTCTTCCGAGACGAGCAGCGTCGCGCCGTTGCTGAGCGTCAGCTTCTTGATATCGAGCGCATGCGACGGCGTCGCCGCAAAGACCAACGCCGCGATTGCGATGACGCCCGCAAAAATTCTCGTATGCTTTGCCGCGCCGCTCATCGCACCACCTCGGCGCTCTCGCCCAGCGCTGGAGCGTGATGCAATTCGCCGCTGCTCAGTCCGTCGCCGCCGTGATTCAGCACGCCCGTCGGCACCAGCACTCCCTCGGTCATGTTCCCCGCGACCAGGTAAGTCTTCGCGGCGCGCTGCACGTCAGCCGCCGTCACCTTGTCGATGCCGTCCAGATATTTATCGACCAAATGGTAGTCGCCCAGCATTTCGTACACGCCGAGCATCTCGGCCTCGCGCATGACCGAGTCCTGTCCGAAGACGAATTGCGCCGCTTCAAGATTCTTGGCCTTCTGCAATTCCTCGGCGCCCACCGGATTGTCGCGCATCGCGGCAAGTTCCTTTTCGACTTCCGCCTGGGTGTCCGAGGCCTTCACCCCCGGCCGCATCTGCGCCGACACGACGAACAGCCCCGGGTCAAACGACGTCATGTCGTAGCCGGCGCCGATATCGACCACCATCTGCTTCTCGACCACCAGCTTTTTGTACAGCCGCGAGCTTTGTCCGTCGCTCAGAATCTCCGACGCGATCTCGAGTGCGAAGGCGTCCGGGCTGGTCAGATTCGGCACGTGATAAGCCTCTTCGAACGCCGGCAGATTCGCCGCATGCTGCAGTTCCACCCGCCGCGTTCCCGTTTGCGGCGGCTCGACCTCGGTGACCGGCGGCGCCTTGGGACCGTTCTTGATTCCCGCGAACGCCTCGCTGATTTGCTTCATTACCTGGTCGCCGTTGAAATCGCCGACGGCGACAATCAGCGCGTTTTGCGGCGAGTAATAAATTTTGTGATACGCCATCGCGTCCGCCAGCGTCAGCCCGTCGACGTCGTGGAACCATCCAATCACGGGCCAGTGGTACGGATGTGCCACGTAGGCCTGCGCGCGGACCATCTCGTCCAGGGCATCCTCGGGATTATCGTCGGTGCGCAGGCGGCGCTCCTCGAGCACGACGTGCTTTTCCTTGTCGAAATCCTGGGGCGCGAAATTGGCCATCCGATCGGCTTCGAGCGTGATCGGCACGTCGATATGGTCCTTGTTGATGGTCTCGAAATAATCCGTGAAATCCGATTCGGTGAATGCGTTATCCTCGCCGCCGTTCTGTTGGATTATCTGCGAGAACTCCTCGGGCCCGACCTTCTTGGTGCCCTTGAACATGAGGTGCTCGCACAGATGCGACAGCCCGGTCTTGCCGAACTGCTCGTTGCGCGAGCCGACGCGGTAGAAGACGTTGAA
>Ga0210393_10002096_pt1 | contig 16601 bp, 10 predicted proteins | sample IncBWC27OmetaG_FD_160068 | JGI IMG/M metagenome (GOLD analysis project Ga0210393, IMG submission 160068) | Forest soil microbial communities from Barre Woods Harvard Forest LTER site, Petersham, Massachusetts, United States - Inc-BW-C-27-O ... | reverse complement strand
GTCGCCGCGCGTTTGCAGTACGACTCCGAGGTTGCCGTAAACGCTCGCCATGCCTTCGAGCCGCCCGAGCTTTTCTTCGATGGCCAACGACTTGCGATGCATCGCTTCGGCCCCCTCCAAGTCGCCGCGCGTTTGCAGCACGTTACCGAGGTTGCCGTAGTCGCTCGCCATGCCTTCGAGCCGCCCGAGCTTTTCTTCGATCGCCAGCGACTTGCGATGCATCGCCTCGGCCCCCTCCAGGTCGCCACGCGTTTGCAGCACGTTACCGAGGTTGCCGTAAGCGTTCGCCATGCCTTCGAGCCGCCCGTGCTTCTCGTCGATTGCCAGCGACTTGCAGTACATCGCCTCGGCCCCCTCCAGGTCGCCGCGCGTTCGCAGCAGGACACCGAGGTTCCCATAAGCGCTGGCAGTCTGAACCGTCTCAGCTTCGGGACCACTGATCGCCAGCCCGCGGCGCAGAAGCTGCTCGGCTTCGCCGAGCTCACCGATGCGGTGAAAGAACTGAGAGCCCAGGAACAGGACTCGAAGGTTGGTCGTGCCGTCGAGCGCCTTGGCGAAATTCTGACGTGCCTCTTCAATTCTGCCATCCAATGCTGCTTTCGCCGCGCCCTCTGCTAGCGCAAGCGATTGCGCGGCGGACGTCGCCTCGGCCACGCGCTCGGCAGCGTCGGCACGCGCTGTGGCACTCTTGGCCTCTGCGCGCGCCTGTTCCGCCTCTTCCTTGGCGCGATCCGCCTCGAAACGGAGCTTTTCCAACTCCTCGACCGCGCGTTGCGCAGCTTCGCGATGCGCATCGATCTCGGCCTGAATCGAGTCAGGAACGATTGGCAAGACACGATCGCTGTCAACGGCCTCGCATTTGCCATCGACAAACGCCGTCAGGTGCTTATCGATCTCGATTCTGAACGACTTCTCATCTTCGAAACGTCGGGGTAGAACTCTGCGGGTTGCTTCAAGCTTCTTCCGGAAGGCGAGGACCTTTTCCAGCTGCGGTCCCGCATCGGCCATCTGCCCTGGATCGATATGCTTGAAGAAAACGAACAGGGTGGGAGTACGGTCCTTCTCGTTGCGCGCCAAGGCGCGATAGAACTCTTCCTCGGTGTAAGAAGAATAAGGCTTAGCGTCCGGAGCCTCTTGTCCCCAGCGTCGCCACATTACCAGGATAAAGATATCGCACGCATCGATATCCTCGTTGATCACGCTTTGGGATCGCCGGCCCATCGTCGACAGCGCGTCCTCCCAGCCCAACGGCTGGAACGTAACATGAGCTCCGCGCCCGAAACCTTTGTTCAATTCGTCAACGACCTCCTTGAACGCCCGTCGCTCCTCCGCGAGGTCGCCGGGGGATGCAATGAATACCTTGATCACGCGCTCTGTGGACATGGTTGCATATATTACACAATATCTTTGGCCACTAGCAGTTCATCCTCGGAATACTATGACGGAGATGTCCGCTTGGAGGCCATGTCGGCAGATTGATCGGCGAGCCGGTTCAGATCGAAGTCGAACAGATCGCCGATGCGTTCGACCGTGAGGTCAGCCGGCGGGTTGCTCGCGAACGCCTCCGGATCATGCGCATACATTCCCTGCTTGGGAAACACGGTCGTCACGCGGCTGCCCCAGATTTTTTTGACCGCCGTGAGAATCCGCGGCTTGTCGTCGATCAGGACGTAGTGCTCGGCCGGGTAGCGGCGTTCGACGTCTTCTAGCTCTTGTTCCTTGTGAATGTAGATCAGCACGTGGCCGTCGACTGTGTCCCAGATGCCCGATTGTTGGGCTTTGCGGGGTTGGAAGACGACGTCGCCGTCGGAGAGGATCACCGTCGGGGCGTGGCTCCTGAGGCGTTTGAGGACCTCGAGCGCGCCGGGGTAGAGGACTTTGGCGAACGGGTAGTCGACGAGCCAGAACGACAGGGCCAGCAGCTTTACTTCGTGCGGGTTTTCGACACGGTATTGCTGCAGTGCCCCCAGGTAGTCGCGGTAGCCGAGCGTGTCGAACAGGCGTTCGAGGATGGCCCAATAGCGATCGCGCGGGCCGGTGCCGAATTCGCGTTCGAGATAATCCTTGATGTCGGCCTGGATGCGGTCGTTGTCCAAGAGCGTGTTGTCGATGTCGACCAGGAAGACCACCGGCGATTTGTCGGGCATTCGTGTTCTCGCGAGTAAGACCTGCTCTCCTATAATAGGCACGCGGCGATCCGAAATCCGCAGCACCCGACTGCTTACGCAGTCGGCTCGCCAAACTCTGTTAACCGAAGCAACGCGAGATGACCACTCCCTGGGCCGAGGAGACGCGGGCCATTCTGCTCGAGTCGAACGCACTCCTGAGCGATGATCATTTCGTCTACATCTCGGGGCATCACGGCAGCGGGTGGGTCGATAAAGACGCTATCTTTCTGCGGCTGGAACGGGTGCGGCGGCTCACGCAGCTTCTGGCTGAGGCGACGGGACCGATTCAGCCGGACATCTTGTGTGGGCCGGCGGTTGGGGGACTGATTGTCGCGCAGTGGACGGCGTTCGCGCTCGGGCTGCCGGCTGTGTTTGCCGAGCATGATGTGCGGCGGTCGCTGGATGAACTGCGCGGGCCGTTCAGCCTGCACCGCGGTTTCGAGCGCCAGGTCGCCGGGCGGCGCGTGCTCGTCGTTGACGACATTGTGAACACGGGCCAATCCGCCGTTCAGACCGCGGCGGCCGTTCGCTCTGCTGGCGGAACCGTGCTCGCCGTCGCCGCACTCGTCGATCGCGGCAACACAAACGCCGAAAAGCTTGGCGTGCCGGAATACGTCTACTTGCTCGAGCACCTGATTCCAAATTGGCCGGCCGCCGAGTGCCCGCTCTGCCAGCAACAGGTGCCGATCAACACGCATCATGCGCACGGGCAGGAATTTGTCGATGCGCAGCAAACTCAGCACACCTAGGGCCGGCTGACCAGCTTTTTTGAAGCATTTTCCAGCACGGGCACGATGCTTTGTAGTTTGAGCCGGCTGAGGCGGTCTTCGTCCCTCATCGTAAAGCGGAAGGGACCGTCGGGCGTGTCGCGGGTCCATTTCGCAATCGGAATGTCGGCTCGGCGCTCGATCCCGAATCCGTTCATTTGACTGCGGTAGATAACCTGCCCTCCAAACGGCACTTTGGAAGCTCCGATGGTGGGCAGCGTCGTGTTTTCAACTTCGCGCGTGCTCGGCAGGTAGGGAAGGGCGTAGAAGACGATGTCTCCGTGCTGCAAGAACGTGTAGCCACCGGCCTTGTTTGGGTAATACATGAGGACGCCAATCTTTTTCGCGTGTACGCCCGCGGGCTGAGCAAGCCGGAAATCCCTCCGAACCGGCGAGTCAGCGACAAACTGCGAGTCGTCTGAAGGCTTCGCAACCGATACCGATAGACCAAGCACAACCGCGAGGATCAGCGTCCTTGGCATCGAGCGACTCCGTTCTTTGTCGCAGGGCTGTCCGAAAGGGAGCGCGGGTCCACCGATCCTGGCAGCTCCCGCACCGAAATCGGTGGGCCTTCGGTCCGAAGCGGACCTCGTCCCACCCTACGACAGCGCAGCGTTCACGATTTGTTGCGCTTCGGCGACGATTTGGTCGAGCTTGCTCTGGCTCTCGAAGCTCTCGGCATAGATTTTATAGACATTCTCGGTGCCGGAGGGGCGGGCCGCAAACCAGCCGCTCTTGGTGACGACTTTGAGGCCGCCGATGACCGCGTTGTTGCCCGGGGCCCGTGTCAGTTTGGCGACGATTGGCTCGCCCGCCAGGGATTGCGTGCGGACCGCTTCGGGGGACAGATTCTTGAGCTTCGCTTTTTGCTCGGGTGTCGCGGGGGCGTCGATGCGCGTGTAGAACGGCGTCCCGAACTCGGCCGTCAGACGCCGGACGTGCTCGCCCGGGTCTTTGCCGGTGCGGGCCGTGATCTCGGCGGCCAAGAGATCCATGATCGGGCCGTCCTTGTCGGTGGTCCAAACGGTACCGTCGAGGCGGAGGAAGCTGGCGCCGGCGCTTTCCTCTCCGCCGAAGCAACACGTGCCGTCAAACAGGCCGGGGGCGAACCACTTGAAGCCGACCGGCACTTCGTTGAGGCGACGATTGTGTTTGGTGACCACGCGATCGATCAGGCTGCTGCTGACGAGGGTCTTGCCAACGGCCGCCGTCTGCGGCCAGTTGGGGCGATGGGCCAGCAGGTAATCGATGGCGACGGCGAGGAAATGATTCGGATTGAGCAGGCCGACGGACGGCGACACGATTCCGTGGCGGTCGGAATCGGGATCGTTGGCGAAGGCGACGCGGAATTGATCCTTGAGGGCGACGAGCCGCGCCATCGCGTACGGGCTCGAGCAGTCCATGCGGATCTTGCCGTCGTGATCGACGGTCATGAAGGAAAACGTCGGATCGACAGCCGGGTTGGTGACTGTCACGTCGAGACCGTAGATTTCGCGAATCGGATCCCAGTAGTGCACGGCCGCCCCGCCGAGCGGATCGACGCCCAGCTTGAGGCCGGCACTCTTGATCGCCGCCATGTCGACGACGTTTTTCAGATCGTTGACGTAAGGAAGAATGAAATCTTCTTCGTGCGTCGTGGCCGCTTTGAGGGCCTGCGCATACGGAACTCGCTTCACGCTGGCGTTCTTTTCGCCGAGCAGGGCGTTGGCGCGGTCTTCGATCCAACTGGTGACGTCGGTGTCGGCCGGGCCGCCGTTGGGCGGGTTGTACTTGAAGCCGCCGTCTTCGGGCGGATTGTGCGACGGCGTGATGATGATGCCGTCGGCCAGGTGCTCTGTGCGAGCGCGGTTGTAGACGAGGATCGCCCGCGAGATCACGGGCGTTGGTGTCACGCCGTCGTCGCGCTGGATGATTGTCTCGGCACCGTTGGCGGCGAGCACTTCGAGGGCCGTGCGCTGCGCAGGGCCGGAGAGCGCGTGCGTGTCCTTCCCCATGTAGACGGGGCCGTCGATCTTCTGCTGCTGCCGGTATTCGCAGATCGCCTGCGTGATCGCGGCGATGTGCGCGTCGGTGAAAGTGCCGTCGCGCGGCGTGCCCCGGTGGCCGCTGGTGCCAAAGGTCACCTTTTGATTGCGATCGCCCAGGTCGGGCTTGCGCTCGGCATACTCCCGCTCGAGCGCGGCGACGTCGATCAGCAGACTCTTGGGCGCCGGTTTGCCGGCCAGAGGCGAGAGGGGCACGCTTTGTTCCTTTGACGCGTTGTTAGCGCGCGTTTCCTCATGGGCAATCGGCCGGCGGCACGGGGCAGGGGAGCGCGTGCCAGATCTCGGATGCGTATTCCTGGATCGCACGGTCGCTGGAGAACCGGCCCGAGCTGGCAATGTTGATCACCACCTTGCGGAACCAGGCGTCCGGGTCGGCGTAGAGCTTGCCCGCGGCGGATTGAGTCTCGACGTAGGCCGGCAAATCGGCCAGGTGCATGTAATAGTCGCCGTGATCGAGCAGTGTGTCACGGATCGGGCCGAAAATGCCCGGTTCGTTTTGGCTGAAGTGATCGGAGAAGATCAGGTCAAGCGCCTGCCGCGTCTCGGCATCGTTCTGATAGCGCTCGTGCGGATCGTAGTGGCCACGGAGGTCGACGACTTGCTGGGCCGTCAGCCCGAACAGGAAAAAATTCTCCTCGCCGGCGGCCTGGGCCATTTCGATCGTCGCGCCGTCACGGGTGCCGACCGTCAGCGCTCCGTTCATCATGAACTTCATATTGCTGGTGCCGCTGGCCTCGTAGCCGGCCGTCGAGATTTGCTCGGAGATGTCGGCGGCGGGGATCAGCCGCTCGGCGAGACTGACGTTGTAATCGGGAATGAACACGACCTTCAGACGGCCGCGGGTTGCCGGATCGCCGTCGATCGTTCCCGCGACATTGTTGATGAATTTGATGATCAGCTTGGCCAGCACGTAGGCAGGGGCTGCCTTGCCCGAGAAAAAGACCGTGCGAGGCGGCAGCTCGAGCTTGGGATCCTTTCGCAGGCGATCGTAGAGCACGATCACATGCAGCGCGTTGAGCAGTTGCCGTTTGTACTCGTGGATCCGCTTGATCTGGCAGTCGAAGATCGTGTCGGGGTCGACGATCTGTCCGGTCGTCGCCTTCAGCCAGTCGGCGAATCGGCCTTTTGCCTGGCGTTTCGCCTCCCGCACGCGTCCGCGAAATGTTGCGTCCTCCGCGAGCGGCAACAGCTTGCGAAGCTGGTCCAGGTCGGCGACCCAACCGTCGCCAATCGCTTCGTTGATGAGCGCGGCAAGCCCCGGATTGCACATTTGCAACCACCGACGCGGGGTGACGCCGTTGGTCTTGTTGTTAAATCGCTCCGGAAACATCTCGCCAAAATCGCGGACGGTTCGCGTCCTTAGCAATTGCGAATGGATCGCCGCGACGCCGTTGGTGCTGTGGCTGCCCAGGATCGCGAGATTGGCCATGCGAACCTGACGGACGGGCGTCTCTTCGATCAGGCTCATCCGCTGCACGCGTTCGACGTCGTCCGGATGATGCGCGCGAACGTCATCGAGAAAGCGTCGATTGATCTCGTAGATGATTTCGAGGTGCCGCGGGATGATCAGCTCGAACACGTCGACCGGCCACTTTTCCAACGCCTCGGGCAAGAGGGTGTGGTTGGTGTAGGCGAGCGTGCGCACCGTGAGATCCCAGGACTCGTCCCAGCCCAGGCCGGCCACGTCGAGCAGAATTCGCATCAGCTCGGCGACGGCCAGCGACGGATGCGTATCGTTGAGTTGGATGGCGACTTTGTCGGGCAGCGCGTGCCAATCGCTGTTCGATTTGCGGAAGCGACGAACGATATCGGCCAGCGACGCCGCTACGAGGAAGTATTCTTGCGCGAACCGCAGGCGTCGGCCGGCTGATGTCGAATCGTCCGGATAAAGCACGCGGGTGAGGTTCTCGGCCCCCACCTTGTCGTGCACGGCGGCGAAGAAATCGCCACGATCGAACTCGCGAAGATCGAAGTAATCGGGATGGACCGCCTCCCACAGGCGCAGCGTGTTGATCGTCTTGCCGCCGTAACCGACGATCGGCCGATCGTAAGGAATCGCGTAGAGAGAGTGGGGCGCATTGCCGACGATCCGCGTCATACCGCTTTGCAGGCGCACGCGGGCGTTCGACCACACATCGACCTGATCACTCGGACGGGGGACTTCCCACGGGTCGGGCTGGCGCAGCCAGTTGTCGGGGCTTTCGAGCTGATAGCCGTCCTTGATCTCTTGGCGAAAGATGCCGTACTCATACCGCAAGCCGTAACCGATCGCCGGAATCTGCAAGGTCGCCAGGCTGTCGAGATAGCAGGCGGCCAGGCGACCCAGTCCGCCGTTGCCCAAGCCGGCATCCGGCTCACTCTCGGCCAGTTCCATCAGGTCGAGCTTTTCCCGTTTCATCGCCTCTTGGGCGATTGGTTCCACCAGCAGATTATGGATGTTGTTCGTAAGGGAGCGGCCGATCAGAAACTCCATCGACAGATAGTAGACCCGCTTGGGGTTTACGCGGTCGTAGGTGTCGGACGTCTTGATCCAACGTTGGGAGAGCAGATCGCGCAGTGAGCGCGCGACCGCTTCGAATCGCTGGCGCGGACTGGCGTCCTCGGGATCGACGACGTTGTCGAACACCAAGTGCCGCTCGTAGGAAGCGTTTTCATCGCCAGAGAATCGGACGGGGCCACACTCGTATTGCTCGAGCGCTTTGGCGATCCGCCCGTGAAGGACCGGAGCCTTTTGTGCCGACTGACCATCCGGCGCAATCGCTTCGGAAGTCTTCGCGGTCGGAGTGTTGGTAGGAGAGGCGTCGTCCGTTTTTGTCTTTCGAGGCATGGATCACTCCCCAACGAGCGGTGCAGGTCAGGTTTTCCACTTCCAGTTGCGGATCTCGGGCATGTCTTCGCCGAACTTGTAGATGTACTGCTTATGCTCGATCAGCTTATCGCGGCACGCCTGCTTGATGTACGCCGCCTTGCCACCGAGCTGCGGGAGGCGATCGACGGCGTCCATCACCAGGTTGAAGCGATCCATCTGGTTGAGCACCGTCATGTCGAACGGCGTGGTGATCGTCCCCTCTTCCTTGTAACCGCGGACGTGCAAGTTGTCGTGGTTGTGACGCCGATACGTGAGGCGATGGATCAGCCACGGATAACCGTGGTAGGCAAAGATGACCGGCTTGTTCTTCGTGAAGAGCGTGTCGAAATCGTTGTCGTCCAGGCCGTGCGGGTGCTCGCTGGCCGGTTGCAGGCGCATCAGGTCGACGACGTTGATCATGCGGATTTTCAGCTCGGGCAAGTGTTCGCGCAGGAGCTGAATCGCCGCCAGGATTTCGAGCGTGGGCACATCGCCGGCGGCTGCCATGATCACGTCAGGCTCGCAATCGGCGTCGTTGCTGGCCCACTCCCACATGCCGATGCCGGCCGTGCAGTGTTTGACGGCCTGGTCCATGTTGAGCCATTGCGGAGCCGGATGTTTGCCAGCCACGACGACATTCACGTAGTGCCGGCTGCGAAGGCAATGGTCGGCCACCGAGAGCAGGCAGTTGGCGTCGGGCGGCAGATAGACCCGCACGATCTCGGCCTTCTTGTTGAGGACCAGGTCGATGAAGCCGGGGTCCTGATGTGTAAAGCCGTTGTGATCCTGCCGCCAAACGTGCGAGGAGAGCAGAATATTCAGCGAGGCAATCGGCCGCCGCCACTCGATTCCCTTTGTGACCTTCAGCCACTTGGCGTGCTGGTTGAACATCGAGTCGACGATGTGGATGAACGCTTCGTAGCAATTGAACAAACCGTGCCGGCCGGTGAGCAGGTAGCCTTCGAGCCAGCCTTCGCACTGGTGTTCGCTGAGCACTTCGATCAGGCGGCCTTCGGGCGCCAAATGGTCGTCGCTCTCGATGACCTCAGCCTCCCACTGTTTGTTCGTGGCGTCCAACACACCCAGCAACCGATTCGAGGCCGTTTCGTCCGGACCGAAAACGCGGAAGTTCCTCTGGTCGGCGTTCTGTTTGATGACGTCGCCCAAGAATTTTCCCAGCACGCGCGTGTCTTCGCCGTTGACCGATCCCGGCTTGGGGATTTCCACCGCGTATGCTTGAAAGTCAGGCAGTCGCAGATCGCGCAGCAGAATGCCGCCGTTCGCGTGTGGGTTGGCCCCCATCCGCCGATTGCCCTTCGGAGCGAGCGCGCCGAGTTCGGGAATCAGCGTGCCGTGCTTGTCGAAGAGTTCCTCGGGCTTGTAGCCGCGCATCCAATTTTCGAGGATCTTCAAGTGCTCAGGATTCTTGGAAGCTTCGGAGAGCGGCACCTGGTGCGCGCGGTAAGTCCCCTCGACCTTTTGTCCGTCGACGACCTTGGGGCCGGTCCATCCCTTGGGACTATTCAGCACGATCATCGGCCAGCGGGGCCGCGTGAATTTTCCAGTTTTGCGCGCGTCGGACTGAATACGTTTGATATCGGCGAGGCACGCGTCGAGCGTCTCGGCCATCAGCGGGTGCATCTTGGCTGGATCGTGGCCCTCGACAAAATGAGGCACATAGCCGTATCCGCACAACAGTTGCTCCAGTTCTTCGCGACCGATCCGCGCGAGGATCGTCGGGTTGGCGATCTTGTAGCCGTTCAGGTGCAAAATCGGCAGCACGGCTCCGTCGTGGATCGGATTGAGAAACTTGTTGCTGTGCCAACCGGTGGCCAAGGGGCCCGTCTCCGCTTCGCCGTCGCCGACGACGCAGGCGACGATCAAGTCAGGATTGTCGAACACGGCACCGAAGGCGTGGCTCAGGCTGTAGCCCAACTCGCCCCCTTCGTGGATCGAGCCCGGCGTTTCCGGCGCGGCGTGACTCGGAATCCCGCCGGGGAAGGAGAACTGTTTGAATAGCCGCCGCAAGCCGTCCTCGTCCTGCGAGATGGCCGGATAGAGTTCGCTATAGGTTCCCTCGAGATAGGTGTTCGCCACGACGGCGGGTCCGCCGTGTCCGGGGCCCGAAATGTAGATCATGTTCAGGTCGTATTCCTGAATGATCCGATTCACGTGCACGTAGACGAAGTTTTGGCCCGGTGTCGTGCCCCAGTGGCCCAACAAGCGCGCTTTGACGTGTTTGAGCTGCAGCGGCTCTTTCAGTAGCGGGTTGTCGAGCAGATAGATCTGCCCGACCGCAAGGTAATTAGCCGCCCGCCAATAGGCGTCGATCTTTCGCAACTTGTCGGCAGCCGGAGGCCCCGTCATTTCCGTGCTCCTAAACCGGCCTGCGGCCATTCGTCAGGCTGCGGTCACTTCGACGACGCCTTGCGGATTTGCTCTTTGGCGACGGCCACCATCGCGTCGGGCGTGAAGCCATACTTTGTTTGCAGTTCTTTGAGCGGCGCCGACGCGCCGAAGGTGTGCATCCCCACGCTTTCGCCGTTGTTGCCTACGTACCGACACCATCCCATCGTGCTGGCAAACTCAATCGACACGCGGGCGGTGACGGCGGAGGGCAGCACTGTCTCACGGTAATCGGGATTGTGCTTGCAGTGGTACTCGAAGATCTCCCACGAGGGCATGCTCACCACCCGTGCGCCGATCCCCTCCGCTTTGAGCTTTTCGTAACAACCGACCGCCAACGAGACTTCGCTTCCGGTCGCCAGCAGCAGCACCTGCGGCTTTCCACCCGGCGCATCCGCCAGGATGTACGCGCCGCGCTGCACTCCTTCGGCAGCGGCATACTTCTTTCGATCAAGCGTCGGCAAAGCTTGGCGCGAAAGAATCAAAGCCACCGGCTCGTGCTGCCGCTGCATGATGAACTTCCAAGCCTCAACGACTTCGCCGGCGTCGGCCGGGCGTAGCGTGATCAAGCCGGGGATCGCTCGCAACGAGGCGAGGTGTTCGACCGGCTGGTGGGTCGGACCGTCTTCGCCGACGCCGATCGAGTCGTGCGTGAAGACGTAAATCGTCGGAATCTCCATCAGGGCCGACAGCCGCAGCGCGGGACGCAGGTAATCACTGAAGACGAAAAACGTCGAGCCGAACGGCCGCACCTTGGAGACCGAGAGACCATTGAGGATGGCGGCCATCGCATGCTCGCGAATGCCGAAGTGAAAATTGCGCCCGCCGTAGCTGCCGGCTTTCAATTCACTCAATTCACTCGCTTCGAAATCTCCGGCCCCTTCGAACGTCAGGCGGGTCTTGGTGGAAGGGGCCAGGTCGGCCGCACCGCCGATGAGCCAGGGCACGTTTTTGGCAACGGCGTTGAGCACCTTGCCCGACGATTCGCGCGTGCCCATACCTTTGGGATCAGGGGCAAAAGTCGGCAGCTCTTTGTCCCAGCCCGCGGGCAGTTCGCGGCGCTGAATTTGCGTGAGCTCGTCGGCCAGCTGGGGCAACTTCTTCTTGTACTCCTCGAACTGCTTGAACCAGGCGTCCCGCAGTTCCTTGCCGCGCTTGCCGATCCCGTCGTGGAAGTGTTCGTACACGCCGTCCGGCACCAGAAACTTGGAGTCTTCGGGCCAGCCGTAGTTCCGCTTGGCGAGGCGAATCTCCTCTTCACCCAACGGCTCACCGTGGGCGGCGCTCGTGTCCTGCTTATTGGGAGCGCCCCACGCAATGTGGCTGTCGACGATGATCAAGGTCGGGCGATCGTGCGTGTCTTGAAATACCTTGAATGCCCGCTCGACCATCGCGAGATCATTCGCATCGCCGACGCGGGTCACGTTCCAGCCATAACCCATGAACCGGGTGGCAACGTCCTCGGTGAAGGCGAGGGCCGTGTGCCCTTCGATCGTGATCCGGTTGCTGTCGTAGATCCAACACAGGTTCGATAGCTTCCAGTGGGCTGCCAGCGACGCGGCCTCGCTGCTGACGCCTTCCATCATGCAGCCGTCGCCGCACAAGGCGTAGGCGTTGAAGTCGAACATCGTAAAACCGGGCGTGTTGTAGCGGGCCGCCAGCCAGCGCGAGGCGACCGCCATGCCGACGCTGTTCGCCAGTCCCTGCCCGAGTGGACCCGTCGACGTCTCGACGCCGCTCGTCCAGCGATACTCGGGGTGACCGGGAGTCTTGCTGCCGAGCTGCCGGAACCGCTTTAACTGCTCGAGCGGCACGGACAATTCACCCAAGCACTCGTACTTGCGGTTGACGGCCTTCACCCGGGTCAGATGCAACAACGAGTAGAGCAGCATTGACGCGTGCCCGGCCGAGAGCACAAAGCGATCGCGATTGGGCCAAATCGGATCGTCCGGGTCGAACCGCAGGAAGCGCTGCCAGAGCACGTAGGCCGTGGGCGCCATGTCCATCGGAGAACCCGGGTGCCCCGAGTTGGCCGCCTGCACGGCGTCCATACATAAGGTGCGGATCGTGTTGACGGCGAGTTTGTCGATCGGCGCCGACTCGCCCGCGACTGTGAGACCAACCGTGACGGGCATGAGATTTCCTTCCGTACCAAATGGAGTGCCAGCCGATTCGGACATGACGGGTCGAATGCTGACTGGGACACTGCCCCTGACTGGAACATCGCCCCCTGACTGGAACACTGCCCCGTAGTTTCACGCGATCGGCCGCAAAGAGCCAGCGAGCCGACCCTGGATTTTTGGTGCAGGCGGCAACCCGCCAGGATGATGTGTTTTCCGTAAATTGGTTTTAAGATTTCGTGCGTTTTGCCGAATACCGCCTTAGAATGGGGTGCACAGCGCTCGGCGATGCCGCTGGGATGACGTCGCGACCCGCGCAGAGACCCCAGCTGCCGCGTTACAGGAGCGCAAGAATGCCATTCGATTGGGTTGCGATTTCGGCCGTTTTGGCCGACTCGGCGGAAGGCGGAATTTGGCCCGCGGCCGTGGCCGTTTCGGCGATTGTGATGGGATCCTCATTCGCGATCGTCAGGTCGATCATCAACCATCGCGAACGGATGGCCAAGATCGGAATGGGCATCGATCCCGATGTTCCGTCCGTGGAGTGGACGCGTCGCTAGGGTCGCGCAAAAAAGACTGGCTGGCTCAGATGAGAGGATGGCAGAAATGACCGCCAATTGGTGCTGGGCCCCGTTGCTCGCGTCGGATGCCGAAGGAATTTGGGTGCTGATCCCGCTCGCGGCGATCACGATTGGCGGAATTGGTGCGATCATGAAAATGGTCATGAACCATCGCGAGCGGATGGCCAAGATCGGAATGGGGCTCGACCCGGACGCTCCCTCCAAGGACGATTCGACGGGTTGCGGACACTAACATCGTCGATCTCGGGTCGCATTTCAGGAGTGCATCATGTCGTTCGAGTTGCTTTCCCTCCTCGCCGAAGAACATACACAATTTGTTGTGGATCCGGGAATTATCGCGCTGCTCATTCCCATCTTGGCGATCGTTATGGGCTTCACGGCCATGATCGTCAAATCGATCATTCACCATCGCGAGCGGATGGCAAAGATCGGCATGGGCATTGATCCCGACGCACCCAGACCCCAAGCCGGGCAGGGGTACGATCCGTCGCGCTTCGGCGGCTGAAGGTCCGGGCTGATTACTTAAGATCAGCCGAGTGACGTCGCAGCACTGTCAGTTGCGATCGCTCCGATTCGAGCGATCTCGTTCAATCCGTCACGCGCCAACCCTTGGTTGGCGGCGGATCGCGGTCCAGCAACTCGCGCAACTTCTCCGAAAGCCCTTGGATGGCGGGCTCGTCCAGAATATTGCTGTGCATCGCCGGGATGTGTTCGATGTCGATGCCGCCGGCGACCAAGTTGCCCCAGCCCAGAAATTCGTCGTCTCCGAAGGTCGGCGTTCGCATCGTCGCCCGAAAGAGAATCATTCGGCCCGGATAAACACGGGCTTCATAGTCGGCCGCTGCCGAGAAGTTGGCTTCTTCGATCTTTGCCGAGGCCAACGGTGCCGGAGCAGTCGACCGACTGAAAAGCCGAGAGGCGAGCCGGCGGGATTGAACGCCAACACGCTTCCACAGAGGCGCGAATTGCCCGTCGGCCACAGCGTCCGAGAACAGCGACCGATAATGGGCCAGGCGCTTGAGCAATCCGTAAGATCGTCCGACGCGTTCCCAATACTTCCACTCGATCGTGTCGAACATCGCCAGCAAGCTGACGGTCTTTCCGCGAGCAACGAGCTGCTGGGCGATCTCGAACGCGACGGCCCCTCCGAAGGAATAGCCGGCCAGCCGGTAGGGACCATCGGGCTGCACGTTCAAGATCGTCTCGACGTAGTACTCCGCCATGTCTTCGACGCGCGTATGAAAGGGCTCGTCGCCGTCGAGGCCACGCGGGAGCAGGCCGTAGAGCGGTTGCTCGTCGCCCAGATACTTGGCCATGCTGTGATACTTGATTACGTTGCCGCCCAAGCCGGAAATCACAAATAGGGGCAACCGCACGCCCTTGGGTTGGATCGCGACGAGCGATCGGCCTTGCGCGCGTTGGGCCTGGGACTTGGTTTGTGCCTCTCGAATCAAACCGCCCAACGTGCGGACCGTGCGGGCCTCGAACAGAGTCGAGAGTCCGAAATTGACCCCGTAAGTTTTCTTGATCTTGCTGAACAGCCGCACGACGATCAGCGACTGACCGCCCAGCTCGAAGAAATCGTCGTCGAATTGGACCCGCTCGACGCCGAGCAATTCCTGCCACCACTCCGCCAGAACCGCCTCAACGCTTTCTTTAGAAGTGTCGGTCGCCGGAGCTGCTTCGCGCGGCGCGGGAGTCTTTGGCGCGAGCCCGCGCGGCCCGTCGGGAAGTACGAAAACGCCCGGCGGCGAATCAGCTTCGAGAATCCGCAGGAAGGCGCGAGCCCCTTCGGCCGGGCCGATGGTCCGCGTCTCAAACTCGGCGGCACGGCCGTTTCCGTCCTCGGCAGTCAATGCAGTAGGGCGATCCACGGCGAGCGCATTTACATCGCCACGATAGGGCCGCATCGAGAACCCCTCGATGTCGGCAAGCACCTGGCCGTCCGGGTCGAGCAGCGTGACGTCGAACGTGGCCACTTCGTGCGGGGCCGCTTGATCTCGTCTCGCGCGAATGTAGCTGAAGAATTTTGCCGGCAACGCGCGGTAGACGACGGCTCGCTTGTAGGCAATGGGGAAGTAGAGCGGACTCTCAGGACCGTAACCGTCGATCAGGTACAACGCCGAACCGGTCGCCAGATCCAAAAGTCCCGGGTGCAACCGATAATCGGCCGGATCGCCCGCGAGTTCGGGTGCCAATTCCAACTGCGCGAGCGCCTCGTTTTCTCCCAGCGCAAGCGATTTCAAACAGCGCCAGCGAGGACCGAAATCGAGGAACCGCTCCTGCTCGGTCCGGTGCTCGTCGTCGAAAGTGAGGACGCGGGTGCGACAACGGGCCGCAATTTGATCGAGAGCCCGATTCGCCGGCGTCGGGCCGTTGTCGGAAACAACACCGTTGTGGCCTGCCAACCCATTGCGGCGGACGATTCGCCCGGAGGCGTGTTCAATCCAACCCCGTTCGAGAGATCGCACCGAAAACTGTTGCTCGCCGTTGGCCCCTTTGCGTAGCAGCACGCGCGCATCCTTCTCGCGACTGCGATCGGCCAGTAGGGGTGCGACGAAAAAGACATCCTCGAACTCGATCCCCTCCCCCAGCGTGCCCTCGGTCAGAGCCGCGCAAGCCATCTCCAGATAGCCGGTGCCCGGCACCACGGCCGGACCACTCTTGAGACAATGATCGGTCAGCATCCAATGCCGATCGGAATTTAACGGGACCGAGTACGTTACCTGATCGGCCGACCCGCGGAGGCGACGACCCAGCAGCGGGTGCGAAACCAGCGTGCCGGCGGCCATCCCGACGTCGCGCCATGCTCCCCAATTGATGGCAGACACATTCTGTGCGCGATGGCTGAGTGCGTAAGCGTCGAGGAACGCGTTGGCCGCCGCGTAATCGATCTGCCCGGCGGTCCCCTCGAAGGAGCTGATTGATGCGAACAGAACGCTGAAATCGAGCGTACGCTCGGGCGTCGTGCCGTCCAACACTTCCCGGACCGCTTCGTCCAGAGCCAGCGCGCCCCGGACCTTGGGATCGAGCACGCGGGCCGCACTACCGCGCGATTTCGTCAGGAGCGGGCCGTCTTCAATCAGACCGGCGGCGTGAATCACTCCGTGGATTGAGCCGAAGCGTCGCTGCGCCGTTTGGACTGCCCGCCGCATTTGGTCGGGCTGACAGACATCAGCTGCGAGGACCAAGACCTCGCCCCCGAGCGATTCGATCTCGACGAGCTTCCGCAGCTGCTCGCGAACTGACTCGGGCGTTTCGGGCAGTTGAAGCGCCTCCTTCCATTCGGCAGCGGCGGGGAGCGGCGTGCGTGCGATCAGCACTAAGCGAGCCTGAACGCGTCGAGCGAGTTCTTCGGCAACCACGAGGCCCAGGCCACCCACACCGCCCGTGATCAGGTAGACGCCATTCTTCTGCAGTCGTTTACGAAGTGGCCAGGAATTTGGATCGGCACGCTCGATTGTCTCGATCCAACGGCCGCCGGCACGCAGGGCGACGACTGATTCGGTAAACGGAGCAGAATGTTCGGCGACAATTTGCTCGGCCCAAATCGCGCGACTCTGAGCGGCGAGATCGATGTCGATGCTGCGGCAAGTGATGCCGGGCAGCTCTTTCGGAATGACACGCGCAGGCCCCAGCACGAGAGCAGACCGGGGATCCTCAATC
>Ga0210393_10002094_pt1 | contig 16612 bp, 18 predicted proteins | sample IncBWC27OmetaG_FD_160068 | JGI IMG/M metagenome (GOLD analysis project Ga0210393, IMG submission 160068) | Forest soil microbial communities from Barre Woods Harvard Forest LTER site, Petersham, Massachusetts, United States - Inc-BW-C-27-O ... | reverse complement strand
TAGCTTAAGGATCATTCGGCGCAAATTAGAGCACCTGCAGAAAAGTGCTGTCCCATCCGATCAAAGATAACGAGCACCGCAAGAACCGGTTGCCAAATCGGCCGGGCGGATTGTTCGACCGTCTGCCCTGCGAGCTCTCGGTCTTGCATTGCTGCTGACCATCGTAGCTGCTCCGTCCTTACTGCCGAAGTTCAGCTTCGTCGATAACGACATTTGGTGGCATCTAAAGCTCGGAGATTGGATCGTTGAGCACTCCGCCTTCCCCCAAACCGGAATTCTGTCCCGTACCGCCGCTGATCGCCCGTGGATATAGCTGGATCTACGAGGTGCTGCTTTCATTCTTTCATTACAGATTCCATCTGATGGGCGTTGCCGTCTACGGCCTCCTACCCCTTCGCTGGCCAGACTCTCCCTGTGAACAAACCCATGATGGAGGTGAGTCCGAAAGCTTGGCTCGACAATTGGAGCGAAATCTAGTCCGCCGCGGCTTTTAAACGGTATCCCGCCCCGGACAGTCCTCAGTGTTTATCCGGTTTCTCCGCTACGGCAGGGGGTTAGTCTTGGGATCACACGAAAAGGCAACCGTGCAAGTGTCAGCAGCGACATTACAATTCAGTTCGACCTCCATCTGATTGTTGTCCGCATATCCCGCCGCGCTGACGGTGACCGCAGCGACATTGCGACCGCTGACATTGGCGGCATTCAGGGATGCAACTGCCAATGTTGTGGCAGTTCCCGGCTGAAGAGTACCAGCGCCCGGAGAAACCCCGAACCAAGCCTGGGATGGAATGGTGGTGAAGTTCATCTTACCGCTGCCTGCTGCTACCGAACATGACATGGGTATTCCGTAAGTCGCGGGATCAGTTCCGTCCACCAAAATCTGTGGCACCTTTATCGATCCGTTGCAGGGCATGTTGTTACCGGGGCAACTGATAGTGGATTTTTCAGCCGATGCAAGAGGTGCGGGCAGGTGGCCGCTCCCGCAACCGTATAGGGATAGGCTCACGAGCAACAGGAAGAAGCAAATCACGAAATCGCGGGATGGCACAATTCACCCTCCAGATGCTGCCAGTAAGTGTCAAAAGCTTCCCGGGTGAGCAGATGGACGGGAACTGTGCCCCCGGCGAACAAACGAATTCCAGGCGCCATCACCTTATCCTTCATTTTGCCTGCAAGTCTGCTCACCGCCGAGTACGGACCATCTTGTAAAGCAAGCAGAGGTTGAGGGTCACCACTTAGAAATGGCCAACGCAGCCCGCAGGCGTGGGCGCGGTGATTTTAACTCCGTCCCCGCGTCCGCATGAGGAGCGCTGGCTGGAACTGACGAATCAACTTACCACAGCCGTGGGATGGGTGTTGGTCATTTGCAATAAATTAATGTTTCGTTCATCCGTTGATCCCGCTGTGTCCAATATGAGGGTAGTTTCATTCTTGTTCCGAATAGCAACGAGTGTCGACTCACCCACGCTAAACTCCTGACGAGGATACAGATGTTAAGGGCTATCATTTGATCTGCTGGTAGGATCTCAAAAGGAGAGAATATGAAATGCTTTGTGCTTATCGCGCTGGCGTTCGGCTCGGAGTTGGCGACGTTGCAGGTCGCTAAGAGTCAGGGCACGAACTAGAGGACTCTGTATCTTGTCATTCACGGCAATCGAAGGCAACCTCGTCGTGCCGAACAATGGAGTTCTTTAACTCCCACGCCATTTTGGAAACGCGACTGCGTCGGTTGAAGGCCAGGTCGTACCCCTCGACCGGATCCCGATCCAATAGCAACTACCAAGGGTCAACTTTTCGATCCGAACACGAACATTCACGCCCTGGTTCCCGAGGGGGACGGGTCGTCGGTGCTAGTTATTGCCCAGGACCTGACGGACGCGGAACAATCTCTATCAGCACCAACAATCAGGACCTCCGTGCACGAGCGGCGGCGAAACCTTCAGTTTCGTGTTCCTCTCCAGTTCCCAAGCGCTGATAACCGCACTTCCGGCGTCCACCCTTCTGGTCTCGGCCACCGGAACCATGGACTTGCAAACCAGCTGCGGCCGCAGCTGGGTATGCCTTCGTGGTAAGCGGCACTGATTTTTCGAGCGGATCGCTCCCATCCATCGCGGGCGTGTTTAACATTGATTCTCCCAATAATATTTCGGGGAAGGGAAGCGTGGCCGATGAAAATCTCAGTGGAGCTGTAACCGCTCAAAAGAAGTACTGGTGAATGTCGGCACGGCCAGATTCAAGATGACTACACCGAATGAGTCGGGACTCGAAATTATCCCGGGTCAATCCCAATTCGTCTTCCGGCGTAGCCTCTTTCGAATACCTACGCGGGGCGAACGCCGGTTTGTGCAACTTGTTTCTAGCAAGATCAAGGGACACCTGAGCTGACGTCGCTGACCCCACAACGCAACCCCAACAAAATCAGAACCAGCGCTGCGATCGCATCGCCCTAAATGCGCGTATTGCGCCGTGTCCTCCCTGCGTCGGTCGCAGTTATGTCATACGACCTGCAAAATTGGCTCAACTGGAGACTAGTCCCCCGACGGTTGCAGCATCTCCTCGTGGGGCATTACCGGAAAGGGTTCGGGCACTGTGGCTTTCATTTGGGTGAGCAAGTTGGCCGTCAGCGTCTTCCCTGAAGAGAATTGCTCCGCTTCCGTGGATCCTTCTAATGCAGTTGTCGAGGTCATGCCTCCGCTGATCACCTGCTGCACTTGATCGAAATATCCTGTGCCCACGAATCGCTGATGTTTCACCGCCTGATAACCGTGATCGCGTTCGCTGGCAAATTCTTCTTCCTGTAAGCCCGAGTAAGCGGCCATGCCGGCTGCGTTGTAACCTCGCGCCAATTCGAACATGCTCAAGTTTAAGGCGTGGAATCCTGCCAGCGTGACGAATTGGAATTTGTATCCCATACCGGCTAGTTCTGTTTGGAAGCGTGCGATCGTTTCTTCGTCCAGCTTCTTCCGCCAGTTAAAGCTCGGCGAGCAGTTGTAAGCCAGCATTTTCTCTGGATACTTAGCATGAATGGCTTCGGCAAACTGGCGTGCTTCTTCGAGATCGGGATGCGATGTTTCGCACCAGAGAAGATCCGCGTAAGGAGCATAGGCCAGTCCGCGGGCGATCGCCGAATCGATCCCGCCCCGGATAGCGTAAAAGCCCTCCGGCGTGCGCTTCCCGGTGCAAAACTCACGATCGCGCGCATCGATGTCACTGGTCAGCAGGTGAGCGCTATCGGCATCAGTTCGAGCCATAATCAGAGTGGGAACCCCCATCACATCGGCCGCGAGACGTGCCGCCACCAGCTTCTGCACTGCTTCGTTGGTCGGAACCAGAACTTTCCCGCCCAGATGTCCGCACTTCTTCGCTGACGAAAGCTGATCCTCGAAGTGCACACAAGCCGCACCCGCCTCGATCATCGCCTTCATCAGTTCGAACGCATTGAGAGTTCCGCCGAATCCGGCCTCGGCGTCAGCTACCAGGGGGGCAAACCAGGTTTGCCCCGGAGCAACCTTGCCTTCCGCATGATGAACTTGATCGGCGCGATGCAGGGCATTGTTGATGCGGCGGCAAAGGTTGGGAACACTATCCGCCGGATACAGGCTTTGGTCGGGATACATCTGGCCTGCATTGTTTGCGTCAGCTGCCACTTGCCATCCGCTCACGTAGATTGCTTTCAGCCCTGCCTGCACCTGTTGCACGGCCTGATTGCCGGTGACGGCGCCCAGCGCCTTGACGTAGGCTTCACTTTCCAGCAGTTCCCACAGACGTTCCGCGCCCAGGCGCGCGAGCGTGTGCTCGATATGAATCGAACCCCGCAGACGCAACACAGCTTCTGCCGTATATGATCGCTCCACGCTTTTCCATCGCGGGTTGTTTGCCCACTCGTATTCCATACACTCTTGCGCGAGAGCCCATTGTGCAGTACCGCCTTCGTCGCTGGTTGAGGTGCTCGGAAATAAATGTCTGTTCAATGATTCCGGGGAGGTCTTCATTGTATTTGTATCTCCGTTATTGTTCGTGGGCATTTGTATTTCTCCTGTAAAAGTCGCTCGCGCTTGGCTATCATTCTATGTTCAATATAGTGAACAGCAATTCACTATACTGGCGAAGCCTATGTCAGTCTGGTCTGGCCGTCAACGGTAATGTTCAATATAGTGAACATAAGTTCATTTTGTTGGCCGGATACAGTTTGCTACCATGGGTCTGGATTTATGGCTGCCTCATCGGATTCTCCCTCAGCTGCGGTCGAACGCGCTCTTGCCATGCTGGAAGCCGTGGCCCAGGAGGCCGCCGGTTTGAGCAATGCCGAGATCAGCCGCAAGCTCAAGATTCCAAAGAGCTCTGCCAGCTACATACTGCGTACCCTTGAAACTCAGAGCTATTTGATCCGCGACGAAGATTCCGGCAAGTACCGGGTTGGACTGAAGATTTTGAGCCTTAGCCGAGGGGCGCTTAGCGGACTCGATGTGCGCGGCGTGGCCTTGCCGATTATGCGTCATCTGACGCAACAGACTCAGCTGACGTGCCATCTGGCTATTCTGGACGGGCCCGATGCCGTCTACATAGAGAAGGTTGAGCCGGAAGGTTTTATCCGAATGGATACCTGGGTGGGACGGCGGATGCGGGTGCACGCTACGAGCGTGGGAAAGGCCTTGGTGGCGCACATCACCCAGGATCGCCTGGAGCAGATTCTGCGTAAGAGTGGTATGGGAAAGCGAACGCCAAAAACCATCACCACCATGCCACGTCTGCTTAAAGAGCTCGAGCGAGTTCGCGTGCAAGGCTATGCCGTTGACGATGAAGAGAACAATCTCGGCGCGCGGTGCGTGGGTGCTCCGGTGTTCAACGATCGCGGTGCCATCGAGGCCGCATTGGGCTTGAGCGGTACCACGCAACAGGTCAGCCCGCAGACTATGCCACGAATCCTCGAGGCGCTCAAAGATGCGGCGCGACAAATCTCCATGGGCATGGGATATCGCGTGCCCCAACGTCTTGGGCGCGTCTAGCAGGCCTGCAAAAAAACGACAGCTCGACTTAAGAATGCCGTCCAGGTTTCGCGATGGTTGTGACTAAGGGGAGAGTTTTGGTTGCAGCCGCTACGGCTTGCAAATCCCTTTCCAGACCAAGCCGGGGCAGCTTGGCGTTGGCTCACGTCCCTTGCACGGCAGATTCCGCATGCGGACCAAGTTGTAGGCAGTCGCGGCAAAGGTGAAGACCCACCGCACCTTGAATATTCCACAATGCCGAACCTTCCGCCTCAGCGCGATCGTCTTCAGCCATCCGAAACACTCTCCGATACGCTTCCTTTTCCTCTGACTGACGGCATATCCAGGGTGCTGTGTGGTACGAGCATCGATCGCACTCCCACCGGGCCGCTCCAGGTTTTGGGCCATGTGCGGCGTGACCTTTAAGTTCCTGTGCTCGGCCACGAAATCCGCTGTGTCGTTTGCCTTGTCCCCTCCCACGGTTACTTGTTTCGTGCCCGGAGTCTGTTCCAGCATCACCAGCGCGGGATCGCCTTCGACGGTCCCGTTGGCCTCGAACTGCTCGGTTTTCACGATCAGCCCGTTGCGGTTCTCTGCCCGCAGATTCCCGTTGTAACTCAGCTTGGCTTTCTTGCCTTTTCCTTTGCGCGCCAGCTTGGCATTCGGGGTCCGTCCTCGATTCGTGCGTCTGGTTGGACCGCTTCTCCCCGTGGAAGCCTAAAGTTGCATTACCAGGATCGTCCGGCGGAGCTGTGGGCTTGCCATCTTTGCGCTGAAAACTTTTCAAACTCGCCCCCGCTTCCAGCAGCGCTCCATCTACTGTGAAGTGCTCGTCTGAGAGCAGATTCCGTTGCCGTGCCTGCTTGAGCTCAGCTCGAAAGAAGGCTTCGGCAATATCCCCATCGACCAGCCGCTCGTGGTTCTTGGTGAACACGGTCACGTCCCGGGGTTCGTCCTCTGTGTCTTGTCTCCGCACTTTTTCCCCGCTACTATCTCCAGAAATGCCAATGCAGGTTCTACTCTGTCCGCCCACCCATTTCGACCTTATCGATCAGAAGAATGCTTATATGGCGGGCGGGTCTGAGATTGACCGCGCGAAAGCTCAGGAGCAATGGCAGTCACTTTGTTCTGCTTTGGAAGATGCCGGTTACCAAGTGGAAACCATAGCTCCTGTGCCGGGCCATGAAGATATGGTTTTTGCGGCGAATCCGGTGTTCGTAGGTTTTCACAAAGACATCGGAAAGTTCATTGTGCCCAGCCGGATGGTGCACCCGTCACGGCAGCGCGAGGTTCCGTTCTACGTGGACTGGTATCGCCAGCGAGGCTTCAAGATTTTCAAGGTCGATCTAGGTGCCGATTGCCTGGAAGGTAACGGTGATCTTCTCTGGCACCCCGGGTGGTCGCGCGTCTACGCCGGCTACGGGTTTCGGTCGACTAAGTCTGGTGTCGAAAAATTTGGCAAAGCCATTTCCAAGTTGGAAATCCCGGTGGTGCCTCTCCATCTGGTCGATCCGTACTGCTACCACCTCGATACCTGTTTCTGTCCCCTGAACAACGAAGCTGTTCTCATCTATCCCGGGGCCTATGCTGCCGAATCCCTCGCCACCTTGCGTCCCCTTTGGAAGCGGGTACACGAACTCACTGCCGACGAAGCTCACAAATTCATGGGCAACGGCATCGTTGCCAACGGACGCTATTTGACTTCCCACATTACGCCTCACCTTGAGTCTATTCTCTGGGGGGAAGGTCTGGCCCCGGTGATCGTCGAAAGCTCGGAGTTCGAAAAATCCGGTGGCAGTCTGTTCTGTATGAAAGCTTTCCTACCCTGGAGAACATCTGGTCCAGCGGATTGACTTCAGTGAACCAACGCCCCTGTGACCGCCACGACCACTCCGACCACGCCCAGCACGATTCCCAAATGCCAGAAGATTCGTTTTCCCGAGAGCAAAGTGATGGATGTAATCACCAGACCGATCTCCAGAAAAACTTCCGCCAAGTCATAGCGGTCGGCGCGTTTTCGCTCCATGGCGACCTCGTTTTCCAGTTTCCGTGCCTCATCCTGGATCTCCCCCTTTTCATGTTTATACCGGTCTCCTTCCTGCGCGGATTTGTCATGGAATTTCGCCATTCCTGCGGCGTCATTGTTGGCTACGGCGGCACTGAGATCGGCGAACAATTCGTCTTCGTGCTCACGAATATTCTTGGCCTGGTAGTACGACCACTGGTCAGAGGCCTTGGCCTGCAACACAACCTCCTCGGTGTGCGCCCTGTGGCCCAGTAACGTGACAACGGCGACCATTACCGCCAGTACCGCCATGGTCAAAGATACAGGCGCCAAGTTGGGATGATGCTGGGCATGTTCGGCATGCTCTTGCAGTTCTTGCAGCTCGTCACTCATTCGATCCTCCGGGCGCGACTTTGCAAGCTGACGGTCGCAGTTCTCGATACTACGGATTCATTCTTCTCCGGGCAAGCAGCGAGGCGATTTTAAAATACTCTGGTAGCGCTGACAATGCGGACTGGCAACTGACAAGTGTTTCTTATTCGCCCATCACTTTCACGATCACTCGCTTGTCGCGCTGCCCGTCAAACTCAGCGTAAAAGATTCGTTGCCACGTTCCAAGGTCGAGTTTGCCGGCCGTGATCGGCACGATTACCTCGTGGTGAATCAATAAAGCCTTCAGGTGCGAGTCGCCATTATCCTCACCGGTTTCGTGATGCCTATAGTTCTTGCGAAAAGGGGCCAAATGCTCCAGCCACTGATCGATGTCCTCAATCAATCCGCTCTCGTTGTCATTCACGTAGACTCCCGCCGTGATGTGCATGGCGGAAACCAGCACCATCCCCTCCTTCACTCCACCCCGGCGCACGATCTCTTCCACCTGAGGCGTGATATGGACATAGGCGCGGTGGGTTTTAGTATGAAAATTCAAGTATTCGGTAAGGACTTTCATGCTTCAACTCCTGTCTCTGCAGATTTTATCCAAGACAGGCAATCTTTAGGGCGCTTACTTCCGTTACCCCGCTGGGCGGAGAATCATGGGAAATGTTCCCGCTTCTGCGTCATACTCGATTGTGTGCAATGAGGAGTTTGTTTGTGTTACGGCTTGATTACTTGTCGTGCGTACTGACCATCGTTTCCACGATTCTGGTGGGACGGCGTTGCTGGGAGGGTTGGATTCTGGCGGGCGTCAATAGCGTAGTCATTTGTCTGATCGGCTTCCGCACATCACAATTCGGCTTCATCCCGGCGAATCTGTTTTGCATTGCCTTGTACGCCATCAATCTTCGCTCCTGGCGCAAGCCTGAGATTCAATGAGACTGGTTTCAGGGCGTACCGATCTTATCGGTCTTGCTTTTGACGACGCTGCACAGATCTGCCCGCAAAACGTGCCCGGCAAAACGCTCCGCGAATTGGGACGTGCACGCCGCGGCGAGCGCTATTACCGTTAGAACGTTCTTCCTACAGCGATATTCGGTATCGGCTACCTCTTCTTGCCGGTGTGCACAATTTATGAGTGCTTAAGCGACAAGCCCTCCGTTACCGTCTGGTGCACGGCGCGAACGTTCTTGCAGGAATTCTCCCACGGACAACTTTGACCGGTCGGCATCGGAACTGAATGCCCTCGAATCCTAGAAACCGGATCAAAGACTTATGTTCGAAGGCTCTGACCGCGACTGATGCGCGGCAGATAGAACACCTATTCTCTCCGAACTAAAAGCAACACTGCCGGAGAAGGTACAAAGCGGAGAGAGAGATGGATCGAACTGTGCGAACGGGCTGCAGTCGAACAAGATCCAAAAAAGCTTCTGGAATTGGTCAGGGAGATTGAACGTCTCTTCGAGGCTAGGGAAGAACGTCCCGCCAGCAAATCGGAAATTAAATTGCCCGGACAGTAAACCAGTGAGCCTGGCGGACAATTGCAGGTTTGCACCGGGCTTGAAGTCCCACTCGGATTCGAGGCGGCGGCATCCCGTCCACGAGGTTGCGGACGGGATGCGGGATCAGGCTAGTGTCTGTCTTGATGATCGCGATCGTCGGGATGGGCGTGGCGCCAGCTCCAGTATTGCGACTGCTCCCGCTTGTTGGACTTTGAATATTCGTGAGCGTCTCTGTGGTTTTCGGCGAGGTATTGACCCCAGGCGCGATTTTCGTTGTCGTCCCAGTTGTGATAATCCTTGTGCTGTTTATCGTAGACGCGGACCTGGACGCCGACTTCCTGCGGTCGGGGCGCGGCCATGAGGGACAGCGGGGCGGCAAGAGCAGCGGTGAGAAATAGCGAAGCGATGTAATGACGTGAACCGTGCATGTGATCTCCAAGGTTAGAGTGTCCGCTTTTCGGAGGGCGGCAGGCACGAGTGTGCGCCAGCAGCGGGGGTAATGATGTCTCATACTGCACACTATGCGAGGGGTGATGGTTAGCCGTTGTAATTGGGATTGAACAGGCGATGACAGAGGAGGCTATCTGTATGAGCAAGCGGAGGCTTAGAGCAATTCTTTTGCCGGGGATCACGGCAGCGATGATGACTTGGTCTGGTTCAACGGCGTAGATAATCCGGTAGCTGTAGGCGATTAATTCGCGGGTGTTTTCGTCGTCAAACTCCGGCACCTTGCGACCGGATCTGGGAAAGCGAGCGAGGGTTTTGGTCAGGGTAACAATCGTTCTGACCCCGGACTATGCCTAGGTCGAGGAATCGGCGGCGATAAAAGCGGCAACCGCTTCGAGCTCGGCCAGGGCCCCGCGGCGGCCAGGCTACGTGCTAAGTCACTGGCTCAGTCGCTTCTCTACGTCATCCTGCGAGGGCGTCCCCTGCTCCTTCTCGTCCTCAAGGTCGTGGCGCACTTTGTCGAGGACGTAGATGGTGGTATTGGATGCCTTCAAGAGAGCTGTTTTCAGCTGCAGTCTTTCGCGCGCGGAGTGATAAATCGTCCCTTCTAGCGCGGCACAATGACCGCCTTCTCCTTGGGGATCGCGTCGTACATCGTTTTGTCGATATTGAGGTGGGCCATCACCAGCTCAGGTGGCGTATGGGACAGCCACTCGGAAAGGGACATGTCTTCGTAGCGGCTGGCCTTGAACATCTCCAGGAACCGCAAATCTTCATGTCCGGTGTTCTCGATGTAGTGGGGAATCGTTTGCTGCACGTAACCCACATCGCCCGATTCGAAGTCCATCGTTCGAGCACGACCGCCCGTCTCGACAACCGTCATCCTGCCTTTGCCGCTGATGTAGTATTGCCACTCATCCGCATTTTGATGCCAATGAAGCTCCCTCATCCCGCCGGGATGTACGGTGACGATTGCGGCCGCGACGGTCGTCGAGGCCTTAAACGTGCTCGAATCCACAATCAAAACCTCTCCGCCGGCCGTTTTGAACGTCGGCCTCTGTTCCTTGGTTCGAAACGAGAAGTCATAGGGAGACGGAGGGAGTGACCCCGCCGCTACCTTCTGATCTGCAGCCAACGGACCGGGCACCGGAGCCCGAAATATAAAAAGCTGTTCTTTCTGCAGGGTTTGCAGAGAGGGCTGGCTCACGCCGAAATTCTTTGCCAGTACCTGGCGCGGCGTATGCGCGGCTATGTCCGACAGCAGAACGGTGGCAAACTCCGAGAATTTGCCATCATCGAACACCAGAAGGAACTCGCCTCCGTCAGGGCCAAGCCCTTGGATGGAGTGCGGTATGCCGGTCGGAAAGTACCAGAGATCGCCTTCGTGGGTGTCGCGCACAAAGCTTTTGCCGTCGGCATCGACGGCGGTGATGCGTGTGCTGCCGTTGAGCATAATCGCCCATTCCCCGGCAGTGTGCCAGTGCAGCTCGCGGACACCGCCCGCCTCCAGCCTCATGTTCACTCCCGCCAGCGTTGTCGATACCTGGAGCTCTCGAATCGTGACCTCACGGGACCATCCACCCTCGTAAATCCGCTTGTTCGAAAGTGAGAAAGGATACTTAAAGGTCGCCACGCCACCTGCGTCAGTCGGCGGTGGGATGTTCGAGTCCGGATTGGCGGCATCAAGCGCCTTATCGGTGGGACCAGGATCAGTGAGGGTTGTGGTTCTCCCGATCTTTACCCCAGGTGTTGACGACTGACCGCTAGCGGCGCCGGCCAGTAGTACTCCGGCCGTGGTGACCGCGGCGGCCGAACCAATTTCCAGGAATCCGCGCCGGGAAATCTCGTTGTCGGGACTTTTATCGTTAAGATTGTTTCTTGTGTCCACCGTCGTAACACCTCGCTTTGATTTATTTGTCTAGACCCATGCTTTGGGCACCGAGTCCGAGATCCACCGAAATGGGTATGTGCAGGAACGCAACCAAATTCCGATGACAAACCCTTAGAGACCGATAAGGCTGTGACCGGCATTCCGAGAGAACCAGCGCGTAGGAACTTCGATCGCGTGAAGCGAACTCAAACCGATGGCGGTGATCATTCCGGGAGTGTCGCCCGCACGCGGGAAAACGTCCACTCCCACTATGCCGAGGAACAGGAAAGCGATCGCCATCCAGCCAGACGGCTAAGCACATGAATCGATATAGCGCTGATGGGCCATTGCAAACTAATGAATGCCGTAAGCCGTGAAGGCCAGACCACCCACGTAGAAAGGAACCGCATTTCCGGAAACGTTGAACCAAGCCGGTCCCCCAAAAAGATAGTCGCTGGATATGACCGACGGTTGTCAGCACGAACCGTGATGCCGCGAAGCTGAAGGCTTGCATCTCCGTCGTTCTCCAACTTTCTCCATCTAAGGCCACAGCAACTTACGTTCCACTGGTCCGGGAGTTCGGATCGACGACGGCGGAAAACAGTCATCGTTATGGTCTGACAGATCTCACGATCGGAGCTCCCTGCTGTGAGACCAGCCACTGCGTGTCAACCGAGGAGATCGAATTCGACATTCAGTGTCGACGGCTTGACACTCAAGAGAATGTCAGAGTTCCGTATAGCCGCGAATCCAACCGCCTGCCAATGCTGTACCTGGAACCGAAAGTGCACTGCAGATGAAAGCAACAAAAGCGCACTCTCCGATGGAGAAGGTTGCAATGCGAAGGTGTATCGTCCTGGTTCTCTTGTTTGGTTCGTGTATGGCTCGACAGCTGATCAATGCTCAAGCAGTTCCTGACTCGAACCCGGATTCCGGATCAAGCGCTGATTCGAGCTCCGCGCGCGCATCTGACCACGCCGGCAGCGATGATTCCCTGGATTGGCTGTTTCCCGTCCACAAGCTGAACCGATCTTTGCCCAGCTGGCTCCGCATCGGCGGGGAATATCGGGGTCGACTCGAAGGCCCGACAGGAATCGGATTCACCAACACGAACGATTTCTATTTCCTGAACCGCTTGCGCCTAAAGCTGAGTGTTAGGCCCAAGGAGTGGCTGCTGCTCTATGGCGAAGTGCAGGATGCTCGTATTTTCTTCAACCACCACATCGCCAATGCCAATCCCTACGAAGACAAATGGACCCTTTGGCAGGCCTATCCTCAAGTAGGCAGTTCCGAGTCAGGTTGGGCAGATGCGCTGGCGGGCCGCCAGGTTCTCCGTTTCGGCGATGAACGCGTAATCGGCCCCTCCGAATGGCTTAACGTCGGCCGCACTTTCAACGTCGCGCGGGTTGACCTTCATCATCCGGGCTATATAGTCAGCGTGTTTGCCTCTTCAGTAGTGCCCGGCGAAAACACTGACTTACATAATGCACTTCCAGGCAACAACATGTACGGAGTTTACGGAAGCTTCCAGAACATCGTCCCCAAGGCTGACTTCGAGCCCTACGTTCTCTGGCGCGTCGCCCCCTCGAGCTCTGAACTTCCCGAGACGCTTAACCGTGGGCACCTCAATGAAGTCACCATTGGTCTCCACTGGAAGGGCGATCTGCCTGCGGCCTTCGATTACGACACTGAACTTGACGGACAGACGGGATCGCTCGGCACATCTTCCATTGCCGCATGGGCGGGCTACGCCAGCATGAGCAAAACATTTCGCAAGGTCGACGGCGTCCCTCACATTTTTCTCGAGGGCAATTACGCGTCGGGAACGAAAAATCCGAACGGCCACGAGTGGAATACCTTTGACCAGATCTATCCTTCGAATCATGATAAGTTCGGCTTCGCCGATTTGGTCGGCCGTCGGAACCTTGTGCAGTTCCGAACCGGGGTCGAAGAAGAGCCCACAACAAAGTGGAAACTCAAACAGCAATTTGAAGGCTACTGGTTGGCCACATCAAAGGACAATTTCTACGCCAGCAGTGGAGCGATTACAGTTCCAGCCCATCCCGGCGCGAGCCGCCACATCGGGAACGAACTCGATCTGGTTGCCGAGTACGAAGTGAATAAAGGACTGAACTTTGGCTTCGGTTATGGCCGCATGTTCACCGGACAATTTCTCAACGCCACCACGCGGGGGCAGAGTTACAGCTATCCGTACGCGTACTTCGAATACAACTTTTCTAAGTCCGGCTTTCACTTCCCCGTCACCCCGAATAAGCCGAACTAGTCTGAACGTCGACGCGCGTGTCCTGATCTTGTCGGGCACTCCAACACTCTGCTTCACAACCCAGAAAAGAACACCGCTATCCCAAACCACCATGAGTTGAGTGTCGTCCCGCGAGACAGCAATTCATCCTGAAAGCAATTTCACAGTGGTCGAGTCAACGATCAGAACCTCCTCTAGTTTGCTCCCGGCTGTTGTTCCCTTGCGTTGATCGTCGAAACGACGTTCTCCTTAACGCAATTCGTGATCGGGGATCGACCTTCTCATCCCATCTATAGAGATTTAACGTCAGTCATGAACTGGTATGCCGACTCACCACCAATTCGCTGGCGTTTCGACACGGTAAGCGTACGAGTTCTCTATCCGCACTAATTTCGCATTCTGTTTGTTATCCAAAAATGCACGGATCTGGTCGTTCGATGCCTGGCGGATCATTGCCAGCTTGCATTTACGGACCCTCCTGGATAGAGACCGGTCCGACCGCGCGGTCTCCAATTGCGACTTGGCCGACTCCAAGGTGTTGAGCATCTGCGATTGCTGGTCTGCCGTCAGCTTCAGTTGCTTGCTCAGCTTCTCTGTCCGCTTCACCGGATCGAAATGTCCATTCTCATACCACGCTGGTGACGATACGGCGCATCGTGGACGCGCGGAGCTTGGTACACAGTTGCATAATGGACACTTCTGATTGCCCCTGACGTTCTGCGCAACGGCAGAAACGGCGATCAAGCCGACGAAGCCCAGGATCGTTACAATCAGGCGTTCTTTAAGCACGGCTTCTCCACGTATCAACTTCGACATGGAAGACCCTTATACGAATCAGATTATGACAGCAGGAGTTGTAAAATCGCACTGTCTTTTACGAATCTTTACTTGATGATCCGGCTGTTTTCTGGCCTTGCCATTTGCTCATTTGAGAAACTGTCGGGAAGGTCAATCCGAATTTGGTCCTCGATTTTTGCCTGGAGCTCCTTTGGCCTGCGGATCAGCAATGCAGCTATTTGCTTTTAGACAAATGGATTATGGGAGACGTCGGGATTCTTGGTCCTTCGTAAACTGGACAAACATCTGAGGCAAGTCGGCCTAAGCCTAAGAGCAGTTCCCTCCGCAACCCCTAGCTCAACTAGAGGCATAATAGCCACAGCTAGTTCGAGTAGAGCTCTCCCAGGCTTCAACACGAAGGGCACAGCCGCGAAAGGGACCAAACTTCAGTTACCGCCTGCTGGCGCGGGGTCTACGCAGCATTACGGATGCCGTTCCCCAACCAGTTGATTCGGGGCGACGATTTGGCCCGGGCCATGGTCGAGTCGGTTCATGGTCACGAGTGAAGGGCGAATGAGACGATGAACGAACTCTTACGTAACGACATCCTAGCTGAGGATTCTACTTGCGTCGTTCGGTACAATTCACTCAGCAGTGCGAGTTTCCCCGCGCTGCTACGACCGGTCCCCAACGCAAGACCGTGCTGTCGTCAAGGGCTGCAGCGGTTTCTGCGCTTTCAGGCAAAATGATCCGCGGAACCGTAAGATTTTGTGCGAGAGGAGCAAGTCAAAATGGATATGACGCGCCGACAATTCGCCATGGCTCTTGCAGCTGCCACCTACCTGCGGCCCTCCTTGTTCGAGCCGCTTTCCCCATCAGGAGTTCCTCGCGGCGTCGTTCCCGGCCGAGTCACTTGGGCGCACGATCCGGCGGCGGTGACCTGGGATGGCACAGGTTCGTGGTGGACCGATGCCCACAATGACCAGTCCGTAATTGACCGCATGGTTTCCCGGTCCATTTGCGGTCTTACAAATCAAAAAAGCGACGCCCAGGCATGGGCCTCCATCTTTCAGTACTTCAATCGCACTCATCGTCGCGGCAAAGCCGGATACAGAGTTGGGGAGAAGATTGCGATCAAGGCGAACCTGAACAACACAACGGATCATGGCACGATCGAACGCCTGAACTCCTCGCCCCACTTGATCCTTTCGCTCGCCCGACAGTTGACCGGTCCGGGACGAGTGCCGGAATCATCGATCACCATCTTCGATTCCAGCCGGTTCATCCCGGGCAATCTCTACGACAAGATTCACCATGAATTTCCCGGTGTCACGTTTGTGGACCATATCGGAGGAGACGGACGGGTAAAGGCCGAGTTCAAACCCAACGCGATTCCTTTCTCGGTTGAAAGCCACAACGCCACCGGACTCGATACCACGGTGGTCGACGCCGCCTACTTGATTGATGCTGCCGTGTTGAGAGCGCATGTGAGTTCAGGGGTGACACTTTGCGCGAAGAATCTCTTCGGCGCAACCAGTATCAACACCGACTGGCGCAAGAACGCGCACGACGGTTTCCATCACAACAGCGATGGTTCGGCAAGTTACGCCGCGTTCACAGATTATTTGGGTCATAAAGACCTAGGCGAGAAGACCATCCTTTTTATTATTGATGGGCTCTATGGAAACGACAACGTGGATGGTCCGCCTCATCGCAAGTGGAAGATGGTGCCGTTCAACGATGCTTGGCCGAACAGCATTTTTATGTCGTTTGACGGCGTAGCGATCGATTCCGTCGGCTTCGATTTTCTCACTTCGGAATGGCCCGATCTTCCGGACATCGTGAATGCCGATAACTACCTGCGCGAATCCGCCTTGGCGAATGACCCGCCTTCGAAGACTTTCTATGATCCTGAACGCGACGGCATGCGATGCCGCAGCCTTGGCGTACACGAACATTGGAACAATGGGACAGACAAGAAGTACTCGCGAAATCTCGGAAAAGCACACGGGATCGAACTTTTCCAAGTCTGAAGTGCGGAACACACTTGAGACGTCGCTCAGGGAGGCAGGATGAGCCGGAGAGCGTTTTTCTTATGCTTCGTAGCAGCATCGATGCTACCGGCAATTGCGTTTTCCCAATCATTCTTGAGCCAGTATAGAGGCCTGCCTTATCACGACAGCCGCTATCAGGGTGGCCCGCAGAAAATACCGGGACGAGTATTGAGTGCTTACTATGACCTGGGCGGCGAAGGGGTCGCGTATCACGACAGCGATCCACAGAATCACGGCAGCGGAGAGTTGAACCCGGTTGATGGGACCTACCTCAACGAATTTCGTATCCACGAGGGAGTGGATACTTCCTACACGAAGTTTCACCGCAAGCCGG
>Ga0210393_10002093_pt1 | contig 16613 bp, 17 predicted proteins | sample IncBWC27OmetaG_FD_160068 | JGI IMG/M metagenome (GOLD analysis project Ga0210393, IMG submission 160068) | Forest soil microbial communities from Barre Woods Harvard Forest LTER site, Petersham, Massachusetts, United States - Inc-BW-C-27-O ... | reverse complement strand
CGTTGTTGACCGACGTTGCTTCTGACCAAGCCTATGTTCATGGTCGGCCAGGCGATGTGGTGGAAATAACAGTAGAGCGCGCCGGTGAGCCCAAGCCGCTGGTTCTACACGGCGTGTTTCGGGCCGCCCCGCTGGCTAGTGCTTCCGAGGGCCTGGCCAGGTCCTCCGCGCAGCAAATCACGGGATCATACCCCATTCCTTTTCTTCTGGTGGGATTCGCCGTCCTCTTGTTGAGGCTGGAAGAGCCAAATGCATGGCTTCTGGCATTGCTCTTCTGCGCCTTTGTCGCCACTCCTGGCTTTCACAATTCCGGGATCTCTCCCACACTTAGCGCATTCGTGGCTGTTTTTCGTGCCGTGTTTGCCGGGATGCTGTGTCCCCTTTTCTATCTTTTCTTTGCAGTTTTCCCGGTTCAATCGCCTCTGGATCGGCGCCTCCCGTGGTTGAAGTGGGCGGGCCTTCTCCTGGGAATCTTTACCGTCATTCCCGGCTTGCGGTCAGGCGATCCAGGCTTTCCAGCAGTGGTCGCCCACCTGGTAGGCAGCCGCAACTCCGATCTCAGTGAAGCTGCCATGAAATACGCTTTACTTGCTCTCGGCATGATCTCGCTGACGCAAAATTCATTCATGGCCGCCGTCCCTCCAGAAGCGCGGCGCAAATCACGAGTGATTTTGTGGGGAACCGTGGTCGGCGTCCTGCCAATCGTGCTTGTCCGTGCCGCCGTGGATTTCACCGGATTTCGGCCCTCTTTCTGGCTCGATACCGGGTTGGTGCTGGTGTTGTTCCTCTATCCCCTCTCCTTTGCTTATTCGGTGGTGAAGCACCGCGTGATGGAACTTCCGGTGCTCCTGCGACGCAGCGCGCGCTACGTTCTGGTGCAGAGGGGGTTTATCGTTTTGACGTTCATCGTTGCGGCTTCCGCCATCGCGCTCTTCACCCACGTCTTCTCGCGATTCCTCCGCGCGGATACAAATATCGGGATGGCCATGAGTGCAGTATTTGGGATTGTCCTGGTCTGGACATCGGCGCCGCTGGTGAAGCGGGGAACCACGCGCATCGACCGGGCCTTCTTTCGCAGCGCTTATGACTCTCGTATCATTCTGCACGACCTCGCGGAGAAAACCCGCACCGTGAGCGACCGTCGCCAACTGGCGACGCTCATCGAGCGCCACGTGAGGGAAGCGCTGCACCCAAAAACCCTGGCGTGTTACCTGGAATCAGGCAACGGCCGGCTGGCTGCAATCTCCGGAACGTTCCCCGCGACCCTCGAAACGCTCTCGGCCAGCGCGCCGGTTTTCCTCGAACTCGCGCGCACCGGGAAAACGTGGGAGGTCACATCCGATCCCGCCAGGGCCGAAGAGTTAACCGCGCTGGCGCCCCTCGCGCCGGAATGCCTGGTGCCGATCCTCAGCCGTGAGAACAATCTCATTGGCATGCTCGTTCTTGGCCAGCGGCTTTCCGAGGAACCTTATTCCGGCGAAGACAAGCGTCTGCTCGATTCCGTGGCGGCCCAAGCTGGCATCGCTTTGGAGAACATAGCCCTCGCAGAAAAAATGGCGGAGCGAATGGAAGCTGATCGCCGCCTCGCTCAGGAAATGGAAATTGCCCGCCAGGTGCAGGCCAGGCTTTTCCCGCAAAAGCTGCCCGCGATAAGAACGCTCGAATACACGGGCGGTTGCATCCAGGCTCGCAAAGTGGGCGGAGACTACTACGATTTTCTGGAGCTTTGCCCTGGCCGCTTGGCGATGGTGCTGGCGGATATTGCTGGTAAAGGAGTGTCTGGCGCCCTGCTGATGGCGAATCTCCAAGCCAATCTGCGCAGCCAATATGCCATCGCGGTGGACGACCTGCCCCGACTGCTCGCCTCAGTCAACCGATTGTTCTACGAGAATAGCGGTGACGCCAGTTACGCTACCTTATTTTTTGCGGATTACGACGACTCAAGCCGCAAGCTCCGCTACGCGAATTGTGGACATCTTCCCCCGCTCCTGCTGCGTGCCAGAGGAAGCTCGCAGGATCGGATCTCCGAGACACCGAAGGTGGAGTGGCTGAGTTCCACCTGCACCGTGATGGGATTGTTTGAAGCCTGGCAGTGCGAGATTGCGGAAGTGGAGCTTGCTGCAGGTGACACGCTGGTGCTCTACACCGATGGAATCACCGAGGCCGAGAATGCGGATGGGGAAGAATTTGGCGCGTCTCGTTTGCTCGACACCGTCGGGAGCCATTCTCACCTTCCGGCGGTACCCCTCCTCCAAGCTGTGGTTGGGGCGGTCCAGCAATTCAGCGGCGGAAGCGAACAGCAGGATGACATCACACTGGTGATTGCGCGGTCCCTTGAATAATTGATCCGCGTTGTAGCCCAAACTCGCAAGACCCGGGCTGGCGGTCGCCTATGCCATAACGCGATAACCGCCGAGTAGTCGGCCATCCGAAGTTATCCAGAAACGGGCTGCTGGAAGTCAGTCGGAGCGATAGGTTACCTTGTCGTTGCCACATTCGATCGCAACCCCCGCACCCCGGCCGCCGACTACATGACGGTCGACCATGATGCTGGAGACGTTGAAGATGTCAGGCAATTTGATCAAGCTAGGCCGCAGTCCCCTGGAAATCGCTTCCGGACACAGGTTCAGCGGAAGCACCACGGGGGCGGAGTATAGCACGTGGTCAATTGGTTTGCTCCCATAGCTCCAGAGTGCGTTTCTGGGGCCGGATGGCTGGAATACGGGACGGTTTTTGGCCGATTGCGTGAGGGTCAAGCCGTATACGGAGAAGTTCATGAAGTCGCTCATCGGGCGTCAATATCACTAGGCAATTTGCTAAAACGTTAGGGCGCGACGTACTCACAACTGGGAGTCGGAGCGTCCTGCCTAGTTCCTATTCCCTCCGAGCTCGAGGCGACTGTCAGAATCTGCAAACCAAAAACAGTCCCAGCCCGATTGCGATCAGATCTTCTGGGATTGCGATTGCGAAATCGGGAGCCTGTAGGGTTCGAACCAGTCCGACGCGAACCCGATAGCCGCCGAACGCTCCGGCGATGGCGCCGATCGCTCCGGTCAGAGCCCCCAACCAAAGCGACGAGCTTCCAGCCGTGCCCAGGCAGGCACCCGTAAGCAAGCCCATAACAATCCGGGCAGCTAGCGGGACGGCTGTCGTGCGGGCGGGAGTGGTTGGGAGTTGATCCGCAACGAATTCGGCCAGTGCTCCAATAGTGAAGATGCCGACTGCCCAAGCTGAGCCCATGAAAGCCAGGTGAGAGCCAGAAAGGTGGATCCAACCCAGATGCGCCGCCCAAGCTACGATCGCAGGCGCCGACATGGATCGCAACCCCGCTACTACGCCAATACCGACAGCCAGTAACAACGCGAGCCCAAAATTCATGAAGCCCCCTCCAGCAGTTGTTCATTGCCCAACAGGTTCGATGATCGATGAGACCATTCGGTCGCATATCTCTGATTGGCCCCGCACCTATTTATGCGGAAAATTCTGAACGCCACAAGCGCAACAATCGTTCGGCTACGTGATGCTCTAAGGAGGATATTTGGATGGGTCTGTTTCGCTTCGACCTTCTGGTGCTGGCGATGGAAGTCGCGTCGTTCGGGGTCAAGGTTCTGCACCCTAGAACCTGGAGGCATGCGGACCAACTGGGTACGGCGCGCCGTTCGCGGTGCGACGGACTTGCTGCTCGAGTATGAGCCCGCGGTCGGTTCGTTCCAGAAAATGCTGCGAGGACCCGAAGCGCGTTTGGAAGGCGATCCGCGGAAAATCAGCGGGGCGTAATTTTGCAACTAGCAAATAGCGACGAGGTTCCGGTGCTGCTGATCCTCGGTGTCGACGCGGAAAAGCGGGTGCAGCAGGCAGAAGCTGCCCGCGCGGCCGAAGCGGGGACAAGGCTAGTTCAGGGCATTTCGGGTGTTAGAGACTCAGGAGCGCCTCAGCATTTCGGTGGGTAAGCTTGGCCAAGTCTTCGGGACTGAGCAAATGTTCGAGCTCTGCAAGGTAGTCGCTACCCTTCGTTGTGGAGCTGAACGGGTAGTCGATGGAAAACATGAGGCGATCAATGCCGACGACGTCTAGGGCGCACTGCAGCGGGGGCCGGGTGAAGTAGCCGCTGGTTGTCAGGTGGATGTTCGACCGGAAGTAAGCAGCTACGGGTTGACGGAGCTTCGCGATGTGAGAGAGAGCCTGTGAGGTGCGGACCAGCGCCATAGGTAGCATCTCCCCCATGTGACCGATTATGAGCTGCAAAGTGGGGAAACGATCAAAGATACCGGAGGCGATTAGGCGGAGTGTATGGAGCGCGGTCTCCGCGTGCCAGCCCCAGCCGGCGATGGAAAGCATTTGGCCTACCCCAGCTGGCAGCCCTGTGTAATAGGTATCGAAAACAGCCTCTGGAGGCGGCGCCGGGTGGAGGTATATCGGGATATTGAGAGCAACGGCGGCTTCAAAGACGGGAGTGAACGGAGGGTCGTCTAGGAATTTCCCCGCCGTCGTGCCATCGAGAAGGACTCCGCGGAAACCAAGCTTCTTGATCGAACGCTCGAGTTCTTGGGCCGCCGATTCAGGATCCTTCAAGGCGAGACAGGCGAAGCCGGCCAGACGGGAAGGGTTCGCGCGAACGGCGGCGGCTAGTTCGTCATTTACATCGCTGGCGAGCGATGTTGCGGTGGCTGCGTCGAGCGCATCGAAGCCGATGGCGGCGAGTGAGAGCACCTGGAGATCGATGCCGGCATCGTCCATGGCCGCGATGCGGCACGCGCCCAGGTCCAGAAGCTTTGGTTGGAGTGCGTCGAGCCAGGCCGGGGTCGCATTGCCATAGGCGCCCGTAGCCCGAAGGAAGGATTCGGTGACAAAATGCTCCTCAAGCGTGATAGTTCTCATCCGGCTGTTCATGTCCGATGAGATGAGCCTGCGGAAGAGATGGTTTCTCGCGTCCCTTCACACGCTGCTCCTGGCCGTTATCCAAGTCATCCGCGATCGCGAAACATAAGCGCATTTATCAGTTATAACCGATCACGACGGATACGTAGCTTCGGGCATCCTCGAGGAGTTCCTCACGGGGCATACCTGCCTTGGCCCGGAGAAGTAAACCTTGCATCAAGTCGACGAGCGCACGCCCTTACGTGGGCCGGAGTCTTCCTCGAGAGATGCTTAGTTAGCTCGAATCTCTTTCTCAAGCCGCTCGGCAAATATCTGCGCGCTTGCGGTCAGCCCCTGCCCGAACTGGGGGTTAGAGCACCGGTGCGCGCATTGATCGTATACGCTGAGATGGAATTCGAAATCTGATTCGCCACATATGCGAATCTTTCCTACAGGCCGGGCGTGTGCAGGTTTATTGCGACGCTTGCTTTGATTTGCGGGCGATCAGCGCGAATCCGCGGGAGAATGCATCTGATTGCAGCTGGGTAAGACGAGCCCGCCCTGCGCTTTGCTTGCCTGACTTCAGTTCTAACTGTCCCAGCCGAAGGCGCGATTCCAACTCGTAACCGATGTAGCCGTATCGGCTGGCTTGGGAGCGAACGGTTTCAAGTATCTTGAAAGCGTCGCTGAAGTTTCCGGTTTGCTCTCTAACGCCTGCGACTGCGAATTGCGCTTCAAATCGAGATGTTCGACCGGCATCCTGACGGCACAAATCTGTCGCGCGAGCGGCCGCCGCCTGCGCCTCTGCAACTTTGGATTGTGCGAGCAGCGCCGAACTCAGAACGGTTTGCGCTTGACAACCTGCATCTGACATCTTCTTCCTCTCGAAAGTCTCAGCCGCTTCCTGGGCTAGCCGTGCGGCGTCAGCGCTGCTTCCCTGTTCGAACAAGATTTGAGCTAATTGCATTTGGCTGTACGCCAGATTCGTGGTATCGCCAAGTTCCTTTCGGAGCGCCATCGCTTCTTCGGTCTTCGAACGCGCATCTTCCAAACGATCCTGCGCTCGCAGAATGTCGGAAATCCCGGCCAACCCGAAGCCTTGACCTTTTCGATAACCGGTCTGTTCCTGAATGGCCAACTGCTCCCCAAATCGGGCGGCGGCCTCAGTTAGCCGACCCTGTTCGATAAGAACGTTGCCCAGGTTGCTGAGCGTCGTCGCCTCGCCACGCCGATCGCCGGAACTCCGGAAAGCCTCCAGAGACTGTTCCTGCATCCGAACCGCGCCTGGCAGGTCGCCCATGCTGTCCATCACGTTGCCAAGGCTGCCGAGATCGCCTGCGATGAAGGGACTGCCGAGGGTGCGATCAATGTCGAGGGCTTGCTGATAGTAGCGCCGTGCTTCCTCCAATTGCCCTCTCTCGTAGAAAATATTTCCGATATTGCTGGAGGTGGTTGCGACGTTTTGCTGAGCGCCAATCCGGTTCGCAATGTCGAGAGCCTGCTCGTAAGCCTTGCGGGCGCCTTCAAAATCTCCCTTGTCGTATAGAACAGTGGCGTATCCGTTAAATGCGCGAGTGGCCGCGCGGGGATTTCCGCTTTTCAGGGATAAATCGCGGACCTCGGCAAACTCGGCGAGGGCTTTATCGAACTCCCCGAGACGATCCCAATCCCAGGCCTCCTGTTGCTTCGCCTGAGCCATAACCAGGCGATTGCCTTGGCGCAATGCCAGGTCGGCAGCCACCGAAGCGGAGTGCTGGGCATTCTTGAAATCTCCCAACGACTGGCGCGCCTCCGCTTCGGAAAGATCGATGCGGGCATCCTGGCTCGCAGTACCTGGAATCTGATGCAATTGCGCCACCGCCGCCAGAGAATTCTTGCCCTGACCCGCTTTGGTTTGTGTCGAAACCAGGCGCAATCCGATCTCGATATCGTCTGGAAAGAATTTCAGCAGCGTTTGATAGATCTCAATGGCCGCGGGGTAATCGTTTTGTAGTTCGCGATAGTGACCCTCGACGAGCAATTGATCGCGCCGCGGCAGGTTTTGCGAGAGTTCGTACGCTTTACTCGCTTCGGCTCGCGCTTTCGCGTCATAGCCCAAAGACGAGAGGCTCTGCGCCAGGAAGGAATGCGATAGCGCGTGGTTGGGGTCGGCGGCAACTGCCTGGTCGAACAGATCGCGGGCCGCCCTGGCATCGAAGGCGCGCAACTTGGCCAACCCCTCGGAGTAAAACCGGACGGCCTCAGGATTGCCCGGCAGGGACGCTCCCGCTCGTTGCACCTCCTCGCCCGGCACGCTGCCCATTCCGAGCTTTTCCCGAAGTTCGGAACTGACTCGCGTAACCAGATCGGCGAGTTCGGCCTCGGTGCCGCTCTCCGAGACCGCGGCGATGGTTTCACCGGCGGCTGCGTCCTGCACCCGCAAATCGATCCGAAGAGGTCCTTGTGTATCTTTGCCCACTCCCAGGTAGGAACCAACCACCACTTCGTCCGCGCCCAGGTTGCCACGAATTTTCAAAAGCGTTTCAGGAGCGTAACTGTCGGTCGCAGGCAAAGAGAGATCGAGTTTCATATGAGCAACGTTCTCTCCAGGAATTACGCGTACCTTATTTCCGGAAGCCAGTTCAGTGCCTAACATTTCTGAAATTGCTGTCGAGACCCACTCCTGATCTGGACTTCCCGAAAGATTTCGGAAACCGAGCACAGCGACAGAACGGCGAGCCTTCGCGTGCTGGGAGGAGAGTTGCGGACCGTTGCGTAAAGCGCGAGAGACAAATAATCCGATACCGACCGCGACTGCCAGAAGTAAGGCGCCGGCGAAAAACCACGTTGAACGCTCCCGCAGCAAGGGGACTATCCAGTGAGACTTCGACGCCAGCGTCACATCGGCACGTGTGGCCTTGCCGGTCCCGCTGTCCGTATCGTGCAAGAGCACCTGTAAATCGGTTCTCAGCTCCGTTGGTGACTGGTAGCGGAGCTGCCGATTTTTCTCCAGAGCTTTATTGATGATCTGTTCGAGCGACGGCGGCAACTGGGTATTGATCGCCCTAGGCGGCACCGGTTGCTTGTGGAGCACCGCATCCATGGTTAAAGCGATGTTTTTCTCTGCGAACGGACGTTGTCCGGTCGCCATCTCATACAACAACACTCCGAGAGAAAAAACGTCAGTGCGGCCGTCCAGTTCGTCACCACGAATCTGCTCGGGCGACATGTACTGTGTGGTTCCCGGAATCGCTCCTAAACTAGTAAGCCCTTCCTCGTCCCGGTTTGACGAGTCAGCCTCTACTCCCCCAAGGCTCAACTTGGCCAGACCAAAGTCGAGGACTTTTATCACTCCCCGGCGGGTCAGGAATACGTTGGCTGGCTTGATATCACGATGAATCAGGCCGGCTGCGTGAGCTGCCTCCAGTGCGTCGGCTACCTCGGTTCCCCACTGCAGCACTTGCTTCAGAGGCACCCGACCCACCTTCAAACGCTGCCGCAGCGTTTCACCTTCCAGCAGCTCCATCACGATAACCGGGTTTCCCTCATACTCCTCGACTTCGTAGAGCGTGCAGATATGAGGATGATTCAGGGTAGCGATAGCCCGCGCCTCCTGTTGAAAGCGCAACAGGGCTTTGCCGTGGCTCGCCTGCCCCTCGAGCAGGAGCTTCAGTGCGACGTGCCGCCCAATCCGAAGGTCCTCGGCCTCATAGACCGTTCCCATACCGCCGCTGTCCAGACGCCGAAGCACCTTATAGTGGGCAATGGTCTTGCCAGACAGGCTATCTTCGGCTGCGGATACGGCAGCGTGAGGGAGAGTTGGTGTTGCCATTCCCATGGCGGGCTGTTCCAGAAATTCGCCGAGTTTCTCATGAGAACTCAAAAGCGACTGGACTTCGTGCTCGAGCGAAGCATCCCCGGCGCAGGCTTGGCGCAAAAACTCTTTCTGCTGATCGGGACTCACCTGCAGCACCGATTGCAACAGGTGATCGACGCGTCTCCAGCGCTCCGCATCCATCAGGATTCCCGATTCATTTCGCGGTGTAGCCAGGCGCGAGCCGTGCTCCAGTCACGGGAGACGGTTTTCGTCGAGAGCTGAAGTACCTCGGCGGTCTCCTCGAAACTCAAACCCCCAAAAAAACGCAGCTCGACCACTTGGGCTTTGCGTGGATCGATTTGAGCCAGAGCCTTCAGAGCTCCGTCGAGGGCCACGACATCGATGTCTTTGCCGCGGGCCAACATGGTCGCGTCCTCCAGCGGAAGCGTGCCCTCGCCGCCTCCACGTTTTCCAGCACGGTGGCGCCGAGCGTAGTCAACAAGGATCTGCCGCATCAGTTTGGCGGCGATGGCAAAAAAGTGGGTTCGACTCTCCCACTGCGGGGGATTCAGGCCAACCAGGCGCAGGTACGCCTCATTCACTAGAGCTGCGCTTTGTAAAGTATGATCAGCGCGTTCCTGGCGCAGCTGAAAATGGGCGAGACGCTGCAGTTCCTTGTAGACGGCCGGCAACAGAGCGTCGAGCGCGCTGCGGTCTCCACCCCGCCAACCCTGCAACAACTGTGTAATTTCGGTTGTAGGCTCCTGCCCCACGAAGAGCACCCAAGGAAGCGTTTGGCTTGCAAGCCAGCTTAGTCAGGCCCGATTTGAATGTCAACCATCTGAAGCACCACTGCCAGGGCACCGCCGCCCACCGAAGATTTCCCCTGGCCCCAATTTTTCTTCAACTACGAATGATTGATTTTGCCCAGCCTTTTGCGCAGTTAGAGATAGAGGACAAACAATTCGACCCGGATCGATCCTCACTGAGTGGAATGCAAATCGGGAGAAATTTATGAAAAAACACCTTTTCCTCGCTCCCAGATGCTTTTAGTGGCTGGCTCGGCTTTGTGGATTAGCACCCGCCAGGCTTCTTCGGCAGCCGTCCTCGGTGGCCCATCCTCAGAGACCGACGCCGCCTATCGGGACGGCTTGTTTCAAGGGAAGCAGGGCACCGAGCGCAATGCTTCCTACCATGCTCCGGTTGGGCGCTGGTCCGCCAAGACCGATCGGGCGGCGTTCACCAACGCCTTCGAAGAAGCCTACAGGTCCAGGACATTAAACGAACTCGCTGAGGAAGAATTTCATTGAGCCTCGGCTGATCGGAGGCTTCACCAACATTTGCAGAATAACCGTCACTCCAGTGACTCAAAGGAGATATGCCATGAAAAAGTCAGTGTACTTGATCACTACATTCGGCGCACCCGGTGAGAAGGGTGCTCTGGAAAGCCGCTTGGGGGCGTTTTGGCTGCCCGACGAGGTGCACGCCGCCTTTGTGACCAGCATGCAGGGGTAACTACGGTCTCCTCCGTGGGCACCCGCCAAGTCTAGGGTAAACTTCGGTAATCGCAGCTCGGACGCCAAAGTCAGGCGGAAACTTCTAGCCGATCGTCATGCGATTCGAGCCCTTGTTGAATAATCGGCTCAATCGGTATCTCACGCTGAACGTCAAGCTGGCGGTGACAAGGACATAGCTTTGGACAATGGGCGCAAAAACGGCGCGGGACGAACGAAGCTCAATGACATGACAAACGACGGTTCTGCCAACTTGATGGATTTTGATTTCCTCACGGTCGTTATCAGTCGTGAACAGATCGAAGCTGGCGGTATCAGCCACCCTTTGGGCGTGCTTCGTCAACTCCTGAGGCGGCAAGCAGTGATCAAGTTCTGCGAGCAGGTGGAGATATGCGTTACAGGGTTTGACGACGATCCCAGAGAGCTTTACGAGTTGGCCGAAGTTCGCAACTTCGTTTACAAGCTCGATGCGGAGTTCCCGTACTGGCTTTATTTCCTCACCAAGCGCGGGACAGGGCTGATTTTCATACTGTCGTGCCTCTGTCCCCCATTCCTGACGCCTGAAGACGAAAGGCGCAGCTGGAATGAACTAGCGGACTACCTGCTAAAGCGCGGATTCCCAGCACTAAATCACATCTGCCAACGTGCTGAATGTTCGGAAGAAGAGAGACGGCGGCTTACAGATCGCATCGCTGAGTACATCCTTAAGGGACCAGATGTGAGCGAGGTATAGAGGTCGCGAGACGATTGGAGTCGATTCTATGACGCCGTAGCTTGAGGCCCGAATCATGGAGCCTGGTACAAAAACACAGCGCCCCGCGCAGGAGTGCGTGAGGGGGAAATCCTCGATCCTTCAACCCCGAGAGAATTTGCCATTGCGCTTGTGAGTAGGTAGCCACGAATAAGGCTCACGTCCTTCGCTCTTTCAATGAGGCCGTGTACCATTTTGCAGATGTATTAACCAGTGGCGCGGTTGCAGAAAAGAAGTGCGGCAAGACTTCAGTTCAGCCGGTGCCGCGACAAATATTCCTCTTCGCCTGTCCCTAGTATTGGTGGGAGGGTCATGTGAGAGTAGCTGGCGCAAAATTATTTCGTTCTCTACTCACGGCCGTAGACTTTGTGCACGAAAGCTCCGAAGTTCGTGCTGCCACCATTGGCCGGTTTCGTATCGTCGGCAATCCTTGGACAAGCCGGGAAGTTATCCACGATCCCAGTTCTGCGATAAGTAATGGGGAGATGAAGCATTCACAGAAAAAGAAGCGACGAGGAATGCCCCCATCTGTACGGTCATAGAAGGATTGGGGAGACTACAATGCCGATCTTGACCAGAAACATGCGTATACCGTCTTTGCAGGGCGCGCGAATCTGGGAATGCAGCCATTTTTCGACGCAATCCAATCGAGAAGACTGATGATTTGAGGTGGATGGCCAGAAATACCGTTTCGCTACTATATGCTCGGAATTCTGGCGGCATCCTGTTGGCGTAATCGATCGCAATCGGGCAAACAGCATAGATCGTGAACACGATGAAACCGATTATCTTCAAGAGAAATTGGGGATCGCGGGAACAATTTCGGAGCGCATCTTTTACATCGTTAAGATAGCCCTGTATCTCCTGTTCGCTCTTGAGCCTCAATAGAGCGGGACCTCGACACAACGGCGAATATTGCCATGCGAGGCATTATAGCCGCTGACTATGGCACCGACGTGGTTGGCCGTGTGGACGAAGGAAATTTATAGGCTGTCGTTACTTGGGAAGCGGACGGAGTGATGTTCGAATGATATTGGGCTTACGGGGGCTTTATGATAAGGCATTTGCACGCTCAGCATGCCACTCAGAAGACCGTGGGCCCGACTTTGATCGCATCAAAACTTGGGCGTTCAAAATTTTTGAACCCTCATAGAGGATATCCGACGGAGCATGAATTGTGTCGAGCACCGGCACTCGACTGTCGATGGATTCAGAATGTCTACAACAAGACGTGGTGGGAAGAACGAGTTGAAGCCGTAAGATGGCTGTCGCGACCGTTTGGCGGGAGTTTATGCCTCCGCCGCAAAGAGGTGTGTCAAGACTTTTGTGTAAACGGCCTGGTTTTGTTTTTGGGGATGGGGTCCGGGGAAGGGGGCAATTCCCCTCCCCCGGCCCCGAACTATGGGAAGTACAAACTCCAAGTACTTTATCTGGTGTCCCTTAGGGAGCAGCGTACCTCTTTTTCTCTCGCTCAGTTGTACCGATCTTGTACCGAACAGTCTGAGTTTGCAGACTCGATAGCTGTGTCGCTGGAATCAAAAGAAGCCTCTATTTGCCTGAGTCCTTGTTGCCAAAATGGACTCACAGTTATTACAATAGTAATAACTTCGGAGGTCAGCTGTGGTCAAACTCAAGGTCCGCAAATTCGGGAACTCGCTCGGAGTTGTCCTGCCGAAAGAGGTCATCGATCATCTGCACACCCGGGAAGGTGAACCGTTGTTCCTAATCGAAGCGTCGGAGGGTGGCTACCTGCTCACACCTTACGATCCCGGCTTCGAGGAAAAAATGGCGAAGGCGGACGACATCATCAGCCGCTACCGCAATACACTCCACGTTCTCGCAAAGTGAAGGAACCAGTCTGGATCGACGAACGCGATGCGCTTGCCCTGCACGATCGCCTGCTCGGGCTGCACGGCGGGGCGGTGGGATTGCGCGACGATGGCTTGTTGAAATCAGCCCTGGCTCGGCCGCAACAGCACTTCGCCTATGCCGAGTCTCCCGACATTGTCGACATGGCCGCCGCGTATACGTGGGGCATCGTCCGCAACCATCCTTTCGTAGATGGCAACAAGCGCACGGGATTTGTGGTGGGTGTCCTGTTTCTCGAACTCAACGGTTATCGCTTCAACGCTAGCGAGGAAGACGCAGCGCAAATGGTCCTGGCGTTGGCGAGCAGGAACCTCGACGAAGCAGGCTATATCGCTTTTCTTCGCGCTCATGCCTCGTTCGGAAAAAAATGAAACAGCATTTCCGTGCCCAAAGACACCGCAGAAACGAACCTTCTCTCTCAATTTCTGATTCGCACCATGGTGGGTGAACTGAGGCGACACAATGTTGCAAATTGACCAAATTTCTCTATTTCGCGTCCTTGCTTCGCTTTGTGAGAGTCTCCGTATCAGTCGGCAATGCTTGGTCAATGACGAAGTTGGAGAACTTGAGAATCCCAGCCCTGGAGTCAAAGGGGAGACGTTTGGCTGTGGATAACTTGGCAATTCCGTGGACCATAGTCCACGCAAGCAGCGCGAACTGAAGGGTGTCTCCAGAGGGTAGTTGTCTCTTGTCCTGGCATGCCTGGACCAGGCCCAACAATGTTCCGAAGGCCTCTTCGGCGGCTTCGGCCTGGTCCGATCTCGTGCGCTTCGCAACCGGCGCATCGAACATCACCGCAAAGTGCTCCGGCCGACGAAGAGCGAACTCGATGTAGGCGAGTCCGGCAGCCTTCAGTCGATCCAGCGGCTCCGCCTGCCCCTGGGCGGCGTCGCGCATGGCCTGGGTCAACTCCCGGAATCCCTGGGTTGCGACGGCTGCCAAAAGCTCTTCCCGATCCGCAAAGTGCCGATAAGGGGCGTTGTGGGAGACGCCTGCGCGTCGGGCGACTTCCCTCAAAGTAAAGCCTGCGGGACCGACCTCGCCGATCAACTGAATTGCCGTTTTCAACAGAGTGTCTTCCAGATGGCCGTGGTGGTAGGGCTTTTGTGGACGCATTCTAGCCAGCAGCATACAACCTATTGTTGACATGAGCAACATACCCTCCCATCTCCACTGAGATTTGCAACCCCAATTTTATTTGCAACTATGTTGACATGCGCAACATCTGAACAATAGAATGTTGACACGCGCAACATGCAGAAGAGTAGCAAATGGGGAGCAGCTATGACATTCCGAAACGCCCGATTTGCCGCCCCATCCGGCTCTCGATTGAGCCGTAAACGTCCGTAAAGGGGGACATATGGACTTGCTTTTCCGAGCCAGTAATCTGTTGGTCCTGCCCATCTGGGCCTTGATGATTCTCCTGCCGCGTTGGCGGTGGACTGCGCGGATCATTCGATCGCCCTTGGTGATCGCTGCGCCCGTCATCTTGTATGCCGGGCTCGTGCTTCCGCGACTGGGCGCGATTTGGCCTGCCGTTTCGCGACCAACGCTCCCCGGTGTTGAGGCGCTCCTGTGTTCGCCAGCCGGTGCAACCATTGCGTGGGCTCACTTTCTCGCCTTTGACTTGTTCGTCGGCCGTTGGATTTGTCTCGACAGCCAAGAACGTCGGATCAGTTCCTGGCTGATGGCGCCGGTGCTTTTCCTGACGCTAATGCTGGGACCTGCAGGATTCCTGTTCTACCTCGTTGTTCGATCCACGATGGGCATCGCCGACATCGGCCCAAAAACCGGTTCGGAGTGCCGCTTAGTGCAGAGAGAAAGGAGTGAGGCATGAAATCATTCACCGGCCAAGTTCAAGTTCGGAGCCCACAAAGAGGAGGATTGTGGCGCTTGCTTCGTCCCGCATTTGCCGTCAACCCACCGTTGACCATCCTGGGCGTAACCATGCTGATCACGTTTGTCGCCACCTTATTGGGCATTTTCGTTGACCATCGTGTCATCACTGGAGCTCCCGCCTGGCTCAAACCGGCCAAATTTGCCATCTCGGTCAGTATTTATTGCTTCACTTTCGTCTGGATGCTCGGCTTTGTCCAGAATCGGCCTCGCCTGGTTCGTCTGGTGGCCAATGTCACAACCGCCAGCTTGATCGTAGAGATGGTAGTCATCCTCACGCAGGCGGCGCGCGGGACAACCAGCCACTTTAATCAGACCACGCCACTCAATACCGCTCTTTGGTTCACGATGGGAGCCTTCATCGTCCTCGTGTGGATCATGAATCTGGTGCTCGCGATCATGCTGCTGCTCCAGTCGATGCCGGACCACGCCTTTGCATGGTCGTTGCGACTGGGATTGCTCATCTCGGCAATCGGGATGGCGACAGCGTTCTTCATGGTGGCTCCCACGCCTGAGCAAACAGCAGCAAACGCTGGGGGACACGGTCCACATATGGTCGGGGCGCACAGCGTCGGAGTCAGGGATGGCGGCCATGGTCTACCGGTGTTTGGATGGAGCACCGCGGGCGGCGACCTGAGAGCTGCCCACTTCGTGGGCTTGCACGCCCTGCAGGTTTTGCCGTTGCTCGGTTGGCTGCTGACCAGGCGGAGAGGGGTTCTTGCCCTCTTGATTGGTAGCGATCGGCTCGCTCTGGTTTGGTCTGCTGGCGTGACTTACCTGGGCTTGGTTCTGATGCTGACCTGGCAGGCCCTCCGCGGGCAGTCCGTAGTCCATCCGGACACGAAGACCGTTGCTGCCGCGGGTTCTCTGGCCGCAGGGTTCGCAATTTCTGTGTTGATTACGGTGCTGCGCGCAGTGAACCGAAACAGGAGAAGACAAGCATTCACATTGGCACTTCAGATCTTGTCCGACTAGGAGAACAGATGAAAAACGCAACTACCAGCTCAGTATTCGCTCTTTTGATCCTCCCAGCTATCGCTTCCGGGCAAGACGCTGCCAAACCGCTTCCCGCTGCTCCTTCATCCCAGATTATTTCTGCAGTATTTAGGGGCTCTACCGAACTCGGTCAAATGAAAGCGGATCCACCTCAATCTTCCCCGGGGATTGATCCTGTCGCGCCACGAGCCCCGGCGGTAAGGGCTGGAATCAACGTGGAAGACAAACTCCACTACTACTTGACCGAGACGTATTTCAATCCCAGCATCGTAACCGCACCCGCCTTCCGTGCAGGCTTGCGCATGGCGAATCCCCCGGGCAAAGGTGCTACTCAGTACCCTTCAGAGTCGAGGCAAGGCGCTGAGGCATTTGGACGAAACTATGGAGATGCGGTCGCCGAGCGGGTTAGCTTTCAGACTGCGAGATTTGCGACGGGTGTGATCGCGCGCGAAGATCCGCGCTACGTCCCTTCCAGCAAGCGCAGCGTTTTCGCAAGGAGCATCCACGCCATCAGCTTTACCTTCGTGGATCGCTCGAACTCCGGACATCCTATGCCGGCAATATCGAACTTCGTAGGAGCCGCCGCCGGCGGATTCGTGGGCAATACCTACCTTCCTGCCGGCTTTAACGATGTCACTCATGCGGGACAAAGAGCCTCGCTTCGGTTTGGATTCGCCGCAGCCGGAAACTTGTTCCGCGAGTTTTCCCCACAGATGCCCAACCCGATGAGGACGTTCTTCATGCTGATCGCCCAGTGAAGACAAATGAAGACGAAAAGGAGAATTCAAGCGATTCGAAGAACATTCACATACCGTCGTTTCCAGATTATTGCCGCCCTGTCAGTGGGCTTGTTCTTGACTTTAGCCTCTGCATTTCTCTCGCTCAGTTGTACCGAAGTTGTACTGATAACTCACCATACGTCGATCGAGACAGA
>Ga0210393_10002092_pt1 | contig 16614 bp, 12 predicted proteins | sample IncBWC27OmetaG_FD_160068 | JGI IMG/M metagenome (GOLD analysis project Ga0210393, IMG submission 160068) | Forest soil microbial communities from Barre Woods Harvard Forest LTER site, Petersham, Massachusetts, United States - Inc-BW-C-27-O ... | reverse complement strand
CTTGAGATTGACCTGGGTCTCGGTGGGGACGCGCTCGAAGTAGGGCTGGTTCGGGATCGGGCTGAAGGCGAGGCCGAAGGCTTCCGGATCGATCACCAGGCGCTTCATGGCCAGCAGTTTCGGCACGTAGGCCTGCGTCTCGCGCGGCAGCCACAGGCTCCAGAAATCCACCGGGCGGCCGGCGGCGCGGTTCATCTCGACCGCCCGCTCCATCAGGGCCTCGCCGCAGTTGTAGGCGCCGATCGCCAGCAGCCAGTCGCCGCCGAACTCATCGTGCAGCGCCTGCAGGTAGTCGAGCGCGGCGCGCGTCGACTCCGTGATGTCGCGCCGCCCGTCGTACCACCAGTCCTGCTTCAGGCCGTATCTGGAGCCGGTGCCGGGAATGAACTGCCACAGTCCCGAGGCACGCGCGCGCGAGTAGGCATAGGGCTCAAACGCGCTCTCGACCACCGGCAGCAGCGCCAGCTCGAGCGGCATGTGGCGCCGCTCCAGCTCGGTGACGATGGCATAGAGGTACAGGTCCGCACGCCCGAAGGCGCGCTGCAGGTAGTCGGGGTTGGCCGCGTACCAGCGCAGCTGCTGATCGACCGCCTTGTGCTCGCTCTCATCCTCCAGACGAAAGCCCGCGCGCATGCGGTCGAAGAGGTCGGCGTACTGCGCGGGGTTAAGGCCCGCCACGAGCGTCGGTCCGCCGTCGCCGGTGGCGCCAGGCATCACCACGGCAGCGTCCGCGGCAGGCGCTGCGGGGCCGGCATCGGCGGGGAGGGCGGCCGGCAGGGTGTCCGGGGAGGCGCGCGGAAGCTCGGCAATCGCTGCGGCGCGCGGCGCATCGGCGGCAGCCGGCGCGAGGCTCGCTACGGCATCCGGGGAGGTGACCGCCGCGGCGTCGACCGGAGCGGTGAGCATGGCTGCCTGCGGCGCCAGTGGGCGCGGCGGCGAGTGCGCGCATCCAGCCGCGAGCAGAGCCAGGGCAAGCAGCGTGTGACGCGTGCTGTTCTTTGTCGTCGACAAGTTCCGTACCCTCGGGCGGCGTGCTACTTTCCCCGCTCTCGGAGCGCAGGCTCGCAGGTAGAATTTAACCGTTAAATTCACGGCATTGCCAGCACTTCCACCGTGCAAGTTCGCATTTCAGCCTTTCCGGATCGTGATACGGCTCTCAGCTCGTGGTGGGAGTCACCGCTCGGCCGTGCGCTGCTCGCGGCCGAGTCCGAACTGTTAAGCGAAGCCCTCGAGGACGTCTTCGGCTGGGACCTGCTGCAGGTCGGCGCCTGGGGCAATGCGCGCGAGCTGCTGGCCGGCAGCCGCACACGGCGCAAGAGCGTGATCGCGGCGGTCGCCGAGCCGGTGCGCGCGGACATCATCGGCCGCCCTTCGCTGTTGCCGGTGATCAGCGATTGCGCCGACGCGGCGCTGCTGCCACACACGCTCGAGTTCGCCGCCGACCCGTATGCGGTGCTGCGCGAGGTGGATCGGGTGCTCGCCGGCGAGGGGCAGCTGCTGGTGTTGGGCTTCCGGCCGTGGAGCCTGTGGGGTATGCGCGCGCGCTGGAGCCGCAGCGGTTTTCCTCCCGGGATGCGGCGCCTCATGTCGGAGCGATTGCTGCGCGAGTGGCTGGTGTTGCTCGGCTACGAGGTCGTGGCGGCGCGGCGCTACCTGTACGTGAGTCCCTGGAGCCGGGGCCTGGCGCGCGGCGCGGCTGCGCTGCGGATGCTGCGCGCCGGACTGTACCCGCTGCCGGCCGGGGCTTACCTGCTCAAGGCGCGCAAGCGCGTCTACACCATGACGCCCGTGCGCCCGCGCCTGCGCGAGAAGGCCGCGGTGATCGGTGGGCTCGTCAAGCCCACCACGCGCTCGCGGGCGTGATCGAGATCTACACCGACGGCGCCTGCCGCGGCAATCCGGGCCCCGGCGGCTGGGCGGCGCTGCTGCTGATGGGCGCCCACGAGCGCGAGATCAGCGGCGCCGAGGCGCACACGACCAACAACCGCATGGAGCTCACGGCGGTGATCCGCGCGCTGGAGGCGCTCAAGCGCCCGGTGCACGCACGGCTCTACACGGACTCGCAGTACGTGCGCAACGGCATCACCCGCTGGTTGCTCGTCTGGCAGGCGCGCGGCTGGCGCACCGCCGACCGCAAGCCGGTGAAGAACCAGGACCTGTGGCAACGGCTCGCCGAGCTCGCCGGCGCTCACCAGCTCGAGTGGCACTGGGTCCCCGGTCACGCCGGCGTGCCCGGCAACGAGCGTGTCGACCGCCTCGCCAATGCGGCAATCGAGGCATTGTCCGGCCAAGCGTTGCGGTAGACTCGCGGCCCATGCGACAGGTGGTGCTTGACACGGAGACCACGGGCCTGGAGCCCGAGCTCGATCATCGTGTCATCGAGATCGGCTGCGTGGAGCTCATCAACCGCCGCCCGAGCGGGCGCACCTTTCATCACTACCTCAATCCCGAGCGCGACGTCGAGGAGGGCGCGCTCGCCGTACACGGCATCTCCCGGGCCGACCTCGACGGGCAACCGCGTTTCGCGGAAGTCGCCGCGGAGCTGCTCGGCTTCCTCGCCGGCGCGGAGCTCATCATCCACAACGCCGCCTTCGATGTGGCGTTCCTCGATGCGGAGCTGGCGCGGCTGCCGGGCGAGGCGCGCCGGGTGGGCGCCATCTGCCAGGTCCTCGATACGCTCGCGCTGGCGCGCGAGCTGCACCCGGGGCAGCGCAACAGCCTGGATGCGCTGTGCAAGCGCTACGACATCGACAACTCGGCCCGCGAGCTGCACGGCGCGCTGCTCGATGCGCGCATCCTCGCCGACGTCTACCTGGCAATGTCCGGCGGCCAGGGTGCGCTCGCCCTGACCGAGACAGAAGTGCCGGCACATGCGCCGGCAGGCAGCGCCGCGGCGCGCGCGCCGCTGCGCCGCGCCGTGCCGCTGCCGGTGCCCGCGGCGAACGCGGAGGAGCTGGCGGCGCATGCCGTCATGCTGACGGTGATCGCCAAGGCGAGCGGCGGGCGCTGCCTGTGGGCGACCAGCGAGCCATACGCCACCGGGTCGGCTGCCGCTGCCACCGAACCGGCGCCGCAGCGCTCCAGCGCCTGAAGCGCCGCGGACCAGTGCCGAAGATGCTCAGATTGCGCAACTGCCGCATCGGCGTGGTGGGTCTCGGCTACGTCGGGTTGCCGCTGGCGGTCGAGTTCAGCAAGCACTTCGAGACCGTCGGCTTCGACGTCAACCCAAAACGCATCGCGCAGCTGCGCCGCGGCCGCGACAGCACGCTCGAGGTGACGCGCGAGGAGCTGCGCGGCGCCAAGCGGCTCACCTTCACCAGCGAGCTGCGCTCGCTGCGCCGCGCGCAGGTGTTCATCGTCACCGTGCCGACCCCGATTGACGGCTACAAGCGCCCCGACCTCACTCCACTGGTGCGGGCGAGCGAGAGCGTCGGCACCGTGCTGCGCAAGGGGTCGCTGGTGATCTACGAGTCGACCGTCTACCCCGGATGTACCGAGGAAGTATGCGTGCCGATCCTCGAGCGCGTCTCGGGGCTGAAGTTCAACCGCGACTTCTTCGCCGGTTACAGCCCCGAGCGCATCAACCCGGGCGACAAGCAGCACCGCCTCGCCACCATCCGCAAGGTCACCTCGGGCTCCACCGCGCACATCGCCGATTTCGTTGACCAGCTGTACGGCGCGATCGTCACCGCCGGTACCCACAAGACCTCCAGCATCCGCGTGGCGGAGGCCGCCAAGGTCATCGAGAACACGCAGCGCGACGTGAACATCGCGCTCATCAACGAGCTGGCGCTGATTTTCCACCGCCTGGGCATAGACACGGAGGAGGTCCTCAACGCGGCCGGCAGCAAGTGGAACTTCCTGCCGTTTCGCCCGGGACTGGTGGGCGGCCACTGCATCGGCGTCGATCCCTATTACCTCACGCACAAGGCCCAGGAGGTCGGCTACCACCCGGAGATGATCCTCGCCGGGCGGCGCCTGAACGACAACATGGCGCTGTACGTCGCGGGGCAGATCACCCAGCTCATGGCCGCCAGGCGCATCCACGTGAAGGGCGCGCGCGTGCTGGTGCTCGGCATCACTTTCAAGGAGAACTGCCCCGACATCAGGAACTCGAAGGTGGTGGACGTGGTGCGCGAGCTCGAGAGGCAGGGCGCGCGCGTCGACATCTACGACCCGTGGGCGAGCGGCCGCGACTGCCGCCACGAGTACGGACTGAGCACCGTGCCCGCGCTGCGCGCCGGGCGGTACGATGCGGTGGTCGTGGCCGTGGCGCACCGTGAGTTCCGCGAGCTCGGCGCACGCGGCCTGCGCGCGCTGTGCCGCAGGAAGCACATCGTCTACGACATCAAGAGCGTTTTCCCCGCCAGCGCGGTCGACGGCAGACTGTGAAGATCCTGGTTACCGGTGCGGCCGGCTTCATCGGCATGCACACCGCCGCGCGGCTGCTGCAGGCGGGCCACGAGGTCGTCGGTCTCGATAACCTCAACGACTACTACGATGTGACGCTCAAGCAGGCGCGCCTGCAGCGCCTCGCGCACGAGCGTTTTCGCTTCGAGAGGCTCGAGCTCGCCGATGCTGCGGCGGTTGCGGCGCTGTTCGCACGCGAACGGTTCGCGCGCGTGGTGCACCTCGCGGCCCAGGCGGGGGTGCGCTATTCGCTGCAGGACCCGCACGCCTACGTGAGGAGCAACGTCGAGGGGACGCTGAACATCCTCGAGGGTTGCCGGCACCAGGGTGTCGAGCACCTGGTGTACGCCTCCACCAGCTCGGTGTACGGCGCCAACACCAACATGCCGTTCTCGGTGCACAAGGGCGCCGACCACCCGCTGTCGCTGTACGCGGCCAGCAAGCGCGCCACCGAGCTCATGGCCCACAGCTATGCGGCGCTGTTCGCGCTGCCTTCCACCGGGCTGCGCTTCTTCACCGTCTACGGCCCGTGGGGGCGCCCCGACATGGCGCTGTTCATGTTCACGCGCAACATCCTCGAGGGCCGGCCGATCGACGTGTTCAACCATGGCCACCATCGGCGCGATTTCACCTACGTCGATGACATCGCCGAGGGAGTGGTGCGCACCTGCGCGCTCGCACCCAAGCCGGATGCGCACTGGGACAGCAACGCGCCCGACCCTGCCTCGAGCTCAGCGCCGTACCGCCTGTACAACATCGGCAATCATCAGCCGGTGCCGCTGCTGCGCTATATCGAGGTCATCGAGGAGTGCCTGGGGCGCAAGGCGCAGATGAACCTGCTGCCGCTGCAACCGGGCGACGTACCCGAAACGTTCGCCGACATCGACGATCTGGTGCGTGACGTCGGTTACCGTCCGGCGACCCCGATCGAGGTCGGCGTGCGCCGCTTCGTCGACTGGTTCTGCGAGTACTACGGCTATCAGCGCTGATAGAATCGCGCCCCCATGATGCGCGCGGGCGGACCAAAGCCGATGGGCGTGACGAAACTGCAACCGGCGACGGCAATGCAGGTGCCGCTGCTCGATCTCAAGCAGCAATACCGCCCGCTGGCCGCCGACATCCAGGCGGCCATCGCGGCGGTGTGCGAGGGCCAGCACTTCATCCTCGGCGCCGAGGTGAAGAAGCTGGAGGCGGCCGTGGCGGCCTACAGCCAGTGCCGCTACGGGATCGGGGTGTCCTCCGGCACCGATGCGCTGCTGCTCGCGCTCATGGCGCTCGGCATCGGACCCGGCGATGCGGTGCTCACCAGTCCGTTCACCTTCTTCGCCACCGCCGGCACCATCGCGCGCGTCGGTGCGCGGCCGCTGTTCTGCGACATCGATCCAGCCACTTTCAACCTGAGCGCCGCCGCGGTGGCGCAGCTGCTCGGTGAGCAGTGCGAGCGGCGCGGCGACGCCCTCATGCACCGCGCGAGCGGCGCCCGGGTGCGCGCGCTCATGCCGGTGCATCTGTACGGGCAGCTCGCCGACATGCAGCCACTGATGGAAGACGCGCGCCGCTACGGCCTGAAGGTGATCGAGGATGCGGCGCAGGCGATCGGCGCTGCAGATGCGGCCGGCCGCCGCGCCGGCAGCTTCGGCGACGTCGGCTGCCTGTCGTTCTTTCCCACCAAGAACCTCGGCGCCTTCGGCGACGCCGGCATGTGTGTCGCCGCGGACGGCGCGCTCGCCGAGCGTATGGAGATCCTGCGCGTGCACGGCGGCAGACCGAAGTACTACCACGCCCTCATCGGCGGCAACTTCCGCATCGACGAGCTGCAAGCCGCAGTGCTCAACGTCAAACTGCCGCACCTCGATGCCTGGAGCGCGGCACGGCAGCGCAACGCGCTCGCTTACGACGCCGCCTTCGCGCGCGCGCAGCTCGGCCCGGCGGTACGTACGCCGACCGCGCTGCCCGGCGCTCGCCACATCTATAACCAGTACGCGATCCGCGCCGAACGGCGCGATGAGCTGCGCAGCCACCTGGGCGCCGCCGGCGTGGGCACCGAGATCTACTACCCGGTGCCGCTGCACCTGCAGCAGTGCTTCGCGTACCTCGGCTACCGGGCCGGGGACTTTCCGCATGCGGAAGCGGCGGCGCAGCAGACCCTGGCGCTGCCGATCTATCCCGAGCTCACGCAAACGCAACTACAATACGTCGTCGACGCGATCGCAGCCTTCTACCGCTGAAGGCCACTGCCGCGGCCGGCACGCGTCCCGCGCGCAAAGGTTACGGAGGCCGGTCATGACGCTCACGATTACCCCCGGTCCACGCACGCCCGTGTGGGCCGAGCTGCAGACACAAGCCACGCGCCTCGCGGCGGTGCCGGTGCCCGAGCTGTTCGAGCGCGATCCGCGCCGCCTCGAGCGCTTCACGCGCGAGGCTTCCGGGCTGTTGCTCGATTTCTCACGCCAGCGGCTCGACGAGATCGCGCTCGCCAGACTCGCCGAGCTCGCTGACGCGACCGGACTCAAGGAGCGCATCGCGGCCATGTGGCGCGGCGAGCGCATCAACACCACCGAGGATCGCGCCGTGCTGCACGTGGCACTGCGTCAGCCGCCGGGCGCCGCGCTGGGCGGGGCGGAGACCGAGCAGGCGGTGATGAGCGAGCGCGCGCGCATGCTGGCGTTCGCGGAAAGCGTGCGCGGCGGGAGGATCACCGGCAGCAGCGGTCAGCCGTTTCGCCTGGTGGTGAATATCGGCATCGGCGGCTCGGACTTGGGTCCCGCCATGGCGGTGCTGGCGCTGCGGGCGTACAGCGGCGGCGCGCCGCGCTGCGAATTCGTTTCCAACATCGACGGGGTGTACCTGGCGCAGGTGCTCGAGGCGGCAGATCCCGCCACCACGCTGTTCATCGTCTCCTCCAAGACCTTTACCACGCTCGAGACGCTTACCAATGCGCGCAGCGCGCGCGCCTGGCTGGCGCAGCGCCTCGGGGAGGCGGCGGTGCCGCGCCACTTCGCCGCCGTCTCGGTCAACCACCAGGCGATGGACGCCTTCGGCGTGCATCCCGAGTATCGCTTTAAGATGTGGGACTGGGTCGGCGGGCGCTACTCGGTGTGGTCCTCGATCGGCGTGTCGCTCGCCATCGCCATCGGCGAGCGCCATTTCCGCGATTTCCTCGCCGGCGGTCACGAGATGGACGAGCACTTCAGGAGCGCGCCGTGGCAGGAGAACCTGCCGGTGCTCATGGGACTCACCGCGGTGTGGAACATCAACTTCATGAAGCTGCCGACGCTCGCGGTGCTGCCGTACGACGACTCGCTGCGCCGCTTCCCGGCCTACCTGCAGCAGCTCGAGATGGAGAGCAACGGCAAGTCCGTGATGCAGGACGGCGAGCCGGTCGCGTGCGAGACCGCAGCGGTGATCTGGGGCGAGGCGGGCAACAACGGCCAGCATTCCTTTTTCCAGCTGCTGCACCAGGGCAGCGCGCGCGCCGCGCTCGACTTCCTGCTGCCGATGCGCTCCTCGTGCGCCAACCAGCCGCAGCAGGACCTGGCGATAGCCAGCTGCCTCGCACAGGCCGAGGCGCTCAGCGGCGGGGCGTCCGCCGCAACCGTGCGCGCCGAGCTTGAACGCGCCGGGATGACGGCGGCGCGGATCGAGGCCCTCGTGCCCCACAAGGTGAATCCCGGCAGCCGACCGAGCACGCTCGTACTCTTCCGGCAGCTCGACCCGGCGACGCTCGGTCGCCTGATCGCACTCTATGAGCACTGCGTGCTCACGCAAAGCGTCGTCTGGGGGATCGATGCTTTCGATCAGTGGGGCGTGGAGCTCGGCAAGAAGCTCACCGAGCAGCTGGCGCCGGCGGTGCAGGATCCCCGCGGCGGTCATCCGGCACCCGCCGCGGTGATGAAGCTGCTGGCGACGGTGGAGAAGTGGCGGGGCTGAGCGCGCTACCGCAGTAGCGGAATCTGCGCGCTCCAGTACAATCGCGCATCGCGTGCGGGGGCTCGGCTGGATGGCACGCGCTTAGTGAAATGGCATAAAGGTTGGTAATGCGATTAATGCAACGCCTGGCGGGGCTACTGGTCTCGTTCGCTCTGTCCGTCGCACTCATCAGCTCCGTCGATCCGGCGTACGGGCAGAGCACCGGTTCCCCCGTCGAGCAGATCCTGCAGGGACTGTCCCCGGACCAGCTCGGCGCGATTTCGCAGCAGCTCGGTGGAAGCGGCAGCGGCGGCGCGCAGAGCGCGCCGGGCGGCGGGTTCGGCGTCCGGCAAACGCCAGCGACCGAAGAGCAGCAGAATCTCATGCTGCAGCAACAACGCGAGCAGGCGATTGATCAACAGAAGTTGCGGGCGGAGCAGCAGCGCCTAAGCCCGTTCCTGCAGGCTGAGGATTGGGTCGTCATCACCATCGACTCTGTGCCTCTGCCGGGCGCCCCCCAGCCGCCGCAGCTGGCGGGAGCGCTGGGTGCGTTGGCTGGGCCTGCCAATCAGCAGAACATTCTCGGTAATCTGGCGCCGGGTCTGGCAGGGGCGAATCAGAGTTCGCTCAGCCAGTTGGGCGGTGCGCTGGCTGGCGCCAGCGCCGCTAATCCCCAGCAGAACGGCCTGGCGGCGGCAACTGGCGCGGCAACGGGACAATCAACCTCTCAGGGTGTGACCGCGGGTGGCTACGCACCGCTGCCGCCCCCGTGCACAGGGCAGCCGGACTGTGATGCTTCGAAGGCAACGCAACCTGAGCTGACGGACGAGCAGAAGAAGCAGCGACAGGACCTGATCGACCTGATCCGTTCCAAGAATCCCTATCAGCTCTCACGTGATGGGTTGCTCGCGTTGCCCGGATTTGCGCCGATTGCCCTCGCGGGACTCACCGAGCACCTCGCCACCCTGCGCCTGGGAGTCGAGCCTGCGCTCAAAGATCTGTTCATCAGGGTCACCAAGCTGCCGTTGACGAAGGTCGGTGCCACCGCGTTGAAACCCTTCGGCTACGACCTGTTCGACCATCCGATCTCAACCTTCGCCCCGACGACGAACGTTCCGGTGCCTGCGGGGTATGTGGTTGGTGCGGGCGATGAGCTCGACATACAGCTGTACGGGAACCGGAATGGAATTTTCAAACTCATCGTCGGCCGCGATGGGCGCGTGAGCGTTCCGGATCTGGGGCCGGTCAGCGTCGCAGGTCAGACCTTCGCAAGCGCGCAAGCTCAGCTGGAGGCGCGCGTTGAGAGACAGATGATCGGGGTCCATGCGAGTGTCACGATGGGGGACACGCGCACGATCCGGGTGTTTGTGCTCGGAGACGCCAAGGAGCCGGGGTCGTATACGATCACCGGGCTGGGCACGATCACCTCGGCGCTGTTCGCCGCCGGCGGCGTCCAGCCAATCGGTTCGCTGCGCAACATTCAGCTGAAGCGGCACGGCGAAATCGTGCGCCGGCTGGATCTGTACGACATGCTCATCCGCGGCGACACGACCGACGACGCCAAGCTTCTGCCAGATGACGTCATCTTCATCCCGCCAATTGGACCCACGGTCACGGTTGATGGTGAGGTCCACCGACCCGCGATTTATGAGATTCGAAATGAGGCCTCGGTTGCTGACGTGGTGCAACTGGCTGGCGGACTCACCGCGGAGGCCGACACCTCGAAATTGGCGCTCACTCGCATCGATGCCAGCCTGCATCGAGTCGTGCTGCAGGTCGATCTGAGCGCAGCGGCCCGATCAGAAGCCGTCCACAACGGTGACAGCCTGCGGGTATCGCGCTTGCGCCCCACGCTCGACGCCGGAATCGTGGTGCAAGGTTACGTTTACACACCGGGCGCGTACGCCTATCGCGCCGGTATGCGCCTCACGGACGTGCTGCGCTCGGTGGACGATCTGAAGCCGAACGCGGACCTGCACTACATCCTCATCCGCCGGGAGCTGCTACCGGATCGGCGCATCGCCGTGTTATCGGCCGACCTCGCGGCGGCGTTGAATGATCCCGGCTCAGCCGCCAACGTGGAGCTCATGGCGCGCGATCGCGTCATGGTATTCGACCTGCAGTCGAGTCGCGATCGGGTCATCCAGCCGCTGCTCGATGATCTGAAGCTGCAGTCCAACATCAGCCTTCCGGACGAGGTAGTCCGCATCGACGGGCGCGCCAATGTCCCCGGAGAGTACCCCTTCGAGAGCGGCATGACCGTGCGCGACCTGATCAGAGCCGGTGGAGGTTTGAGCGATGCAGCTTACGGCGGCAGCGCCGAGCTCACGCGCTACGAGGTCGTACACGGGGAGTCGCGCCGAACAGAGCTTATCCAGGTCGATCTGGCGGCTGTTTTGCGCGGGGACCCCGGTGCCAATCTGCGCCTTACGCCGTTTGATAGTCTCAGCATCAAGGAGGTTCAGTCCTGGACCGACCAGGAGTCGATCGAACTGCGCGGCCAGGTGAGGTTTCCCGGCAGATACTCTGTCAAGCCTGGCGAGACTTTGAAGTCGGTATTGCAGCGCGCCGGCGGGTTGACGCAGTACGCGTTCGCCAAAGGTGCGGTGTTTACCCGCCGGGAACTGCGTGAGCGCGAACAGAAGGAGCTGGACATGCTTGCCTTGCGTCTGCAGAACGACATCGCGTTCGTCGCTCTGCAGGGCACGGTTGCAAACCAGGGCGGTGCGGCCGGAGCCCTGAGCGTCGGGCAGTCGCTGCTTTCGCAACTGCGCCAGGCCAAGGCCGTAGGCCGCCTGGTTATCAGCCTGCCGCACATGCTGAGTGCGCCGATCGGCTCGCAGTATGACGTTGTGCTTCGCGACGGAGACCAACTACTCGTCCCGAAGGCCGAGCAGGAGGTGACGGTGATCGGCGAGGTACAGACGGTAACCTCACACCTGTACCGCCCCGGACTGTCTCGTGACGAGTACATCGCGATGAGCGGCGGGGAGACCCGTCGCGCCGACAGCGGCCGCGTCTATGTCGTGCGCGCGGACGGCAGCGTCGTCCCGCAGGGCAGCCGATGGTTCATGAGCGGCGCGAATTCGGACATACAACCGGGCGACACCGTGGTAGTGCCTTTGAACGCCGAGCACATGCCGCCGCTGCCGCTGTGGCAGGCCGTGTCGCAGATCCTCTACAACGTCGCGATCGCAGTCCTAGCGGTGCATCAGTTCTGACGAGCGCGTCATTCGTCTGCTGCGCAGATTGTTAGTTGACTCCAGGGAACATGGCATCTAGACTACGTGCGTTCACGTCATGAACGCACGTTGGCGGCGGTATATGCCGCCCCTTTCTGCAGTTGCTGCGCGACGACGTGCCGGTCGATCCGTGCGCCCATTCGGCGGCTGCGGTTCAGCGCTTTGCAGGGGGCACATCGATGTCGGAGGAAATGCGTTACCGGGTGTTGCGGCTTCTGCAGACCGATCCGAAGCTCAGCCAGCGCGACGTGGCGCGCAAACTCGGCATAAGTCTCGGCAAGGTCAACTTCTGCCTGCAGGCGCTGATCAGCAAGGGCTGGGTCAAGGCCACGAACTTCAAGAACAGCCACAACAAGGCCGCCTACATGTACGTGTTGACTCCACGGGGGATGGAGGCGAAGGCGCGTCTTGCGGTGCGGTTTCTGGTCCAGAAGCTGTCCGAGTACGAGAGGCTGCGCGAGGAAATCGAACAGATCCGGCGCGAAGCCGAACGCGGCCGAGCGGATTAGGCATGCGTCCGTTGCCTACAATTCGCTCGTTGAATCCACACACTTGAGCAGGTGCTGAGTGAACGACGTAAGCCAACACGTGCCGGTGCAGCCCGAACAGGAGATGGACTTCATCGACCTGTGGTGGATGATGTGGGACAACAAGCTCCTGATCGCAGGAGTGACTGCGATATGCGTTCTGCTGGCACTGTTCCTGGCACTCACCGCGACACCGTTGTATCGCGCCTCCGTATTACTGACCGAGGTTCACGAGAGCGGTCTGGATGCGAATCAGGGCCTGGCGGGCGAAGTCGGCGGCCTCGCGAGCCTCGCGGGCCTCAGCCTCGGACAGGAGCATCCGGAGCGTAGCGCAGTGCTGCGCTCGCGCCACCTGGTGGAGGAGTTCGTCAAGAAACCGGAGGTGTTTTCGCTGTTGGTGGCCGGGGTGCAGGATCCGAAAAAAAAGAGCCTGTGGCTGACCGTCGAGCAGTTTCGCAAGAATGTCCTCGACATCCAGGAGGACAAGCTCAAGGGAACCACCACGGTCACCGTGGACTGGAACGACCCGGCCGTGGCCGCGCGCTGGGCCAACGAGTTCGCGGCGCTCGCGAACCAGTTGTTGCGTGACAAGGCCGTCGAGGACGCCACCCGCAACGTCGCATTCCTGGAGGGCCAGGTCGAGCACACCAGCTCGCTGGAAGTGCAAAGAGTCTTCTACCAGCTGATCGAGCAGGAAACACGCACCCTGATGCTGGCCAAGGGTCGCGTCGAGTATGCCTTCACCATCGTGGATCCCGCCGTCAAGGCGGAGGTGCGTTTCAGCCCCAAGCGTACCCTCATGGTGCTCGGCGGTCTGGTGCTGGGCGGATTGCTCGGCACTTACATCGCCTGGCTGCGGCTGCGCCTTGCCCGTCACCGCCGTACCAAGGCGGTCGCGGGCGCCCGCGCGTAATGGATGGGGAGCACAAGGCGAGCTCGATTGCCGGGCTGCTCGCACGGCTATGGCGCGATTTGCGGCCGCGCCGGCGGCGCCAGTTCAGCCTGATCCTGGTACTGATGGTGGTGAGCGCGTTCGCCGAAGTCGCGAGCCTGGGTGCGGTGCTGCCCTTTCTCGGCATCCTGACGGCCCCTGACCGGGTGCTCGGCAATCGCTGGGTAGCCCACGGCGCTCACGCTCTGGGCATCGAATCAGCGCAGCAGCTGCTGCTGCCCCTGACACTGGCGTTTGCCCTGATGGCGGTCGTCGCCGGTGCGATACGCATGCTGTTGCTGTGGGTCAGCACCCGCTTTACCTTCGCGGCCGGCGCGGACCTGAGCATCGAGGTCTATCTGCGCACGCTTTACCAGCCTTACGAGGTGCATGTCGCCCGCAACAGCAGCGAAGTCATCAGCGGTATCACCAACAAGGTCGGCGGCACGGTACTCGGTGTGCTGCTGCCGCTCATGACCCTGCTCAGTTCCGCCATGCTGCTGGTGGCCATCCCGCTGGCTCTGATCGCCATCGATCCCGTGGTCGCACTGGCGGCCTCGGTCGCTCTGGGGGGAAGCTACGGCGTCATCAGCTGGTTGTCACGACGACGGCTGTACCATAACAGCCGCCGCCAGGCCGATGCACAGACTCATGTGCTCAAGGCGCTGCAGGAGGGGTTGGGCGGCATTCGCGACGTGCTGCTCGATGGCGCGCAGCCGGTGTTCTGCGAGGTCTATCGTCGGGCAGACGAGCAGCTGCGGCGCGCGCAGGGCAGCAATGTGTTCATTGCCCAGAGCCCGCGCTTCGCCATGGAAGCGGTCGGTATGGTGCTGATCGCGGCGCTCGCCTATGGCATGACGCGCCAGCACAATGGGGCGAGCGTCGCGCTGCCGATCCTGGGGGCACTGGCGCTCGGCGCCCAGCGGCTGCTGCCGGCGCTGCAACAGGCCTTCGGCGCGTGGGCCAACATTGCCGGCAGCAGCGCATATCTGTCCGACACGGTCGATCTCATCGATCAGCCCATGCCACCCGAGGCGCTGCAGCCCGCGCCAGAGCCGCTGCACTTTCAGCAGGCCATTCAGTTCCGCAACGTGCGCTTCAGGTACTCGAGCGACGGCCCGTGGGTGCTCGAGGGCCTGACGTTCACGATTCCCAAGGGCGCGCGCGTCGGCCTGGTGGGCGGGACCGGCAGCGGCAAGAGCACCACGCTCGACCTGCTGATGGGCCTGCTCCGGCCCACCGAGGGGGAGATCCTGGTGGACGGCGCGCCGCTCGATGGCAGCTGCGTGCGCAGCTGGCAGCGCACCCTGGCGCACGTTCCGCAGAGCATCTACCTCGCCGACGCGAGCATTGCCGAGAACATCGCCTTCGGCATTCCGGTGGAGGCGATCGATATGCAGCGGGTACGCGAGGCGGCCCGCCGCGCCCAGATCGCGGAGTTCATCGAAGGGCGCGCCGGAGCGTACCAGGCGCTGGTCGGCGAGCGCGGTGTTCGCCTGTCCGGCGGACAACGTCAGAGGATCGGCATTGCGCGTGCGCTCTACAAGCGCGCCAGGGTCCTGGTGCTGGATGAAGCCACGAGCGCGCTCGACAACGCCACCGAGCGCTCGGTGATGGATGCCATCGAGGCGCTGGATCGCGAGCTCACCATCCTGCTGATCGCGCATCGACTGAGCACGGTCAGGCGGTGCGACACGATTATCGAGCTCGGCCACGGCCGGCTGGTGGCGCAGGCACCCTACGAAAAACTCCTCGAGTGCAGTCAGACCTTCCGCCAGGTCGCGCAGGCGAGCCGGATTACGTAACTCGCATCGCTGCCGGTCATGTTCAACGACAAGTCCATACTGGTCACCGGGGGTACGGGGTCCTTCGGCAGGCAATTCGTCCGGACGGTGCTCAGCAGTTACCGACCTCGCAAGCTCATCGTCTATTCCCGAGATGAGCTCAAGCAGTTCGAGATGCAGCAGGACTTCCCGCAGGACTGCATGCGCTTCTTTCTCGGCGACGTACGCGACGCCGAGCGGCTGGCGCAGGCACTGAACGGCGTGGACTACGTGGTGCACGCCGCCGCCCTCAAGCAGGTGCCGGCGGCCGAGTACAACCCGATGGAGTGCATCAAGACCAACATTCACGGCGCACAAAACGTGATCCAAGCCGCGCTGGCGAACGAGGTAGACAAGGTGATCGCGCTGTCCACCGACAAGGCCGCCAATCCCATCAATCTCTACGGCGCTACCAAACTCGTGTCGGACAAGCTGTTCGTGGCCGCCAATAACGTGGCCGGCGGGCACCGCACGCGCTTCGCGGTGGTGCGCTATGGCAACGTGGTCGGCTCACGCGGCTCGGTGGTGCCTTTCTTCCGCAAGCAGATCGCCAACGGCTGCGATTACCTGCCGATCACTGATCCTGCCATGACGCGCTTCTGGATCACCGTGCAGCAGGGTGTGGAGTTCGTCATCAGGAACTTTGCGCGCATGCACGGCGCGGAGATCTTCGTGCCCAAGATCCCTTCGCTGAAAGTCGTGGACCTCGCGAAGGCGATGGCCCCGCATCTGCCGCAGCGGATCATCGGCATCCGCCCCGGAGAAAAGCTGCACGAGATCATGTGTCCCGCCGACGACTCGCATCTGACGCTCGAGTTCACCGATCACTACCTCATCAAACCGACCATTCAGTTCTCGGGCCGGGCCGATTTCACCGTGAACCGCGTCGGCGAGTGCGGCGCTAGCGTGGAGCCTGGGTTCGAATACCACTCGGGGAAGAATCCGCGCTTTCTCTCGGTTGAGGAGATCGTCGCTCTGAACAAGGCGGTGGACGACGGATGATTCCCTACGGCCGGCAGACGATCAGTGAAGAGGATATCCGCGGTGTCGTCGAGGTGCTGCGGTCGGACTTCCTGACACAGGGTCCGGTGGTGCCGCGCTTCGAGCGGGCGGTGGCCGAGTACTGTGGGGCGCCGCACGCGGTCGCCGTGAACAGTGCCACCAGCGCGCTGCACGTCGCGTGCCTCGCCCTCGGGGTGGGTCCCGGAGACCGCGTATGGACCACTCCCAACAGCTTCGTCGCCAGCGCCAATTGCGCGCGCTACTGCGGCGCAGCCGTTGATTTCGTCGATATCGACCCGCGGACCTATAACCTGTGCGTCCGCGCCCTCGCCGCCAGGCTGGCAGCCGCGGCAAAGACCGGCGCGCTGCCGAAGGTGGTCATCCCGGTGCATTTCGCCGGCCTGCCGTGCGACCTGGCTGGCATCAGCGAGCTGGCGCGGCGCTACGGCTTCCGCGTGATCGAGGACGCCTCGCACGCCATCGGCGCGCGCTATCAGGACAGCATCGTCGGCGACTGTCGCTTCAGCGACATCACCGTGTTCAGTTTCCATCCGGTCAAGATCATCACGACGGGTGAAGGCGGCATGGCGACCACCCGCGACCCGCAGCTGGCGCGCGCGATGCAGCTGCGCCGCAGCCACGGGGTGACCCGTGAGCAGAGCGAGCTGCACCGCGGTGACGAGGGCGCGTGGTACTACGAGCAGCAGTGTCTCGGGTTCAATTACCGCATGACCGAGATGCAGGCGGCGCTCGGCCTGTCGCAGCTGCAG
>Ga0210393_10002088_pt1 | contig 16621 bp, 8 predicted proteins | sample IncBWC27OmetaG_FD_160068 | JGI IMG/M metagenome (GOLD analysis project Ga0210393, IMG submission 160068) | Forest soil microbial communities from Barre Woods Harvard Forest LTER site, Petersham, Massachusetts, United States - Inc-BW-C-27-O ... | reverse complement strand
ACACGGCCTCAGGCTCGCTTAGCAGCGGGTGCTGCGAAACCAGGTCCTCGATCAGGACTTCCGCCAGCGTTTCGCCTAGTGGCTTCTGATTGAGACCGCGTAGCAGGAAGAGGCAGACGAGTAGAGGCAACGTGGCGGCGAACAAGCCGGCCACTGCCTGGATCGATTCAGCGATGATCGGGTCGCGAATCCGCTCGGCGGCGATTTGTCGCCGCTCTTGCTCCAAAGCATCTCGCTGCTCATTGATGCCGGACCTTTCGGCCTCGATTTGTCGATGCAGGTCATTATTCTCTGTCCTGCTCTTGGCGTCCGCTTCGACTAGTCGGTTGGTGGCTTCCAGCACCTGGCCGTTGTTGTTCTCTACCAAGCGGTTTTGTTCGGCCTGGCGATTGGCGCTTTCTCGGGACAGTTCGACCAGCCGCTCATCGCCTGAGCTACAGCCGATCGCGATCGGGGCAAGAAGTGGCAGCGTCATCCAGATCAGGTGCAATCGCGCGGTTTTTCGCATGCAAATGTCTCCACAAGGTCAAGAGCCGAAACAAGAGTTGCTGGAGGGCTCGGCGCAGCCGGACTTCGCGAATCAGCAGGGCGACAGTCCCGAGTAACAGGAGACAACAACTGGCTAAGGCGGCGGTCATCGCATCCTCCGTTCATGCGTCTTCTGGGGTATTCGAAATGAAAAAACCCGCGGTCGCTTTGGGCGCGGGCCGCGGGTCACTCAACAACTTTTCTCAACTCTTACACTTCTTCACTCACCTCATTATACCACCCTTGGGCTGAATATTTAGCAGCCGGTTACGCTCCCGTATCAGCAGCCGACGTTATCGGATCGTTTGGGCCGAGTCGCAGGGCTAGCGTGTCCTCAACTTATTATAACACCAAAAGCGTATTTATTTAGCAGGTCGGACCTCGTCGTCCGGCGTCACGCGATCAGTTCGTGCGCGTGCTCAAGGGCATCCATTGCCTCAAGTAACTATACCACCTAAACGTCCGAAATTTAGTCGCCGTCGAGGCGTGCCCGGCCCGATTGCTTTGTCGCCCAACGACCCGGGCGCCCTCAATCGTTCGTATTGAAGTGAGAATCCAGAGAGAGACGGATCGACATCGCTGAGTTCCTGGAATGTCGGCAAGTCGATCCGACGCCTTGGTTCGTCAGCTCGCGCATAGAGGCTGACAGAAGTCGAGTCGTCGAGAGAATTGAGCAGACTGACTCAGCGTCCGGTCGCGACATATGTCGACCATGCTGCGACGGTCGATGGCTGGCGGCATACTAGACTTCTCCGCGGTCTCGCTGATAAGCGAGCGGTGAGCGGAACGGTCACGCATTGATTGTGAGGCGCGGAGCCGCCGTTCTGATGTGTCGGAATCCGGAACCGTCTTCGATTGGAACACGCGGCCGAGACGGTTTCCGCGCTTCCTCGGCCAGGTGACCGAGTTCTCAGTGCCTCCGGGAGTCACGTCGCCAGCCCGATCGGAAAACCAAGAGCGGGGTTGTGTCAAAAACCTCGTTTTCCACGACTTTCCGGTGTTTTGAATTACGAGATGAGATTCTCGGACTCATTCGCAGAAGCCATTTGCTGGCTTACGGCGATGACAGCCGTGGTCGCGAAAAACGAACGTTTTCTGGCCACTGAACCTCGCGCGCCGTGTACGATTGTGCGACCGAATTAAGATAGGAATCGAGCGGCTCAGTTCTGTTTGTCGGTCGCGTACTTCAGAACCCATTCGAGGGCGGGGTCGCGGCCGGCTTGAAAATCGGCCCAAGTGGCGACGATCTCCTGGTCCGGTCGAATCAGGTTCTCACCCGACTCGACGAACTTGTAGAATTGCACCGAGTAGCTCAGGGTCAGGCCGGAGTTGGGGAGTTTTGTCTGCTGCGCTTCTTGATAGCTGTTTGGCCGCTCGCCGATCGGTCGGCCGACGAGGATGGCGGCCGTTTGCGCCCGGAAGTGCGCTGAATTGGACATGGCGGCGGAGAGTGTCCCCAGACCGATGAGTACAAACAAGTGTCCTTTTTTGTTGATCTCCGGGCGATCACTGAGCGGGCGGATCAAATACCGCAAGCCGACGTCGTAGTCGCCGCCCCCATTTTGCCGCAGATCGATCACCACTTTGACCGGGTGTTTCTCATCGATGAGCTGCATGAGGCCACGGGCATAACTCCACAGCGTTTTGTAGCTGCGAAAATTACAATAGATCGTCCGCGACTCCGGCAGCCATTCATACCAGAACGTCTCCCCGGGGTGTTGCCCGGAGAGCGGTGGCTGTTTGTAAGCCGGAATCCACTTCGGCTTCGCTTCGGGCATGATCGCCCTCGTCTCGATCGTGAACTCCTTGCCGGAGCTGTCGGCCAGGGTGTAGTGCGCGGCGTTTCGGTTGGACGTCATGCCGAGGCCATGCAGAGCAGTTCCGATTGTCAAACAGTTCATCGCCTGGAGGCGTGCGAGGTTTGCCGTTTCGTCTTGTGACGCAAGGGCCAAAAGAGTCTCGTGGGCGCGACTGACGGGGACGTTCTCGACATTCAGCACGCGCGTTCCCAGCGCCCGTTCGAGCCCGGGGGCGACGGCGGTCACGCGATACTCGCTGCCGAACTGACGAATCAACAGCGGCATTTCGGCCGCGTGCTTGGGAAAGCGCACGTAGGTATGCGCGTCTCCGATCAGGCAGGCGATTCGATCGAAGCCGACGAAGATCTCATCGCTGTCGAGCCGCGGCAGGCGCTCGTCGAGCCGGGCGACCTCGCTCTCAAACCGCTCGCGCGAAATGTAGTGAAATGCGTTGGCGTGACGCTTGGGAAGCTCCCGCGCGAGGAATTGCAAATCCTCTCGCCATTGTGCAGTGGTGAGCTTTGTGAGGTCCTTATCCTCAGCCGCGGAAGTGCAGCCCGGGAGAATCAGCACGGCGGCCCAAGCAACCACAGACCTTCTCATCGACGCACCAGTCTTCGTGTCGGACCTGTCAGAGGCGGAACAGAGTTCCTCGCGCGACGAGATATTCGCACGTGACGTTGAATTCTTAGCCTATTTCGAGCCGAATCCGCGTATGCGGCCGAGCCGAGCCGCGAATTGCGGCAACCAGAAGAAAAACGCGGCCCTCGGCGCAACCAGGCCCAGGCTACGTTCCCCTACCAGCGGTCGACACGGTAACCATCAGCGCCGCGTCAATTGGTACGGTTTCGAGGACTCGATAAGGACCCGTTTTTCGGACCGCTGGAGAGGATACCGAAAAACGTCTGCGGTTGGTTTCTGAAACTAGCCGACCGGTCTTAGCACGAGTCCGGCCGAGATCTGACGCATCAAAGCAACCTTTTTTGGCAAGCGGGCAGGTTTTAGTCATTTGATGCATATGAGCGTGCAAAAGCGCTGCTAACCCCGTATGCAATCAGTGGTGCAGGTCGGGTTCTGGGCTTCGCGCGCAGCGAAGGGCAGCGTCAATACTGTTGGGCGGCTCGGGCATTTGAGACCCGTCGATCGCCGCCCTCAGGCCCGACTCGGTTCCTGATCGTTCCCCGCGATTGTCAAAACAATCTCTCGCGCCGGTCTTTGAAACTCCGCGATCGATTGGCAATCAATCTCATGCTCGGCGCGCGCTTGAACTTCAGTGTCCCTTAAGTTGTGGACTCCAAAGATGGCCAGAGTCGCAAACGTCACCAATTTCTCACGACACGTCTCGCGAGTCCGCGTGTTAAGTGCTTTGCTGACTCTGAAGGGCACTGATGCTGCGGTTTGGCGATTTCAGGAAGCCGTGTACTGCGGTTCAGTTTCACAAGTCGACGCATGTGCAGAATTGGCTGTCTTTGAGTTCGGAAAGGAAGAGCAAATGAATCCTCTGCTGGCGTATTTCGATCCAAGCGCGGGAAGTTTGTTGCTTCAGGCGTTGGTTGGGGGATTCGGAGGTTTAGTCGTCCTTGGCCGCTACCTTTGGCTACAGCTTTTCGGAAACAAACGAACCGCTCCGCGATCACTTTGTCCACCGGAGTTGGAATCCCCGCACTGAACAATTGTCGGGCGATTTCGAGCCTGGATCCTTCCGCGACCGGTCGTCACGAGTGTTCATCCGGAACGGTCGAGTGTTCCGCGCCATGGACGCCGAAGCGCTGGCAGTCTGGCGCTGCCTCTCCGCGCAGCCGTTTGTGCAGCAGATGATCTCGCGATGTCAGATCGTCACGACGCGCGAAGTTTCGGACAAAGAGTGCGCCGCCTTTCAATTGCCGCCCAGCGCCGCCGGGATTCTTGAGCACTCCCGAATCCCATTTATCAGCTACCCATACGAATGGTCCTTCGCAATGCTGCGCGAGGCGGCGCTTTTGCACTTGCGATTGCTCGCGGAATCGATTCGTGTCGGCCTGATTCTCAAGGACGCGTCGCCTTACAACGTCCAGTTCTCCGGGAAGCAACCGGTGTTCATCGACATCGGTTCTTTTACCGCTCATGCTCCCGGAGAGCCCTGGCTTGCCTATCGGCAGTTCTGCGAGTTGATGCTGTATCCGCTATTGCTCCAGGCGTACCGGGGCGTCCACTTCCAACCGATTCTTCGTGGCGAGTTGGAGGGGATCTCCGCGCGACACTTCATGCAGTGGTTGCGGTGGCGCGACCTGCTGCGTCCCGGCGTCTTTACGCATGGCTTGCTGCAGGCGACGCTGGAACAACAGACGCAAGCGTTGTCGACCAGCACCGTTCGCGATCTAGAAGCCAGCGGTTTCAAGACGTCGTTGATCGAGCGACTCGTGCGTAAGTTGACGCGACTTGTCGAACGGCTTCAATGGTCGTCGCCGCAAACGCAGTGGACGAATTACGACGATTCTCTGCCGCACGTGGCCGAGGACCGGCAAGCTAAGACCGAGTTTGTGCGCAAGGTGTGTCATTCTCGTTCGCGCGATCTGGTCTGGGACCTGGGTTGTAATGACGGGCGTTATTCGCTAATCGCTCGCGAGTTCGCCGCGACAGTCGTGGCGATGGACAAAGACCATGCCTGCATCGAGCAACTGTATCGCGCGGCGGATTCGCCCAATGTGCTCCCGCTATGCATTGATCTTGCCAACCCATCACCAGCAATGGGATGGCGCGGCCGCGAACGGAAACGACTCGAGGACCGTGGTCGACCTCAGCTCATTCTCTGTCTGGGATTGATTCATCACCTGGTGATTGCCGCGAATGTTCCGCTCGCGGAAGTCGTCGATTGGCTAGCCAGTTTTGCGGCTGAATTGCTCCTCGAGTTTCCCTCTAAGAGAGATCCCATGGTGCGTGCGTTGCTCAGAAACAAGCGGGACCAGTATGACGATTATTCACGGGAACATCTCGAGGCGGAGTTGCGCCGACATTTCGACATCCGCCTCAGTGCGCCGTTACCGTCGGCAGAACGGACTCTTTATCATGCGGTTCCCGTGATCCCACACCTGGTGCGTGATGACGTGTAAAGGCAAAACCGATCCGGCGATGTGTGAGCAATCGCCTTACGGCCTGCGAGGTTTGCACATTTTTACCTTATCCGGCTTCGCGTTCACTGTGCCGCTTCTGGACGCGCTGACCCGTCAGTCCGTTTACGTTTATGACCAACAACTTGGATGGGCTGAAATCCGAACGCTGCTGATCGGCCTCACGATCTGTCTTCCACTCGGATTTGTCCTTGCCGATCGCTTGGCCCTGGGAATCTCGAAACGCTTGCGCGGAATGGGGCGGAACACCCTCTTCTTCGGCCTGTTTGTGCTGACTCTATTGTCGATCAGTCGGCCCTATACGTCGGCGCGGTGCATCGCATTGACGGGGTTCGCCGGATGCGTGGCGATAGTTCTTTCGCTGATTGGCGCCGCGATCGCAGTCTTCCTTTATGAGAAAACCCGCTGGATGCGTTTCTGGTTGACGATGGCCTCAGTTGGACTGGTCGTTTTCCCCGGAGACTTTCTGCGGCAGTTTTATGCAATTCGGCGGTCCGAGTTGCACGTCGATCCAGCCGTTGTCGCCAGCCATCCCACTCACGTTGTCATGGTCGTGTTTGACGAATTCAGCGGGACGACATTGCTGAATGGCCAGATGGAAATTGACGCGCGTCGTTTTCCAAACTTTGCACGCCTTGCCAAGGCATCGACGTTTTACAGGAATGCGACAACCGTTCATCCTCGAACAAATGTCGCTGTGCCCACAATCTTGTCCGGTCGGTTTCCAGTGACCGATTTGCCGCCGCTCCCGGCAAACTATCCCGGCAACTTGTTTCAGACGATCAATGCGACGAACGCATTCGACATGGCGGTCTTCGAACCGGCCACTCGACTCTGCCCAACACTGACCGAATCCAGGGCGCCGCCGCAAACCACGCTGCGAAAGACCGAGAGATTGATCACGACTCTTTCAGCCATCTATCCACGATTGATCATGGCGGACGACCTCTCCGTTCACTTCCCGGCGATTCCACGGGAATGGATTGCACTCGATGACGCGGAAACGAGCCTCGATTGGGATCACCGTACCGAGGGGCTATTTAACGATGGAGCGGACGATCGTGCTCGGCAACTGAATCATTTTCTAAACTGTATCAAGTCGTCGGCTCGCCCTCGCTTTACCTTTTTGCATGCCGTACTGCCCCATTCACCCTGGATTTTTTTTCCCACGGGACAGCAGTACTCCCACGAATCGGCTTATGAGGGTCCTTTTGCCGGCGCGGTGGGAGAAGACTGGTTGAATGACGCTCCAACGGTGCATCGGAATGAGTTTCGCTACCGGCTCCAGATTGGTTACGTTGATCAGTTTGTCGGCCGCCTCATGGACCGACTGGTAGAGACCAAAGTTTGGGACAAATGCCTGTTGATTGTCACTTCCGATCATGGCGTCTCCTTTCGTCCCGGTCATTCTCGGCGGATGCCCGACACCGACAATCTGGCCGATATCGTCAGTGTGCCGCTGTTTATTAAACCCCCTGGCCAAAAGGAGGGACGGATCGACGATCGCAACGTCGAGTCCATAGACATCCTTCCCACGATCGCCGAAACGCTGGGGATTGAGCTGTCGGAACCCGTCGACGGAATTCCCGTTTCACAGGAACGCCGACGTCCCAGAAAGACACTGTATTACAACAAGTCGATGACGATCATTGAACCAGATCTCCCGCAGAGACGAGCGGCCGTCTTGCGCCAAGTAGAACTCTTCGGCCACGACGACCTCGAGAGATTGCCCCAAAGCATCGCCACCCATCCGGAATGGCACGGCCGTGGCATCGCCCGTTTTGCAGTCGAAGGGAAACCGGTACAGGCAACATGGATCGATCAGCTTCGGGACCGAACGGCAGAAGAGAGTTCCCAGCACCTTCTTCAAGGGGAGATTGATGGAAGCGAACTCCCTAAAACGCCAGCCGAACTGATCGTCACCGTCGATGGAATCGTTCGTGATTCGGGAATGACGTTTCCATTGCGTGGCAACCGGCATGGGTTTGAATTCTTGCTGCCCAAATCCGTAGTTCATAGCGTCTCAAATATCGTGCAACTTTATCTTATTAATCGATCTCAAGATCCTCCTTCCTTGCGCCCCGTGCCCGTCGCGAAATCAAATGAAGATTAGGAAGCCAGAGGGCGATCGGGGCAGGCGAGAACTGAAGCATTAGACGAGTCGGGTATCCACCTCTCTTGACTGCCGTATCGCCCATTCATCTGGCTCGACAATGAGCGACTCAAGTGAGCTTTGGGTTGCTAGGGCCTTGCCGCCGCGCACCCCGGCATCCACGACGATCTCCGCCAGCGTCAGGCCGCGAAGCATGCAATAGGCGCCGGATGGCGGCCTGTTCTACCAGCAGGCCGTGTTAGGCCGACTCTGACGAAAGCCTTTCTCTCGCCAAGACTGTCGACCGGCCACTTGCTCAGTCGAAAGGATCAGAAGAGTTTTTCACTTTTCGCCGCGACGGCGAGTCAGTCGCGACAACAGACGTCGTCGCGAAACCTCATCCCTTTTCCCGAACCCGCCGAAAATCGACCGATAAGTGCCACCGTGACAGGACCGGAAACTCATCCGTTTTTCGGTACGCTGTTCTGCGCACCGGATTGCCATACGTTTTGGCGGAATCGGGCCTCGGGCCGCAACGGCGGATCAATTGCCTGGAAATCGGCGGTATCAAACGAACGTTTTTCGATCGCTGCCCATTTCGGCTAAGGCGCATCGGTCGATCTGACTGAGTCGCGGCCCGCGATCACTGTGCCGTCGACCTGTCTTCCGGAGCAGTTTCCGGGTACACCGAAAGCGACTCAACCAGAGGAGCGGGTGGTCGCCTTCGGCGTGCAATCACCCCCGCGCGATTTGTCGGATTTCTGGGCAGTATCGAATCGGAGTGTCACCCGCCGCCCCATCGCACCATGAGGTGTGGGTCCTGCTAAACGCGATTCACCAATTCGGCATATCGTCGGCGATCATGTGAAGTTCGTGTGCAAGAATGCGTAGGTCGGTCTCCTCCGTGTCGCGGAGAAGGGCTCGGGCAACGCCCCTGATTTGATTGGGCGATAATCCAACGATAAAACTCCGGATTGCTTGCTCCCCCACTTTCCGCGGAAATGTTCGCGCGATTTCTCGGCCAGCTTCGAGGGGCCCACCCCGTAGGAATGCGCACCGAAGTCGGTTCACCGCATCTGGCGGTTCGCTCCGTTTGCTTTGTCCTGTCATTGGATTTCGCCCTTTCGGCTGAGTACCCGCCTGTCGATGATCGCAGAGCAGTTCCACGCGCATTTGCGGAACGTCAAACGGTCAGGCGCAAGGGGACAACGCCATGCTGGAAAGCTTGCAGTCGTTTTCCAAGCAAAAGCGGTAAGATGCCGGTGCGTGCGAGAAGCGGGAGCAGTCGAATAGCCAGTCGACCTGTCCAGCGCGGCTCTAGAAACAGCTTAGCCTGCCTGTGCTGGTGCTCCTGCAAGGCTACGATTTCGGGCATTCGCTCCACAGACACGCGCTCCGCGGCCGCATCGATCTCCGGCTGGCTCGCCTCGGTCGCCAGTACGGGACAAAGATGGTTGGCAGCGGCCAGTGCGTCGCGCAGCGCCACGTTGAGGCCTTGACCGCCAATTGGCGACATGGGGTGCGCTGCGTCGCCCAACAGCAACAGGCCCGGCTTTGCCCACGAAGTCAGTCGTCCGACGAGTACATCCAGTAGCACGGTCCTGCTGACCACCTCGACGTGGGCTCGCAAGTGGGCTGCGAGGTCGGGCGCTAGACGTTGGATGATCTCGTCGACCCATGCCTCCGCGCCTTGTGCCCGCAGCTGTGGAAAGGTCCCTTTGGCAATCGTGAAGCCTGTCTGTAACTGGCCGTCGCTCGAAGGAATGCCACCGGACACAAAACCCGATCCCAACTCCAGCCGCACGGTCGCATGGTCGGGCCAGAAGTCCGGAAATGGCACTTTGAACCAGACCACGTCGAAGTTCTGCCGCACCTTCAGTTCGGTAAACCCGCCTGCCTTGCGCGTAATCGAGTGCCGTCCGTCGGTGCCGACTACCAGATCGGCGTGATAGGCCTGTATCCCGTTCGTCGTGTCGGCTCGGACTCCGACCACGCGTTCCCCCTCATAAAGCAACTCGCGAGCGCTCACGCCCATTTCCAGTTGGAAATTAGAAGTGCGACGACCCTCCCCCGCCAGCATTTCAAGTAGCGCGGGTTGCGAGACGAATTGAGCGGCGAACCCCAACTGCTCGGTGTTTATTCGAGTGCGGAGTCGTCCCCCGCGGTGAAGCTCGATGAATTTCACGCTGACCTGCGGCAGTTGGGCAACTTTCTCGCCAAGTCCCATCTGCGCCAGCGCATTCAGGCCGCTTGGTTGCAATCCCTCTCCTCTAAAGGCCCGTGCAAAGTCGCGGTGCCTTTCCAACAGAGTCACCGATACTCCGCGGCGGGCGAGAAGAAAGGCCAGCGCTGCCCCAGCTGGACCTGCGCCAATGATAAGAACGCTCCGGGCCATCGTAAGGCTGCCTTCTCCGATCGATTCATCTTTGTGGACCGCGTTCTCGGAGAGTTTAGTGAGAAGGATCTTGGTCGGCCACAAGGAAAGGCATAGCCCGGAACGCCGTGCGTTGTTCGTCGCATCATGATGCGTCTGGCGGAAATTTACTCTGCTACGAGCTGTTTGTGCTCCATGAGTCGCTGATTGTAGACGGCAATCGTGTCTTTGTGCCGCAGCATCCCGATAAGTTTTCCGGGCTCCTTGGGATCGATGACGGGAAGTTCATCGAGGTTGCGCGCGGTCAACTGTCGCATCGCGGTGTTCAAGTCGTCTTCCGGGGTCACCGAAGCCACATCCGCGATCATGATGTCACGGGCGATGGCGAGTTGCCAGACATTTTCCTTGTACAAATAAGCGCGTAGATCGTTGGCGGAAAAGATTCCGATCATCCGGCCTTCCGAGTCGACGACCGGAAAATATGACTGCTGCGTCATTGTGAGAACGCGGACAATTTTCTCGAGCGGCATAGCCTCAGGAATCACTGTGACGCCATCGAGAGGCCGGACAACGTCGGACACTCGAATCCCTTCGAGTAAGTCGACCAATAGATCGCCGGCATGGGCCGGCGAGTCGAGAAGGCTCGGCAATTGCTTCGAGTACAGCGTCCACCGCCGGCAGAGCAGAAAACAAAGAGTCGAGACCCACATCGTCGGCAGCAGCAACTTATAGTCGCCGGTCATCTCCGAAACCATGATGATCGTCGAGATCGGCGCGTGAGCACATCCGGCAAAAAATCCTGCCATTCCGACGATCGCGTACGCCTGGGGTTGTCGAACGATATCGGGCCAGAATGTATGAAACATTCGACCGATCGCGCCGCCGAGGCAACCCCCGATGACCATGGAGGGTCCAAAGACACCCCCGGATCCTCCAGAACCGATCGTGAGCGACGTCGTCGCGATTTTCACGATCGCGATCGCGAGAAGCAGTTGGATGCCCACGTTGCCGTCGACGTTCACGGCTTCTTGCAGAGAGCCATAACCGGTCGACAAGACTGCCATGGTGCGCATGTCGCCGTGGAAGAGCTTTAGAAGCCCGAGTGCAAGCACACCTGCCGCCGAGGCGCCGATGGCCGGTCTCAATCCTCTGGGAACGTGCAGCTTTTTGAAGAGGTCCTGCGTTCCGTAAAACGTCTTGATGTAAGCGATCCCGACCGCAACCAGGACCAGTGACATCAAGCCGTACAGAATCAGTTCAAAGGGCGAATCCAAGGAATAACCGAGGTGCTCGCCGAAGAGGGGTGTGAATTGCTTGCCGGTGGGAAGCGAAAGACAATAGACGCTATAGGCGATGATGGACGAAATCGCCGCCGGGATAATGACGTCCGATTCCAGATCTGCGTCACGATACAGAATCTCAGCGGCAAACAATGCCCCCGCTAACGGAGCCCGAAAAATCGCTCCGACGCCGGCCCCCATGCCCGCCGCGAGCATAATCCGCCGGTCGCGCGCATTCAGTTTGAGTTGCGTTCCGAGAAACGAGCCAAAGCCGGCTCCGATCTGCGCAATCGGTCCTTCCCGTCCTCCCGAACCGCCGGTTCCGATCGTAATTGCAGAGGCCAGCGTCTTCACGATCGGAACGCGCCAGCGGATGTAACCCCGCTTGTGATGAAAGGCTTCGATCGCGGCGTCGGTGCCATGTCCTTCGGCCTCCGGGGCAAAACCGTAAACCAACAAGCCCGAGGCCAAGCCACCGGCTCCTAGGACGCCGATCAGAATCCAAGGCGAGAATTGAGTCTCGCTCTTCGAAAATCGGGTGAATTCACCATCTGTCTCTGCAGGCCAATACCCGGCTCCGCAACCCAGCGTGGCCCAGAGGACCGCCTGCGACAGGAATTGAAATACGATTGCTCCGAGGCCAGCCACGATCCCAATCACGATCGACAGAAAAAACCACTTCCCCCGAAGCCAGAATTCCGTCGACAGGAGATGCCGGAGCGCCTTCTGAGTTTGCATCGGACCCCACTTGAAGATCGGGAAAGCCGCGGCGCCCTCAATCTTGACCGCCGAGTATCCGCTTTCCGGCGGCAGAACTGCACGGTGCGCGAGTCAAAGAGCCGGCAACACCGGAGAAGTTACAAAGCGTCGAAACTTGCCACAATGTCACGTTCTTCCGTGTCGACATCCGCAGCTCTTCACGTGTCGACATCCGCAGCTCTTCAAGAGTTGCGTTAAGAATGCTACACGTTGTCCCCGTGAAGCTGCCGTCGCACCGTTCGCGGGATTCCTCTTACGCGCATCCAGCCCGCCCTGAGCACGGAGAAGGTTCCCGGGATTGTGGCGACATGGCCGATCTCGAATCCGGACAATCGATGGCGGCACCTTTGGCATCTTGGGCACTCGATGCAATTGGACTTCGCAGCCGTCTGCAGTGTCGATCTTGCGCAAAGGTGATTCGTAGGCCGCCTATCGTTGGCACGTTCCCGACTTTTCGTCGCACCAGAGTGAGAAAACGCGTGGGCCATCTGAGTGCGGCACAGTTCCTTTTGCTTCTGATCATCATCTTGGCGTCGGCCAAAATTCTTGGTGCGTTGGCTCAGCGAATTGGTCAGCCTGCCGTACTCGGCGAATTGGTAGCGGGCGTGGCCGTCGGGAGCTCGGCATTCGGTTTCCTTGACCAAATCAGGAAACGATTTACACATCGATTGCACCGGCCACGAAGAACGGCGCGGTCATCACGATGTCTCCGGCTGTGGCGACGATGTTCTGCTCACGCTTCAGCAGAGCAATCGCTGAATCGGGGGGGATTGGGTTCGTGCAGTCAGCGAGCTGAACGTTCGCCTTGCACTACCGCCATTGTCGTATTCGACTTGGAAACTGCCGCGGCGTCGAATTCGAAGCCCGCGGAGTCGAATGACGCCCAAAAGTCGCCGCCACCGAGAGCCTGGTAGGCGTTGACGACGGCCGCGAGTTGCTCCTTTTTGGTTTCGATCAGGACCGTTCTCGCCTCTAAGAGGTCGCGCTGGGCCAGCAGCACCTCGACGTACTCGGCGCGGGCGTTCTGAAAGAGCTTGGTGGCCGTGTCGACCGAGGCCTGCAGGGATTCTAGCTGCTGCTTCTTGATCGCGATGCTGTTGCGGTAGTTCTCAACCTTGGACATGCGGTTGATCACCTCGGTGAACGCGTTCAGGATGGCACGTTGATAGTTGTAAACGCTCTGCAACTGCTTGGCGTTTGCGCTGCAATATTCGGCCTCGATGGCCTTCCTGTTGATTAGGGGCACGACCAGGTTGCCGGCGACACCTCCAATCAGAGATTCGGGAGTGAGGAACAAATACTGTGGGTTGAAGGCCTGGTAGCCCACGTTGGCGGTGATGTCCACGCGAGGATAGAAATGGGCACGGGCGACCTTCACATCGAGCCCGGCGGCTTCCAGCTCGCGCTCGGCTTGGCGGATGTCGGGCCGGTTTTGCAGCAACTGCGCCGGCACTCCGACGCTCAGCGCGTGAATCTCGAGATCGTAGAAACCGTCGGACATCCGCGCGACGGGTTGCGGGAAGCGATTGGCAAGGAAGTTGATGCGGTTCTCGATCTCGATAATTTGTTGCTTAAGGATCAACGATTCGCTTTGATTCTTGCGAACCTCGGCCTGGAAGCGCTGGACGGGTAACGCGGTGTCGCGGGCCGCCTCCTGTTTCGCCTTCGCGATCTTGAGGCTGGCCTCCTGCAGCTCGATGGTCTTGGCCAGAGTTTCCAGCCGTTTGTCGAGAGCCACCAGGCTGTAGTAATTCTCGGCAACCTCGGCGACGAGGCGCGTGACGAAGTAGCTGCGCCGCTCACGGGCGCTACAGTACCGCTGCTGAGCCGCGTCCCTGGCATTGCGGAGTTCTCGCCAGATGTCCAGCGGCCAGAAAATGTTGAAGCCCCCGATGAAATTCGGCAGCGGATCGGGGAAATGCTTGCCGGGCTGATATTCGAGTTGATCCTCGACGACGCCCTCAGGCGTGAATTTACTGGCCTTCTCTATACCGGCACTCGCTCCGAGCGTGACGAACGGGAGGTAGGCACCTTGCCGCGCCAGAATCTCGTTCTTGGCGATCTGAACCTCTTCATCCAGGATCTTCAGCTCGCGATTGCCAACGAGCGCCTGGTCGATCAAGACGACCAGCTGCGGATCGTGGAAAAATTCTTCGATCCCGAGCTGGGCTGAGCTTTCGGAGCTTGTCGTTCCGTTGAACGTTGCCGGCAGATCTGGTCCCATCTCCGGCTGACGAAGATTGGGGAGCGCACAGCCGGACAGAACCGGCAGCAGCAGGCTGCAGGCGATCGCTTGCGCGATCACGTGCCTTCCATGCTTGATGCTCACTGAGAGGCCCCTCACGTCGTCCTTGACGGCCTGACTAGGTCTACACTGACGGAGATTCGGTGTTGCCAAGGACGGCGGAACCGCAGGATGCACGCGCGCTCCTTCTTCTTGCTTCGACCGATCGCTGGGCCAGACTTTATCGGTTATGCCGACAACTCGTTCACCAAGTCGCGCGCTAAGGAGTGCCTGAAAGCTTAGTCGGCTCAGTGATTAGGCAAAGAGGCCGTGTTCAGACCTTCAGCCAAGAAGATCCCGGCGGAGACGTGGTCGGACCTGCTGTCAGGCTTTGCCGTGTTCGAGTAGCTCGCTGAGGGGCTCGTCTACTTCGTCTCCGAGGAGCTTCCGCCCGTCGGAAACCTTGGCGAACAGGAAGTACAGCCCGGGAATGACCAGCACGCCCACCACGGTGCCGATGAGCATTCCGCCCGCGGACGCCGTGCCGATCGTTCGGTTGCCAAGTGCTCCCGCCCCTGTGGCGAAGACGAGCGGAATCAGGCCCGCGATGAAGGCGAAGGAGGTCATGAGAATTGGTCGGAATCGCGACCGTCCTCCTTCGACCGCCGCTTCCACCAGGCTGAGACCCTCGCGCCGCTTCTGCACCGCGAACTCGACGATCAAGATTGCGTTCTTGCCGAGTTGACCGACCAGCATGACCATGCTGATCTGGGCGTACACGTCGTTGGACAGTCCCATCAATTGCAGGAACAAGAAGGAGCCGAAAATGCCGACGGGCAGCGAGATAATGACGGCCAACGGCAACAAAAAACTCTCGTATTGGCCAACCAGCACCAAATAGACGAAGAAGACCACGATCCCGAATATATAGACCGCCTGGTTTCCTTTGCGGGATTCGTCGTACGAAATGCCTTCCCAGGCGACGCCGAACCCGCGAGGCAGGGTCTTGGCGGCAACCTCGTTGATCACGTCGATGGCCTGGCCGCTGCTGTAGCCGGCGGCCGGCGCCCCTTGAATGGCGGCAGACGGATAGACGTTAAAGCGGGTGATCTCGTTTAAGCCCTGCTGCTTCTTGATCTGCATGAACGACGAGTAGGGGACCATTTCCCCGCTCTCGTTTTTGACGAACATATTGTTCAAATCGTCGGGGAACCGCCGGAACTGCGGGGCGGCCTGGACATAAACCTTGTAGAACTGGCCGAAGAGGATGAACCCTTGCTCGTACGTGCTGCCGATGAGAATCGAGAGGTTGTCCATCGCCTTCTCGATTGACACGCCTTTCTGCATGGCTTTGTCGTTGTCGATGACCAGCTCATATTGCGGGTAATCACTGGCGAAGAACGTGAACAGGTTTTTCAGCTCTTTGCGTTTGGACAACGCCTCCATGAAGGTTTTGGTCACATCGCCGAGTCGGGTGTAGTCGCTCGAATGCGTCTTATCCAACAGACGCATGGCGAAACCGCCCGCCGCACCGAAACCCGGAACCGCGGGAGGCTCGAAGAACTCGATCCTGCAATTGGTGATGTCGCGGCACTTTTCCTTGAGTTCGTCAACGATCTGGAGCGCAGTCTGTTTGCGTTCGGACCAGCGCTTTAAATTGATGATACAAGTCCCCGCGTTCGAGCCCCGGCCCTCGGTCAACACCTCGAAGCCGGCTAGCGAGGTGACCGAGGTGACCCCTTCAATCTCTTTGGCAACCTTCTGCAGCTCGTGAGACTTGGCGTTGGTGTACTCGAGTGTCGAGCCAGGCGGCGTCTGAATGATCCCATAGAGAACGCCCTGGTCCTCGTTCGGGATAAAACCGGGCGGGAGCCCAATGTTCACCAGGTAAATGCCCGTGCTAAAGCCTGCGATGACGATCAAGGTCAACACGCGGCGCGGGATGAGGCGGCGGAGGACGGCCGCATAACCCCCCGTGACCTTTTCGACGCCCCGGTCAAAGAGACGCAGGAAAATGCCAAACGAATACAGGATCCGGCCCACGAGCCCACGTTTCTCTTTGGGGTCTCGGAGGGGCTTGAGAATCATAGCGCAGAGCACCGGCGTGAGCGTCAAAGCCACCACGCCCGAGAGTACGATTGCTGCGGCCATTGTGATCGCAAACTGCCGATAGAAGACCCCGACGGGCCCACTCATGAAGGTCACCGGGACGAAGACCGCCGTCATCACCAGAGTGATGGCGATGATCGCGCCGCTGATCTCGTGAATCACTTCCTTGGTGGCCGCATAGGGCGAGAGGTGCTTCTCATGCATCTTCACGTGCACGGCTTCGACCACCACGATCGCGTTGTCAACCACGATCCCGATCGCCAGCACGAGCGCATAAAGCGTGATTAGGTTGATCGACAGGCCGAGCAACTGCATGAACAAGAAGGCCCCGACCAGCGAGACCGGAACT
>Ga0210393_10002082_pt1 | contig 16655 bp, 8 predicted proteins | sample IncBWC27OmetaG_FD_160068 | JGI IMG/M metagenome (GOLD analysis project Ga0210393, IMG submission 160068) | Forest soil microbial communities from Barre Woods Harvard Forest LTER site, Petersham, Massachusetts, United States - Inc-BW-C-27-O ... | reverse complement strand
AGGGGGAACAGCCGCGTGTGATGTTGCTGACTGTTCCATATGCGATGAAGGCGGGAGACGCGGCGACAGTCGGGGGGCTACCGCCGTCTGCCTTCATGCTGGCGACGCATGCGGCTTCGAGCGCCACGGTCACAAACACGATCACTGCGGGTTCAACCACCCCAGTCGCTTCTTTGGCCGGAACGGGAACGACCAACTTTGTGCCTCTGTGGACTAGTTCTTCGGCTCTCGCCAATTCCGTCTTATTTCAGACAGGCAGCGGCAGCACGGCGAAAATCGGAATCGGCAACACCGTTCCCGCCGCGACGCTGGACGTAACCGGCGGTGCAACTATTCGAGGCTTGCTGAATCTGCCCAATGCGGCCAACGCAACAGCTACCGCAGGGGCTGACTCACGACCGTTTGGTCTGGTCGCTTCGACGTTCAATAGCGGCACGCACGCTGCTTCCAATCAGGTATTCCACTGGCAGGCAGAACCGGTCGGCAACAACACGACTTCACCTTCGGCCACATTGAATCTGCTTTTTGCAACCGCGCCCGCGGCTGCTGCGGAAACGGGACTGAAGATCAATAGCAAGGGTGTCATCACTTTCGCCAGCGGACAAACATTTCCGGGTAACGGCACCATCTCAGGCGTGGTTGCAGGCACGGGTTTGACTGGCGGTGGCAGCACGGGCGTGGTCACGTTGAATCTTGATTCCAGCAAAGTTCCGGAGTTGGGCACTTCCAACAACTTCACCGCGCCGCAGGAATTTCAGGCGAACGCAGGCGTCGGCGTTCCGCCGAGTGGAACTGGGTACACTCCGCTATCGATCGGCAGCGCGAGCGGATTCGGCACATGGTTCTCGATCGCGAACACCAGCGCCGGAGGCCATACGTGGAACATCCTCTCGGCCGGCGCGGGCAATGCGGAAGGTGCGGGCAATCTCGGCATCTCCGATTTGACCGGCAAAAGCACGATTTGGCTGGAAGGCAACACCAACACGGGGAACTTGAATGCGACCGGCACAGCGACAGCGGCTAACATCAACGCCGATCCTCTGAACAAGAACGCGGGTGGACCCACGCCCGGCATCGTCTTCGGCGCGGGCAGCGGCGAAGGCATCGCCTCCAATCGAACGATCGGACTCACTAAGTTCGGCCTCGACTTCTACACCGAATTCGCCGCCCGCATGTCCATTTTGCAAAACGGGCAGGTCGGAATTGGAACGCAAAACCCTGGGGCAGGGCTGGCCGTGGTCTCAAACATCGCCACTGCAACCGGCATCTACGCCCAAGCCGGGAATGCAGCGAGCGGATCGCAGCAGTACGGCGGTACGGGGCTGGAGGCTTTTGGCGGCAGCGGGGACCTCAGTTCGAGTGGAGATTTTGGCGGAGGTACTGGCATAACGGCGGATGGAGGGCTCGGCGTCTCTTTCGGTGGCCCTGGCGGCATTTTTACGGGATCGGCAAATGTTGCAGACGACGCGTTCAGCGGTGGTGACGGAATTGTAGCCATCGTGGGAAGCAGTGGTACCGGTGACTTCGCGCCCAGCGCCGGTTATTTCCAAGGTCAAATCACGGTTACCGCCGGGGTGAACGATTCAGTTGGAGTCCTGCAGATGGATCATCCGCTGGATCCCGCCAATAAGCTTCTTCAGCACGCAACCGTCCAATCGCCCGACATGAAGAACATTTATGACGGCAATGTCACGACGGACGCCGCAGGCGAGGCAGTCGTTGAGTTACCCAATTATTTCGAGGCCTTGAATCGCGACTTCCGCTACCAGTTGACCGTAATCGGCCAGTTCGCGCAGGCGATTGTTGCGAGCAAGATTGCCAACAATCGATTTATCGTTCACACCGACAAACCTAATGTTGAAGTCTCCTGGCAGGTGACCGGCATTCGCCAGGACGCCTGGGCGAATGCGCACCGTATCAATGTCGAGCCGGCGAAGCCGGCCCTCTACCGAGGCCACTACATTCATCCGGAACTCTATGGCGCTCCTGAGGAAGCCAGCATGGAGTGGGCACGCCGTCCGCAGCAGATGAAGAAGATCAAAGAGGCGCGGCAGAAGCAATTGCAAGCGGCGCGATCTTTGAATGTAGCGCGTTAGAAATCTGCAGCGACATACATAGAGGAGAGATTCTGTGACTTGCAAACCGATTCGAACGAGACTGTTCGGGGCGATCCTGTGCTGTATTGCTTCTCTCTCCACCGGACAGAGTGTTGTTTCCGCGGTTGTCCCTACTCTAGTGAAGTTCTCGGGAGCGCTGGCGGACGTTGACGGCAAACCGCTGACCGGTCTGACCGGCGTGACTTTGTCTTTATATAGAGACTCCGCAGGGGGCGCTCCTCTGTGGATGGAGGTGCAGAGTGTCCAGCCCGATAAGACTGGACACTACGCTCTCACGCTGGGATCGGCGAACAAGGAAGGATTGCCGGCCAGTTTGTTCGCTTCGGGCGAAGCGCGATGGCTGGGTGTGCAGCCGCAGGGGCAAGCTGAGCAGCCGCGCGTGTTGTTGCTCAGCGTGCCCTACGCATTGAAGGCCGCGGACGCGGAGACCGTTGGGGGGCTTCCCGCCTCGGCCTTCATGTTGGCAATTCCGGCAGCTTCGGGCGGCACGATCGCAAGCACACTCAGTCCGAACTCAACTCAGCCCACCGCTTCTGTGACTGGAGCAGGAACGGCCAATTATCTTCCACTCTGGACTGGCTCGGCAGCTCTTGCCAATTCTGTCCTATTTCAATCAGGCAGCGGCAGCACGGGGAAAATTGGAATCGGCAACACCGCTCCGGCCGCGACGCTGGACGTAAGCGGCACCGCGACAATCCGCGGTCTCCTGAACCTGCCCAATTCCGCCAACGCGACCGCTACTGCGGGAGCCAACTCCAGAGCACTCGGCTTGGTCGCTTCGACCTTCAACAGCAGCAGCAGCACCGCTGCAAATCAGGTATTCCACTGGCAGGCCGAGCCGGTCGGCAATAATACAGCGGCACCATCCGCCACGTTGAACCTCCTCTTTGCTACCGCTCCCGCCGCTGCTGCAGAGACGGGGCTGAAGATCAACAGCAAGGGCGTCATCACTTTTGCCAGCGGCCAAACATTTCCGGGGGGCAGCGGCACCATCACCGGCGTGACGGCGGGCACGGGCCTAACTGGCGGCGGGACCAGTGGTGTGGTCACGCTCAATCTCGACTCCAGCAAAGTTCCAGAACTCGGAACTTCCAACAACTTCACCGCGCCGCAGGAATTTCAGGCAAACGCAGGCGTCGGCGTTCCGCCGAGTGGGACGACCTACACTCCACTCTCCATTGGCAGCGCGAACGGATTCGGCACCTGGTTCTCGATCGTAAATTCGAGCGCCGGAGGGCATACCTGGAACATTCTCTCAGCAGGCGCCGGCAATGCGGAAGGCGCGGGAAATCTCGGAATCAGCGATCTGACCGGCAAAAGCACGATCTGGCTGGAAGGCAATACCAATACAACGAATCTCACCGCCACCGCGTCGGCAGCCGCCGCGATCATCGATGCGGATGTGCAGGGGAAAAATAACGGAGCGAACACACCGGGGCTTCGCTTCGGCGGCCCCGCCAGCGGCGAGGGCATCGCTTCCAATCGTGTAGCCGGAGAAAACGGCTTCGGCCTGCAATTGTTCACCGAGTTTATTCCGCGCATCTCCATTCTTCAGACCGGAAAAGTCGGTGTGAACATCACGAATCCTTCTTTTCAAATGGACGTCTGGGCAGCCTCGAATGGATATAGCGCGATTCGCGGCATGGGCGGAAATGCGGTAAGCGGCTCGGCTCAAAGCGGAAGTAACGGCCTCTATAGCTATGGAGGAAATGGTGATCTGGCTTCGGCAGCGATGTCAAGCGAAGGCGGCTCTGGCATCTTCAGTCAGGGAGGAAGTGGTGGTTACCGGGACGGAGATGGTGGTGATTTCTTTGCGGCTGACAACGCCAATTTTGGCGATGGCGTTTTCGCCTCCTCGACCAGTGCTAACGGTTGGGCCGGTTTTTTTCAGGGAAATGTCGGCATCACGGGCGTTACTTCCGGCGTGGCTTCAGCGTTCAAGATCGATCATCCTTTGGATCCCGCCAACAAATATTTGTCGCACTCCGCCGTGGAATCGCCTGACATGTTGGATATCTACAACGGCAACGTCGTCACCGACGCGAACGGGGACGCGGTCGTTGCTCTGCCTGAGTGGTTCGAAACTCTAAATCGTGATTTCCGCTACCAACTCACCGTGATTGGCCAGTTTGCTCAAGCCATCATCGGCAGCGAAGTGGCCAATCATCAATTCAGCATCAAGACTGACAAGCCGGGCGTGAAGGTCTCGTGGCTGGTCACGGGAATTCGTCAGGATGAATGGGCCAACGCGCACCGCATTCCCGTGGAAGAGCAGAAGAACGCCAATGAGCGCGGACACTACTTGAATCCGGAACTCTATGGTGCGAGCGAAGAAGCCGGCATCGAGTGGGCGCGGCATCCAGAAATGATGAAGAAGGCGAAAGAGGCACGACAGAAGCAGATGCGGCCGGTGCAAGCCTCGAATCGAGCGCGTTAACAGGAGAGATCTATGTCTTGTAAACCGATTCGGACGAGACTGTTGCTTGCGCTCCTGTCCTGTATGGCTTCTCTGTGTTCCTCACAGACGACGGCAGCGTCGGCCCCGCCGGCGGAGGCAACTTCGAAAGTTCGCACCTATTACATCGCCGCCGACGAGGTCGACTGGGATTACGCTCCCGGCGGCGTCAACAAAATGATGGGCATGAAATTCGAGGGCTATGCAAAGGTGTTTACCGAACGCGGGCCACACCGCATTGGAACCGTCTACCGCAAAGCCCTCTACCGCGAATATACAGACGAGACCTTTTCCCATCTCAAACCTCGCGCTGCCGAGTGGGAGCACACGGGAATTCTTGGTCCCATTCTGCGTGCCGAAGTCGGAGACACGATTCGCGTGGTCTTCAAAAACAATGCCACACGCGCGTACAGCATGCATCCTCACGGCGTGTTTTACGACAAGGACTCGGAAGGCGCGGGATATGAAGACGGAACCTCGGGTGCCGATAAAGAAGACGACGCCGTTCCGCCAGGCAAGACGCATGTCTATACCTGGAAAGTTCCTGAGCGCGCTGGGCCGGGGCCGAATGATCCCAGTTCGATCGTGTGGCTCTACCACTCTCACGCGCAGGAATTGAAGGATGTTGAGACCGGATTAATCGGCGCGATTCTGGTCACGCGGCGCGGCATGGCCGATGCAACCGGCAAGCCGAAAGATGTGGATCGAGAATTCGTCTGCTTATACATGCTCTTCGACGAGAACGTCAGCTGGTACATCGACCACAACATCCAGACCTTCACCAGCGATCCGAAAGGCGTGAATAAACTCGATTTCGCGCCGGTAGATAACGAAGGCAACTTTTCTGGCCTCGGATCGGGCTTTACTGTCGCCAATGCCAAGTTCGCCATTAATGGCTACATCTACGCCAATGTCCCCATGATGACCATGAAAAAGGGAGAGCGCGTGCGCTGGTATCTGGTCGCGCTCGGCGAGCAGTTCAGCGTGCACACGCCGCATTGGCACGGCAACGTCGTGCTGCTCGATGGCAAACGCACCGATGTGATCGAACTCATGCAGGCGCAGATGGTCACGGTCGATATGGTTCCCGACGATCCCGGAACGTGGATGTTCCACTGCCACATTGATGACCACATGGATGCAGGCATGGCTGCGCTGTACAAGGTCGAACCGTAGCGGGCGAAAGATTCTGCGGAGAACGTATGGACTCAAGCGCTCCGCGGCGAAGAAGGAGAAATCTATGATCCGGAAACATATTAGGACGAGCGTGTTTGTGGCGATCCTTTGGTGTATTGCTTCTCTCTCTTCCGCGCAGACCACGGCGGCGGCGGTCCCTCCGTTGGTGAAGTTCTCCGGAGTCCTGTCGGACGTCGAGGGCAAGCCGATGACGGGGGTGATTGGGGTCACCTTCTATCTGTATAAGGACGCACAAGGCGGCGCGCCGGTATGGATGGAAACGCAGAATGTACGGCCCGATCGACTGGGAAATTACTCGGCGATGCTGGGGTCGACGACCAGCGCTGGAATTCCAGCAGAGTTGTTCACGTCCGGCGAAGCGCGGTGGCTGGGCGTGCAGGCACAAGGACAAGCTGAGCAGCCACGCGTGTTGCTGATCAGCGTCCCTTATGCGATGAAGGCAGCTGACGCTGAAACCATCGGTGGGCTTCCGCCCTCGGCCTTCATGCGCGCGACACCCGGCGCATCTGGCACAACTGTCGTGAATATGGCGTCATCCGATGCGGCGTTGCCTCCAGCCTCTTTGACGGGAACAGGAACGGCCAACTTTGTACCTCTCTGGACCAGTTCTTCGGCGCTCGCCAATTCCGTTCTATTTCAGACAGGCAGCGGCAGCACGGCGAAAATTGGAATCGGCAATACCGCTCCCTCGGCGACGTTGGACGTAACCGGCGCGGCGACAATCCGCGGACTCCTGAACCTGCCCAATTCCGCCAACGCGACCGCTACCGCGGGAGCTATCTCCAGACCGTTAGGCCTGGTCGCTTCGACGTTCAACAGCAGCACGCACGCTGCTTCCAATCAGGTCTTCCACTGGCAGGCCGAGCCGGTCGGCAACAATACGACGGCGCCCTCCGCGACATTGAACCTGCTCTTCGCTACCGCGCCCGCCGCGGCTGCCGAGACGGGGCTGAAGATCAACAGCAAAGGCGTCATCACATTTGCCAGCGGACAGACATTTCCCGGCACTGGCAATGGCACTATCACCGGCGTCACCGCCGGCACGGATCTTACCGGAGGCGGGAAAAGCGGCAGCGTTACGTTGAATCTCGACACCAGCAAGGTTCCGCAACTGAACGCCAGCAACACTTTTGTCGGTTCCCAAACCATCACCGGAGACGTAGATGCAAGCGGGGCGGTTGAAGGGCAGTCGGCCCAATTCGGAGTTTTCGGGAGCCCTAGCGAAGCCCCTACTGTGTCGGTAGACAATCAGGGCTCGGGCGAAGGGATCGCCGCGTTTAGCACCAATGGCGCGGGTATCAGCGCCGAATCCGAGAATTATTACGCCGTCATGGGACTCTCATCGTCCGCCGGTTTTGCGGGGATCTTCGGGCAAGCGGATGTTTCAGGCTCCTATGCAATCTATGCGACACAGGAAGCTGATGCGGGCCAGGCCCTTTGGGCGGAAAACTCGGGAGGGGGCGCAGCCAACGGCGCTGGTCCCGACGCTGTCCATGGTGTCTCGCACGGTTCGGGGGGCGCGGGCGTGGCGGGTATCAACGACGCTTCTGGAGGCATCGGCGTCTACGGTCGCCAACTCGTCAGCGGGAGCTACGCCGGCCGATTTGACGGCGACGTCTGGGTGAATGGCAACCTCTCCAAAAACGGCGGCTCGTTCAAGATCGATCATCCGCTGGATCCGTCAAACAAATATCTCTACCACTCCTTCGTGGAATCTCCCGACATGAAAAACATTTACGACGGCGTGGCCTCCTTGGACGCCGCCGGCGAAGCTGTCGTTTCGATGCCCGAATGGTTTGGCGCGCTCAATCGTGATTTCCGTTACCAGTTAACCTGCATCGGCGGATTCGCTCCCGTCTACATCGCCGAAGAAATTACCAACAATCAATTCAAGATCGGGGGCGGCAAGCCGGGAATGAAAGTGTCATGGCAGGTTACGGGAACTCGCCAGGATGCCTGGGCCAACGCGCATCGCATTCCCGTCGAAGAGGTCAAGCCTGAGGATGAGCACGGCACGTATTTGCATCCCGAACTCTTCGGAGCTCCGGAGCAATTAGCGGTGGGTTGGGGACGATACCGCTTTTCGGACAAAGCGCACCCACACAAGGCCGTCGTTCGCCACGCTCCTGCGAATCGCAGGACTGTAAGACCAGGACCGACGGCGACCAATCACTGAATGTCGAATTCGGCAACTACCAGTTGAAAACAGCCAGCAATCGATCGCGATAAACGTCGGACCGATTCGTAAACAAGAATTCGTAAGCAAGGAGAAATCGATGGCCCGCAGGGAAATTAAGACGAGCGTGTTCGTAGCGCTCTTGTGCTGTATCGCTTCTCTCGCTCCGGCGCAAACCACGGCCGCGGCGGCGGTCCCTCCGTTGGTGAAGTTCTCCGGAGTCCTCTCAGATGTCGAGGGCAAGCCGATAACGGAGGTGATTGGGATCACTTTCTATCTGTATAAGGACGCACAAGGCGGCGCGCCGGTATGGATGGAAACGCAGAACGTACGGCCCGATCGCTTGGGAAATTACTCGGCGATGCTGGGATCGACGACCAGCGCTGGAATTCCAGCAGAGTTGTTCACGTCCGGCGAAGCGCGGTGGCTGGGTGTGCAGGCGCAGGGACAAACTGAGCAGCCACGCGTGTTGTTGCTCAGCGTGCCCTACGCAATGAAGGCCGCGGACGCGGAGACCGTGGGGGGGCTTCCCGCCTCGGCCTTCATGCTGGCGGCGCCTGCGGGGAATGTGAATTCACCCGCGGGCGCCGTCAACAATTCACCTACGGCCGCAACGCTAACTCCGGCCGCAGCGTCGAACGTGACCACCAGCGGCGGCACGATAAATGCGATCCCGCTATTCACGACGGGAACCAACATACAGAATTCCATCCTCACCCAAACGGGAACGAGCATACTGAATGTCGGCGCAAAGATGATTCTGCCGTCGACCGGCGCGGCGATCGCGACCGGAGGCAAGAACTCTCGCGCGGAAGATTTCGTGGCGTCTTCGTTCAACAGCACTTCCAGCGCGGCGGTGGCGCAAACGTTCCAGCTTCAGGCGGAGCCGGCTGCCAACGATACCGCAACCCCGTCCGGCAATCTCAGCCTGTTGTTCGGTTCGGGCACCGCTGCTCCTACAGAGACGGGGTTCAGGATCAGCAGCAAAGGCATTCTCACATTCGCCACCGGGCAGACGTTTCCTGGCACTGGCAAAGGGACGATTACCGGGGTGACCGCGGGCACAGGATTGACGGGAGGCGGAACGACTGGAGCGGTAACGCTGAAGCTCGATACCACCAAGGTGGTGACCGGTGTGACCGCAGGGACCGACCTGACCGGCGGCGGCACTGGAGGAGTCGTGACCCTGAACCTGGATACGACAAAGATCCCGGCGCTGCAATCGAACAATACGTTCGCGGGCACAGAGAAATTCAACGGCAACATCGGTGTGGGCGCCGTTCCGAGTGCGACTGGTTATACGCCACTGACGGTCGGCGGCACGACGAATTTCGGGACATGGCTGGCTCTGGCAAATTCGAGTGCCGGTGGACATACCTGGAACATCATCTCGGCGGGAAGCGGCAATGCTGAAGGCGCGGGCAACATCGGCATCACCGATCTCACGGGCAAAAGCACAATCTGGCTTGAAGGGAACACCAAGACCGCGAACTTGACCGCGACCGGAACGGTAGGTGCAGCTGCTCTCGTAGTGTCGTCGACTGCGGGCGCCGCAATTATCGACGCAGATGGCTTCGGAACCAACGCCGGCGGTCCAACTCCAGGACTGCGGTTTGGCGGCGGCAGCAGCGGCGAGGGTATCGCGTCGAACCGCGTAATCGGACTCACAAGGTTTGGCCTCGACTTCTACACCAACTTCACTGCGCGCATGTCGATCCTGCAGAGCGGCCAAGTCGCAATTGGAACGGCCAGTCCTGCGGCCCAGTTAGGTATCGTGGGATCCTCGAATACTTATCCCGCGCTCCTTGCTCAGGGCGCAGATGGACCGGCCGGATCGGGGCAGAACGGTGCTGCGGGGTTGATGGCTTTCGGCGGCAATGGCGACGGCAATGCTGAAGGCGAACCCGGTATCACTGCAGCGGGAGGCGGCGGAAGCATCGGCGGAGCAGGGGGTACCTTTGTCGGTGGCGGCAGTACCTCCCAAGGCGATTTCGGCGGCGACGGAATTGATGCTACTTCCAGCGACCCGGGCGCAGATTTTGTTCCAGCCGCGGGATTCTTCGATGGCAACGTTATCGTTGACGGGGGTGTCACAAGCTCCTCCGCATTGCTGAAAATCGATCACCCGCTCGATCCCGCCAACAAATACCTCGCTCACTCCGCCGTCGAATCGTCGGACATGATGAATATTTACAACGGTGTCGCGATACTCGATGCCAGTGGCGAAGCTGTGGTCCAGATGCCGGAATGGTTCGGGAGCCTGAACCGCGATTTCCGCTATCAACTGACTTGCATCGGCGGCTTTGCTCCGGTCTTCATTGCCGAGGAACTCGCCAACAATCGATTCAAGATTGGCGGAGGACGAGACGGGATGAAAATCTCGTGGCAGATTACCGGCGTCCGCCAGGATGCATGGGCGAACGCGCACCGCATCCCCGTGGAACAAATGAAGAGCGACCGGGAACGCGGATACTATCTCTCTCCTCAACTTTTTGGGGCGCCGGCAGAAAAGTCGATCGCCTGGGCGCGCAATCCGCGGATGATGCGCCGCGCAAGTGAACTCCGCCAAAAGAGAGCTGCAGCTACCGCCAAAGAATCAGCGGGAGCGGCGAAATGAAAACGCCAATCTTGAAAGCTCTTGTCCTGACGATTACGTGCGCTGTATTCACTACAGCGCACGCTAGCGGAAAGCTGCTCACCACCGATCCGTTGACAGGGCTTCCGCTGTATCCCGCAACGGATTCGCATCTTCACCTCGGGAATGATCCCACCCGACTGCCAGACTCGACCGTTTGCCAGAGCCGGATGCAGACTGATTTCTATTCTGTCTTCGATTCCAAAGTCGATGTAACACTCGCCTGGTACTCGGCTCATCTGCGCGACTTTCGAAAGACTCATGCCTATGCAGCGGGACGATCGCAGGACACGTTCTATAAGCCGGATGGCACAGTCGTTGTTTCCGTGACGGGAAGCCAGGGAAAAGACGGAGAAAATACGGATACATATTCGGTGCTCTATGCGGTGGTCCAGCCGGGTCTCAACGAGAAAACCATCATAAGTCTCAATCAACAGAAACCGGTTTGCCCATGATGGCATGTAGTTCTTAACGCTTCCAATTGCCGTCCCTCGGCGAAGAAGAGCTCTCGCCCGCGTACAGATTTTCGGCTATCGGGCCGCTCGCACGGGGTCGAAAGGTCGGCAGGATATACACTCTTCTGTCCCCGACTTTTTGGACCTGAGGAGCGACTCCATGTTTGGAAGAACTAAGTCTGGAACAACTAAGTCTCGATCAACCGAATCGCAAAGCGAATTTCGTTCCCGCCGCAGTTTCTTTCGATGGGCCAGTTCACTGGCCGCGACCCTCAGCGTTGCGCCTTTGGTTTCGTCCGCCAAGTCTCTTTCATCGCCGGAAGCAATGGCGGAGGGTGAGGATTACTACGCGAAGCTTGGAGTCTCGCCGATTATCAACGCCGCCGGTACGTACACCACTCTGACGGCTGCCTGCATGCCTCCTGAAGTTCTAGCGGCCGTGCAGAAGGCTGCGCTTCATCCTGTCCGTTTGCATGACCTGCAGCAGAAGGCGGGTGAGTACATTGCGCAAAGGCTCAAGTGCGAGGGCGCGGTTGTGACATCAGGGGCTTCGGGAGCGATCAGCCTGGCCACGGCAGCGTGCCTTCAGTATGCCAACAACATCAGCATTGTGGATATGCCGCAGGCGATCGAGGGGAAGAAGAATCAGGTCATTGTGCAACAGGCTCACAGGTATGAATATGACCGCGCCATATATCTTTGTGGTGCGCGCGTGACCGAGGTGGTGACACTCGATGACTACAAGCGCGCCTGCGGCGCGGGCAACGCGGTGATGACGAATTTTTTCAACGCCGCGGAAGACGAGGATGGTGTCGCAGCGACCGCGCAGATCGGCCGGGAGGAGTGGTTGCGAGTGGCTCACGATAACAAGATCCCGTGCCACCTGGATGCGGCCGCCGACATGCCGCCAATCTCGAATCTGTGGACATATACCGGAATGGGTTTCGATCTTGTCGCTTTTTCCGGAGGCAAGGGAATGCGTGGTCCGCAAAATGCTGGCCTGCTGCTGGGTCGAAAGGTTCTGACAGACCTGGCTCATAAGAATAATAATCCGGGAGACGGAATCGGCCGCGGCATGAAGGTCGCGAAGGAACAGATTGTGGGGATGGTCGCAGCTGTCGATTGGGTTTTGTCCCATACAGAAGAGTCGATGCAGGGCGACTACCAGACGCGCGCCGATCTAATCGCCAGCGCTGTGAAGGGCATTGCTTCAGTCAGAACGGAGACCGTGGTTCCAAAGATTGCGAATCATGTTCCACATCTGCTCATACGCTTCGACCCGGCGGTCACGGGTGTGACGACGAGCCAGATTGTCCACGCGTTACGCTCGGGGACGCCTTCAATTGAACTGAATCCAAACACGGGCCAAAAGCCCAACCAGGGAATCCCGGCGGATGCGAACACGCTCGTGGTTGGAGTCTGGATGTTGCAGCCCGGGGAAGACGCGATTGTAGGGCGGCGAATTCGCGAGGCTCTTACGAAAAAGGCGTGACGCTCCTTCTGAAATGTGCGGGCGGCTCGTTGACGAGTAGAGTTTAGAGTGTGATTGGGATTGATTTCGGCACTACCAACAGCGCCGTCGCCGTGGCTGACGAATCCGGGGAAGTCAAAATGGCGCACTTCCCGTCGCGTGACAGCGAAATAGAAACCTTTCGCTCGATTTTGTTTTTCGAGCCTCCTCAAAAAGGCATGCGTCGGGAGCTAGCCGCGTATGCCGGTCCTGAAGCGATCGATCGTTACCTGCACGCCGAAGAGGGCGGTCGACTGATTCAGTCGATCAAGTCTTATCTGGCGAACTCTTCTTTAAAGTCTACAAGTTTGTTTGGTCGAAGCTACCGGTTCGAAGAGCTGGTTGGCTATTTGCTTCGTTCCCTGAAGCAGGCTGCCGGCAAGTCGGGGATTTCGATCGGAAGCAAGGCGGTCGTCGGCCGCCCGGTGAGATTTGTTGGCGCGGCCAATCCAGCGGATGACGCTTATGCGACGAAACGGTTAAGAGAGGCATTGGCGTTCGCCGGAATTCACGAAGTGCATTTCGAACTCGAGCCCGTCGCAGCGGCGTACTCGTACGAAGCGAGATTGAACAAAGACGAACTGCTACTGGTGGCCGATTTCGGCGGGGGCACGACCGACTTCACGTTGGTCCGCGTTGGTCCAGAGGCGCGCAGGCTGAAAGACTCTGAAGGTAGGGTTCTGGCAAGTGCCGGCGTGGGGATTGCAGGAGACGGTTTCGACGCAAAGCTGGTGCGTCACCTCGTGGCGCCCTTGCTTGGGCGTGGCTCGCAGTGGCGCCTTGTGGGAAAGACTGGAACCGTGCCGAACTGGCCGTTTTCCAAACTCGAGCATTGGCATCACTTGTCCTTTCTAAAATCGCACGAGAATATGGAAGCCTTGCGGTCGATGCGCGCCCGGGCCATTGAGCCGAGCAAGATAGATTTGTTCATACAGCTGGTCACCGACGATCTCGGGTTTCAGTTGCACAAAGCCGTCCAGCAGGCAAAATATGAACTCTCGACTCAGCAGGAAACGCTGTTCTCATTTCGTGTCCCTGGAATTCACATTTCACAGACCGTCTCCCGTGCTCAGTTTGAGGAGTGGATTGCGGACGAGCTTCACACCATCGCTGCATGTGTCGATGAGATGCTGGAAACCAGCGGAGTAAAGCCGGGAAAAATCGACAGAGTTTTTCTCACTGGAGGCAGCGCCTTCGTGCCGGCGGTTCGCAATATTTTCGAACGCCGCTTCGGAAAGAAGAGACTTGTGGGCGGATCCGAGTTCACTTCCGTCGCCAAAGGCCTGGCGTTGCGGTCGCGCGATCTGCAAGCCGGCTGATCAAGCGATTTTCCGTCTGTCCTAGTGTTGTCGTGCGAGATCGCGGATCTGGTTGAGGTAGCCGACGTAAATTGGAATCGGAATGTCAGGCGAGTCGCCGTCGTTGAGAAAATGCTCGAGGCGGATCTCCATAGGAATGGAGCTGATGACTTCGCGAAAGCGCGGCATCTGAAGATATTTCACGTGCCAGATTTCGAGCATGAGTGAACGGAAATCTTCACTGATGAAGGACATCTTGCGATCGCCTAAATAGATTGCGTCAAAATGCGAGCGCGCGAGGGACGCGCGGAGCGGGTCATTCGGGGGAGAGAATGTGTAGACGAGGTGGAACATGTCGGCGAGATCTCCCCAGATTACTTTTTCTTCGAACGCGGTGAAGCGGAACGAAGCTGCTGTGCGTTGCTGCGCGGCTCGAGCGTGCTCCGTGGGTTGAAGATTGTGCGTGGTGAGTTGGTTGCGGAACCAGCGAAAGCGGTCGGGCTTGAGGTTCGCGCGCAGGAATTCGACGGCATAAGCGTTCGGCAGATAGAGATTCGGATCGGCGTCGAGACGACCCAGCCATGGCGCCCAATTCTCATGCTCGAATTTGCCAAGGAGCGCGCTGAGATCGGCGACGGTAAGGTCGCTGTGATATTTGACGGCCTGCCAAAAGTGCTCTGTCGAATCGTATGTGGCGCCGTAGAGCGGGATGCCTTCGGCAATCGGATACCAATTGGAGAGCACTCGCGCGGGGATGGAGGGAGACGCGCTCCAGCAGTTGATGGCGTGTTTCCATTTCTGCTGGACCGCAACGAAGGCGTCGGCAAATCCAACCGGTGTGGGCTCGGTGACTTGGCCGAGCGCGCGGCGTAGTTCATCTTCGGTATGCGTGACCAGAGTTTCGAAGGACCGCTCGTCAATCATGGAGACGACTCGACTCTCGATGCCACGACGAAGGAGTTCGAGGGCGAGTTGTTGCCGCTTAGCTTCGTCGAAGGCGGGATTTCCCGGCCAGCGATGACTTTGCGAGTCGATGTAAGGGAACAATTCGGAGAGCGAGCGAAATTCGATAAATCCGTGGAGAGAGAAGGCGACGGGGCGGCCATCCTTGGAAATCACGGTGGATGGGGTGACAAGAGCTTGAAGAGAGATTTCCTGAGCATGGAGCGTAGCGCAGAAAATCGAAATCAAGAATGAGTAATAAAGAAGCCGTGCGACCGATTTCATGGCCAAGGGATCATGCCATTCATGAACGGAAGGTTCAAGTTGTGGCACAAAACCCGAGATCTCTGCAGTTTCATTGCTTATCGACGTTGACGTAATAAAGATCCGTAGCCACGTCGAAGTTGCCCTTCTCGATCGAGGTTGGCATCCTTTGCCATTCCGTCGTCGGGCGAATCATCTGCCAGTTGTCCTTCTTGCCTACCCGCACCGGCATGGCAAAGGCCGGTTCATCCACCTTCCAGCGATAAGAAACGCTGCCTTTTCCTTCGTCAAAGTTCAATTGCAGGATCGGAATCGCAGGATGACGAAGATATTGGTTGAAGATCGGTGTGAGATCCATCCCCGAGCGCTGGTTGAAAAATTGCACGACATCTTCGGTCATGATGTTTTTATATTTGAACTGCTGGAAATATTCGTGAATCAGCTTGAACCAGAGGCGGTCGTCATTGATCACGCTGCGCAGTGTGTTGAGAAAGAGTGAACTTTTGGGATATTGATCTCCTGGCGGAGTGGCATCAACATCGTGTGGCGAAATAATCGGCCGCTCATTCTTAATATGCGCCTTCGAGGCATTGATATAGGTCAGGGCATCGGCCTTGCCCCATCGATATTCGACGTACAAAGATTCAAGGTAGTTCGTCCAACCCTCGTGAATCCACATATCTGAGCGGTCTGCCGCGCTAACCGCGTTGCCGAACCATTCGTGCCCGCTTTCGTGGATGATGATGAAATCAAACCTCTGGCCGATTTCATTCCCACGCCCAAGATATCCGTTGGCAAAGCCGTTGCCGTAAGTGACCGCGGTCTGGTGCTCCATGCCGGAATAGGGCACTTCGATCAGTTTGTATCCGTCTTTTATGAACGGGTACTCGCCAAAATAATGCGTATAGGCCTCAATCATGCCCCTGGCTTGCACAAATTGTTTTTTGGCTTTTTCCAGATCTTCCGGCAGAACGTAAAAATCGAGCGGCAACTTTTTATAGCTGTCGCTGAAATGCACATAGTTGCCGATATTCAACGACACGTCGTAATTGTTGATGGGATAGTGCACAAACCAATCCCAGCGAGTGTAGCCATCGCCCAGGTCGGTCTTGCCCATGAACTTTCCGTTGGATACGTCGACGAGATTGTTCGGGATCGACACACTGATCTGCATGTTCTGCACTTCTTCATGCCACTGATCTTTGTTTGGCCACCACATGCTGGCTCCGACTTCTTCGCAGGCGGTGTAAATCCAGGGGCGGCCGGCGGGATCTTTGCCGAACGTGAAGCTGCCGAACCTGCCGATGGGAATGGGATAACCGGAGTAGTAGAAATCGATCGAATACGTGCGCCCCGTGTGAAGAGTCTCGGGAAAATCGATGAACACGGAATTCTCTTCGCGCTGATACTTCAGTGGAGCCGATCGCAGCAAAATCTTGTCAACGTTGAGGAGATGATTGAGGTCGATCTGGACACGCGTATCGTCCTTGAGCATGCGGAAGCGAATCGTGTTCTTGCCGCTCAAGAACCTCTTGTCGGGATCGACGCGCACATCGAGGTGGTAGTACAGCAGCTTGTTGTTGGCGCGATAAGGCCCCCAAGAGCC
>Ga0210393_10002079_pt1 | contig 16663 bp, 15 predicted proteins | sample IncBWC27OmetaG_FD_160068 | JGI IMG/M metagenome (GOLD analysis project Ga0210393, IMG submission 160068) | Forest soil microbial communities from Barre Woods Harvard Forest LTER site, Petersham, Massachusetts, United States - Inc-BW-C-27-O ... | reverse complement strand
GGCGGCTTCTACGTCGAGGCGACCGTGCTCGATGGCGTGCGGCCGGAGATGAAGGTCGCGCGCGAGGAGATCTTCGGCCCGGTACTCGCGGTGATGACCTTTAGCGACGAGACGCAGGCGGTGCGGCTGGCGAACGACACCCCCTACGGCCTCGCCGCCGCGGTGTGGACCGCGGACATGAATGTCGCGCATCGCGTGTCCTCGGCGCTGCGCGGCGGCAGCGTGTGGGTGAACTGCTTCGATCGCTCCACCATGGCCACGCCGTTCGGCGGCTTCAAGCTCTCGGGCTCGGGGCGCGATCGCTCGCCGCACGCCATCGACAAGTACTGCGATCTCAAGACCATCTGGACGGCCTACTCGTGAACGCCTCGCTCTCCCCCTCCGACCCAGCCCCCACCACGGCCCCCGCCAGCGCGCCGAACCGCGCGCCGCCGGAAGGCCTGCGCCGCCACCTCGGCGCGCTTCTCGGCAGCTATCGCCCGGGACTGGCGCTGCCCGGGGCGTTCTTCAGCGACGAGACGCTCTTCGAGGCGGAGATGCAATACCTCTTCGGACGGCACTGGCTGTTCGTCGCCTCGGAGCCGGAAATCCCGGAAGGAGGCGACTACCGGACGCTGCAGGTGGGTCCCTGGCCGATCTTCATCCTGCGGCGCGACGACGGCTCGATCGCCGCCTTCCACAACACCTGCCGCCACCGCGGCTCGCGCATCCTGCAGCAGGATGCGGGCGTCGCCGGCGCAAATCTCCAGTGCCCGTACCATCGCTGGACGTACGACATGCACGGCCGGGTCATTGGCTGCGGCGAGACCGGGGACGCGCCCGAGGGCCAGCGGGGCCTGAAGCCGGTACACGTCCGCCAGCTCGCCGGCCTCATCTTCGTGTGCCTGGCGGACGAGCCGCCGCAGGACTTCGAGGCGATGGCCGTACGGATGCGGCCCTACCTCGAGCCGCACGGGCTCGCGCACGCCAAGGTCGCCAGACAGGTCGACATTATCGAGCACGGCAACTGGAAGCTGACCATCGAGAACAACCGCGAGTGCTTTCACTGTGCCGGCCACCCGGAGCTGCTGTGCTCGCTGTTCCACTTCTTCGGCGAGATCGACGAGGCGCGCATGTCGGCGCACGAGCGCGCGGCCTATGGCCGCTACCAGCGCGCGCGCGAGGAATCGCAGGAGATCTGGGAACGCGCCGGCCTGCCGTGGCAGAGGATCGAGGAGCTCGCCGGGTGCGCGACGGCATTTCGCACCGAGCGGCTGGTGCTCGATGGGGCCGGTGAGTCGATGACACCGGACACGCGGGTCGCCTGCCGGCGGCTGCTCGGGGAGCTGCGCGAGCCACGCCTCGGCACGCTGCACTACCACACGCAGCCGAATGCCTGGTTCCACTTCCTCTCCGATCACGTCCTCACCTTCGCGACGCTGCCGCTCGAGCGCGGCCGCACTCTGGTGCGCAGCACCTGGCTCGTGCACGCCGACGCGCAGGAGGGAGTCGACTACGACGTGGACAAGCTCACCAGCGTGTGGAACGCCACCAACGCTCAGGACGCCGCGTTCGTCGCCGAGACGCAGCGCGGAGTCGCCAGTCCGGCCTACCTGCCCGGCCCGATCGCGCCGAGCGAATACATGGTGCAGCTATTTCACACCTGGTACGTGGAGCGTTTGCAGGCGCAGCTCGGCCTGTGAGCGTCCCGACCGTGTGCCGGAACGCGCAGCGCATGCGCCGGCTACACCGGCGTTGCGGCCATGTCCAGGTGCAGCGCGTTGCCGCGGTAGGGGTGGCGCGCGATGACGGCCTCGTTGAGCTCCACGCCGAGTCCGGGCTCGGTCGGCGGAATGACGTAGCCGCTCTCCCAGCGGATCGGCTTGACGAGCACCTCGGCATGAAAGCCCTGCCAGCGCTCGATGCCCTCGAGGATGAGGAAGTTGGGGCTGCAGGTGGAGAGCTGGATGTTGGCCGCGCCCACCACCGGTCCGCAGTACAGGTGCGGGGCGAGCTGCACGTGCTGCACCTCGGCGAGCGCTGCGATCTTCTTCGCCTCCAGAATGCCGCCGACGCGGCCGAGGTTCATCTGCAGGATGGCGGCGGCCTGCGCGCGCAGCAGCCGCGCGAACTCGTACTTGGTGGCGAGCCGCTCGCCGGCTGCGATCGGGATGCGCGTCGCGCGCGCCACCAGCGCCATCTCCTCGGGGGCATCCGGCGGCACCGGCTCCTCGAACCACAGCGGATCGTAGGGCTCGAGGCGCCGCGCGAGCCGTATCGCGCCCGCCGCGGTCATCTGGCCGTGCGTGCCGAACAGCAGATCCGCGCGCGTGCCGACCGCGGCGCGCAACTGCCGCACGAAGCGCTCGCACAGCTCGAGCGCAGCGAGCGACAGCTGGCGGCCGTCGAAGGCCGAGTACGGGCCCGCCGGGTCGAACTTGAGCGCCGTAAAGCCCTGCGCGAGGTACTCCGCGGCGCGCTCGGCCGCAAGATCCGGGTCCTGGTAGACGTCGGTTTTGTCCCCGGGGCGCGCATAGATATAAGTGTAGGAGCGCAGCCGCTCGTGCACGCGGCCGCCGAGCAGGTTGTAGACCGGCTGGCCGGCCTCCTTGCCGATGATGTCCCAGCAGGCCATCTCGAGCGCCGACAGCACCGCCATCAGCGCCAGATCCGCGTGCTGTGTGTAGCCTGCGGAGTAGACGCGCCGCCAGATACTTTCGATATTGTGCGGGTCCTCGCCCTCGAGATAACGGCCGAAGGTGTCGACGAGCATGCGCGCGACAACGTCCGGGTGGAACGGCACGCAGTACGCCTCACCGATGCCGTGCACGTTGCCGTCGGTGGTGAGCTTCACAAACACGAAATAACGCCCGCCGACACCGGGCGCCGGGTTGCCGGCGATGAAGGTCTTGATGTCGGTGAGTTTCATCGCGCGGGCCGTTTATAGCATATGGGCGATTACGACTACATCGTAGTCGGCGCCGGCTCGGCGGGCTGCGTGCTCGCCAACCGCCTGTCGGCGGACCCGGCGCAGCGCGTGCTGCTGCTGGAAGCGGGCGGCTCGGATCGCACGCCCTGGATCCAGGTGCCGATCGGCTACGGCCGCACCTTCAACGACCCACGCTACAACTGGATGTACGAGGCGCAAAATGATCCGGCGCTCGACAACCGCCGCACCTTCTGGCCGCGCGGCAAGGTGCTCGGCGGCTCGAGCTCCATCAACGCCATGGTGTACGTGCGCGGGCAGCCGGGTGACTTCGACGACTGGCGCGACGCCGGCAACCCCGGCTGGGCGTACGCGGACGTGCTGCCGTGGTTCAGGACGCTCGAGGATCACGACCTGGGCGCCTCCGAGTTTCACGGCGCCGGCGGCCCGCTGCACGTGAGCGACGTGTCGGCGAGCGTGCATCCGCTGTGCGGCGTGTTCCTCGAGGCGTGCACTACACGCGGCATCGCCCGCACCGCCGACTTCAACGGCGCGCAGACGGAAGGGGCGGGACTGTGGCAGGTCACCATCAAGGATGGCGTGCGCGTCTCGTGCGCCAACGCCTACCTGCGCCCGGTGATGCGGCAGCGGCGCAATCTGGACGTGCGGCTGCGCGCGCACGCGACGCGCATCGTGTTCGACGGCCGGCGCGCGAGCGGGGTCGAGTACCTGCGCGGCGGCACGCGCCAGGTCGCACACGCGCACCGCGAGGTGCTCATTGCCGCCGGCGCCGTCAACTCCCCGCAACTGCTCGAGCTCTCGGGTATCGGCCAGGGCCAGCGCCTGCAGCGCTTCGGCATCACGGTCATCGCCGATACGCCGGCCATGGGCGAGGGACTGCAGGACCACCTGGCGGTGTCGTATTTCTACCGCTCGCGGGTGCCGACGCTGAATGAGCAGCTCGCACCGTTCCTCGGCAAGGTACGCGCGGCGCTGCGCTATGCGCTCACCCGGCGCGGTCCGCTCGCCATGAGCGTCAACCAGGCGGGTGCCTTCGTGCGCAGCCGCCCCGAGCTCACGCGCCCCAACCTGCACATCTATTTCAACCCCGCGAGCTACAGCACCACCACCTCAGGATCGCGCCGGCGCCTGCTCAACCCCGACCCCTATCCGGGCTTTCTCATGTCGTTCAACACCTGCCGCCCCACCAGCCGCGGCAGCGTCCACATCCGCTCGCCCGACCCGCTCGCGAGCCCCGCGATCGTGCTGAACTCGCTGGCGACGGCGGAGGATGTGCAGGACGTCTACGACGGGGCGCGCATGGTGCGCGCCATCGCCTCCGCCGCACCGCTCGCCGCGGCAGTCGCGAGCGAGCGCGAGCCGGGGGCAGCGGTGCAGTCGGACGAGGCGGTGCTGGCGGATTTTCGTGCGCGCGCGGGCTCGGTGTTCCACGCCTCCTGCACCTGCCAGATGGGCGCGGATCCGCGCCGCGCGGTGCTCGATGCGCGGCTGCGGGTGCGCGAGGTCGCCGCGCTGCGCGTGGTGGATGCATCCGCCTTCCCGAACGTCACTTCCGGCAACAGCAACGCGGCGACCATCATGCTGGCCGAGAAAGCCGCCGACCTGATTCTGCAAGACAGTCGGGCGGCGCCGGGTTAACCTGCCCCGGCAGCACCGAGCAGGCACCGAAACGACATGAGCGAACTGCAATCGAGCGTGGCCTCCGCCGTCGGCGCTGCGCAGGGCGCGCCGCTGCCCCAATCGGCGACGCTCGTGGCCCGCTGGTACGTGCTCATCATGATGTGCCTGGTGTACACGCTCAGCATCGCCGATCGCTACGTGGTGTCGACGGTACTCGACCCGATCCGCATCGAGCTGCATCTCACCGACAAGGGTGTTGCGCTGCTCACCGGAGTCGCGTTCGGCCTGTTCTACGTCATCCTCGGGTTCCCGCTGTCGTGGCTCATCGACCGCTACAACCGTCGCAAGATCGTCGCGGTGTGCCTGGTGGTGTGGTCGGTGATGACCGCAGTGTGCGGCCTGGCGAGCACCTCTCTGCAGTTCTTCCTCGCACGCGTCGGGGTCACGGTCGGTGAGGCCGGCGGCACGCCCGGCGCCAACTCGCTGCTGTCGGATTACTTCCCGGCCACGCGCCGCGCCATGGCGCTCACGGTCTTCTCCCTCGGCGCGCCGATCGGCGCCTGGGTCGGCTACAACGTCGCCGGCGCGATCGCCGACCAGTACGGCTGGCGCGCGGTGTTCTTTGCGCTCGGCATCCCGGGCGTACTGGCGGGGCTCGCCGTGTGGCTCACGGTGCGCGAGCCGCGGCGCGGCTGCCTCGACAGCGGCGACGACGGCGAGGCGCCCTCGGTCGGCGAGACCATGCGCTTCCTGTGGCAACAGCGCTCGGCGGTGCACGTGATGATGGGTACCGCGGTGTGCGCGCTGTGGGGCTGGGGGCTGATGTTCTGGACGCCGACCTTCCTTCAGCGCACCTACCACATGAGCATCGGCGAGGCGGGCTCACTGACACAGAACATGCACCTGTGGGGCGGCGGGATCGCCACCGTAGCCACCGGCTGGCTCATGGCCCGCAGCAGCATGGTCGATGCGCGCCGCATCGTGTGGCTGCTCGGTGCCGGCACCGCCGTCGCCACGGTCGCCTCCGGGGTGGTCTACTACACGCGCGACCTGACGCTGGCGCGCGCGATGCTGTGGATCTTCATCCCGGCGATCTACTTCTACATCGGCCCGGGCTTCGGGCTGCTCAACAACCTGGCGCAGTGCCGCATGCGGGCGATGTTCTGCGCCATGGTGCTGTTCCTTGCCAACCTCGGCAACCTGGTAATCGCGCCGCCGCTGATCGGTGCGCTGAGCGACTGGTTCGGACGCACCCACCCCTCGAACGCCGACTCGCTGCGGCTCGCGATGCTGTGCCTGGTGCCGACCGGTCTATGGGCGGCGGCGCACCTGTTCCTCGCGGCGCGCGACATCCTCAAAGACCAGGAACGGGCACGGGGCTTTCCGTACTGAGCCGCCAGCGCACCGGCCGCACCGGTGGCACGATGAACACCCAGCCGACAAGCCCGAGCAGCGCGACGATACCGGCGAGCCACAACGCGCCGTCGTAGTGTCCGGTCGCCTCCACCAGGTAACCGGTGACGACCGGCGCCACGACACCGGCGATGTTGGATACCGCGTTCTGCACCCCCATCCAGCGGCCGCTGGCGGTCGGTCCTGCGAACGTCTGCACCAGCGAGCACACCGCCGGCGCGTTCAGCCCATCCATGGCGCCGGCGGCGAGCAGCAGCAGCGCAGCGACGCCGAGCGGCGCGCCGTGCGTGCCGAGGAGACAGGCGCCCACTCCGACCGCGCTCGCCATCAGCGCGCTCTTGTAGGCGCGGTTCGCGCTCGCCCCGCGCCGTGTCCATGCATCGAGGAGCCAGCCGGTGGCGAGCACGCTCACCGAGTCCACCACGTAGAACCCCGCCGTGAGGTGCGTCATGGAGATCAGCGATAGCCCGCGCTCGTGCACCAGGTAGAGCGGCAGCGACGTGAATACGAAGTAGAACGCGTAGTTCGAGCAGAAGTTGCCGAGCATCGTGCCCCACAGTGCGCGCTGGCGCAGGATGTCGGCGAACTTTGGGCCCGCGGCCGCATCGCTTGCCGCGTGCGCCGCCGGCACCGGACTCACTTGGGGCTGGCGCATCTGCCGTACCCAGGGAATCAGCCACAGGAGCGAGGCGAGACCCAGCGCGATGAACATCGCGCGCCAGCCGTAGCGCACCATCAGCAGTCCGCCGAGGAACGTGCCGAGTGCCGGCCCCACCATGCCGCCGAGCTGCAGAATGCTGGTGGCGCGCGCGCGGTGGCGATCAGAGACGCGCTGCGCCAGCAGCGCGAGCGCACTGGGATAGGTCACCGATTCGCCGACGCCCATGAAGAGCCGCGCCGCCACCAGCGCGGTTATCCCCGAGGACAGTCCCGTGAACACGGTCGAGACGGACCACAGCGAGAAGCCCGCGGCGAGCACGCGGGCAGCGCCCAGCCGGTCGACGCACCATCCCATGAGCGGTTGCGAACCGACGTACGCCCAGAAGAACGCCGACAGCATCCAGCCGAGCTGACTGGGCGTCAGGCCCAGCTCCTTTTCCAGAAGCGGCGCGGCGGTGGAGATCGTGCCGCGGTCCACGTAGTTGATCATCAGTGCCGCGCCGAGCAGCACGATGAGCGCATACGGGGCTCGCGTTGGCCCGGAGGCGCCGGGCGCTGCACCCGACACCGTCAGGTACCGGTTCCCTTATCGGGAGGCCTCGCGGCCCCGGTGTCCGACGATCGGTCGTTGCCGGAAGGTGGTTTATCGCCCGGCGGTTTATCGCCTCGCGGTTTATCGCCTGGCGCTTTGCCTGGCGGTCTGCCTGCCGGTTTGCCTGGCGGTGGTTTGCCTTCCGGCGGCTTGCCCGCGCCCGGCGGTGGCTTGCCCGAGCCGTGCGAGGGTCTGCCGGAGGGAGGCCGCGTCGCCGGCGGCGCATGACCCGGCGGGGGACGCATTGCCGGCGGCGGACGCGCCGGCGGCCGTGGACGGGGTGGTGGCGGCGGCCGCCCGTGCGGATAGCGATGCCAGTAGTTGTAGTAGTGCGCCCGCTGCGCGTACCAGGGACGTCCGCGGTACCAGGTGGACCAGTAGGTGTTGAAACTGAAGGTGATGATCGGTATCCCGAGCGTCACACCGTTGCTGGCGATGACGACGGTGCCGCCTGCAGCAGGCATCTGCAGGTAGCCCGCGGCGATCCAGCCGCGGTTCGGGCCGGCCTGCACGTCACACCAGCCGTAGCCCTGCTCGCAGCCGAACACCTGCACGTCGACGCCGGGCGGCAGCAGCGCGACGGCCGGGTACTCGATGGCGGGTCCGGCGCGCATGTGCACGGGGGTCACGACCGTGGCCGTGAAAGCGAGCGCCGCCGTCGCATGTGCCGCCATCGTCGCGATGGCGATTGCGGTCAATGTCACCCGGATCACGCGCTGCCCGCGGACGGTTGCCTTCATGACACTACTCTCTATTGGGGCTTGCCCGTGTCCGCCTTGTCGGCGATGAGCACCTCGGCCTTGAGGTGCGTGCCGCCCACCACGTACTGGTTGGGAATGCAGGTCGACTCGTACTGCACGTTGCGCGTGGTAAAGAGCGGCAGGATGCGCTGCTTGATCTGCTCGATGAGCTCGCAGTCACCGGCAACGTCGAGAGGATCGCGCCGGGCGGTGAAATCGACCAGCTTCCAGTGCGCGCTCACCGTCTGGGCCGGTGGCGCTCCGGCGGCCGCCTCGTCTGCGGCCGCGGCCGCTTGCAGCACATTCACTTTAATGTGGACGCTCGGAAAGGGGCTGGGGCGGTCGAGTCCGCCGGCGCAGCCATACTCGTTTACCGACAGGTCCGGGCGCGCGCCGAGCATCAGCAGCGTCCGCCTCATCTTGTCCTGCAGCCCGTCGCAGGAGTAATGCGCGGTGAATCCCATGAAGACGAACCGCAGCTCCCTTGGCTTCCAGACCGCCGAGACCGCCGCTTCGCCCTCCGCGGCGGCCGCCGGCGGATCGGACCGCACCGCAGGACTTGTGCACACCGCCGCCACCGCTGCGATACAGAGAAAGCCGGGAACGCCGCCAGCACTGAGGATGCGCATAAGTGAAATCTCCGGCGTCGAACCAACGCCCCGATGTTACGTGAGCGCACCTCGCGGTGCGAGGCACGGACTCGATGAGTAACGTCCAGCCTGACTTCACGCTGACATGTCAGAGCAGCAGGGGTAAGAGTAAAGTGTTCCCTCCCTCCACCGACGAGAGAGCGACCATGCCTGCGAGCCGCCTCCTGACCCTGGCGCTGCTTGGCGCCGCGGCCGTTGTCGCCGCGACCAGCGACGCACAGCAAACCCCCGGCAATCCCCTGGATGTCGTCCCGGACAAGATGCCCTTCGATATTCCCTACGGACCGCCGATCACGCTCGAGCGCGCCAGCGCGCTCATCGCGACGGCAATCGCCGAGGCCCGCAGGCACGACTGGAAGTTGAACGTGGCGGTGGTCGATTCGGGCGGGAACCTGGTCGCGTTCGAGCGCATGGACGGTGCGCAGCTCGCCTCGATCACGATCTCCGAGCACAAGGCGCGCGTCGCCGCCACGTTCCGCCGCGAGACCAAGGTGTTCGAGAACGCGGTGCAGCAGAATGGCTCCACCTACGTGCTGACGCTCGACGGCGTGATCGCCTCGCGCGGCGGCATTCCGCTCGTCGATGGCGGCAAGCTCGTTGGCGGTATCGGCTGCTCGGGCGCCACGGGCTCGCAGGACGAGGTGGCCTGCACCGCGGCTGTCGCCGCCTTCAATAAGAAGTGAGCAGGCCCGCGCTGCGGCGGGCCTTACCTGTCACTGCTGAGGCTTGCTCGGCGGAGGCTGGTCGCCCGGCGAGGGCTGGCCGCTCTGTCCACCGGCGCCCGGCGGCGGGTGGTGCGCGCGGGCCTTAGCCATGGCATCGCTGCAGCCCTGGGACAACTGGTCCTTGTGCCCATCGAGGCAGGCAATGATGCGGCCGCCGCCCGGCTTCACGTCTGAGCACAGCTTCTGGACATCGTCCTTGCAGGCCTGGCGCGGTCCTCCCCCGCCTCCCGGGGGCGGCGCGTTCTGCGCTTGCGCGGCGAGGCTGAACAGGCAGGCACAACTCAGCGGAATCAACCAGCGTTTCATGAGCGACCTCGTTGCGATTAATGCGCGCCTGGTGCCGGCGCAGCGTGAACGGCGCTGACGTATGATAACCGTAGATGCATGAGTTTTCGCCAAGGACTGCAGGCGCGTTGGGTGCGCTGCTGTGTGTGCTGGGAGCGGCGCCCTCTCCTGTCGTTGCCGATTCGCAGGCACCGCCCGGCGGCGCCTGGCAGAGCCTGCGACCGCAGCTGTACGGTACGCGTCCGATCGGCGAGGTCGGCGATGAGTCGATGAGCGTGTCGGGACCTGCCAGCACGCCCGATCCGTCCGCAACCCCGATCGTCGTGCAGTTCGGCAAGGAACTGGCCGGCAAGGTCCGGCAGGTCCGCGTGATCATTGATAACAATCCCTCACCAATCGTTACCACCATGAGTCTGGCCACAGGGCTGCCGGTGGATGAGATCGACCTGCGCGTGCGAATCGATCGTTTCACCTCCGTGCGCGCCATCTCCGAGACCGACAGCGGCCGGCTGGAAATGCGCAGCATCTGGGTGAATGCGAGCGGGGGCTGCTCCGCACCTCCGGCGGCCACGCAGGGCGGAGCCCTCGGACAGATCCGCTTCCGGCCTTCGACCGACGGGCACGCGGTGCAGATCAGCATCCGCCACCCCAACAACTCCGGCTTCCAGGTCGATCCGGTGAGCGGCGATTTCATCCCGCCGCATTTCATCGCCCACATCAAGCTGTCGGCCGGTGCACGCGTGCTGATGGAGGCCGACACCGGCATCTCCCTCAGCGAGAATCCGACGCTGCGCCTCGTGACGGGCGAGCCGCTGCCGGCGCCGCTCATCGTCGAGGCGACCGACCTGCCGACGCAGTCGCGCTTCGCCGCGACCTGGAACGGCGCCGGAGCCGCCGCCCATTAAGAGCGTCCCGCGGGCGCCGCCGCACTCGATACGCTCCATGAGCGTTGCACGCGCGCTGCTGCGCTCACTGCCGGCCTGGGTGTGGCTTGCGGGCGCGGTCACGGCCACCGCCGCTGACGCCCCGGAGGCCTTGGCTGTCGCCGAAATCGCGCCCGGTGACTTCGTGCACTACGGCAAGCCGCTGCCGCTCGAAGCGCCAGGTCACGACGACATCGCCAATATCGGGTTCATCGTCGGACGTCGCTGCGTCGCGGTCATCGATACCGGCGGCTCGGTGCGTGTCGGACGCGCACTGCGCCGCGCGGTCGCCGCGCACACCGCGCTGCCGGTGTGTTACGTCATCAACACCCACGTGCACGTCGATCACGTGCTCGGCAATGCGGCATTCGCCGATACGCCGGCGCACTTTGTCGGGCACGCGCTGCTCGCCGACGCGCTCGCACGCAGCCGTCCGTTCTTTCTCGCCACCTATGCCGCGGACCTCGATGCACCGGCCAGCACCGCGCAGATCATCGGCCCCGACGAGAGCGTTGCGGTCGGCAGCGACCGCACCCTCGATCTCGGGGAGCGGCGGCTCACGCTGCACGCCTGGCCGAAGGCGCACACCGATTGCGATCTGACGGTCTACGACGTCGGCAGCGGCACGCTGTGGGCCGGTGACCTGCTGTTCGTGCAACGCACGCCCGCGCTCGACGGCAGCATCACCGGCTGGCTCGCGGCGATCGAGGCGCTCGCAGCGCTGCCGCACGTGCGGCACGTGGTGGCGGGGCACGGCGAGGTGACGGGCGAGCCGGCCGCCGCTTTCACACCCGAACGGGTCTACCTGAGCACGCTGCTGCAGAGCGTGCGCGCGGACCTTGCGCAGGGCAAACCGCTGCAGGATGCGCTCAAGGAGCCGAGCGAAGCCGGTCAGTCGCACTGGCTGCTATGGGATTCGACGCACCCGCGCAACGTCACCCGCGCTTACCAGGAGCTCGAGTGGGAGTGATGCGCCGGCGCGCGTTCCTCGGCGCGTCGGTGTGCGCCGCGCTGGCCGCTACTGCGCGGGCCAGGGTCATCCTGGAACCGGACTCTCGCGCCGCCCGCGTCGTCATCGTCGGCGGCGGCTTTGCGGGCAGCTGTTGCGCGCTGCACCTGCGCAGCCTCAGCCCACACCTCGCGGTCACGCTGATCGACGGAGCCGATACCTACGTGACCTGTCCGATGAGCGATGGCGTCGTGACCGGACAACGCGCGTTAGCTGCGATCACCGTGGGGCGCAACGCGCTTGTGCAGGCGGGTGTGCGCTTCGTGTCGGATGTCGTCACGGCGGTCGACCCGGCGCGGCGGCGCGTGCAGCTGCGCAGCGGCGGAGTCATTGACTACGACAAGGCGGTCGTGGCGCCCGGAATCCGCTTGCTGTTCGGCACCCCGGACGGCTACGACGAGGCGGCGTCGCTCCTCATGCCGCACGCGTGGCAGGCGGGCGCGCAAACGCAGCTGCTGGCCGCGCAGCTGCGCGCCACCGCCGACGGCGATACGCTGGCGATCAGCGTGCCGACCGGGCTGATGCGCTGCCCGCCGGGCCCCTATGCACGCGCCGGCATGATGGCCGAGTGGCTGCTGCGGCACCGCAAGCGCAACAAGATCCTGATCTTCGACGGCAACAATCACTTTCCCCGTCAGGACGTATTCACCGCCGCTTGGAACAACCTTTATCCCGGCATGATCGAGTGGCTGGCGCCCGGGGACGGCGGCAGCCTCACGCGCGTCGACGTGCGTACACGCACGCTCTACAGCTCGAGCGGTGCGCACCGCGTTGCGCTTGCCAACATCATCCCGCCGCAGGCTCCGGGGCAGCTGGCCGTGGATGCGGCGCTGGCATCCCCCCATGGCTGGTGCCCGGTCGACGCCCGCACCTTCGAGTCGCAGCTCGTCCCCCACATCCACGTCATCGGCGATGCGTGCATCGCCGGGGCCATGCCGAAAGCGGCCTCCGCCGCCGCCAGCCAGGGGCGCCAGTGTGCTGCGGCAATCGCAGCCGCGTTCGACGCACGCACCGTGCCGCAACCCGCTTTCGACAGTGTCTGCTACAGCCTGCTGGGGGAGCGCGCGGCGTTCGCCATCCGCGCCAGCTTCGAGGTTGCAGACGGGGAGATACGCCAGGTCGCCGCGGTTGCGGATGCGCCCGACGATCGCACCGTGAGCGCGCAGCACGCCCAGGAGGCCGAGGATTGGTACCAGCAGTTGCGCGTGGAGTGCTTCGGCAGCTGAGCCTTGGGCGCAGGGCGGGATCGGTGGACGGTGCGCCGCGCGCAGCGCTGCGTCAGAATGAACGCCGGCCGGTCGATGGCCGTTCCCGGAGCAGGTCATGAGTGCGGAGCGACACTACGGCGCGATGTGGCTGCAGGCCCTCGAGCTCGCGGAAGAAGCCGAACGGCTGCAACGCAGCTTCCTGCGCTACCTCGGCCCCGACGCCGAGGGCATCGGCTGGGAAGCGCCGGTCGACATCCATGAGACCCCCGACGGGCTGACGCTGTTGTTCGCGCTGCCGGGCGTCGCCCCGGAGGACATCGAGGTGCAGCTCGATGCCGACGGCCTCACCGTGCGCGGCGTGCGGCCGCTGAACCTCGGCGACCGCAATGCGGTCGTCCGGCGCCTGGAGATCCCGCACGGCCGCTTCGTGCGCCGGCTGTCACTGCCGGGAGCGGAGGTGAAGCTCGCCGATTCGCAGTACGTCAACGGCTGCCTGCAGGTGCGCCTGGTATGGATGAACCCGCGATGAGCGCCGCCGCCCCAGCCAACGCCCCAGCCGCCTCCCGGCCGCGCATCGAGCTGCCGCCCTTGCCCGCCGACGCGGTGCCCATCGTGCCGAGCCGCAGCGTGGCGCTGTTTCCGGGCGCGGTGGCGCCGATCGCGCTCGCCCGCGAGGCGAGCATCGCCGCCGCCCAGGAAGCAGTGCGCGCCGGGCACAAGATCGCACTGCTGGCACAGCGCGACCCGGCGACCGAACAGCCCGCGGCGACGGACCTCTACAACATCGGCGTGCTCGCCACGGTGCTGCGCTACGTCACCACCCCGGAAGGCGCGCATCACCTGATATGTCAGGGCGAGAGCCGCTTCCGCGTGGTGGCGATGCTGCGCGAGACGCCGTACTTCGCCGCGCGGGTGGAGCAGATCCCGGAGCCCGCGACGGGCGGTGCGGAGATCGAGGCACGCTTCACGCTGCTCAAGCAGCGCGCGCTCGAAGCCCTGGCGCTGCTGCCCCAGCCGCCACCGGAGCTGCAGCGGCTCATCGCGGGCATCGACGCGGCGGCGCCGCTGGCGGACCTGATCGCCAACTTCATGGACGCAAGCCCCGCCGAGAAGCAGGACATCCTCGAGACGGTCGATCTGCAGACCCGGCTCGACAAGGTCATCCAGCTGCTCACCCACCGCGTGGAAGTGCTGAAGATCACCAAGAACATCAACGAGCAGACGCAGGCGGCGCTCGGCGAGCGCCAGCGCGAGGCGGTGCTGCGCGAGCAGCTGCACCAGTTGCAGAAGGAACTCGGCGAGAGCGAGGACAGCGAGGGTGCGCTGGCGGAGCTCGACAAGCAGATCAGCGCCGCCGGCATGCCGCCGGAGGTCGAAGAGCACGCCCGCAAGGAGCTCAAGCGGCTCGGCCGCATGAACGAGGCAAGCCCCGAGCACGGCATGGTGCGCAGCTATCTCGACTGGCTGGTGGCGCTGCCGTGGAGCAGGACCAGCACCGAGGACATCGACATCGAGCGCGCCCGTCAGGTACTCGACGAGGATCACTACGGGCTCGAGAAGGTGAAGCGGCGCATCCTCGAGTATCTGGCAGTGCGCAAGCTGAACCCGCAGGGACGCAGCCCGATCCTGTGCTTCGTGGGCCCCCCGGGCGTGGGCAAGACCTCGCTCGGCCAGAGCATCGCGCGTGCGCTCGGACTCAAGTTCGTGCGCGTGAGCCTCGGCGGCGTGCACGACGAGGCGGAGATCCGCGGCCACCGGCGCACCTACATCGGGGCGCTGCCCGGCAACATCATCCAGAGCCTGCGCAAGGCCGGCACGCGCAACCCGGTGTGCATGCTCGATGAGATCGACAAGCTCTCGGCGAGCTTCCACGGCGATCCCGCCTCGGCGCTGCTCGAGGTGCTCGATCCGGAGCAGAACTCGACCTTCCGCGACAACTACATCGCCCAGCCGTTCGATCTGTCGCGCGTGCTGTTCATCGCCACCGCCAACGTGCTCGACACCATTGCCGGACCCTTGCGCGATCGCATGGAGATCATCGAGCTCAGCGGCTACACCGAGGAGGAGAAGCTCGAGATCGCCAAGCGCTACCTGGTGCAGCGCCAGCTCAAGGCAAACGGACTCACCGCTGCGCAGTTCTCGGTCACCGATGCGGCGCTCGCCCGCATCATCAACGACTACACGCGCGAGTCGGGTTGCCGCGCTCTCGAGCGGCAGATCGGCGCGCTGGCGCGCAATGCCGCCATGCAGATCGCCTCCGGCAAGGCACAGACGGTGGCCTTCGATGCGGCGGATCTTGATGCGGTGCTCGGAGCGACGCGTTTCGAGAACGAGGTCGCGCAGCGGACCAGCGTGCCGGGCGTGGCCACCGGACTTGCGTGGACGCCAGTCGGGGGCGACATCCTGTTCGTCGAGTCGGCGCGCGTGCCCGGCAATGGCAAGCTGATCCTCACCGGGCAGCTCGGCGATGTCATGAAGGAGAGCGCCCAGGCGGCGCTCAGTCTCCTGAAGTCACAGGCGGCGGACTTCGGCATCGACCCCAAGCTCTTCGAGCACAGCGACGTCCACGTGCACGTGCCCGCCGGCGCCATCCCCAAGGACGGACCGAGCGCCGGGGTTGCGATGTTCGTGTCGCTCGCCTCGCTCTTCAGGAACGCACCGGTGTGTTCCGATGTCGCCATGACCGGCGAGATCACGCTGCGCGGCCTGGTGCTGCCCGTCGGCGGCATCAAGGAGAAGACCATCGCGGCGGCGCGCGCCGGCATCCGGCGCGTGATTCTCCCCGACCGCAACCGCCGCGACCTCGAGGACATTCCGGCGAGCGCCCGCGCCATGCTCGAGTTCGTGTGGGTCGAGCGCGCGGCGCAGGCGCTCGACATCGCCCTCGGAGAGACGGCGCCGGCAGCGGAGGCGCCCGCAGCGGGCCGACACGCCGGCCGCGCCGCACGTTCCGGCGCGCGCAAGGAGGCTCCCCGCGAGCCCGGGGCGCGGCTCGGGTCCGAACGCTAAAGAGTACCGCCGCGTCTTGCACGCTGCGCAATCGTTAACAAACGGTAACCGAGGGAACACGCAGGGGCCGCAGCACTCAAAAGCGTTGACGGACTTTCCCGCGTCACTTACCGTGAGGAGGTCCTTCCGCGCGGTAACGGCAGTCGATGAGCCGCACCAGCTTGCGGTTCAAGGCGGAGTACCCGCCGGGACTGCCGTGCAGCGAGCTTCAGCACGCATGAGGCGCCCACATGAATTTTCTGCACCTGTCGGCACCTGCTCCCTCTGCCCGACCCCTGAGGCCGGCGACGCTTGTTCCCGCGGTGAAGCCCGGCGACGCCGCGGTCACCGTGATGACGGACTTCGCGCACGAGCACCCGATCACGGTCAACGAGGAGCGCCCTATCGAAGATGCGCTCAAGGACATGATCCGCTTCGGCGTGCGTGCGCTGCTGGTCTGCCGCGGCGACACGGTCACCGGACTGATCACTTCCTACGACATCCAGGGCGAGCGGCCCATGAAATTTCTGCACAGCTCCACCTACACGCGCCATGACGAGCTGCTCGTGGGCCACGTCATGACTCCGTGGGAGCAGGTGCCGGTGCTCGACTGGGAGGAGCTTGCCGAAGCCACCGTGCGCGATGTGCTCGCCCTCTTCCACGAGACCGACGTCACCCACCTGCTGGTGATGCAGCGGGCCGCCGGCGGCTCCTCGCTGGTGCGTGGTGTCATATCCAGGACGCGGCTCGAGCGACAACTCGGCGGATAAAATCGCCTCCTGCCGGGAATCGCGGCGGCAAGCCTCCCGGGAATCTAAGCGCCAAGGAGCGCCGGCAGCTCCGCGAGCGAGGTGACCTCGTGATCGGGGCGACCGGGGAGCCGTTCGGGGCGCTGCCCGTAGCGATTGCACCACACCACCCGCA
>Ga0210393_10002078_pt1 | contig 16664 bp, 15 predicted proteins | sample IncBWC27OmetaG_FD_160068 | JGI IMG/M metagenome (GOLD analysis project Ga0210393, IMG submission 160068) | Forest soil microbial communities from Barre Woods Harvard Forest LTER site, Petersham, Massachusetts, United States - Inc-BW-C-27-O ... | reverse complement strand
GCTGTTTTCTCCGACATCCCTCTCCTGGCGGCCATTTCGGAGACGACCGAGTCGAAAGACTCCCCCGGCTCGAACAACATCGGACAGACCGACTGGCCCGCCGCCGTCGTGCTGACCGGCTGGGTATAGGAGACGCCGGCATTGGTCAGCGCTGAGAGAAATGCATTGCCGAGCATGTCGGCGCGTATGGGAGCCGCCAACACCGTGGTCGCGGCAAGTAGACCCGCAGCCAACGCGATAAACCGAAGGGCCGTCGCCTGCCGGGTCCCCCGAAAAATCCACCGGCCCTCTGGCGCGCAAATCACTGTGACAACAGTGGCTAGCAAGAGTCACATTTACGACACGGTGAGATAAAGGTTTGCATACTAACGCGTTTCGCAGCGCCTTTCGCGCGAGTCGAGTAGTACCAGCGCTAAACCCCCTACTAGACCCTTACTAGACCTTTTCGATGCCGGCGACATTGCGCTTGCCGCGGCGCAGCACCAGCCAACGGCCGTGCAGGAAGTCGGAGCTCTGCGGCACCCATTCGTCGCTTTCGATGCGAACGTTGTTGACCGACACGCCACCTTCGCTGATCGTGCGCCGGGCCGCGCCCTTGCTGGCCGATAGGCCGCTCGCCACCAACAGATCGACGATCCCGTCCGGGCCGCCGGGTTTGAGCTCCGCGACCGAGGTCTCGCGCAATGCCGAGGCCAGCGTCGCCTCGTCGAGTCGGTCCAACTCGCCCTGCCCGAAGAGCGCCCGGCTGGCGTGCTCGACGGCCGCGGTGGCCGCCTCGCCGTGTACCAGAACGGTGAGCTCGGTCGCGAGCCGACGCTGCGCGGCGCGTTGTTGCGGACGCTCGGCCGTGGCCTGTTCGAGCTCGGCCAGCTCGTCGGCCGACAGAAATGTGAACCAGCGCAGGTACCGGATCACATCGGCGTCGGCGGTGTTGATGAAGTACTGGTACCAGGCGTAGGGGCTGGTCATCTGCGGGTCCAGCCATAGGCTGCCGCCGCCGGTGGATTTGCCGAACTTGCTGCCGTCGGCAGCGGTCACCAGCGGAACCGTGAGCGCATGCACTGTCGCACCAAGCTTTTGGCGGACCAAGCGGACCCCGGCGATGATGTTGCCCCATTGGTCCGAGCCGCCGATCTGCAGCGTGCAGCCGTGCCGCTGGTGCAATTCGACGTAGTCATTGGCCTGCAGCAGCATGTAGCTGAACTCGGTGTAGGAGATGCCCTCCCCTTCGAGGCGCCGCCGGATGGTGTCGCGATCCAGCATCACGTTGACCGAGAAGTGCTTGCCGACATCACGCAGAAACTCGATCACCGACATGGCGCGCGTCCACTCCAGGTTGTTCTCGACGATCGCGCCGGTCGGTGACCTGTCGAAGTCGACGAAGCGTTCCAGCTGTCCGCGGATCCGCTCGGTCCAGTCCGCGACTGTGCCCACTTCGTTGAGAGTGCGTTCACCGATGTCGCGCGGATCACCAATCATTCCGGTGGCGCCGCCGGCGAGCACGATGGGGCGGTGGCCGGCGCGCTGGAAGCGTCGCAATGCGAGCAACGGCACCAGATGTCCGGCGTGCAGGCTCGGCGCGGTGGGATCGAAACCGGCGTACACCGTCATCGGCGCGCGCTCGGCTTCGGCGGCCAGCGCGTCGAGGTCGGTGGACTGTGCGATCAGCCCGCGCCAGCCCAGCTCGTCGAGGATCATGGTGTAAGAGTCTTGCAGGTCATTCCGGCTAGTCGCTGGCACCCGGCGCCGGGGCGCGAGGGCTGCGACGGTAGGCGGAGACTTCCGGTCGGCCGGCAAGCCACAGTCGCCACGGCCGGTCGGCGGCCAGGCTGATCCCGACACGTGGGCCCGCCACCGTGCCATGCGCCTCGTTGAGTGCCAGCCGCACCGGACTCTTCGGGTCGAATACATCGATCCCGTTGTCGGCCATGGTGATTCCCAGAGCCGAGCACAGATTCCCCGGACCGCGCGCCAGCGCGATGGTGCGGACCGCGTCGCCGCGCCGGGCCTGGGCCATGTCGAGCCCGTCCTCGATGGCGGCGGCCCGCAGCAACACAGCGGCGGCCGTGCCATCGGGGCCACAGGAGACATTGGCGCAGACGTGGATCCCGTGGCTGCGGTAGGTGTACATCCGCCCGGGGGGCCCGAACATCACGGCGTTTCGGCCGTTCAGGCCGCGGTACGAGTGGGCCGCGGCGTCCGGCCAGGGACCGTCGGGAACGCCGCCGTAGGCCTCGACCTCAACGATGATGGCGCGCACCCCGCGGCTGGTGATAGTCGCACCGAGCAACCGATGCGCGGCCTCGACCGGGTCGACTGACAGCTGGCCCGCAGCCGCGCCCCGCCCGGATCGCACCCACCGAACCTACCGGCACCGCGAACATGGCAGGATCCCGGTTGCCGCGCGGCGAAGGAGCCCAAAATATGCATGCGATCGACCCTGCCGCCACTGCGTGGCTGCTGGCCAGCACCGCACTGGTCCTGCTGATGACCCCAGGCCTGGCGATCTTTTACGGCGGCATGGCCCGGACCACCGGGGTGCTCAACATGATGATGATGAGCTTCATCTTCATACCGCTGGCCACGGTGGCGTGGCTGTTGGTCGGCTACACCATCGCGTTCTCCCAAGATCGGGCGGGCGGGCTCATCGGCAACCTCAGGCATGTCGGGATGCTCGGCATCGGCCCCGATACCACCCACGGCGCAGTTCCCGAACTGCTATATGCCACATTCCAGTTGATGTTCGCGATCATCACGGCCGCCCTCGTCAGCGGCGCGATCGCCGACCGCGCCAAGTTCGCAGCCTGGATTGTGTTCGTCCCGGCCTGGACGATCGTCGTGTATTCGGTTGTCGCGCACTGGGTATGGGGACCCGATGGCTGGCTGGCCAAGCTGGGCGTACTTGACTATGCGGGCGGCCTTGTCGTCGAGATCGTGTCCGGTTGCTCTGCTCTGGCTCTGGCGCTGGTGCTCGGGCCCCGCCTCGGCTTCAAGAAAGACGCCATGCGGCCGCACAGTCTGCCGTTGCTCTTTGTCGGTGTCGGGCTGCTGTGGTTCGGCTGGTTCGGGTTCAACGCCGGTTCTGCCTTGGCCGCCAACGGAACTGCCGCGGCCATCTTCCTCAACACGCTGGTCGCCGGCTGCCTGGGCATGCTCGGCTGGCTCTCGGTCGAACAGATCCGTGACGGCAGGCCCACGACGTTCGGTGCGGCATCCGGTGTTGTCGCCGGCCTTGTCGCCATCACCCCGTCGTGCGGAACCGTCAACACGCTCGGCGCGGCGGTCGTCGGCCTCGCGGCCGGTATCGTCTGCTCGTTCGCGGTGGGCGCGAAATTCCGTTTCAACTATGACGATTCGCTCGACGTGGTCGGTGTGCACACTTCGTCGGCGGCGTTGTCGGTGTGTCATTGATCGGGCTACTTGCCACGGCGGTCATGACGTCGGGTCCGCAGGGCCTCTTCTACGGGGGCGGGTTCGGTCAACTGGGCAAGCAGGCGCTGGCGATCGTGGTGGTCGCACTCTATGCGTTCACGGTGTCATTCGCTCTCGCGAAGTTGATCGATCGGCTGATCGGTTTCCGGCTCAGCGCCGAAGACGAGACCACCGGCGTCGACCTCACTCAGCACGCCGAAACCGCCTACGCCGAAGGCGTGCACGGACATCTGCCGTTGCGCCGTCCGGGCCTCGACGACCGCCTGAAATAACCACGCGCTGGCGGGGCCCAGCACCACAACCCCTTGACAATCCCACGGCGGGGGCGGATATTCATCACATGATGATTTCATCGCGTGATGAATTAGTGGCAGGTGGTGCGGAGCCGGCCATCAGCATCAACCATCTGCGGGTGATCCGAGGGAAACGCCCGGCTCTACACGATTTCTCGGTGCAGATTGCGCCGGGCAGCATCACCGGTCTGCTCGGCCCGTCCGGTTGCGGCAAGACGACGCTGATACGTTGCATCGTCGGCACTCAGATCGTGACGTCGGGGAACGTGAGGGTGCTCGGTCATCCCGCCGGATCCGCGACGCTGCGCCGTCGGGTCGGTTATCTGCCGCAAGACCCGACGATCTACAACGACCTGCGGATCATCGACAACGTTCGTTACTTCGCGGCGCTGTACGGTTTCGACAGCCAGGCCGCCGATACCGCTATCGAGCGGGTCGGGCTGACGGATCATCGGACCGCCTTCTGCGGCAACCTTTCCGGTGGCCAGCGCACCAGGGCTTCCCTGGCGTGCGCGTTGGTCTGCCAACCTGATCTGCTCGTGCTCGACGAGCCCACGGTGGGCCTGGACCCCGTGCTGCGGGTGGATCTCTGGCAGCAGTTCACCGAGCTCGCGCGCGACGGGACCACGCTGCTGGTCTCCAGTCATGTGATGGACGAGGCCGACCACTGCGGTGATCTGTTGCTGATGCGCGACGGGCAGTTGGTTGCGCACACCACCCCGACCCAACTACGAGAGGACACCGGATGCACGTCACTGGAGGACGCGTTTCTGTCCATCATCAGGCACAGCACCAGGCTCCAAGCCGGATAGGGTTGCAGGCATACGCAGCCACCACGACGCGGATCCTGCGCCAGTTGGCCGCCGATCACCGCAGCGTCGCGATGATCCTGCTGGTGCCAATCCTGGTCATTACGTTGATGTACTTCATGTTCGAAAATGCTCCGCATCGCCCGGGCACCCCGTCGCCGTTCAACAACGCCTGCCTGATCCTGCTGGGTCTTTTCCCGCTTTTTGTGATGTTCATCATCACGTCGATAACCATGCAGCGCGAACGAGCCTCGGGGACGCTGGAGCGCATCCTGACCACTCCGCTGCGCCGGCTCGACCTGCTGATCGCCTACGGCACCGCGTTCTCGATTGCCGCTGCGCTGCAAGCCATTCTGGCGACCGTCGTGTCGTTTTGGTTGCTCGGCTTCGACACTGCCGGCAGCCCGGTCTGGGTGTTCGTGATCGCGATCGTCAACGCCGTGCTGGGCGTCGGCCTGGGCCTGCTGTGTAGTGCGTTCGCCCGCACCGAGTTTCAGGCGGTCCAATTCATACCGCTGGTGATGGTGCCACAGCTGCTGCTGGCCGGCATCATCGTCCCGCGCGCGTTGATGGCTCACTGGTTGCAGTGGATCAGCAACGTGCTACCGGCCAGCTACGCGCTGGAGGCGCTGCAGCAGGTGGGCGCGCATACGGAATTGACCGGCACCGCGGTGCGCGACATCATCGTCGTCATGTGTTTCGCGCTGGCGGCACTCTGCCTGGCCGCGGCGACCTTGCGGCGACGGACGCCCTAGCGTGGCAACCGCCCACGCCGGGCGCAGGCGACCCGGGCGACCGGCCGGGAGCTCCGATACTCGGGATCGGATCCTGGCCAGCGCACGAGAACTATTTGCCCGCAACGGCATTGCCAACACTTCGATACGCGCGGTGGCCGCGGCGGCGGGGGTCGATTCGGCATTGGTGCACCACTACTTCGGCACCAAGGAGAAGCTCTTCGCCGCGGCCGTTCACATTCCGATCGACCCGATGGACGTGATCGGCCCGTTGCGTGAAGTGCCGGTCGAAGAACTCGGCTACAAACTGCCGTCGATGTTGTTGCCCCTGTGGGACTCCGAGATCGGCGCGGGGCTCATTGCCACGCTGCGGTCGATCCTGGCCGGGACAGAGGTCAACCTGTTTCGTTCGTTCATCCAAGATGTGATTGCGGTCGAAGTGGGTGCACGCGTGGATAATCCACCGGGCAGCGGCATCATCCGCATCCAGTTCGTCGCGTCGCAGCTGGTCGGTGTGGTGATGGCGCGCTACATCCTGGAATTGGAGCCGTTCGCATCGATGCCGGCCGAGCGGATTGCGCGAACCATCGCGCCCAACCTCCAGCGTTACCTCACTGGGGATCTGCCGGACGCCCTTGCGCAATGAGCCGAGCGTGCTCGTCGTCGTCGACGTCGCGGGCTTCGTCGATCAGCAACACCGGAATGCCGTCTTCAATGCGATAAGCGCGCCGCAGCCGCGGGTTGTACAGCAACTCCTCGTCGCCCGAGTCGACCAGCAGCAGCGGACCCCGGTCAGCCGGGCATACCAGAATGCTCAGCAGTGAATCGTCAACCACGTCAGTGCTCACCGGTCAGCTCTGACCGCACGCCCGGAGTCAGACGCTTGAAGTCATTGTTACCGGCGTCGAAATACCACACATGACGTCCCGGCTTGGGGATTCCGGCCGCCCGCAGGGCACTGACGGTCGGGCGGTAACTCGCGCTCAGCGGCAACTCCGACACCACGCAGGCAATGTCGGGTCCCAGCCCGACAGGCATGTTGTTGACGGCTTCGGTCAGGTCGGCCGCGGTGATGGTGGCCCCGGGAAGCAACGTCACCGCCGACACCGCCACCTCCCGATCACCCACCGGCACGTTGTAGGTCACCGCGAGGTCGACGCCGTTGATGAGGCCGAGCGCATCGGTGACCTCCTCGGCATAGACGAGTCCGCGCGCGGTGTGCACCACCGTGCCGCGCCTGCCCATCAACCAGTAGTCGCCGTCCGCGTCGCGACGGAACAGGTACTCCGTCGATATCCAGGTGTCGGCGGGAGCGAAGACTCCGCGTTTGACCGACGCGGTCGGGTCGATCGGCCCGTTGGACTGGGCGAGCAGCACCCCGACCTGGTTGGTGTCGGCGACCTGCACGAAGCCGCGCTCGTTCTCCAGAATCAAGTCGTGTTCGGCGTCGTAGGCACCGAGCTCGACGCGTCCGGCGCCAGGCAGCGGACGGCCCTCACTGCCGACCTTGACGCCGGACACGTTGGCCAGCACCGCCTGTCCATCGGTGGTGGCGAAGAACTCGACGACCTGAGCGGGCGCGAACGCGTCGACGACCCGCTCCCACAACCCGGTCGGCATACCCGATCCGATGAACAGCCGCACCGGATGATTGCCGTGCAGCACGAACGCCGGATCGTCGACGATCTCGCGCAGCATGGCCCAGGTGTAGGACACCACCGTGACGCCGTACTGCCGTACTTCCTGGACGAACCGGTCCGGCTGCAGCCCGCGCGATAGCGCGATGCGGGTACCGCCGACGACGGCGCCGCCCAGGCTGACCAGCAGCGCCGATTCGTGATGCAGCGGCGTCAGGCAGTACACGGTGTCTTTGCGGTCCAGGCCGGCCGCCGACGCGGTTCCGAAGGCTGAGACCGCCCACCGGTAGTTGGTGATCTGCTTGGCCACCAGCTCGCCGCCCGCCGCGTTGAACGCGATGAACGCCAGATCCCGGGCCAATCCCGGGTTGGGCCGGTACCAGGCGGGTAGCTCGACCGCGTCCGGGTCGATCTTTTCCATGTCGATGACGTCGGCATCCTCCGGCAAGTGCAGGTCGCGCGACTCACCGCCGCCCAGCACCAGTACCTGCCCCGGCAGTTGCCGCGCGGCATCGAGGTTAGTGGGGTCGGTCAGGATCTCGGTCACTCCCCCGAGCCGGACCGATGCGGCCAGGTCGGCATCTGGGCGCATCACCACGGCGACCGCTCCCAGGCGGGACAGCGCGGCGATGGCCACCAGCGCACTGGGCCGGGTCTCCATCAGCACGCCGACGCAGTCGCCTTGGCGCACGCCGACTTCGATCAGGCCGCGAACGACGTTGTTGATGCGCCGGTTCACCGCCTCGTAGGTGTGCACGCGCCCGTCAAACAACAGGAACTCGCCCTGCGGGGCGTCGTGTGCCTGCTCGTCGATGATGCGGCCAAGCGAGATCCGGGTGTGGTCGTTGATTTGTCCCAGGCGAGCCAATCGCGGCAAGGTGCGTGCGGTCTCCACGGCCAGGGTGCGCATGGATTTGTTGGCCGCGACGACCGCGCCGGCCGCACCGCGCACCAGTCCCAGCGCCGCCTCGGACACTTCCCCGATGCCGTGCACGAGCCGGGAGCTGAATGCGACACCGCTGTCGGTGTGTTCGGCCGGCTGATCGGCCATCAGGTCGATGCCTGCGGGCTTGTCGCCGCCGGTGGAAAGCCACTGCACCCATGCGGCAACGGTCGGCCAGCTCTCCTTTGCCGCTTTGGATCCGACGACCAGGCCGAAATGCCCTGTCCGGATGGTGCATTCGTAGACCTCGGCGTTGGGCGCCGCCCGCCGGATCCCGCGCACCGACGCCGGCTGTCCGATGTCGTCGACCTCGCCGACAAAGGCCAGCACCGGGCAGGTGATGTCGGTGAGCGTGACCATCTGCCCGTTGATCGCGAAACCGCCTGTCATCATGCGGTTGTGGGCGATGAACTGCTTGAGCAGCTCCGAGATCGCCGGGCCGGACCAGGCGATCCACCCTTCGCGCTCCAGGAATCTACGCTGCTGCTCGCGCGGCAGTAGCGCCTCTCGGTCGTGCAGTTGACGCACAAAGTCGACCCGGGCCTTGGCGGTCTTGAGTGGGTCCATCATCTGAAAACCGGTGCGCGCCATCCAGCTTGGGATGTCTAGCCGGCTGAAGACGTGATCGGCCATGAAGTTGGCGGCGGGCGCGGCGAAGTTCGCCGGGATCCCCATGGGCAAGGCGGCCAGGGTGTCCACCGGGGACCCGAATGCCACGATGCTGGCGATGTTCTTCGAACGCCGGTATGCCGCGGCCTGGTAGCAGAACATGCCGCCCTGCGAGTACCCGACCAGATGGACGTCGCTGCCCGTCGCGTCCTTCACCGTGTCGATGGCCTGGCTGAGCGCGACGATGTGGTCGGCCAGGTTGCGGCGCATGCCGCCCTCGATCTTGTCGGGTGAGCCGAAGTCGATGACCCAGGGATCAAGTCCGCCGGCGTGCAGGATCCCCACCGCGCCGTCCTGCCGGGTGACGTCCCACATGTCGGCCGACATCATCATGGGGTGCACCATCAGCACCGGCGGGCCCACCGGCGAGTGTCCGGGCCGACTGTCGGGTGGGAAGTACCGCCGAAGCTTGTACATCGGCACGCTCTCGACGATCTGGGACGGCGACGGGACACTCCCCGTTTCCAGGCCCCCCAGCCGCAGCACTTCCAGGCCGTTCTGCGCCGTGGCGACCAGGCGCTCGACCGGTCGCGTGACCATCGAAAAATTCAGATCCACCCGCTGCTCCCTGACTCTTGACAGCGTGGACATCATGGCACATCGGCACCCTGCGCGGTTTTGGTCAGGCCGTTTGCCCGCGCGGGATGTCGCTGCGGCTAGCAGGGTGGTTGGCCGGGATCGGTTGGTGCGGACGCGATGTCCTGCGCACAAACGGCGAGCGCCCGACGGGCTTGACGGTTTCGACAATTATGCACGCGCCCGGCGTTGATGCGGTTGACGCGATCACTTTCATCCTGGCTTCATGTGCCGTCGCTAGCGTCCTTTTCGCAACCAGGGATACGACGAGAAGGGATGGATCGATGAGGGTCAGAACGAGGATCGGCATCGGTGTCGCAAGCGCCGCCGTCCTGGCGGTCGTCGGCGTCGGCGTCGCGGTCGCCGATGACGGCGAGGTCACCGGGCCGGCCGCGGATCAGGCCCGCGTCGCGGCGGTACAAGCCGTACCGGGCAAAGCTGGGAAGGTCGAAAGGGAAACCAACGAAGGCGCCGCCTATTACGGGATACTCGTCACCAAAGCCGACGGCACTCAGGTGGAAGTACACCTGGACCAGGCCTTCCACTTCGTAGGCACTGAAGCCCCGGATGCCGATAACGACTGACCTCGGGATCTCGATTCGAAATTGCCCACAGCTTCACAACGACGGTCTTATGGCGACTGCAAGTTGGTGGCGTCCAGCGCCGGACGCAGCGTTTTGGACAGGGTGACGGCGTCGTCGACGGCCCAGTAGTGCATATAAAACAGCCGGGGTTGCTCGGTAAGGCCGTGGTTGTGCAACTCGACAATCTGGATGTTGCCGGCACGCAATCCCTGGATGACCTTCTGCACCTCGGGAGCGGTGAGGATGAAGTCACCGTTGATCGCGGCCCGACCGCCGCCGACGGGTTGGAAGTTGATCACGGTCGTCAGGTTCAGCGACGCCGCGGGCAGGACGTACCCGTCCTCGACGATGGTGTCCTTACGGGGAATGCTGTATTTGAACAATCCGCCGTCGGGAGTTCCCTTGCGGCCCAAAGCCTGCTCCACACCTGCGGTGTCGATATCGACCGCCGGCGGCGGCGCCGATGGCGCGTTCACCGGGCCGATCGACGTCGCGTCCAGCGCGGCTTTGAGTCCCTGGGCCAGCTGGACGGCGTCACCCATCCCATGCACATGGGTCCACCACACCGGCGGGGTCTGCTGGAGCAGATGCTTGTGCAGTGCGGTCTGGGCAATGCCATGGGCCTGTAACGCGTCGGTGACCTTCGGTAGCTCAGCTTCGGTGACCACCAGGTCGCCCATCAGCAGCGTCCGATTGTCGTCATAGCGCGCGAAAGCCGCATACCCGCCCAGCGACAATCCCGGTTTGATCGCCACACCGTCGGCGGTGACCTGAAGATCGTTGCGCACCAAGGCCACCCGGTAGGCGGTGTTGTTGTCGCCGAGCTTGCCGGTACGTCCCAGCGCGTCGGTCACCGGCTTCCAGTCGGCATCGGTCGTCCTCACCGCTGAATGGGGATTGCCGGCGTGGCTGTTGCCGCTACCCGAGCCCCCCTTGGAACCGGAACTACATCCGGCCAGCACCACCGCCACGGTGGCGGCGACCGCGACGGTTCTCGCGACGGCGTGCTTGACGCCAACCCTGATCCGGGCCATAGCCCCTCCCGTTGTTCGCAGAATCCGCGCCGTCTGGGTGACCGTTCGGTTAGCCCACGGTCTATCGCCTCTTCATGAAGTCACGATGAAGGTCGACCGGGCGTCCTCATCGTGGCTTCATCAATACCGACTACACCTGTCTCACCCCGCGTAAAGGTGATGATGGAGTCGGGCACGATGCCTAGCGCAGAAAGGATGGTGGCAACGGTGCGTGTGCTGGTCGTCGAAGACGAGCCCAAGATGGCCGACTTGTTGCGCCGCGGTCTGCTCGAAGACGGCTACGCCGTCGACATCGCCGCGGACGGCGCCACCGGCTGCGAGGCCGCCATCGTCTACGACTACGACGCGGTGGTGCTGGACGTGATGTTGCCGGGGATGTCCGGCTTCGATATCTGCCGCAAATGGCGCAACCGGCAGAACTGGGTACCGGTGCTGATGCTCACCGCCCGCGGCGCTGTCACCGATAGAGTCGCCGGACTTGACGGCGGCGCCGACGACTACCTCACCAAGCCGTTTCACCTCGATGAGCTCTTCGCCCGGCTGCGATCGCTGATCCGCCGCGGACCGACTCCACGACCCACGGTGTTGACCGCCGGAGCGCTACGAGCCGATCCCGCCAGCCGCCGATGCTGGCGCGGTGAGGTCGAAATCGCGTTGACCACCAAGGAATTCGGGGTGCTCGAACTGCTGATGCGCCGACCCGGCACAGTGCTGACCCGAGAGCTGCTGGTGGAACACTGCTGGGACTTCGCCTATGAATCACGTTCGAATGTCGTCGACGTCCACATCCGCGCACTGCGCGACAAGATCGACCGGCCGTTCGGCGTGCGCTCCATTGAAACCGTGCGCGGCATCGGTTATCGGATGCGCACCGACGGCGGTGTGCCCGAGAAAACGGGCAAATGATGCGGCGCTGGCCGATCCGGATCAGGCTCGCCGCCGCCTTCACTGCCGTGATGGCGCTGGTCCTGCTGGCCGTTGGGACTCTCACCGTTGCTCACACAAAAGAATCGTTAGACGCGGCGATCACCGAGTCCCTCTACTACCAGCTGGCCAACTTGCGCCCGATCGCAGCCGATGCCGATCCATTGCTGGCCGGGGGTGACCCCGATACCGCCCAACAAGTCATCGCCCGTGACGGTCAGGTGCTGGCCGCGACCTCGAATCTCGCCGGGCAGACTGCTCTGTCACCTTCCGAGCTGGACACCGCCCGCCGCGGGCAACTGGTCGCCGATCACCCTCAGCTTGGCAATCTGCAGGGCCCGGTACGGGTGGCGGCAGGGCCGGCCACCAGTGGGCGCCTTGTTGTCGCCGCCCAGAGCCTGGCGGACCGCGACGCCGCCGTCGCGGACCTGCGCAATGAGCTGGCCATCAGTTTCCCGCTCGTGCTGTTGGCCGCCGCAATAGGCGCCTATCTGCTGGCCGCCGCCGCCCTTCGGCCGGTCGAACGCATGCGCGCCCGCGCCGCCGGGATCAGCGCCACCGACGCGCACGCCCGCCTGCCCGTCGCACCGGCCCGCGACGAAATCCACCATCTCGGAACAACCTTCAACGAACTTCTGCAACGACTCCAAGATGCCCTAGAGCGGGAACGACAGTTCGTCAGCGATGCTGGCCACGAACTTCGCACCCCGCTAAGCCTGTTGACCACCGAACTCGAACTCGCCTTGCTGCGCCCACGAAGCAACCCCGAACTGGTCACCGCAATGCGCTCAGCCCTGCACGAAACCACCCGGCTGTCCCGCCTGGCGCGCGACCTGCTCACCGTCGCCGACACCGGCAGCTCCGCCGAGCCGCCAACCATCGACCTACGCACCCACCTGCAGGGGATCGGCGAGCGGTACCGCCACAGCCTCGGCAACCAACTCGACATCGACTGCCCCGCAGACCAGCACGTCCGCGCCGACCCCCACGACCTGGATCGGATCATCAGCAACCTGATCGACAACGCCACCCAACACGGCGCCCCGCCAATCACCATCCACGTCCAGCGGGCCACCGCCGACGACGTAGAGATCCGTGTCGGCGACCACGGCGCCGGATTCCCACCCGGGTTCCTCCCACACGCCCTAGACCGATTCACCCGCGCCGACACCGCGCGTACCACCGGCGGAACCGGACTCGGACTGGCCATCGTCGACACCCTCACTCAACGCAACCACGGCACTGTCAGCGCCCACAACCGCCCCGCTGGCGGCGCCGAAATCACCGTCCGGCTTGCTGCCGCATCCGCGTAGCGTGCGGAACTGCACAGCCGAAATTTGGGCATCGTTAGCCGCCCTGGTGCATCGCCAGATTGGCGCGGCTAAACCGGCTCGCCTCCGCTAGCGTCGGCCCGGTGGCGCACCTACTCGGGGCCGAGGCCGTACACCTCGAATATCCGACTCAGGTGGTGTTCGATTCGGTCACGCTCGGAGTCAACGATGGCGCGCGCGTCGGCATCGTCGGCCGAAACGGGGACGGCAAGTCCAGCCTGCTGGGTCTGCTGACCGGTCAACTGCGGCCCGATTCCGGGCGGGTCACCCAGCGCAGCGGGTTGCGGGTCAGCGCGCTGAGCCAGGCGGACACCCTCGACCCGGATCGCACCGTGGGCTGGACACTGGTCGGCGAGCAGGCCGACCACCAGTGGGCCGGTGACGCGCGGGTACGCGACGTAGTCGGCGGTCTGGTCTCCGACATCGCCTGGGACGCAAAGGTCGCCACGCTCAGCGGCGGCCAGCGACGACGGGTGCAGCTTGCGGAGTTGCTGGTCGGTGAATGGGACGTGATCGCCCTCGACGAGCCCACCAACCACCTGGACATCGAAGGCATCACCTGGCTGGCCGGCCATCTGCGTCAACGCTGGGCGCGCAACACCGGTGGACTGCTGCTGGTGACACACGACCGTTGGTTTCTCGACGAGGTCGCCACCGCCACATGGGAGGTGCACGACGGGATCGTCGAACCGTTCGAAGGCGGTTACGCGGCGTATGTGCTGCAGCGCGTCGAGCGCGACCGGCTGGCCGCCGCGGCGGAAGCCAAGCGGCAGAACTTGATGCGCAAGGAGCTGGCCTGGCTACGGCGCGGGCCGCCGGCGCGGACCTCGAAGCCCAAGTTCCGGATCGAGGCCGCCAACCAACTGATCGCCGACGTGCCGCCGCTGCGCAACGCCGTCGAGCTGGCCAAGCTGGCCACCGCCCGGCTCGGGAAGGACGTCATCGATCTGCTCAACGTATCGGTGTCGTTCGACGGCCGCCCGGTGCTGCGCGATATCGAATGGCGGATCGCCCCGGGTGAACGCACCGGCATCGTCGGAGCCAACGGCGCCGGCAAGTCGACCCTGCTGGGACTGATCGCCGGCACCGTTGCGCCGGACAGCGGCCTCGTCAAGCACGGCAAGACCGTCAAGCTCGCCGTCCTCGACCAGCAAGGTGATCAGCTGACCCCAGTCGCCGATGACCGGATCGCTGACGTCTTGGGCAGGCTTCGCGGCGGTTATCAGGTCGAGGGCCGCGAGGTGACCCCGGCCCAGCTGCTGGAGCGACTCGGTTTCGGCCGGGGTCAGCTCTCGGCGCGAGTCAGCGAGCTATCCGGCGGACAGCGACGGCGGTTGCAGCTCATGCTCACATTTTTGTCTGAGCCGAACGTCTTGCTCCTCGACGAGCCCACCAACGACGTGGACACCGACATGCTGACCGCCACCGAGGATTTGCTCGACTCGTGGCCGGGCACCTTGGTCGTCGTCTCGCACGACCGGTATCTGCTCGAGCGGGTCACCGACCAGCAGTACGCGATTCTCGACGGCCGATTGCGGCACCTGCCCGGCGGCATTGACCAATATTTGCGGTTGGCGGCCCATACCCCGCCTACCGAGGAGCCACGACCGCGAACACCTGTCGCCCGGCCGCAGGCAATGTCTGGCACGCAGCGTCGTGCCGCCGAGAAGGAACTGGCCGCGGCGGACCGCCAGCTGGCTCGCCTCACCGACCGAATCGCAGCCAAACACACCGAACTCGCCGAGCATGACCAGTCCGACCACGTCGCGTTGACGCAACTGACCCAAGAGTTGCGCGACCTCGAAGATGAGGTGGCGGCGACGGAAGCCCGCTGGTTGGAACTGTCAGAGATTCTCGAATAATCAGATGGTGTCTTCCGGCCCGATTGAAACGGTGGCGTGCGTCGGCTCGAGCACCACCGCATCCAAGGGAACCTATCGGTGGATCGCCGAGTTGGAGAGCCGACCGCAAAACAGCCGGTTTAGATTCGTCAACCTGGGCGTGGGTGGGGACCTGTCGTTCGACATCATCAAGCGTCTGCGGCGCGTGGTCGATACACAGCCGGACAGAGTGATCGTTCTGGTTGGCACAAACGACATTCTGGCCAGTGTCTTTCCCAACTTTCGCCGAATCGTTCGGCTATGGAAGGGGCCGCCAGAAGAGCCCACCGTGCAGCGATTCGAGGAGAACCTTCAACTCATCACACGAAGGTTGCGGCAGGAGACGGAAGCGAGGATCGCCCTAAGTTCCTTTGCGCCCGTGGGAGAAGACCGACATTCCACAGATCCCGTTCAGTCCCGGCTGAACGACCTGTGCGCCGCCTATAACAGCGTGATCCGGGAGGTCTCGGCGCGGGAGGCGACGGACTACATCGGGTTCTATGAAGCCTTCCAGGATCAGCTGGAGCGCTCGAAGACCGCTAAGCCCTTCATCCGGTTCTCCTTTCCGTCGTTCTACCGCGACTATGTCGTCCGGGAGATGATCCTTCGGCGCAGTTTCGACGAGATCTCGCGGATCAACGGATGGGAGTTTCACATCGACGGCATTCATCTCAACACCCGGGGCGGCAGCATCCTCACGGAAGCCGTCCAGCAGTTCCTGGACTCGCCGGCCCGGCCAACTGCGCCGGGAAGAAGACTATGAGGACACAGCCGTACCGGCCGGTGCGTTACCTGCCCGGTGAGGCGTTACTCGCCTTGTACCGGCGACGTGGTGCGGTGATCAATTCCGGCATCGGGGGGCACGGCTACACCTATCTACTGGGCGACGAGGCGAACAAGTTCGTATTCGCCAATGCCGACGCCTTCAGCTGGCGGGAAACGTTTGAGAACCTGGCGCTCGTCGACGGGCCCACGGCGTTGATCGTCAGTGATGGGGACGACCACCGGCGCCGTCGCAGTGTGCTGGCGCCGGGGCTGCGGCACCGACAAATCCAGGACTACGTGCAGACCATGGTGTCCAATATCGACACGGTCATCGACGGCTGGCGGCCCGGGCAACGGCTGGACATCTACCAGCAGTGCCGCTCCGCGGTCCGGCGTAGCACCGCAGAGAGCCTGTTTGGCCAGCGGATCGCGGTTCACTCCGACTTCCTTGGCGAGCAACTCCAACCCTTGCTGGACCTGACCCATCGGCCGCCGCAGGTGGTGGCGCTGCAGCAGCGGGTCAACTCCCCGGGCTGGCGACGGGCGATGGCCGCCCGCTCGCGCCTCAACGATTTCGTCGACGCCCAGATCGCCGGCGCCCGCGTTGCGCCCAGACCCGACGACCACATGATGATGATGTTGATCAATGGTCGCGGCGAAGAGGGATATGCGTTGAGCGACGACGAGATTCGCGACTCGATCATTTCGCTAGTTACCGCCGGCTACGAGACCACCAGCGGCGCGCTGGCCTGGGCGATCTACACGCTGTTGACCCTGCCTGGCGCGTGGGACAACGCCGCCGAAGAAGTGAATCGCGTGCTTGGCGACCGGCCGCCGGCCGCGGCCGACCTGGTTGGGCTGACCTATCTCAACGGCGTGGTCCACGAGACACTGCGGCTGTACTCACCCGGGGTGATCTCCGCCCGCCGGGTGATGCGCGACCTCTGGTTCGACGGGCACCGCATCCGTGCCGGACGGTTGCTGATCTTCAGCGCGTACGTCACCCACCGGCTCCCCCAGCTCTGGCCCGAGCCAACCGAATTCCGGCCGGCT